>OBEQ011236216.1_pt1 | contig 69471 bp, 54 predicted proteins | sample 1670901 | NCBI WGS metagenome assembly OBEQ01 (sample SAMEA104232315, study PRJEB22302) | groundwater metagenome | biome: forest; feature: aquifer; material: groundwater | place: USA | collected 2011-08-07 | depth 5.4 m
AATGTAATTAAAATCTGTGGGAAAGAAGAAATTTTTGCTGCAGTAAAAGAAAAAGTTGTTGCAAGAATGGATTTCTACAATACAGAACGCAATGCTGCAAATTCTCAAAACGGCTCTAATTCAACTTGTACAAGCAACAACAACGACAACATGGATTTTAGCCATTTTCAAAATCTTTACGATCTCAAATACCACCAAGATACAAAAAGCAAGGAGGTTGCTTCAGCCATGAATGAGGCAACTTCCGAACTAATCCCCTGTTTAAAAGCCATTTATGGGAACAATGTTGATGTTAAGCAAGTAGAAGCAGCGGCAGGCGAGGGCTGGAAAGGGGCAGATAATGCCTACAACGTAGCAGGGCAAATAAGCGTTGCCGGCAGTAAAATCGATCTTTTCAATAATACCACAGGAGAAATAAGCGGTACGAATACGCCAGATACCTCTGCTGATAATAAGGGAGATGCGGGCATATCACTTGTAACGATTATGTACGACGGAGAAGGCGATGGGGCATGGTTTGGCACCGAGTCAGATTCTTCGCAGCAGAGCAAGCTCAATGAAGTGCTTCAACATTACGGTGAAGATAAAACCCTTAAAGAAAATTACGATCCTGATAACGGCTAATTAGATTCTTCTATTCACTATTTTAGCTTTCTCTATTTTTTCTACTTCTTTCACCAAACGCTTAAATTCATTACCTCTATTCTGAACGCTAGCATGAATGTGGGGTTCTGGCCTACTAGCCGGCGAGAAAAGAACACAATTACTTTTTTCGGCTTTTTGCGAGGCAAGCATGACCGCATCTTTAAGAGAGGTTACTAAAAAAGTTTCCGTTTTATCTCCCCATTTTTCATAGAATTTTTTACGATAGGTGCCAAAAATAATCAAGCATCTCACTTTTTCTGATAACATGGGGCCTAATTGATCGTAATATTGCTTGCTCATGTATTCCCCGCCTGCAATCAGCACAACTGATGTGGGAGGAAAAGCGAAAAGATTCAAAAGAGTTCCCATCACATTCACAGATTTTGCATCATTAATATAAGACACGCCGCCTATTTTCTGAAGAAACTCCATCCTATTGGGTAAAGGCTTTAATTCATTGATCGCCTTTTGAATATCTTCATCGGAAATTTTACATATCTTCGCTGCACAAATAGCCGCCAAAATATTTTCATGGTTCGGGTTTCCCCAAATACTGCTATTTTTAAAATCATAATGGGCCCTTTCCTTTTTTGCCGAAACAAACTCGATTGTTTTATCCTTTATGTGCATGAAAGCGCCAGGCAAGGGGTTCTCAGAGAATCCGAAAACATATTGTTGCGAGAGAGGAGGATATCGCTTGCAAAGATCTAAAATTTCTCGGTCTCCTCTGTGAATCAAAAACTCTTCTTTTGTTTGCTTTTGATAAATCTTAGCCTTGGCTAACTTATATTCATTAAAACTCGAATGACGCTCGTAATGCCCCACATAAATATTCAATAAAATAGCGAGGTAGGGGTGAAATAATTCTGATCTTGCTAAGCGGCTGCTATTTAATTCGAGCAAAACATAATCGCAAGGAGTCGGTTTTAAGAGAAGCTGAAGAAAAGGGGGGAATTCTCCTCCCCCCACGAGAACTTTTTTTCCTGCAGATTCTAAAATCGATTTAATCATGTGGATGACAGTAGTTTTTCCGTTAGTACCCGTCACGGCAATGACCGGAGACTTAAAATGTTGGAAGGCCAGATCTAAATCGCTTATTACCGCGCAACCTTTCCGCTTGGCATTTTCTATTGGAATTGCGTAGCGTCTTGCCCCTCCGGGTGTTAAAATAATAACTTCTTCATCATCCAAAGCGTTAGGAGGCAAATCATCGACGATTAATTCGCATGGGATAGAACCTAAATTCTTTCGGTGTACTTCCAATTCTTTCGCGGTAGCGATGCCGTAAGCTTTTACTCTTGCATTTTGCTTATGGGCAAATTGAATAGCTGCGATAGCGGGGGCCAATAAGCCCAATATAGCTACTTTTTTATTTTTAAGCAGAATCATAAAAAATATATTTTATCTTAATTATCTTAGTATTACAAATACTTATGAAAAATACGACTTTTTTTTCAGACTATCTTGTGAAGAAGAAAATTTCTGAAGGAGCTTATTCAGAAATTTATGAAGTAGAAAAACAATCGAAAAAATACGCCTTAAAAAAATTAAAGGCGCACCTCAAGCACGATCGCGATCAACAAACCCTTCTTAAAACAGAAGCAAAACTGTTAAAAAACCTGAACGATCCACATTTTCCGATCTTGTATGAAAGCGGAAAATGGAACGAGGAAATATATCTGATTCTTGAACTCATTCATGGTATTAATTTAGAAGAACTCATTTTCAAACATTGGCCACTTTGCTCTCAAATATCGCTGCCATTGAAATGCTATCTTATCCGCGAAATTTGTCTTGGCTTGGAAATATTACATCAAAAAAACGATCCAATCAAAAAAACTCCACTAGTTCACGGAGATCTAAGAGCTTCAAACACAATATTGAGTATTGAAGGAGAAATGAAAATTATCGACTTAGGGCTAAAGGGCGGCACCTTCGATTACATGCCTTTAGAAAGACTTCATGAAAATCTCACCACGCCATTCAGCGATATTTACGCAACAGGGCATATTTTCTTTGAATTACTCCACGGAAAACGCCTCTTTAAAGCAGATACCAAATTGGAAGCCTATTTTGAAATGAGAAACCTTGAAATGAGCGAGAAAACCTTCGATCCATCCCTTCCATCGGAAATCGGACAAATCCTCTTAAATTGCCTTCACCAACAAAAACATTTTCAGAATGTTCAATCTTTATTAGGCGAGCTCAAAAAAATGATCGGCCAAACAAACGAATTTAAGCTCAAAGGCGAACTAAAGCAGATCATGGCCAAGATCTGCTAGCATAAATCAGAATAATGCCTGTGGTCATAAAGTTCTTGAAACAGCTCATTCAAGGGACTTCCTTGGGCCAAGCGATCGAAGCCCCACTTGAGAAATATCTTTTCGTTTTCATTCAGCAAGCGGACATAACGCTCATTGAAAGCCTTCAAATCGAGCTGTGCCGAGCTGCGCTTGGTAAATTTATTCGCGACTGTTTTTCCGAATTCAAATCGACTGGCCTCTATTTCAAAATCCAAAGATTTTAAATAGCTTAAAAACCATTCTTGGGCCAGCAAAAGGCGCGAATCTTCGATTAAAGCTAGACCTTCCAATGCTAAAGCATTGAGACTGGCTTCTATCGCCGAAAAGGAGTTTAAAGTGTAGGCAAAGCCACCCCGAACCGAAAAAATGAAATCATAACATTCAAGTTCCAATGAAATAATTTCAATAGCACCCACATGTGGGGCATAAAAAGAATGCCTAAAATCAGGAAAGCTAAATCCCAAAGCTTCGAGCTCTACGGAGTGGCCAAAACGCGCATGCAAATCTTTCAGCATTTCCGCTTTGCCTGCTCCTACATCCAAGATTCTCGCTTTGCCATTTTGCGCAATCTTTGATTGCATGGACGAAAGCAAGTAAGATTCCAAAACTCCCAATCTATCACAATAATCCTCGAAAGAACGGCTTTGATTGAGCCAATATTGATCACTTAATGCTCTATCCCTGCGACGCAGTTCACTATAATAGTTTCCTAGCTTATTGCGCAGTGGCATAGAAAGTTGATCAAAAATATTTCGTCGATATTTCATAAATTTCACCCAGGCTTTTCAAAAGACAATTTTAGCCGTATACTCAATGTGAGCCATTTCATGCCAGCATGCAAATTATTAAAAACCGACTCTGAAGGCTTCATTCTCAACAAATCAAAGCCGGAGAACATTCAGCCTCTTTGGGCAAAGCCTGTCCAGGAGGTATTGGAAGCCCATCAAAAGCGCTTTACTTCAAATTTGCACAGCTTTTATTTAAGAGGCAGCATTCCTCAAGGCCTGGCCATGGAAAATATCTCCGACATAGACAGCATCGCCATTATTCGGGGCACTGTGACTCCTGACTTCCATTGGATTGCAAAATTGCGAAAGGTGATCAAAAGCCGTTATTCTTTCGTGAAAGATATTGACTGCCAATTCTTCCCTTATCCGGAGATTCTCAATCATCATTCCTTGCTCTCTTGCCGTTTCAACCTTAGACATCTAAGCATCTGCCTACACGGAGAAGATCTCTCACAAAGCATCAAGGCTTTTAAACCAAATCGGCAGTTAGGCTTTTATCTTCACGGAAACATCATCGAAGTGCTTGAAAATGCAAAGCGGCAATTCATCAAAGACCCTGCATCCTCTCAACTCACATGCATATGGATTATGAAGCGCCTGATTCGCACAGGATTTGCGCTGGTAATGGAAAGAGAGCGAGCTTATACACGCGATTTAACTACCTGCTATGAGGTGTTCTCCAAATATTACCCCAAACAAAAATCTATGATGGCCCAAGCCCTCGACTTGGCCATCTACCCCATCGACGATCTCAAAAAAATTTCAGCTGTCATCGATCCACTTGGAGATTGGCTGATACAAGAGGCGAGAAAAGTGTTCTCGGGCAACTCACTTGGCCTCTAAAATTTCCTTGTAAATGCTGGGACGTAGCCGCTTTAAAGAAATTTGATGGAGATGTTCGGCTTTTTTGGCTTCATCTTGACTTACATCCACAAGCTCAATTCCTTCTGCTTTCACGGGAATGCAAGATGCAATGATAGAATACTTGGGTATACGCAGCTCAACCACGAGGGGTTGGATCACAATGGGAATGTCGCGATGCCACAAATCTGTGCGCACATAACCTTCTACCACTCGAAATTCATTATTTCTATGAATAGCAGAATTGATAAAAAGCCCCCACCCTTCTGACATCCACCAAGAAATTCCAAGTTTTAAAGTGACACTGTGCCCCCTTGTAACTTGCCATGGACTTGAAAAATTAGGCGATTCACTAAATTCGATTTTTTTACCCATCGCTTCTTCTGTATTTTTCGGAACAAAGTGAGTGCCATCAGGAACTTCTACTTCTAAATGAGCTTGGGGAATTCTTTTCCCTTCTTTTTCCACCCAAGTTTCTATTTTTCCCCCTTGCTGCATAATAACATAATCATGGTTCGCTTTGAGCTGAATGCTATACTTTGCAGCCTCCACCCAGGGCAGGCAATACGCGGGTGGCATGTTTTTCGAATCTTTGCTTAAAGGAATCGGTTTTATTTCAGGATCTAATTTTGGATCGTTGTTGAAGTTGATGAATTCCACTTTCATAGTTTTTCCTTAAAATATTTTCAGTAAGTTACCTTTACCAAGAATAACCCCTTCGCCGGTGCAGCCATGGAAGTGGCGTTTATTTATAAATCATAAATATCTAAAGTTCGTCTAAAATCTTTAAATATTCTTCCGGCGTTAACTCAATTTCACGGAGTATTTCACGTAAGAGCGGGCGCGCCAAGTCATGATGACCATGATTGGGGACGGTGGTAGTCCTGCCATCTGGATGGCGATAGAAAACATGGCTTCCTTTTTGGCGGGTTCTATTAAAGCCTAAAGCGAGTAGAAGTTTTTCGGCTGTTTTAAAATTAAGTAAAGGAAGACGGCTCAACTAGACACCTCAATTTGTTGAACCCCCACAAAGCGTGGAAAAGAATCAAGGTCTTGATGATGCTCTTCCAAACAAAGTTCCAACACTTCTTTTAAATTTTTATTTAGCTCATCTAAACTTTTTCCTTGAGTATGAGCGCCTGGAATTCCAGGAACCAAACCTACATACATTTTCGTTTCTGGGTCCCATTCCACATAAGCTGTCACTGTATTCATGAAATCTCCCTTTCTATTCTACTTAAAGCATACAAGAACTTTTTAGAGTTTAACATAGTCAATACTTTACTTCCACCAAGAATAACCCCTTCGCCGGTGCGGCTATTCCAGCTTTTCTTCTGTCTTTTGCTTTAAGAATTTCTTGAATACTTTCTGGCTTCATTTTACCCAAGCCCACTTGCACCACGGTGCCCACGATATTCCTCACCATTTGCTTTAAGAAACCGTTCGCCTCGAGCAAAATAACATATAAATTCGGGTGCACCAAGAAATGAAGAGGATGGCTTTTAGGAAATCCCGCTAAGCCTTTTCCTACTCTTTGAAGACTCATTTTATGAAGAGTGCGCACGGAAGTCTTTACCGGAGTGCCCACCGATTGAAAAGATTTGAAATCGTGCCTTCCTTTCAAGTATTTTAATGCTTTTTTCATTGCCTTCCAATCGAGCGGCCGATGAATTTCCCAACTCACGCGATTCAAAAAAGCAGAAGGAAGAGAATCATTCAAAATAAAATAGGCGTAAAGTTTTTTCTTCGCGTTCAGCTGCGCATGAAAATTCTCCTTTGCTATCAGCACCTTTTTAACCACGAGGCTATCCGGCAAATGCGCGTTGAGGGCTCGCTCGAGGGTTTGGGGAGAATGCCGTGTATCCAAACGAAAACTCACCACTTGAGCCAGGGCGTGAACCCCCGCATCAGTTCGGCCCGAGGCCACTACATTGATTTTTATGCCAGCAATCTTTTGGAGGGCTTCTTGAAAAACTTGCTGGAGACTGATTTTTTTCTTCTGCCATTGCCAACCATGGTAGGCGCTACCATCGTATTCGAGAATGGCCATAAAGTTGCGCTTTTCATCTAATCTACCCCCTTTTAGATGAAAAGGAGGCCGGAGGGAGTGAGAAGGTTCCACAAGTAGATCCTTACAATAAGACTTTACATTAGCACTTACTTATATTATTATTTTATTCCGATGATTACTGTCACACTACAACAAGCTAAAGCTAAATTAAACAGTCTTGTCGAAGCTGCCATTTCTGGCGAAGATGTTATCCTCCTTCGAGGAGCGCAAATCGTAGCTAGAATTCAGCCTTTAAACTCAAGCGATCTTGAACTCTCGTCTCAACTTTCCGATAGTCAGGCTGAAAAATTTTGGAAAGAAATCGACGAAAATCCCAGTAAAAAATATTCTTCCGCTGAGAAAGCTATCCGAGCTCTCAAAAAATAAAGCCCTCTTATGCAAATCACCCTGACTGAACGTTTTCAGAAAGATGTAAACAGCCTATCTACTGAAGAAAAAAACCAACTATTCTCAATTCTCTTAAAACTCCCTGCCGCCATCAAAAATATCCATCTCCACCAAGGCATTGGATTAAGAAAAATACATTCCTCTGGGATTTATGAAGCAAGAATTGGGCTAAATTTAAGAATCATATTCGGCCTCGATAAAAATACCGCCATCCTTCATCGGGCCGGAAATCACGATGAAATAAAAAGATACCTCAAAAATCTATAAGGCACCTTCGAAAACTCTATTTCTGGAACGGCTTCAGATGAATGAAGCACCCCACTGCTTCTAATATCCTTGATTCATCTGGCTTTCCAAATGGCGGCAGTGGAGCCATTTGAAAAAAAGTGGAAGAAATAGAGTTTTCGAATGTGCCCTATAAATATTTCTCAATCAGAATCTTCGCAATCTGCACCGCATTCGTGGCAGCCCCTTTTCGAATGTTATCAGATACGATCCATAAATTAAGGCCGTTGGCCACCGATTCATCCTCTCGAATACGGCCCACGAACACTTCATCTTTCCCCACACAATGAATCGCAAGGGGGTATTCGTTCTTAGAAGGATTATCGAGCACTTTCACACCGGGAGCTTTCTTAAATAATTGCCTGGCTTCTGAGGCGCTCAGCTTTTTTTTCGTCTCCACATTCACCGACTCAGAATGACCCCCGAATACCGGCACCCGCACGCAAGTAGCCGTCACGGCAATCGAATCATCGTGCAAAATTTTTTTGGTTTCGTGCACCATCTTCATTTCTTCTTTGGTGTAGCCATTATCCAAAAACACATCGATATGGGGCAAACAATTGAAGGCAATTTGATGAGGAAATTTTTGTTTTTCGATCTCGCGGCTATTAAACAAATCAATGCTTTGCTTGGCGAGCTCTTCCATGGCCCTTTTGCCAGCACCACTGGTGGCTTGATAGGTAGAAACGATAATGCGCTTTATTCCTACTGCATCTTGAAGGGGCTTTAAGGCTACCACCATTTGAATGGTAGAACAATTTGGGTTGGCAATAATTCCACGAACTTTATATTGAGCTACATCTTCTGGATTCACTTCCGGCACCACCAAAGGCACGTCCGGCGCCATGCGAAAGGCACTGGTGTTATCTACCACTACCGCACCCGATTTCCAGGCGAGGAGCGCAAAACGCTCCGATACGGATCCGCCTGCCGAGAACAAGGCAATATCGATACCCTTAAAGGAATTTTCATCGAGCACTTGAACGGGAATTTGCTTGCCTTTGAAGCTGAGTTTCTCACCGGCCGACCTTTCAGAGGCTAGCAGCCTCAATTCTCCCACGGGAAAACCCTGCTCTCCCAGCACTTCGATCATTTCGTTGCCTACGGCACCTGTGGCACCCACAACGGCCACATTATATTTTTCTTTTTTCATAGTCACCTTTCACTTAAAACAAAGCGGGTGGCGTCGATCCGGAGGGCTTCCACCCGCGCGCAAGGTTCTACAACGTATGAAGTAAGCATTTCAAGTAGCTTGCGTTTCGAGCTTATCGTAATAATCCATCACCTGCCGTACATAGGCCCGCTTTTCGCTATAAGGCAAAGGCATGAATGAACGCTTAAAGCCGTAAGAAATCATTTCTTTGAGTTGTTTGGGGCTCACCGGAAAAGCTTGCGCCGCCTTAAAAATTTCATCGCTGACGGTCGTATGAGAAACCAATCGATTATCCGTGCAAAACGTAATCGATAGTCTTTCTTTGAGCATGCGCCCTAAGGGATGGCGCGATAAATCGCTCATCTCCGGAATAGTTTGCTGGTTGCTGCTCAAGCAGACCTCGATTGTAATGCGCTGATCGGCGATGAATTCCACCAGGGCTCGGGTATATTGCTCTTGCTGCGAGGCTTCCGTCAAATGCTCGACCAAATGGCTCGCAAACAAATGGGTTCCATGGCCAATGCGTTGCGCATGGCATAAATTAATGGCCTGAAAAATCGAGGCGGGCCCATAAGCCTCGCCTGCATGAATGGTTTTGTTTAGAAAATGCTGGTGGGCATACTCAAAGGCCCTTCGGTGGGCATTGGCGGGCCAGCCCTTCTCTTCTCCCGCTAAATCAAATCCTACGATGGGCAAAGCCAAGCGATCCCGAATATCGACCAGGGCCCTTACAAGTTCAAGGGAAGCAATGGGATACACTTGATGGGCAGGCGTATAGGCGTGGGTGGAAATAAACTTCTGGTAGTAAGGGGAAAAACCCGCCTCAAATTTACGCAAGGCGCAACCGATGAGGCCATATTCAAAGCGCGGTTCTTGATGTGTTAAAATTTCATTTTTCTGATTTATCTCCCTTTTGGCGCGCTCGAGCCCTCGAGCAATAGACAGCACTGCCTCTTCTAAGCTCATTTTTTCGGAGGCAAAAAGTTGGGGATCAAAACGAGGCTCTATGTAGCGAACCCCTTCTGCAAAGTTATCGAGAGCAAGCTCATAAGCAATGCGCTCTAGAGCTTCGGGCGTACGCATTACAGCACAGGTGTAGGCAAAACCTCGGAGATACTCTCCCAAATCCAGATAGCGCTCTTTAAAAATAAGTTTTTGAAGCCCTTCTTCGGTATGGGAGGGCAATGGCACTTTACAAGTCTTAGCAAGTTCGATCAGGCTTTTCAGCCTTAAAGATCCATCGAGATGAACATGCAGATCGGTTTTGGGAATAGAGCGGATAAACTCTTTGGTAATCGGATAAGACATTTAAATATTCTAACAAAGAGCTATCGAGTTGTCATGCAAAGCTCTCAAATCCGTCACCCCAGGCCCAGAATCACGCGGAGGAGCCCACCCAACAAGCTTTCAGGTAAGGGTTTTTTTCTTCGCTCGAAGTGAGTTTGAAATCACGAGGCACCGACAAGTGTTTTAAAATTTGGTAAGGTGTTTTTTGTAACACAGCGCTTACTTTTTGATTAAAAAGCTCACGAGAAATTTTAAGCGTATTAATACAAAAAAATAAATTTCCTGGAGAAGATAAAAGAGAAAGAGCTTCTTCAAGCAAAGAGCTCATATCTCTTTCTGTTGAGAAGTTACTTCGATTGCTCCGCGAAAAAGTAGGAGGGTCTACAATAATTAAATCAAACTTTTCATTTTTTTTCTTCGCAAATTTTATATATTCAAACACATCGCGAGTCCAAACCGGTGTTTTTTTTAGGTCCATTTCATTCAAACTCACATTTCTCTTCAACCATTCCAAATAATTTTTTGAAAGATCTACTGACACCACTTCCTCTGCTCCCCCTTTTAAAGCAGCAATGGTAAAAGCTCCGGTATAAGAAAAAAGATTGAGCACCCTTCTACTTTGAGAATGAAAATAGATGATTTTTCGATTTTCGCGTTGGTCCAAAAATAAACCACTATGCTGACCTTCCCCCAAATGAATTTCAAACTTAAACTTCCCTTCTTGAATCACTTTGTGGAGCAAAGCTCCCGGACCTTTTTCTCGGATCGCAAAAGTGGGCAGAGGTGAAAAATTCATCACTTCAAAAAAGCAAAATTCCCTCAAAGGATCTATTTGCGAACTTATTTTTGCAAGATCTTGTACCAACTCTTTACGCGGCTCAAAACAAGAAGCTTCTTTAAAAACGATGTGAAAAGCTCCCGCGTAATAATCGATGATTAAACCCGGCAGGTCATCGCCCGCTGCGTTCACCAGCCGAAAAGCTTCCAGCTTATTTTTTTCTACATAAGCTTTGCGCCATTCCCAGGCTTTAGAAATTTTTTGATTTATAAATTTCAAGAACGCACTCTCTCACCCATCCTCCTCCGTCGGACACCCGAAGGAAATCACTTTTTAAACAAGGCCTCTAACTTTGCCTTCGCCTCGAGTTCTTTAGAAGAAAGGCTGCCCTTTCGATCTTTGGCGAATTCAAAATAATCGCAAAAATTGGCGCGGTCTTTACTCAGCACCCGCTCGGCATTCGATTCTCGGCATTCGTTGTAGGAGGAAGCATCGTAAAAGGAGCAATTCAAACAACAATGAGCATCTGTATTGCAGAAAGGGCAAGTATCTCCCCTGCCCACCCGATCTAAAATTTGAACTTCTTTTTTACAATGGTGGCAAAAATAGGGCATAATGAGTGCCTAGCATGTTCAAAATTATTTTTTCAAACTTTTCAGACTTCCCCCCTCCTTCGACTCATTTCACTCGCTCACACCTTCTCCTTACTTAAGGAGGAAGAGGTCTAGCTTGCAAAATCTATCCAGGGTTGATAGCAATCATGCCCTTATGGATAAACCCCATAAAATTGCGGTTTTGGCGGGGGATGGTTCTGCGCCAGAATTCATGGAAGCCACCCTTCGGGTTTTGAAAGCCCTTTCCCAAAAATTCAAGTTGAGCTTTCAGTTTGAAGAAGCCTTGGTGGGAGGCGCCGCCTACGATCAATATAAACATCCTCTTCCCCCCCAGACTTTAAAAATCACCGATGCCAGTGATGCCATTTTGTTTGGATCTGTGGGCCGGGAAGATCTTCCTCAAGGACTCGTCGAAAAAGAGGGCTTACTCGCCATTCGTAGGCATTACGGTTTTTTCGCAAACTTAAGGCCGGCAACGGTGTATGCGCCTCTGTGCCAAGCCTCTTCTCTCAAAGAAGAGCGCCTCAGCGACGAAAAAGGAAACACGGGCTTCGAAATTCTCACGGTTCGAGAACTCACGGGCGGAGTGTATTTCGGAGATCGGGTTCGCATGGAAGATACGAAAGGCGAATATGCTTCTGATAACATGAAGTATAAGCGCTCAGAAATTGAGAGAATTCTCAAAATTGGCTTTGAATCTGCCCAACAGAGAAAAAAAATTTTGCATTCCATCGATAAAGCGAATGTGCTCGATTCTTCTAGGCTCTGGAGAAGCATCGCGAACGAAATGGCTAAAAATTATCCCGATGTTTTGCTCCATCACATGTATGTAGATAACGCGGCCATGCAAATCGCTACCTGGCCGCGCCAGTTCGATGTGATTGTCACCGAAAACCTGTTTGGAGATATTTTAAGCGATCTTTCCGCTGCCATCACAGGTTCTTTGGGCTTGCTGCCTTCGGCCTCCATCAATGAAAAGGGCTTTGGGATGTATGAACCTTCAGGGGGCACGGCCCCTGATTTGGCGGGGCTTGGCATTGTAAATCCCATTGCTCAAATTCGCTCCGCGGCCATGATGCTGCATTACAGTTTTAATTTAGGAAAAGAAAGTCAAGCTCTTGAAAAAGGGGTGGAGAAGGCCTTAAGCAAAGGCGCTCGCACCTTAGATATCTGCGGTAAAAAACAAGCCTTTGAAAAAATCAGGGGGGCCATCGCTCAAAAAGACAAAAAAGCCATTTACGCCATCTTGAAAGAATTAAAGATACTCACCACCGAAGAAATGGCGGATAAAATTATTGAGGAAATTAATTCATAACTCCCCTTAAACCCCCTCTTATAAGAGAGGAAGATAAGAGAATGAAAATGATTATGGCCAAAACCCTCTACGACAAAATTTGGGAGTCTCATGCGGTAACACAATTACCCGAAGGAGATGCCATTCTCTACATTGATCGCCATCTCGTTCATGAAGTCACAAGCCCTCAGGCTTTTGAGGGGCTGCGCCTTACGGGCCGTAAGGTTCGAAAGCCCAACCTGACTTTTGCCACCATGGATCACAATGTCCCCACCCTCGATCGTTACAATATTCAAGATGAAATCGCCCGGACTCAAATTGAAGCCTTAACAAACAATTGCAAAGAGTTTGGAATTACTCTCTACGATTTGAAAAGCGACAAACAAGGTGTGGTTCATATCATCGGGCCTGAACTGGGCTTGACCTTGCCCGGCACCACCATCGTCTGCGGAGATTCTCACACTGCCACCCATGGCGCTTTCGGTGCTTTGGCCTTTGGTATTGGAACTTCCGAAGTGGAACATGTATTGGCCACCCAAACATTGCGCCAAGGTCGGTCTAAGAATTACAAGGTCGAATATCAAGGAAAGCTCGGCAAAGGCGTCACTGCAAAAGATATGGTTTTGAAATTGATTGGTTTGATCGGAACCGCGGGGGGGACCGGCAGCGTCTTTGAATATTGCGGCGAAACAATTCGAGGGCTTTCCATGGAAGCGCGCATGACTATTTGCAATATGTCGATCGAGGCGGGAGCCCGTGCAGGGCTAATTGCTCCCGATGATACTACCTTTAATTATATCAGTTCTGGCTCTCGGCCTTTCTCACCCCAAGGCAAAAATTTGGAAAAAGCGATTGCTTATTGGAAAACGCTCCCTAGCGATGCCGATGCAAAATTCGATAAATCGATTATTATCGATGCAAGCAAAATTGCGCCTCAAGTCACTTGGGGAACCTCGCCTGGGATGGTGATCGATGTGGATGCGCCCATTCCTCCCAGCAACCAAATCGCTGGCCTCTCCCAGCAAGATGCCGAATACGCCCTCGAATACATGGGGCTTAAGCCCGGCCAAAAACTTACCGAGACTGAAATCGATGTGGTGTTTATCGGAAGCTGCACAAATGGCCGCATCGAAGACTTGCGAGCCGCTGCAGAAGTAATGAAAGGCAAAAAAGTTTCCAAGCGAGTGACCGCGATGGTGGTTCCGGGTTCTCAAAAAGTTAAAAAAGATGCCGAAGCAGAAGGACTGGATAAAATCTTCACCGAAGCCGGCGCCCAGTGGCGCGAATCTGGATGCAGCATGTGTTTGGCCATGAACCCGGATCAACTCCAACCCAAGCAACGCTGCGCCTCCACAAGTAATCGCAATTTCGAAGGGCGCCAAGGCAAGGGCGGACGCACTCATTTGGTGAGCCCTGCTATGGCCGCCGCTGCGGCAATCATGGGGCATTTTGTCGACATTCGCCAATGGAAATAGCACATTGCTCAAATGAAATATTTACACTACACTTTTGAGTGGGACCTCAGTAAAGAACTTAACAATCTTCGCAAGCACAAGGTTTCATTTAGTGAAGCTATAGAAGTTTTTTCTGATGCTAAGGTTATTCATCTTGAAGACTCTGTTCATTCAAAAGAGGAAAACAGGTATTATGCAGTAGGAAAAACAAAAAAAGGCAAAATCCTTACCGTACGTTATACCTGGAGAAGTCACAAAATACGGATTTTTGGTGCAGCCCAATGGCGAAAGTGGAGAAAATTTTATGAACAAAATTCCTGATCCTAAAAAAATGAAAAAAATCAAGGGGCCCATTTTGTCTCAAAAAGAATTAAAAACTGCCAAAATCAAGGTCACCCTTGATCTTGATATTGACCTCCTTTCAAAACTTCAAAAAAAAGCCCACAAAACTCACAAAAATTATCAGGCCCTACTCAACCAAATTATTCGTCAATATCTGACACGCGAAGCAGCTTAAACCCGGAGACGAAGAATGCAATCATTCAAATCCCATCGTGGAAAAGTAGCGATATTAAATCGTGCCAACATAGATACCGATCAAATGATCGCGAAGCAATTTTTGAAATCGATTAAGCGAACGGGGTACGGCGAAAGCCTTTTCTTCGACTGGCGTTATCTGCCGGATGGAAAAGATAATCCCGATTTCATCCTCAACGCCCCGCGCTATAAAAATGTTAGCATTTTAGTGACGGGTAATAATTTTGGCTGCGGTTCTTCTCGCGAACACGCCGTGTGGGCAATGGTTCAGTATGGGTTTGAGGTGGTCATTGCTCCCCAAAGGGGTGATATCCCTGCCTTTGCCGATATTTTTTATAATAACAGCATTAAAAATGGTTTGCTTTGCATTAGTTTGGGCGAAAAAGAAATCGAAGAAATTTTTCAGATGGTGGAACGCTATGTGGGCTTGGAAGCTACGGTGAACTTGGAAGAACAACGCATTACCCTTCATTTACCCGAAGAGCTCTCCTTTCACTTCGAAATCGACCCTGCCGTTAAAAGTCACCTTATTCGTGGATTAGATGACATTGGGCTCACCTTGCAGCATGTAAAAGAGATCGATGCTTTTGAGAAAAGGCATAGCTCTCAACTTTATTAAGGCCGCAACTTTTCAAAAATTCAGCCGAAAATGATAAAGAATAAAGGTTGTTTTCAGAATGAAAACCTGAAATAAGCCTAATTCACCAAGTGGTGACAAGATAACTTTATGGGGGCTCCATGAAAAGGTATTTTCTTTTTTTATTATTAGCCGTTCTTCTCTGTTATTCAAACCCTAGCCAAGCTGAGCAAGCTAGCCTGCAATATCTTGAGCCCTGCGCAAAAGATGCTGATTGTGATGATCAGAATGCCTGCACCCAGGAATACTGTTCTCTTTCGCTAGAAGCAGGAACGGGCTATTGCATTCATAGTTTGGCGGAAACGGGCTGCGGAAACTCTCTGCAATTTCATCCCAGCGAAAACATTCCTCCGCAAACTTCAAGCGAAACCCTCCCACCCCCTCCCCCGGAGGCAAGCACGCAAACAGAACCCCCCCCGGGCGATCCTCAAGAAGCTCCTTCCACGAACCCGCCATCCTTCAAGCCCGAAATACCTCCATCTCCTGTAACGCCTGCTGTCAGTGCTTCTCCTACGGCAGGTTCAGAAGTTATATTCGGAGGGGGATGCTCCTTACATACCTTCGCTTCTCCTTTTTCTCTTTCCTTCGGGTGGCTCAGTTTTTCGTTTTTATGGATAAGTTTGAGAATGAAGAAAAGATAAATTTCTATCCTTGTCAGGATTTTGACAATACAGGGTAACATTTTCCTTTCTTATTGCACTTTGCTTCACTCTTCTTAACAAGCCCTCACTTCTTCAAAGGCATGGTCTTTGCTTACCTACATTAAGAAGTCATTCAGACGCCATTTTTAGAAATCGGGGGCCCCATGAAACGTTTCCTCCTTGTTTTAGTCATTCTTGTAAGTTCATTTTCCCCCTCTCGCATAGCCCAAGCAGAAATCAATCAATGGTCGAGTAGTGAAGGCCCTCAAGGAGCAGATATAAACTTTCTTCTTTTTTCTCCTTCACAACCTCTGTTTGTAGCTACCAAAGGAAAAGGCGTTTATAGTTACGATGGAAGCAAATGGATTGCTGTCGCGAAAAATGAGGGCTTAAATAATTTGTATGTTACGAGCCTTTATTTTGATGCTTCCTCCAACACTCTCTATGCGGGCACCAAAGGAGGAGGAGTTTTTAAAAGTACTGACAATCAAGCTTGGCAAGCGCTTGCACAAAATAATGGTTTGCAAAATCTTTTTATCTCTTCTTTGGCTTTCAACATAAATACTAAAATTCTTTATGCGGGTACAGAAAATGGAGGGGTTTATCAAAAAAAACCTAACAGTATATGGGAGCTGGTAGCAAATAATAATGAAGGACTCTCCAATTCTAATATTCTTTCTTTGGCTTCCGATTCCTCTTCCAACATTCTCTATGCGGGCACCAAAGGAGGAGGAGTTTTTAGAAAAGGGAATGGGGATGTCGCTTGGTCTCTCGTTTCAAAAAATGATGGGCTCACTAATCTAAATATCTACTCTCTTGTTTTAGATAATTCCACTAATCCAAAAAGTCTTTTTGCTGCTACAGACGAGGGAGCCTTTAAAAGTACAGGGGGAGCGAAATGGAAAAAAGTAGCTAATAATATTGGTTTAAACTTGGTTACCAAAAAAATTACTCTCCTATGGTATGAGCAAAATTCTAAAACCCTTTATGCGGGAACGCAGCGAGGCATTTTCAAAAGTAAAAATAACAAAGATTGGGAGGCGGTGGGTAAAACTGAAGAAATGAATTTTTACATTCAAGGGCTCAGTTGGGACAATACCAATCAAACTCTTTATGCTGCTGGCCAAGGAAGAGTATTTAAAAAGAACCCCACCGCGTGGCAAATGCTTAACAGTGAGGGCCTTAACAACCTTAGCATCCAAGCCCTCTTTTTGGATGATGTCGCTCACATTCTTTATGCGGGAACCAAACAAAGTGGCGTATTTAAAAAAATAGACGTGTCTTCCTGGGCTTCAACAGAAAACTCTAAAGGACTTTTTGTAGAAGCCCTGATAAAAGATATAAAAACAAACACCCTTTATGCCGGAACTCCTGAGGGAATTTATAAAAGTACCAATGATGGGGTTTGGACGGAGGCTGGCCTTAATAACCCACCTCAGCGTGTAGTAAGCTTTGCTTGGGATGATGCCACACAAACTCTTTATGCGGGAACCTTGCAGGGTGTATTTCAAAGTGTAGGAGGGGGGCCTTGGACCGCAAATAATAACGGCCTTCAAAATCCATTCATTAGAGCACTTCTTTGGGATTCAAATAGTAAAACACTTTATGCGGCACTCGATGCGAATGTTTACATGACCAAAGGCCAAAATTGGTCCTTAGTCACAAATGCCGATAGTCCTAGTTCACTCACCTATGACTCTAACACCCAAACTTTGTACATAGGAACCGGCGGAAATGGCGTTGCTAAAAAAAATAAAGATAGCTGGGGATATGTAGCTAACAATGAGGGGCTGAGTAATAAAGCAATTCATAGCCTTGCTTTCGAAAATAGTAGTCGCTCCCTTGTTGCAGGAACAGCAAATGGTGTTTTCTTAAGTAAACAAGAAGGGCAATGGTCTATTGTAAATAGTCAGGGCTTATCCCCCAACACCAAAGTGCTGTCATTAGCAATTGCGTCTTCTAATCCCTTCAAAATATATGCGGGTACAGAACTAGGAAGCGTCTTTGAAATTACTTCTCCCATGAGCTCGTCTACCAACAATATAAACTTTGGAGATCAACTTCTTTCTTCTCCGAGTGCCCCTCAAATAGTAACTCTCCATAATAACGGCAAAACCGATCTCAAAATTAACAAAATAAGCGCTTCGAACTCTGCCTTTGCTCTTCAAGAAAATTGTAATGGCAATATTCCTAGCTTAAAATCCTGCGATATCAGCCTCGCTTTCATGCCTGACAAACTAGGGGCTTTTTCTGAAACCCTTCTCATTGAAGATGGAAGTTTCGATAGCCCCCACGCCATTCAGCTCAGTGGAAATGGAGTGAGCCCTGGAGTGGAAATCACACCGAATAATATTCAATTCCAGAATCTCGGCATTGGAATGGTTTCAGAGGGAGGAATCATTTCTGTGAAAAATACGGGAACCGCAGTTCTTGAAATCGGAAACATAAGTTTGGAAGGAGCCAACAAAGACGAGTTTGTCTTATTTCCTTGCGCCAACAAAAAAAATATTCCTCCTCAGCAAGCTTGTGTGATGCAAGTGACTTTTAATCCAAAATCCATCGGCGAAAAATCGGCTCAAGTAACCATGAATGACAATAGCCCCAGCAAAATACATACGGTTCCTCTCGGCGGCACGGGAGTAGGAGCCATTTTAGCCACTTCGGCTGCAATTTTGAGCTTCCCCGATACCGTCGCAGGCCAAAGTTCGGCCTCTCAAACACTTTCTCTTGTTAATTCTGGAAACGCTAACTTATCGGTGGGCCCAATCACCCTCGAGGGAGAACAAAACGCAAACTTCAGCTCTGATGTGAGCGCCTGCGCGAACCTTGCCCTCAAACCTAACTCAGAGTGCAAGATGAATTTCACCTTTAAACCTTCTGCCGAAGGCGAATGGAAAGCCAATTTAAAAATAGAAAGCAATACGCCCGGCGGCGCCCAGTTTGTTCTTCTGGGCGGAAAGGGCATCAAGCTCATCGAACTACAAAATCCTGATCCCACAGGGGTAGGAGATAAGCCTAGCATAACTCCTGAAGACAAAGGCAGCGGACAAGCTGAGCCTAACCCCACCTCTGGAAATACCGATGGAGGGGGTGGCGGTGGAGGAGCTTGCAAGCTGCAACAGGGGGCCCTTCGCTCAAACGCTTATGGAATGCTGGGATTATCTTTCCTAGGCCTCTTCATCCTTGCCCTAAAAAGAAGAAAGGCTAAATCCCTTCTTTCTTTTTCGTAAAACTTTCTAAGCGATTCAAGGCATTCACGTAGGCCTTCGCAGAGGCTTGCAGGATATCCGCATGCGTCCCTACGCCGGAGACTTCCTTGCCCTTATTTTTCAAGGTCACAGAAACCTCCCCTTGAGCATCTGTTCCACCCGTGATAGCAGCGACGTTGAACTTCAGCAATTCACCCTTGAAACCAGATAATTTTTTCAAAGCCTTGAAAGTGGCATCTACAGGGCCAGCGCCCACCGCCTCCCCCGTCTTTAGCTTCTTGCCGCCTATTTTCAGCTTCACCTTTGCCTTGGGCTTTAAACGCGTGCCACTCTGCACGCGCACATCAATCAATTCATATTGATCAGGCCCTCGAGCCAATTCATCGCCGACCAAGGCCTCTAAATCGTCATCGAAAACTTCCTTCTTCAGATCCGCCAATTTTTTAAAAGCCGTGAAGGCCTTTTCTAACTCTTCGTCTGACAATTGATGTCCTAATTCCACCAGGCGAGTGCGGAAAGCATGGCGGCCCGAATGCTTGCCCAGCACCAGCTTATGCTTGCTCCAACCGACCGACGCCGGCGTCATAATCTCATAGGTCATCTGATTTTTTAGGATTCCGTCTTGATGGATGCCCGCCTCATGCGCAAAGGCATTTGCCCCCACAATGGCTTTATTGGGTTGTACGGCAACTCCCGTAATCAAGGTGAGTAGTTTGCTCGAATGATAAATCTGCTCGGTGATAATTCTCGTGTCGCATTTGAAAATATTCTGGCGTACCTTCAGCGTCATTACCACTTCTTCCATCGAGGCATTGCCGGCCCTCTCGCCAATGCCATTCACGGTGCACTCCACTTGCCTCGCACCTGCCTGCACGGCCGCCAAACTGTTGGCTACCGCCAGCCCTAAATCGTTATGGCAATGGACGCTGAAAATAATCTGATCGGCATCTTTCACCTTGGCTTTTAAAAAATGAATGAGTTTAGAAAATTCATCCGGACAAGTATAGCCTACCGTATCGGGCACATTGAGGGTGGCAGCCCCAGCCTCCACGGCAGCACTAAACACCTTGGCCAAATATTCCCAATCGCTGCGAGTGGCATCCTCCGCCGAAAACTCCACATCCGGTGTGTATTGGCGTGCATGTTTTACGGCATTGAAAGTATCTTCCAAAACTTGCTCCCGCGTTTTTTTCAATTTGTATTGCAAATGAATATCGGAAGTGGCGATGAAGGTGTGAATGCGCGAAGCCTTTGCATGCTTTAAGGCCTCCCACGCGCGATCGATATCTTTCTCATTCGCGCGAGCCAAGCCCGCGATGGTGGAACCCGTTACTTCTTGAGCAATGCGTTTCACCGCCTGAAAATCTCCTTCCGAGGCGATGGGAAATCCAGCTTCAATCACATCTACATTTAATTTGGCCAATTGACGGGCCATGCGCAGCTTTTCATTGATATCCATGCTACAACCCGGCGATTGTTCGCCGTCTCTCAAAGTGGTGTCAAAAATTTTCACGTGTTCGGAGTTCATATTTCTTACCCTTTTTTATTTGATCTTATGTACGAGGGATATTGAGTTTAGCGTGCAGACAAGTTGAAGCTATTTTTGCTTTTGTTCTAGCTCCTCAGAGCGCTGCACGATTTTAAGTCGATCGCGTTCTGGCGTATAGCGCCCCACACCAGGAAAGACTTCTTTTTGGGCTAGTTTGCGCTCTAGGTAGTTTTTGCGATTGCGTAGGTGGAGCAGCTCATCGACGAGCCCCATCACCACATAGGCCGAAGAGGCAAAAAACATGGTTTCTTGAGGAGCACTGGCAACCACAAATATAATAATGGCTGCCACCACTAAAAAAACAAAGGATTGGGGCTTTGAAAAATCAATATTTTTAAAGCTGCGGTATCGAATGTTAGAAACCATGAGCAGCGCTAAACTAATGGTAAGAGGCAATACAAAATAAGAAAGGGTGGCAACTCCCCAATTCATTTGAAAAGCCAAAATCACAAAACTCGCCAACATATAAGCCGCGCAAGGAACGGGCAAGCCTTGGAAAAAACGTTTTTCAACATTGGAGTGCTGCACGTTAAAGCGGGCAAGCCTTAAAGCCCCGCAGGCAAAGTATAAAAAGGCAGCGCCCCAGCCAAAGCGATGAAACTCGTGCAAACTCCAAGTGAAGATCAAAATGGCCGGCGCTAAACCAAAGCTCGCCAAATCAACCAGTGAATCATATTCTAATCCGAACTCGGTTTCTGATTTCGTAAGACGAGCCACACGGCCATCTAAGCCATCAAACACCCCGGCAAACATAATGGCCCAAGCCGCCGCCACATAATCACCGGTAATGGCCCGAATGATGGAAAAAAAACCGCAAAATAAAGAGGCCGTCGTGAAAAGGCTAGGAAGAATATAAATTCCCTTCTTAATGCCTGAACGGCGAGGCTTTAATGGCTCCTTCATTTCATCTTTTTCATCTATCATTTTATATTCCCTTCAGAATACTTCGAACTTCACTATCTGCACTCCTCACTAGATTCAAGAGAGAAATCCCCTGCCTTAGCCCTCAATATGGGCCTCGCCTCGTTGAATGGCAATCGTGCCAGTGCGAACAGACTCCAAAATTCCAAAGGCTTTTAATTCAACAAGCAAGGCATCTACTTTTTCGTTCTCCCCCACATATTCTAAAGTGATGCATTGAGGGGCTTGATCCACCACTTTAGCCTCATAACGTTTGGCTAAAGTGAGCACTTCTTCGACTTTGCCGGAACCTGTTTTAATTTTCACCAGCAATATTTCGCGATTGATGAAATTTTCGCCGGTGAGGTCTTGAACCTTCACGGCATCGATCAAGCGATGGAGTTGTTTTAAGATTTGTTCGATAATGAGCTCGCTGCCAGTGGTAAGAATGGTCATGCGCGAAATATGCGGATCTTCCGTAGGCGCCACCGAGAGCGAATCAATGTTATAACCTCGCGCCGCAAACATGCCAGCAACGCGGGCTAGCACGCCGAATTCATTTTCCACCAACACTGAAATAGTATGTTTAGAAGACATATTTTAAGCAAGCACAATATCGCTGATTCCCTTGCCCGCGGGAACCATCGGATAAACATTCTCGTCATCATCAGGGGCTCGCGTCGCCCCCTCCAACGGCAAAGCCGTTGGAGACTCCCCCTCAACGCCGCTTTGCGGCTGCTTCATGCAAGCACAATATCGCTGATTCCCTTGCCCGCGGGAACCATCGGATAAACATTCTCCTCCAAAGCCACTACAAAATCGATGATCGTAGGACGATCTCTCGTTGCCAAAGCCTGCTGAATCACTGGAACCACGTCTTTGGGCTTTTCCACCCGAAAGCCTTGGGCCCCATAACTATCCGCAAGCTTCACGAAATCGGGCATGCAACCGAAGGTAACCTGGGAAAGACGATTGTCATAAAAAAGTTCCTGCCACTGCCTTACCATTCCCAAATAATTATTGTTCATAATGGCGACAATCACCGGAAGTTTATGCTCCACCGCGGTGCCCAATTCTTGAATATTCATTTGGATGCTGCCATCGCCCGAAACACAAATAACAGTCGCTTCTGGAAAAGCAAATTGGGCACCGATGGCTGCTGGAAAACCAAAACCCATGGTTCCCAAGCCTCCCGATGTGCACCAATAGTGTGATTTTGCGAATTTAAAAAACTGCGCCGCCCACATCTGATGCTGCCCCACATCGGTGGTAACAATGGCCTCCCCTTTTGTTAATTGATAGAGCATATCCAAGGCGTATTGAGGCTTGATCTGCTCTTCCATCGATTGCTGATAGGTAATAGGGGCTTTCTCTTTCCATTGCTTGATTTGCTCCCACCAGGCCTGGATCTGCTTTTTGAAGCCCTCTAACTTTTTGTGATTTTTGGCGAGGAGAATCATTTCATTCATCACCTGCTTCACATCCCCCACCACTGCCACATCGGTGAAAACATTTTTGCTGATATTGGAAGGGTCTACATCGAGGTGAATTTTCTTCGAATGGACCGAGAACTCCGAAAGCTTTCCCGTCACGCGGTCGTCAAAACGGCTTCCAATGGCAAAAAGTACATCGCAATTGTTAATCGCCATATTGGCGTAGTAAGTGCCATGCATTCCGAGCATCCCCAAAGATAAATCATCGGTTCCAGGGTAAGCACCCAAACCCATGAGAGTCATGGCAACGGGCACCCCCATGAGATGAGCCAACTCCGCCACTTCTCGAGAGGCATTGGAAAGCACGGCTCCCCCTCCCACGTAAAAAAGAGGCTGTTTAGCCGTTAAAAGCAGATCAAAAGCTTTTTTCACCTGAGCCGGATCGGCCTTAGGAATGCTAAAAGATTTTCTTAACGGAATTTCGGCCATGGGCAGATAGGGCGCCTTATGCTGTTGCACATCTTTGGGAACATCCACCACGACAGGCCCCGGGCGGCCAGTCGTTGCTACGATAAAAGCTTCCTTCATCACTCGCTGCAGATCATTCACATTTTTTACAAGATAATTGTGCTTGGTGCAGGAACGGGTGATCCCCACCACATCTGCTTCCTGGAAGGCATCGTTGCCAATCATAGAAACAGGCACTTGCCCCGTCACCAGCACCAAGGGAATAGAATCCATGTAAGCAGTGGCAAGGCCCGTAACCGTATTTGTAGCCCCGGGGCCGGAAGTGACAATACAAACGCCAGGCTTTCCTGTAACGCGGGCATAACCATCTGCCATGTGAACGGCTCCTTGCTCGTGGCGAACAAGAATATGGCGGATTTCAGGGTGCTTATAAATTTCATCGTAGACAAAAAGAATGGCGCCGCCGGGATAACCAAAAACGATCTCCACTCCCATATCTTTCATGCATTGAATTACAATTTCGGCGCCGGTGAGTTCCATAATTTCATCTTGATTCCACTTGCCCCCTCTCCCGTCCTACGGACACCCTCTCCCTCGAGGGGAGAGGGTTGGGGTGAGGGTGAATTTTTTTATCGATGTTTCATTAAAATTTGTTCTATCCGGGTTTTTCCCGTGAGCTTTGCCAATTGAATCCTTTTTTTTTCTTGTTGATCTTGAGGCGTTAAAAAATTTTTCCGTTCCAATTTTTTCAGCATTTTTTCGTACTTCAAATGACTGTCCCATAAGCTTTTAAGTTCGGGAGTAGTATCGATGAGCTTTTCAAGCAAGTCTTGATCCCGTTTCTCCATAAAGACTCCTTCTTTAAAGGCCCAAAACCCATTGTACTCGCATGAAAGGCCTTAGAAAAGCAATAGTTTCAAGGCCTTGTATGATGTGTATTACGCGAGAGGATGGCTGTCAAGTTCAGGGCATCGAATCGCCTTTAGCTTGCTTACCCATCACCTCAGGAATCAGTATCAACTATTTGATATTTCAGCGGCTGAAGATCGAAGATAATGGGGAAGTAAATCCAAACTCGCCCTGAAAACTACGTTTTGCTGCACTGCTTGAAAAGCCAAGTGAGCCACCCAAGAAGCTAAGGGAATTTTTTTAGAAATTCTCTTCGCCGAATCTCCGAACTCGCCCTGAATTTCTTTCTCGTATTTTTGAGCCCCACTTCCTAAAAAAATAAGAGAGTCTTCATCCAAAAGGGGAAGCTTTTTCAATTTTTTCAAAAAAAGAAGGGGGAATTCAGCCTGCTCCTCTATTTGCAGTACTTTTTGCTTTTCTTCTTGTTGATAGAGGGCCCCAAAAATTTGGCTGCGTCTTGCATCGATGAGGGGGCAAATCCAACTCTCTCCTTCTACGGTGTTTGCCATGGCTTCTAAGGTGGAAACTCCAAACACGGGCTTCTCATTTAATAAAGTGAGGCCTTTCATAAAGGCCATTCCAATGCGAATTCCCGTGAAGGAACCCGGGCCTTTCGCGACCGCGAAAAGATCGATGTCTTCGAGAGTCGTTTTTGTTTGTTTTAAAATTTCTTGAAATTGGATGGGAAGAAGCGCCGTATGACTCGAAGCCTCCTCCCAGCTTATTTCCATTAAAAGATTTTCATTTTCCAAAAGGGCGAGGGAGCCTAAATTCGAGCTCGTATCTAAAGAAAGAACTTTCAAAACCAACCTACGATTTTTGAAAAGATTTTCTTAAATCCCCATACCGTATCGATATCGTTGATCGTCACTAAAATCATGAGAGTGAAAAGAAGAGCCATCCCAATCTGCTGGGCAATGATTCTCTTCTTCACAGAAAGGGGCTTGCGGCGAACGGCTTCATAAAGCATGAAAAATAAGTGGCCTCCATCTAATACCGGAATGGGCAAAAGATTGAGAACGCCCAATTGCAAGCTCATGAAGCTTAAGAAATAGAGAAAATCTCCAAAGCCCGATTTCGCGGCATTGGCCGTCGCTTCAGCAATTTGAATGGGCCCTCCGAGAGTTTTATAGGAGAGTTGAAAGGTGAAAAGTTTTTTCAACACTTCTAAGGTGAGATTAAAAAGCCGACCGTATTCTTGCAGGCCTTTTGAGACCGCTTGTGAAAAAGTATAGCGATGCTTGATCATGCTTCCTTCTGGGATAGCCTTGCTAATTCCAATGACCCATTTTTTGTGGGCATCGCTGTATTGGGGGCTAAGCGACACGGTTATTTTTTCACCCGCACGAGAAATTTCAATGGGAACCGCCCTACCGCTCACGGCGGCGATCTTATCGCTCATGTCATCCCAACCTTCAACGGCTTCCCCTTCAATGGCTAGTATTTTATCTTTCGGTTTTAGACCGGCCTTTTCGGCGGGAGAGTTCGGAGAAACATTCTCTACAATCGCTTCATTCCCAATAAAATAATGGGGCTCGATTCCTAAATAACCCACCTTCCCTTCCCGAGCGGTGGAAAGTTTTACTTTTTTAATCTCTTCTACTCCCGATTTCGAAAGAATTTTGAGAGTGACTTCTGTATGGGGGCTCACCAAAATTCTCTGCATCGCTTCTTCCCAAGTAGGGGTTGAAAATTGATCGATCGCAAGAATTTGATCGCCTTTTTGCAAACCTAAATGGGCTGCGGGGGAATCTTTTCTCACTCCCACCACCAATGGAGGCTTCTCTAGAAAAACGGGCTCCATCCGGCCCATCCAAAAGACAAGAGGCATCAAGATCAAAGCGAGCGCAAGATTCATGCTGGGCCCTGCCAGCACCGTGGCAATTCTCTTATAGAGAGCCTGGCTCGCAAAGCTGCGAGGATCTAGTGCGGGAGCAATGGGAGATTCTTCGGGCTCTTCTCCCGACATTTTAACGTAACCCCCCAAAGGAAGAATAGAAATTCGATATTCGGTTTCTCCCCAAGTAAAACCTAAAATTTTTGGGCCAAAGCCGAGAGAGAATTGCTCCACGCGAATTCCACACCATTTGGCCACCAAGAAATGACCCAGCTCATGAATAAAAACGAGCAGGCCCAAACCCACAATAAAATAAAAGAAAGTCATTAAAGTCATAAATTTTCCAATCTTTAGCTTATCGCCGCGCCGGCTTCGGAGCGACTCGCGATGGTATCTTGTGTGCGTATCATTTTTTTAACTTCTTGTCGTGCCCAACGGTCGGTTTCGAGTAGTTTTTCCAAAGAGTTTGCCTTTTGGACGACATGGGATTTTAATACTTCGCCCACAAGCTTTGGAATATCTAAAAAATTAATCTCCTCGTTTAAAAAAGCCGCCACAGCCACCTCATTTGCCGCATTGAGCACACAAGGAGCATCTCCTCCCTGCCTCAAAGCTTCGCGAGCGAGCTTCAGGCACTCAAAACGGGCCATATCAGGCTCAAAAAAAGTGAGTTCTTTCACCTTCAAAAAATCAAGAGAAGGAAGTGAATTGGTAAAGCGCTCCGGATAACTTAAGGCATAGGCAATGGGAGTGCGCATATCGGGAATGCCCAATTGGGCAATCACCGAGCCATCATGATATTCTACCATCGAGTGAATCACGCTTTGAGGATGCACCACCACATCGATTTGATCTTCTGGAATATCGAAGAGCCAACGCGCCTCGATAATTTCAAGCCCCTTATTCATGAGAGTAGCAGAGTCGATCGTAATTTTTGAGCCCATGCTCCAGTTAGGATGCTTGAGGGCCATCTCCAAACTCACCTGCTTTAACTCTTCGAAGCTTTTAGTCCGAAAAGGCCCTCCTGAGGCGGTCAGAATAAGGCGTTTGACCTCCTTCTTGTTCTGACCCTGCAAGCATTGAAAAATGGCACTATGCTCGCTATCGACCGGAAAAATAGGCACACCCGCTTTGCGGGCGGCCCCACTCATGAGCTCACCCGCAATCACCATCGTTTCTTTATTGGCAAGCGCTATCGTTTTTTTGGCTTCAATCGCCCGCAAGGTGGGCACCAAGCCCGCCGCACCCACCATCCCCGAAACCACCCAATCTGTTTGGGGCCAGGTCGCCACCGCAATAGCCCCTTCTTCTCCCCAGAGGATTTCCGGCGGATCTCTAAGATGAGAAAGCATTTGTCGGAGTGTTTCTCCATCCTTTTCCTCGCGCACACTCACCCGCTCGGGCTTAAACTCGAGAATCTGTTCCTTGAAAAGATCTAAATTTTTTCCACAAGCCATCGCGCAAACGCGAAAACGGCTATTATTCGAGCGCAACACATCCAAGGTGTTCGTTCCAATCGAACCCGTTGAACCTAAAATAGAGAGATGTTTAATCATAAATTTTACCCTCACCCGCCCTTCGGAGACTCCCTCGGAACTTAATAAATCAACTTTGCATAATAATAAACGAAGGGGGCTGTAAAAAAAACCGCGTCTAGGCGATCGAGAAGCCCCCCATGTCCGGGAATGAGATTTCCTGAATCTTTCACTCCCACACTTCTCTTAATTAAAGATTCCGATAAATCTCCCAAAGGGCCCACGAGCCCCACTAAAATTCCTAAAATCCAGCAATCGCGCGTTTGAAAGCCGTTCCAAAAAACCCATTTGCAGATAAATGCAACCAGTACACTCCCGAGCATTCCCCCCATTAAGCCTTCGATGGTCTTGCCGGGCGAAACTCGAGGGGCCAATTTGTGAGTGCCCACCCAATGGCCCACAAAATAAGCGCTGGTATCGGCCATAAAAGTACAACCCGCCAAGATGAAAATCCAGAAAACCCCATGTTCTAAACCGCGCACCAATCCGGCATAGGAGAAAAGGCAAGCGACATAAACACAGCCAAAAATGGTGAAAGCAATTTGAGATAAAACAAGGTTCAGCTCATGATTTATAAAGAGATAATAGGCGAAAGTGATAATGAGAAGTGCCGCCAGCCCGGTGGTCCAAAGCTCAGGATCCCTCACAAATAAAATCATGATGGTAAATAAAGTTCCGAGAGCCACTCCGAGCCGAGGGGCCGAAGAAGGGTGTTTAGGAAGGGCAATGCCCATGAACTCGAAAAGGGAAGCGGCAGAAACGAGGGTGATGAGAATTTTGAACATCCAAAGAGGGGCAAAAAAGACAAAAAGAACAACGAGAGGTGCAAGCCCCATCCCCCAATAAATTTTCTTCTTTTCGAGTGCAACCAAGATCCCCTCATGTTTTTCTAATCAAACTCCCGAACTTGATCGCTTGTCAACCCAAAGCGTCTTTCCCTATTTTGATATTCGCGAATGGCTCGCGCAAATTCTTCCTTGTTAAAATCAGGCCAAAGAGTTTCTGTAAAATAAAGTTCGGTATAAGCCATTTGCCAAAGAAGAAAGTTGCTGATGCGGTATTCCCCGCTTGTACGAATGAGAAGATCGGGATCCGGAATATTTTTAGTGTCTAAATATTGGGAAAATTCTTCGGGCACGAGAAGCTCTTGTAATTGATTAGATGCCATTCTCTTTTGGATGAGTTTTTGAACACCCCTCAACATTTCATTTCGAGAACCATAAGAAAGCGCCAACACTAAAGTGAGCTTATCGTAGTGTGCGGTTTCATCCATGATGGAGAAAAGAACTTCTTTCACAGCGTTCGGGAGGTTTTCGACTTCGCCGATCGTGCGAAGCCTCACTTGGTTTTTGATGAATTTTTCTCTCTTGGAGATCAAAAAATAATGGAGAAGATCCATAAGGCCCACCACTTCTTCCCCAGGGCGTTTCCAATTTTCTTGTGAAAAGGCGTATAAGGTGAGGTATTTTACTTTCCAATCTAAAGCAGCATCGACAATATCTTCGGCAACTTCGCTTCCACGCTTATGCCCAGCCAAGCGTGGCAAATTTTGTTTCTGCGCCCAACGGCCGTTTCCATCCATAATAATGGCCACGTGTTGGGGAATTTTACGAGGGTCCAGTTCGCTCATACCTCCATCAGTTCCTTTTCTTTGGCTATCACGAGGTGATCGGCTTTATCGATCCATTCGTGGGTTAATTTTTCTACCTCATCGCTTAAATGCTTCACATCGTCCTTCGAAACATGGCCGTCTTTTTCCATTTTCTTTAGAATATCCATTCCCTCTCGACGCACGTGGCGAATAGCCACTTTTCCTTCTTCCCCCTGTTTTTTGACAATCTTCACCAAATCTTTTCGGCGTTCTTCGGTAAGGCTAGGAATAGGCAAGCGCACTATTTTACCATCGTTGGTAGGGCTGAGGCCTAAAGAGGATTTTAAAATTGCCTTTTCGATATCGGGAATCACTTTGGGGTCCCAAGGAGCGATCGTAATGAGGCGAGATTCTGGCACTCCCAAGGTTGCTATTTGTTGTAGAGGGGTAGGCGTTCCATAATAATCGACTTTCACATCATCTAAGAGAGAAAGGGAAGCTCTGCCAGTGCGAACTTTGGAAAGTTCACTTTGCAAAGACTTCAAACACTTTTCCATTTTTTGCTTTAATTCGGCGATCACGGGACTAGACATAAACGTTATCCTTCGTGCTTAAGCGTGAATGAGGGTGCCCATATTTTCACCGAGAATGACTCTCTGCATATTGCCGCGTTTAAATAAATCAAACACGATGATGGGCATTTTGTTATCCATGCAAAGCGAAATGGAAGTAGAATCCATCACTTTCAAATTTCGATTGAGCACATCCAAGAAGCTCAACTGATTAAAGCGCTTGGCATCTTTATTTTTCTTGGGGTCACTATCATATACTCCGTCTACTTTCGTGGCCTTTAAAATCACATCCGCCTTAATTTCCATGGCTCTTAATGCAGCGGCTGTATCGGTGGAGAAAAAAGGATTTCCCGTTCCCGCTGCCAAAATTACCACCCTTCCCTTCTCAAGATGGCGGGTGGCTCGGCGTCGGATATAGGGTTCAACTATTTTTTGAACTTCAATCGCCGATAAAACGCGCGTGTGAGTGCCCAACTTTTCTAAAGAATCTTGCAAGGCCATTGAATTCATGATCGTGGCAAGCATGCCCATGTAATCCGCGCTCGCGCGATCCATGCCACCGGCTTCTTCGCTTACCCCACGGAAAATGTTGCCAGCCCCAATCACAATGGCAAGTTCTACCCCCAATTCCTGAATCTCCTTAATTTCTTGGGCGATATTTCGGACGACATCGTGATCGATGCCATAACCCTTCGGGCCCATGAGCGACTCACCTGAGAGTTTCAACAAAACTCGTTTATATTTTGGTTTTGGCATAATTAATTAGACTTCGCGCCCTCAACTCATTGCCTTCGCAACTTCCGAAGCAAAATCTTGCTCTTTCTTGGCAATGCCTTCTCCCACCTGATAACGGACAAAGCCAAGCACTGAAATTTGAGGGTCGATTTGTTTTAAAAATTGGGAAATATTTTGTTTGCCGGTGGGGTCTTTCACAAAAGGCTGACTCACCAGGCAAACTTCATCTGCAAACTTGGCCACTTTTCCTTCGATAATCTTCTCAAGCACCTGAGGGGGTTTGCCAGAATCCTTCATTTGTTCGAGGTAGATTTCCTTTTCCTTCGCGATCACTTCCGCAGGAATATTTTCTCGGCTTAAATATTGAGGAGCGCAGGCCGCCACATGCATGGCAACATCGCGAGTAGCAGCCTCCGTGATTTTTTCGAGGGGGCCTTTGATTTTCACAAGCACAGCAATCTTATTGCCCATGTGGACATAAGAACCAATCACTTCGCCTGGAGCCGCTTCAATTCTTACAAAACGGCGAATCGAAATATTTTCCCCAATTTTAGCAATCATTCCTTTCAAAACAGTTTCAATGCTTTGACCCTTCAAGGAAGCATGGAGCAGGGCCTCTAAATTTTCGGGGCGGCTTTTTAAAATCTCTTGGGCCACTTCATCTGCAAAAGCCTGAAACTCTGGATTCTTGGCGACAAAGTCCGTTTCGGAATTCACCTCCACCATCACTGCCTGAGCCCCTTCCACCCGAAGGGAAATACGACCCTCCGCAGTAATACGCCCCGTTTTCTTGTCGGCTTTGGCGGCTCCGCTCTTTCTTAAAATCTCAACCGCTTGATCCACGTTTCCTACACTTTCCATGAGAGCTTTTTTGCAATCGAGCAGGCCGGCCCCTGTCTTCAAGCGAAGGTCCTTGATAAGTTCTGCAGAAATATCTGCCATAACAAACTCCTTAAAAAAACTAAAATTTTTATTCTTTCTTCTCTTCTACTTCAACTTCCACTACTTCCGCCTTGGCGGAGAAAGATTCAAGCGTTTCTTCCGCTTCAAACGATTCGGGCTTGCTCACATAAGCACTGCCTTTGCCCCCCTTCGTTTCTCGAGAGCCGGCCTTTTTCTCAGCAGCTTCTGCGTGATTGCCCGCCGCACGCGCGCGTTGTTCTTTTTCTTGCTGGCCCATGAGCACCGCATCGGCAATGTTGGCCGATACCAAGCGAATGGCCCGAATAGAATCATCGTTGCTCGGAATAAGAAAATCGATCCCATCCGGATCGCAATTGGTATCGCCCATGGCAACCACGGGAAGCCCTAAGGTTTCTGATTCATGGAGAGCGATTTTTTCTTTTTTAGGATCTACCACAAAAACAATGCCCGGCACACGAGTCATGTTTTTGATTCCGCCCAAAGATTTTTCAAGCTTTTCAATTTCGCGATCAATTTGGAGATTTTCTTTCTTGGAAAGGACCGAAAAAGTGCCATCTTCTTTTTTGGTTTGCAGATCACGCAGCCGATCGATAGAGGCTTTCACCGTTTTAAAATTGGTGAGAGTTCCGCCCAGCCAACGTTGAGAGACATAATACATGCCACAACGCTCCGCTTCTTCACGAATAATATCTTGGGCTTGTCTTTTGGTGCCCACAAAGAGAAGCTCTAGCCCACCTGCCACTGCTTCTTTGACAAATTCAAAGGCATTCATGGCCATGGGAAGAGTTTTGGAAAGATCGATGATGTGAATGCCATTGCGAACCCCGTAAATGAAAGGCTTCATTTTAGGATTCCAACGTTTGGTCTGGTGGCCAAAGTGCGCACCCGCTTCGAGCAGCTCTTTCATATCTAGCTGAGACATATTTTCTCCTTTTGGTTTTATAAAAGATCTTCTCAAAAACAAAAGTTTCCAAAAAGAATCTTTAGCCTCCGATCCTCTTCAAGGCGATCCGCCAGTGGCGAACACCGGGCTTTGAAGGATCCGCATGGATGCAGATGGTAGATCGTGCGAATTAGTGTTAGAATAAAAATCGCCAATATAGCGAAAAAATTAGCGTTTTCGAGTAACATACGAAGTGTTACAATGCAACAGAGTTTTTTAAAAAAGGCTTTTTCCTATGAATTCAAAATTCAAGCAAGTTACATTACTTGTTATTTCAGTGACTTATCTCCATTTTATCAGTTTTAAAATTGCGGCGCAGACTTTAACTGCTCCGGCAAGCCCTCCTAGCCCCTCTTATGATGATTTTGCTTATTATAAGAAAAATTCTAAAAAGCCTAAAGGCTGTGAAAATGAAGTAAGGCAGGGATTCGAAGCCTACGATAAACAAGATTGCGAAAAGGCCATCGCCTTTTTAAAAGACGCCATTAAAGGCGGCTGCGATCACGCGCTGGTCTTGTTTAAACTCGCCGCTTGTTCAGAATTCACCGGAAGCAACTATTCTGCGGCTCAATATTATAAAGAAGCCGAAGAACCCTTGAAAATTTTGCCGGCCCCCCATCGCTATCAAAAAGATTTCTATGAATCTTATGGAAGGGTTTTACTCTTAAATAAGAAAGTGGATGAAGCCTTAAACTATCTCGGTAAAGCCTCTGATTTGGGCAGCCCCTCCTTTACCCTCTTCTTCCTTTTGGGAGAGCTCTACAACTTAAAAAAACAAGCTTCTCTCGCTATCGAATTTTATAAGCGGGCCATTACCCAACCCTTAGAGGGCGCAAGCCCTTCCCAAATGGCTCGTGCTTATGGCAATATTGGCAAAACTTTTTTAGAAGTAAAAGATTGGGAAAAGGCGATTCAGTATTTGGACCTAGCCCTCAAGAGTGCGCCCAATGATACAGAGTTGCAGCAAGCTCGCTATAAAGCGCAAGAATTAAAACGGCAAAATGAACTTTTCCAAATGATGCAGGGTTTGAGTGGAAGCGGAAATTCCCTTCCGCCCTTCCAGCCTAAGATGCCACAGCCTTAAGGTTGCGGCACATTTTCCATGAAGCTATTGGCTCCTACAGATCCTTCCAGCCCCTCACAGTAAGCCCCTTCCATATTGTTGCTAAAATCATTTCTCCAGAAAGTATTCCCCTTGGCCGAATACTGAATAAAAAGGCCACACTGTTGATTTCCGGTCACTTGATTATCCCTATAATAACCGCTCTTGGCAGCATCGATTAAAATGCCGTTTTTAGAATTCGTTTGAATAAAATTCTGGAGCCCTTGAAAATTGGATGAGTCTTGCACAATCAAACCATTGGCTTGGCTAGCCAAAAGTTTGCAGCCTACGAGCACATTATCTTTTCCGCCTTCGAAATAGACGAGGGCAAAGAAGGGCTGATAATCATAGGGAGGCGTCGAAATAAAATTTGAATCTTGAAGGGTGACAGCCCTTGAAGCCTCTACTCGAAGCGCTCGATCTGAATGCGTATGAGTATTCACACTCAAAACTTGTACCCTATTAGAATCTTTGATTCGAACCGGCCAATTTCCGCCATCCGCAAAAAATTCCAGGGAGTGGAGGCTTACATCATTCGATGATTCTACCCGAAGCATTCCAGGAGCTTCTACAGGCTCATCATAATTTTGTACCTGAAAGCCAAACACTTCTACATTCTGGGCACCCCGGATTCGAATGGCTTGAGCCGCTATCTTTTGACCCGCCACATTCCCATCGAGGATCACTCCTGTGCCATCGAGATCAATATCTCTCATGCCGGGAGAGACGGCCAGCGTAAAACCATGATAAGTGCCCGGGCAAACTTTAGTGGAAGCTCTAATCTCTACAAGCCTTCCCTCTCCCAACAAAGGAAAAACATTGGGATCTAGATCGTTGCAATCTTCTTCAAGAGGCACATGATCTCCATCCACATCGATCAGAGGCTGGCCGCCATCTCCCGCATCGGGCAGGCCGCCATCTCGCGGAGTACGAAGACCATCTAAGCCACCAATTCCTTCACAACCCGCGGCCAAAAAAACCAATGAGCTAAATCTCCAATTGGGTTGAACAAACGCTTTTCTCGAAATCCAAGCACTGCCTTCTGAAAGCAAGCCAAGTCCTGGAACGTTTGTTAAAGCCCCTCCCGCCGCGAGCAAGGCAAAACTCGAAGGTTTGCCTACTTGACCAATCATTTGAGCCGCCCATCGATTCATTCTGGTTTGAGTAGGATTTAATGGATTTTTGGCAGAGGCCCCCTCACGGAGCAAAATAGAAGAAGAACTCTTCGAAGGAGGGGTAGATGGAAAAGTAAAATTCGTAAAAGAAAAGGCGGAAGGAGTTTGAACATCGGCCTTGGGATTCTCGATTCCCATGAACTGCAAGAATTTTGAAAATGCTGTAACTTCGCGCACGCCCGCGCCGCTAGTTGCCCCCGTCATTGTCATAAAAACTCCTTAAAGCTACTTCGAGCAAAGTGGCTGAATACAATGTTTTTTTATCTGACGCAACCACTTTTCACCATCCAGGTAGTTACCTCATTTGATTCGGCGCGTCACGAAAAAAGTTGCGAAGAAAAGTGAGAAAAAAGGGGGTGTTTTTACTTCGGAGGGCCCTGTATTAAACGCCCCAAAATACCCACCCACATCCGTCCATTGGCCATAAAACTCGGCACATGGTCTGGCGGACCCGCAGGGTTTAGTTTGGTTACCAGCGATAACACAATGCTGTATTCTCCATGGTTTAAGGGCCGTGCTGGGTATCCCTTCATATAATGAGGCGAGGAAGGATTCATAAAGCATCCGAAGGCGGGCTTTTTAGCAGGGTCCCAGGGAAGCCATCCTTCAGGGCATTTGGTATCGATATTTGAGAGCAAAGTGCTCGCTAAATCATCGGGAACCGCAATCTCGGAGCTACTTAATCGGGGGTCGGGCACTAAAGGTTGATCCCCCGCTATTAAAGAATCGAAGGTGAGCGTCGCCACAGAGGCTTTCAATTCTGTATCGGTGAGTAGGTTAGAATTAAAATCAAGCACGGTCGCGTGATAAGGGTTTAGCAAACGCAATTTCACATCCGGAAAGAAAAGTTCTCCGGTTTCATCGTTGTAAATGCCGTCTTTTCCGGGTTTGGTGGAAAAAATGTAATAAAAGAAAGAGCAATGAGAAGCCTCGAAAGGAGATTTTAAACTTAAAGGTTCCACGCAATCGGGAATGCCATCGTGATTTCCATCTTCAAGCCCTCCAGGATAACCACTCAAGCGAGTGCTATAAACCCGCAACACCTCTTTTCGATCTTCGGGGGTAAGATTTAAAATAGCTTGCAGGAGATTGGGGTTGAAGGGATCGACATTGAGCGTATGCACCATGGTCACATGGCGCAAATGTTCTGCCCCTGGCACTTCTGAAAAGATAAACTTCAAATCCCCTGGCCGGAAGGCATTAAATTGGCCTGTGCGAAAATCTTCCGACTCGATAGGGCTACTCTTAAGCAAGTTCGTATCGAAATAAGAACTGATAAAATCGATTTTCATTTTCACATCACCCGTGAGCACCTGATGATTCACAGACCCAATCAAATTGATTTCAAAAATATTTTCATTGCTCGTGTTGGCGGGAGTAAATTTCACTTTCAGACGAGTGGCGATATCTCCTTGGGTCATGCCTGGAGGTTTATTAAATTTGACTAAAAACTCCGCTTTGCCAGGCTCGGAGCTATTTCCCGGCATGGCGGGAATTTGAGAGGGAATAGAGGGATTGGGTAAAATTTCGAAATGGCTTGCATCTTCGATGCTAATCTTTACGCCATTTAAGGCCTGGTCTAAATGATTGAGCAGGATCAATTTTTGCGTGAGAGAAAGATCCGTAGAGTTAGAAATATTGAGACGAATGTTAGCGCCCGTATTTACCTCGACGCTAGACCCCTCTTTTTGAATACGAAGCACATTCGATTGATCGGGGCTCACGCCAGAACTCAAATTGAGTTTAAAAGGCTCCTTACCTTCGGCGACGTTATAGCGCGGATCATTCGATTCTACGGTTAAGCTCCCCGTATCGGGGGCAATGACATTATTCACCGCATTACTTACAGAACTCGCGTTGACAGGAAAATAGAGCACCTTGAAACTGAGTTCGCCTTGGGAATCAGGAAGGGCGCATTGATCGGTGAGATAAATTTTCCCATTTTGAAGAAGGGTATTGCAATGGCTAGAACCCAGCGGCTTTAAGCCGATCCAGATAAACTCGTTAGGAAATCCACCGCAAAAAGGATCTTTGCTCTGAGGCCTTGAATCTAAAGCATGATTGATTTTTAAAATCTGAAGGGGTCGGATTCCATGGTTTTCAATACTCACTTGTCTTGAAACAAGGGGAACCTTATTGCCAGGTAGAGGTCGGCAATCTAGTTTGCTAGAGGGCCCGCTTCCTAACACCTGAGCGGGAACAATTCCAAGATCCACCGTGCTGGCTGCATTTTCTTCCGTGCCCCTTATCACTAATTCGGGGGCGGCCCTTCGTAGATCGCCCTGCAGCTTCACAGAACCGGATTCAAAATTTAAAGAACTAGAAATTGTTTTGTTCGCGGGCACCGCTTGCTCGGAATAATCCGTGGCGGGTTTGGCTGAAAATTCAATTTGAAAATCTCTAAAAGCTCCTGCCGGAATGGCCACATTACCCAGCGGAGCAATTTTGAAATTCTCAGTGCTTTGGATATTCCCATGAATAGCGGCATCGGTATTGTTTTTTACACGCAAGATTCGGTGGGAGAAAAAACGGGAATCGCCCGCACTCGCTGCGTCTACTCCCGCTTGAGGCACATATACACGATCAAAGCCTAAGGTATGATCCGCCAGATCTTGCTCTACTTCGCCTTCAGAGCTATTCGTAATGCTTTTAAAGCCAAGCCCACTGGCAAAAGAACCGGAGCAATTTCCTGAAGAGGGTAAATCGGAAAGAGATCCTGAAAAACTCACCACTAAAGAAGCCCCCTTCAAATCTTCGCTCGGAAACGATTCCGGAATATTTAAGCCCCCCACCAACGTAATATGTTTGCTCGAAGAGTCCAAGGCAGCCCCTTGCATTTGAAGGGCCCCAAATTTTCCGTTCTGATTCACCGAGCCCGTACTCAAACTTAAAGGGGACATTTCAATGGGAGCGAGGCCTAAAGGCGCTAGAGAAGTTTTATCAAGAAGAGTGACTACAAATATTACATTGTCGAGCTCGATTTGCCCGGAATTCGAATCGTAAGTGCCTTGGGCAGAGCTCCCCTCTTTTTGTTGAATGCGCATCGCCGCAGGAGCTCCTTCGATCACTAAATCAATCGTGGGAAACTCTTGGGCAAGCATAGCCACTTCAGAACCGGCAAAACGGAGGGGAATCTCTTGAAGTGGACGCGGATCGCTTTTGATATCGCCGAGGCTGGGGCCGCCTTTAGTTTCTAAAACTAATTGGGAAGCAAAAGAAATCGCACAGCCTTTTAAATGGGAAACATTCGTGGGAGGAGCTGGAATAGTAGATGGGTTGGAAGAAGCTTTGCTAGGAACCGTATAAGGGTGATCGCCTCCCCCACAATGAAGCAAAAGAAGGCTGGCCAAAAAAGCACAGCAAATCGTGCGAAATTGAAATGTTTGAGCCGTGTGCCCCATTTCCTCTTGCTCCCCGAGTTAAAAAACAACTCGCCTCTTCATGGAAGATTATCGGCAAAAAAAGGAAAAGGTTGTGAGCTAAGCTTATGGAATACAAAAGTTTTTCATGAATTACTCCAAAAGAAGGCCTGTCAAAGAATGTAAGAAAAGTTAAAGAAATGATAAGAGCTTTATTGCAAACTTTCAAGCAAGAATTGCTAAATAGGGCAATCGCTCCAGTCTTGTTTGCACTGCTTTAAACGCCCTTGAAAAACCACCCACATGGTTTGGTCATTCATAAAGAAAGGGATATATTCTGGGTTTACAGGAGAATCATTAAAGCGCGTCACAAAGGATAAGGCAATGGACCTCTCTCCATGGGGGGCTGGCGCTGCCGCCAAGCCTTTTACGTAAGCGGGAGCTGAACTTGAACTGCGCTCTCCTAAAAAACAACTAAAGGTAGGAGTAGGACTTAAAGAGGGATGAGCCGGATCGTAATCTTTTGTAGGATCCCAATTCGCGGGGCAAGGTTTGCTAAAGCCATTCACAAAATGCGAATCGATGCCGATGCTGGTCACTCGATCCGCTCCCGCAGGAATATAGTCAATGCCATTGGAATAAGCGATGTTAAGTAATGAAGTGGTGAGAGTCACTTTTAAAACTGTTTTCGTCTTATAGTTTTCGGGGTAAGAACTTAAAGTTTTACCGCTATGAAAAGGATTATATAAATCGAGCGTAATGCCCGGCACCACCATTTCTCCCGTTTCATTATTATAGCGGCCTTTTAAAGCCCCATTCTTCAAAACATAATAAAAATAAGAGCAGTAATTTTGATCTTCAATATAGTGGGCAGGCAAAATATTAGGGTCCTGGCAGGTATTCAAATCGGATTCCTTACAATTTCCCCCGGCGCAGCTCATAATGCTATCAGAAGGGAGGCGGACGATTTTTTTTCTTTCAGACAGAGGCATTGTTGAGAAATCGACCGTATCCACCGGTGTTTGGATCGTTACTTCCATGAGAGAGTCTTCTTCGGTATCGGAGCCCTCATTAGAAGCTTGCGAGGGTTTTGAAAGAATGAGCCGAATGGGCCCCGATTTCACGTGAGGAAAAGCCCTAAAATCAGCGGAATCACGCGGATTGGGAAGTTGTTCATAATCGATGAAGGAACCCAAAAACTCCACTTCCATTTGCACGTTTCCCTGCAGAGGCTTATATCCTACCGTAGCCCCCAGAGCCACCTTGAATTCGTTGATAGCCCCCGGCGTGCTGCTTGGCACATAATTCACCGTAATCGATTGGCTAAAAGGACCCGCTAAATTTTGTGCGGGGCCTATGAACTGAATGGCAAAAAAGGCTTTGCCGCTTTCTTTATCGAGCATGGCCGGAATTTGGCTGATCATATCAGGATTTGAAAAGGCGCAGCTCGCTTCATCTACACTTCGATCCGCTTTTACTTTACAAAGAAGAAAGTGATCTTTGTCTCCCTGTTCAAAAAAAGAAATTTTTACATTTTGCAAAATATCGGAACTCTCATTTTGCAAGACGTATACTTGAGAGATTTTATTATTTTGCGCATTTTCGGCATTCAGGCTGGTTCGCTCTCTATTTCTTGCCTTAAAAGACTGGATGATTCCATTTTTCACTTTACTCAAACTAAGCAAGTCAGAAGTATCTTTACTCACCGCGGCTTGGAGGCCGAGCGAAAAAGGCTGGCTTTTATAAACAGGATCGTTGCTCGGAATAGTGAGTTTGGCAGTATCTTTTGTATTGGTAATAAAACTTTTTGCATTCTTGGGGATATAGACGGCTTTGAATTTCAAATACCCATTGCCGGGGGGAATCACACAATTATCGAGGAGGTAAGTGTGGCCATTTATCGTTTGAGTGGCACAAGTGGCCCCCGAAGGAGAAATGGAAAGCGACATGCGCTGAAATTTAGATCCGAAGCTCGGACAAAAAGGATCGCTTTGGGTATCGCTGCTATCGTCCATCACCGGTGCAGGTAGCTGGGGAATTTGCAAGGGGCGGATGCCTGTATTTTTGATTTGGAGGGTCCTGCCTAAAACAGAAGGGGCATTGGATTGACAAGCAATATGCGAATTGCTGCCAGTGCCCGTCATCTTGACGGGGGCGATTCCAAAATCGATAGCTCCCGGAGAAGTAGTATCTCCGATATCGATCGCCAGTTCCGAGCCCGCTCTTTTGAGAAGCCCCGCCAATTTAAGCGATTTGTCTGCAATGGCGAGGTTTGCACTCACTTCTTGGGTCGGAGAAGGGTCGCTCGGAGTATAGAGTTTTGAAGCCGTTGAAAAAGTAATGGTGACATCTTGGCTCTTATCGGGCGCAATGTTTACACTGGAAGGCGAAAAACTAAATTGAGCGCTATTACTAAACGTTGCTGCAATCGGTGAAGAACTATTATTTTGAATGCGCAACACTTTGCTTTTCTTAAAAGGAAGCGTGGAGGAATTTTCAGGATCCACCCCTTTTTCAGGAATAAACACAGCCCCCATTGAGAGAGTATTATCACTGCCTAAGGCGATTTCTTGTTCTTTACCCTCTTGATCTTTCACCACTTCTTTCAAGGCCACTCCTGCCCCTGCCCCTCCTACGCAAGCTTGTGGGTCGGGAACTTTATCGAGCTTGCCAATGAAGCGTACGGTGAGTGTTTTTCCGGAGTAGTCTGGAATTCCCGGAGGAATAATAAAGCCACCCACCAACTCTAAACTTCCATCTTGCGCCAAAGGCTTTCCATCTTCGTTTAAGCTTCCTGTATCTCCTGTAATCGCACCTGTGCTCGCTGTCGTAAAATTAAAAGGGGGAAAGTCTTTGGCCAAAGGGGCAAGCATTGCAAATTGAAGATTATTCAAAGTGATGCTTCCCGTGGAGGCATCGTAGCTTCCTTCTGCTTTCGTGCCCGCCTTTTGACGTATCTCCACCGGCGTGGTGCCCAAGGTAAACCTGGCCACATCGAACTCGTCTCCAAATAAGGTCACTTTATTTCCGCTAAAATGGAAAATAATTTTCGGAAGAGGTTTATGTTCGGATTCTAAAACTCCGTTCGCATTTGTTCCTGGCTCTCCCGGGTTGAGCTTCGTGTGAATCACCAAGTCTCCCTGAAAATTGACCGCGCAACCTTCGGCTCCTGCGCCGCCTCCTGGTGGAGGAGAACTCCCCCCCGGATTTGTCGAGCCCGTAGCTTTTCCTCCTGCCACGTAGGGGATATCAGCCCCTCCACAGGATTGGAGAAGAACAAGCAAAATTCCAAAAGTAATAAAATGTTTAAAGTTAACTTTCATGCGTGTTTTTCAATCACCTTCTATTTTTTATTTGCACTCTTCTCCTAAGAAACAAATGCCCAAATGAGCCTGGATGTCTAAATAGAGCGGATTGGAAAGAGGCTGATTCGAATCCGAGCCATCGTTAAAAAGAAGCGCGGGGATGTCTTCTTTCTTCTCGCCCAAATTCAAATAATCCACTCCAAAACTTTTTAGGCTCGCGAGTAAACTCGAAGCACCCGCTTCTTTTTTAGGAAAACGACTCGGAAGGGGTATTTGAATTTCATTAAAGGTTTTGCAATCTGAAACGAGTGATTCATTGACGAGAACGCTTAAGATATAATGCGATAAATCCACATCGCTAAAAGGCGTGTTATTTTCTGTGGAGTTCAAAGTGACAAAAGCCTGGGCCGGAGCAATATTGGCAAATTTTACCCTTAAAAAAGTTGTGAGAGGAGGGTTTGGATTCGGCACCAATTTATTATTGCCCACTATATTAGGATCTACATGGTAAGCATCGGAGGCCAGTGTTTCTTGATAGATGCCTTGCATCACCCCGTAGAGCACCACGTTGGTATTAAATCGCACGATCGGTGCATCGTTTACGTTTTCTTTTGCTGAAATAATGGGCCCGTTCTTCACCGGCACTTCAAAAGACTCATACCCTTCAGGACAACTTGCAGCCATTTTCTCGAAACTAGAAGAAACACTTTGTGCGCAAGCAAAATTTTGAACTTCCGCGCCGTTACTCAAAACCAAATCGGGAACCTGGGCCCTCAGTTGCCGGCTTGCGTCGGGTTCAGTTTGGGTGTGATCGGTCGCCAAGGCACAGAAAGTTTTATAACCCCCCAGTTCACGAGGGATGGGAGTCAGTCGATAAAAACTCATTTCAAAATTAGATAAAGAAAGCCTGAAGTAATGCAGTTTTTTATTTAAGTCTTTGTCACCGGCTGTTTTCACCTTTTGGGCTAAATCATTTACCTCGTCTTTGTTTAAGAAATGAAGGGCGGGCGGCGAAGCGGGATTCATTCGCAAGCGCAACAAAACGGGTAAATTTCTATCATCATCCACACCATTTTGATTGACGTCGATGGGCACATCGAACATGCCACCTGCTGTAGGCGTTGCCTTCGAGATAAAACTAATTTCATTATTGGTGTAGAAGTTTGAATCAATATCTAGATCTAGCATTCCAGCCAGGGTGGCCGCGAACAAGGCTTGGTTCAAGGCATCTTCAGATAAGCTGAGCGAAAAATTCTTCTTTTCATCGGTGGCAGGCAAGCTCGAAGCGAGTTCTGGAATTTGAAGAGGAACCGAAAGAGAACCTAAAGTATTTTTATCAGGAGTGGAGAGGAGTTTCTTCTCTTCGGCATTTTGATCTTTCTCAGCAATACTCCCATTAAACAAATCTACAAAGTGGTTTAAAATTCGCGGGCTGGGGGTAATGCGCACCGGAATATTTGAAACTTGAATTCCACGATTACTGAATTGAATGTTCCCTCGAAGAATATCATAAGCGATATCGAGGCCCACGAGCTTATTCATCATTTCAAATTCTAAAGGAACCCGAAATGGATTGAGATTGTTGTAGGAAACGAGTTTTTGTAAGTCGACATCCCATTTCGGCAGGCCATTATCTTTATGATTCAAGCCCGCTTCTACTCCACAGAGAATGGTGCTTTCGAAGCCACTCTTAAATTGCTGGGAAATGGCGCCCGATTGGGCATCGAAAGATTCCAGTCCTGCCGCCGCGGGATTCCTGCTAGAATTCACATGCACATAATTGTTTAAAGGACCATCGCCCGTGAGGCTGACCGCATTCTCTCCAGACGATTGTTTCTCAATGCTCATTTTGATGAGGCCATTTTCCTTATTCATTTTCAGAGCAATTTTGGCTCGCAATTCTTTAATCCATACACTCAATGGAATAAAACTAATGTCTTGCCCACCATAAGTGACTTTCACGGGTAGATTGAGTCCTCGAATATTTGCTTCTCCATGAAAGCCTTGGATGCTCACATCCAGATAGAGGCGATTGTCATTTTTAGGTTCCAGTTGGTTGATGACAATATTTCCAATATTAAATCCTTCCGGAAGAAACTCGATGGAGCTATCTCCATGATCAATAGAAAGTTCGCTCGTCTTTGTGCAAACCACCGGAGGGCTAGAATCATTCTTCTTAAACAAATCACCCATGCTTTGTTTGAAAGAATCCTGATTTAAATATTTTTCCAGCATCTTCTTTATACTGTCGCTTACCAGCTTCTTGTTTATTTCTAAGGAAATGCCGCGAGAAAGGAAATTATCGCTTTCTTTCAATTTTCCATTTTCGAAGAGCTTGTCTAATTTGCCATAAATAAACGAAGCGCTGAGGGTGCCAATGTTAGACACTGTTTCTGTAGTTTTATTGGGATCGTTGGAATCTGTAATCAGTACTGGAGGCAAAAAATTCTTATTGGTGACATTCATCTGAATAATGTTGCTTCCTAAAAGAGGTTTGGCATTGAAACTATAAATCCCCGAAGAAGCATCGTAAGAAACTTGAGAAGTGGCACTTCCATACTGAAAATTATTAAAAGACACGCTCGGGGTTTCTCCATTCCAGTTTTGAATGCACGTATTAGCGGGAGAAGTGGGCCTTCCAGGCAGGGCGGGTAAATCGGTAATGCAAAAACTCACCTGCACCGTTCCGTTTCCACTGGGTTCCACCCTGGAAGCATCTGCCGGAGAAAGAAGCTTAATTTTTACCTGAGGAAGATGATTAATGAGCGTAAATTCCACTTGGCTGGGAGGAGGAGGATTTAAGCCCATGCCCCTATAAAAATCATCCAACTGCTGATTATGCGCCGTCACCTTGAATTTATTGTAGCCCTCAAATAAAGGCAGGTCGGCTAATTTTACAGGGCTTTCATCTTGCGTGGAGACTTTCGAAAATCCTTTTTCCCCACTGCTGACATAACGCAACTGCCCCCCTAGATCGTAATTTTGAAAAATAATGCCGACATTATTTTGAACCGCCTCCTGAGAGAGTGCATTCACTTTAATTTTTGTTTGGACCGACATCATGCTTACTTCATCTCCCGAATGAACCGCATCGTGCCGATGGGCGGCTTCTGGAGGAAACTGATTTCCGGTAGGAGGAGGATTTAAACTCAGCAATTCAATGCTGGGGTTATCTTGACGATAGACTTCTACCATGATGGGCTGCTGGGTAACGCCGCTTTCTAAATTTTGAAAAGCGGTGATCACGATCGTGAATTTTCCAGGCCCTGCCAAAGGAACCACTTTGCTAAAAGAACCGATTTCCACAGCAGTGGGGAGCGCTCCTGTGCCATCTCCCAAAGGCGGCATCACCAGAGAGGTATTAATTTCATTTCCAGAAATAGGAATATCGGTGGCAACGGCCTCGCCCGTTTGCTTGAACACGGAAATCATAATCACGGGATCACTGGGGCCCATCAAAGCCGCTTGATCCATTCGAATTCTTCCCGCAACAATCACAGAATCAAAAACCGTATTCAATTTATCGGCGGGGCTATCGATACAAATAAAGGAAGGGCAATAAGCGATCCCTCCATCGCTTATCCGCATTTCCATTCTATACATTCCCGTCTGTTGGCCATTCACCACCCGATAAGTTCTAGATTGAATGGGCGGTAATTGCTTCACGGGGCTCACCCTCCCAAAAAGAGTGTTGTAATAGCCGAAGCCTCCGGGCCCCGGGCCCATCATTTCTCCCGAGTGGCTATAGTTATCCCAAACTTTAGCTTTGAGGGACTCCGAAAAGCCGTCCCACATTTCTTTGCGTTGGAAAAAGAGATTCGAATTAGCCACCAAAGAATGATGAGTTCCACTCGATCCATCGGAAGCTGGGGGAGGCAAATTTCCTGGCGAAAGCGGATTTTCAAGGGGCGGCACTTCAGATTTATCATTTGGAGAAGCGGAAGCGGGAACAGGAGCCTTATTTTCTGGGCCAGCGCAAGCCGCGAAAATCAGCGCCAGTAAGGCAGAAAAAATAAATTTAAAGAATTTTGAACTCATCATAGAGGTCCTTCAAATCTTAGTTGTGCAGCGTAAGCGAGAGGTAGCCGCCTCCTGGTAAAATATCGAGATTAATATCTAAAGAGCTCATGAGCCCCGATGGCTTTGCCTTTGGCGCTGTTGCGGTCGTATCAAAAGCCTCACTTTTTTCTAATTGATAACCTGCCCAAACCAATTCACGGCGAACGGCATAGCCCAGCAACATGCTGGAGACGGCATGCACGCCGTACATTCTTTGGCGAGTCCATAAATAATTTTCGTTGTATAAATCGTAGCTGCCGGAACGCCCATCAAAGAAGGGAGAAGCATCGGCAAAAATCGTATTGCCAGCAACGCCCTTGCCATATCCATTTCCTGAAAGGGGCCGAGCAAACCAAACCCCCAAGGCACCGAGAGCTGCAAAAGCACCATTGGTGCTATGAAATAATGCTCCGCCCTCTTCTGGATTTCCTGTGGCTCCCAAAGCATCTAAGCCCATCAAAGCCATTTGACTCCCTTGTGTGAGCACACCCATTCGAGACGATGCACCTCTAAAATCTGAAAATCCTCCCGTTTCACCCTTCGAAAATTCTTCGGGAGAGGGCATGCCTTTGGAGAATCCCGCTCCTAAAATATAGCCGCCTAAAATCCCAAGCTCAGGGTAGAGAACCCACGTTTTTCCACGGCGGATCATATCGCCTAACATGTAGGCATTACCGCCGCGGTCCCAACCTTCGATGAAACCAAAAATTCCTTGTCCTGCGCCTGCCGCTTTGTATTGCGCCATACTGGATTCGAAGCCAAGGGCCCCCGTTCCCATGGCTGCTTGCACATCGATGAGCTGATGCACATTTTCCCTTCTTATAAAACCGAGCAATTCGTTGAAGTAGCGTTCCGAAAGTTTATAGGTGAACTCTTCGGTTCCCAGGGGCCTTGGTTTACCAGGTTCATGGGCTACATCTTCGGCTGTGGAAGGAGGAGTAAGAAAATAAGTGAGGCCTAAGCGCAAAGGAGTGAAGGTGGTAGGGGCAAAGAAACTACCTGTGTCGCAGAATTTTCCTTTGCAGCTCTCAATTCCATCGCCTCCAAAATTGATGGAAGTGCTGCTTGCCAGGGGTTGAACGCTCATCCGAAAATTTCCGCCGCGAATGGCCATCCAATCTGATTCACTACGCAAGAAAATACGAGGAGCTATTTTACCATCGAGGCTAGACCAACCCGCTCCCACTGCAATCGCGCTATGGTCCATAAAACGAAAGGCATTTCCAAAACTTTTCACCGGCGCCGATTCATCCTTGGTGTAATGCTCTAAGCCTACATAAAATTGACCGCTTCCACCGCTTGCATCCGGAGCTCCATCGGTGGAAAAATCTCCGTAAGAAAAACCGGCTATTCCTAAAATTCCTTCGCCCAAGTGTAAGTGGAGCCTCGCATCCCCTGTAAAGGTACTATATTCAGGACCTTTTAAGATGGACGGTAAATTTAAAGCATCGATCACCCCGCTCATGGAACGATCGGCGAAATGAGTATTAAAACTGAGGCCGCAAATTCTCAGGCCCGGCCTGGGAGTAGCCGCAACCAATCGCTTAAATGTTTCTAACTTTCCATTTTTATTAAGAAGGGAGTAACGCTCTGTATAACGCTCATAATTGCAGGAAGAAGTGGATTCTATAATGGGAGCTTTGGAACCCGAAGTGTCAATCGAATCAATCTGGAGAGTCTTGCCAACTTTAGGCGGAGGCGTAACAGTATGATGGCTTTTGGCAGATTTTACCGACGGTGCTGGCGGGGCCATACTCTCTCCTCTCGTATCGTGTGTGCCCCTCTCCGAGAGGGGGAATTGCCCTAAGGAAAGCTTTCACTCTCCTTCTGTTACTATGCTCGTTCACAAACTATAAAAGTTGCGTAAGTTTTGGAGGATATTGGGTAATTGGGGCAGTGCGTTATATGGCGACCTATTGGGTCGCCTTTACTGTAACGTCCTACGGCGCCCGCTGTAATTCTCCCGTAATCGCTACCCACATGGTTTTATCTTTTAAAAAGAATGGTACATTTTGTGGCTTGGGTGGAGTACCATAAGTAGCACCTTCGCCTGCAAATCTTGTGATTAAAACAATAGTCCCCAAATATTTTCCGTTGTCTTGTTCTTGAAATGAAAACCCTTTAATGAAAGGTCGGGTAGAATTGCTAATAAAGCAACCCACTTTTGGCAAAGTTGTTTCAAAATCTTTTGGAGTCCACGTGGCAGTGGGACAACGAGTTTCTTCCGTTAATATTTGCCGGCTTGTGTCATCAGAATAAACAGAAGGTATCACAAAACTTAAACCATCTGGAACCAAACTGAGGGTTTCGCTGGAACCTGGGAAATTATTTAAATTATAGGCATCTAAAGCAAGAGTTGTAATACTGGCCTTCATATCCATTACCGAAAGTAGATCCGGTGTATATCCTGCAACATTTTCATGGTAAGGCACTACCAGTTTTAAATCTAAATCTGGCAAAATTAATTCACCCGTATCATCATCGTAAAAGCCAGTTTTGCCCGTTTTATTTGCCAGAATGTAGTAAAAGTAACCGCAAGATCCGGCAATATAAGGGCCATTAATATTATCTTGATCTTCGCATTGAACATTTTGAGCATTATCTCTTTGGTCAATCCTTGTATTCCCCCGAGTAAAACGGGTTGAATAAACCCTGAATAATTTTCTACGCTCCAATAATGGAAGAGATCTTATATCACTCAGAAGATTTTCATTTGTAGGTAAAATGTGCTGCGTAGCACCCAGAGCAGGCAATACCACTACCTTTCTGAAAGGTGAATCTGTGGGTTGGCCCTCTATCGCTTGAAAATCAAATGTAATAGGGCCTGGCTGGATTCTCTGGTTCAAACCATGACGAGTATCATCCGAATCAACGGCACCTACGTTAGCGCTATCTACTAAGGCGTTGATGGATTTGGAAACTATTTGGACATGTCCCGTGAGGGTCTCATGGTTTGTACTCCCTGCCAGAAACATACTAAAGGTATTATCAGAAGTAGAACTTCCCACCCTAAAGGTGATGGTTATTTTTGAATTAGCTCGCGTATCACTTAATTTTCTAAACTTAATCCCCAAACGTACCTTACCGGGTGTGCCTGTTGCATCTGGTGCAGCTACAGTCTGATAGGCTGCCGCAGGAGTTTCGATTTCAAAATGGTGGCTGTCTTCTAACTCAATACCTCGAATGTTTAAAGGCTCGGCCGCACGATTTCTGAGGAAGAAAACCTGGGATTGCTCACCACTTCCATTTGAAATATTAATTCGTGTGGAACCATTTTGACGAATTTCCCTATCGCTATCTGTTCCATCCGCTTTTGCTTTGCTTATGCTCATCACATCCGATTGATCGGGGCTTACTGACCCCGATAAATTTAGCACCAACTTGTTATGGGTGCTTGCATAACTGGGGTCGTTGTTTTCAATGTCTAGGGTGGCCGTATCCTTTTGCAGATTTCCATTTTGTGCATTCACGATAGAAGATGCATTAATGGGAAAATAAACTACTTTAAAACTTATTTTCCCTCTTCCTTGAGAAATCCTACATCTGTCGGTTATATAAGAATGACCATTCACCACTTGTGCCACGCAACTTGCCCCTTCTGTGGCATCAAGCTTAAGACGCACAAACTCGGAACCATATCCCCCTATGCAACCCGGATCAGGATTTTGTTGAACAGCATCGGCGGGTTTTGAAATATGAGAAATGATCAGATCTCGTGTTCCTCTATTTTCGATTATTATTTTTTTGGGAAAGTAATAATTCGGAACTTGATCATCACAGCGCAATTTTGTGTCCGCACCTCTTCCATTCACTTTCACAGCCATGTTACCTAAATCAACGCTAGACCTTGCATTTTCTTCTGTACCAGTAACAACAAGCTCGGCAGAAGCTCGCTTTGCCTTGGCCTTAAAACTAAGATTCACCCCTCCTACCATTGAAGACACAGTGACATCCCTACTTTGTGGAACATTTTGCATAGAATAATCCGACACAGGTGCAACTGAATAAGTAACGGTAAAATCCTTGTTTTCATTAGGAGCCAAAGTAAAAGAACCTCCCGGAGCAAAATTAAAATTCTGCTGATTTTGAAAAGCACCTGAAATAGGTCTGTCACTTCCATTTTTCAGTCGGAATTTCTTGGTTTTGCTGAAACGTTCATCTCCTGCGCTAACCACATCTGTGCCTATTTGAGGCACATACACATTGCCTATCCCCAAGGTATTTGCTTCGGACAATGCTACTTCTCTTTGCTGATCCCCCTCTCCTGTTAATTCCACCATTCTAACTCCTGCATCGCTATCGCTACAAGGCTGACCATCGGGCATACGTTCAAATGTTCCTTGAAACTTCACAAGCAGGGCGGCTCCCCTCAAACCTGCAATTTGGGGCAAAGTAGCTGCACTGGAAGCAGAAGCAAAATCATTGGGTAAAGTGGCGCCTCCCACGATTTCAACAGTTTTATCATCGGCAATTGGCCTTCCCTCCCAAGATCGTGGACCATTTCTTCCAGTTATCTCAAGAGAACCTGTAGTAAAAGTCATGGATGGCAAAGGCTGAAAACCTGGGCCTAAGAGATTCTGGCTCACTTCGAACTTCACATTATTGATGTTAATGCTTTTATCCGTCGGATTATATGTGCCCACACCATCCTGACCGCTGACCATTCTTACATCTAAGGCATTTGCTCCTATACGCAGTTGAGCTCCTGTTGGAAAATCTGCCGACTTCATTTTCACTTCATTCGCATTGAAACTGAAAGGCAAATCGGGAAAGGAAGTTGCGGCTCCACTGCTAAACATCCCAGGTCCATCTTGAGCATCTTCTCCCGCAACACCCGGCGCCCCTTTTCCTCTTAAGCTTACTTGAACTCCCGTTAACTTAATGGAACATCGAGAAGAATGGGGAGGAGGCGTAGGTGGAATAGGAGTAGTTCCCGTTTCAATTGGTTGCGAAACCGTATAAGGCACATCGGCTCCCCCGCAAGCTGAAAGCAGAGTGCTTACCAAAAATAAAACAGTTAAAAATTTAAACACGCGATTCATACAGAGTTTGCGCATAGCCATTCTCTTTTCGCGTGTGCCCTGAAAAATTAATGTTGGGTAGAGCTGCTTTGCCTCCCTGTTTCATGAAAAGGAAAGTTTGGAATCACTCCCGGATTAAAGCTGAACAAATATCCAACGCCTAAATGTGCTGTTAAATCGAGATACAAGGCACTGCTATCTCGTTCGAGGGTCGGAAGCTCTGCCACTTCATCTCCGAAATCCAAAGATTGAATTCCAAACTCTTTGAATTTTTCCATAAAATCTCCTTCTACTGCGGGATCGTCGACAAATTTATCTGGAATCGGAATTCGAATTTCATTGAATTTATCACAGTTTGTCCCTATGGCCACGTTTACAATTGGTGAAAACTTAGGACTTCCTTCTAGATCAGCGTTCGAAAGGGCAGAATGATTTTCAACTACTTTTAAATCAACTTGCGGCTTTAGTGGATCTACCGCAACGATTTTAATCCTTAAAAAATTGGTGGATTTTGGATTTTCTACTTCTGTGAAAGTAGGGGGTGAATTGAGCGCTGTATTTATTCTGTATTTATCTTTTAATAAAATTTCTCGGTAAGTTTTTTCAAATGCCCCATAAAGCGTCAAACTTAACTTGTATCTTAACAAAGGTACTTCGGCTCCTACTCCCGAAGAAATAATCTGACCATTGCGTACAGGGCTTGTAAAAGCCTTAAATCCCGGAGCACAACTGCCATCCGATGTTATTTCATAGTCTTCGGAAATAGTTTGCTCGCAAGAAGAGCCAAAGCCATTTTCAGGATTGCTTCCCTGCCTGGAAATAGGTGGAATAGAAACGAGGTCTTCTGGGCTGGATTTACGTTGCGGGTTCAGGGGAGTACAAAATGTTTTATAACCATTCAACGACTGAGGAAAAGGAAGTACTCTAAACACTGCGATATCCAGATTAGAAATGGTGAACTTAAAATAAGTAAGCTCGGGATTTAAAGTTTTCAGTTGATCGGATGGCGTATTCTCTCCATTTCTTTTTTTTCTTACTTCTTCAGCAAGAAAATTGATCTCTTGAGAATTCAAAAAGTGTAGAGTGGGAGGTAAATGTTTATCCGTGGTAAGTTTCAACATAATAGGAAGCGGATTATCATCATTAATTCCATTCTGGTTTAAATCAAAAAAATGATCCGAAGTTCCAGTAAGAACAAGATCGCCGACTGTAGGCGTTACCTGATCAATAAACGGAATCCCGTTATTCGTAAAAAAGTTGGGATCAATCGCGATATCGAGCATTCCTGCAAAATTAGCGGCAAAAATGGCTTGATTAATCGCCTCTTCGGAAATACCCAAACTCAAATTTCGATTTTCATTGGTTTCGGGAGAAGCCGCGGAAGGCTCCGGATTTAAATCTGGGCTGGAAAGTGAGCCCACCACGCTATGTCGAATGGCCTCGGGAATGCCCCCTAAAATCAGTGGGCCCGGAGTAAAACGCAAAGGCACATTCACAATTTTCAAGCCACGATTTGAAAATGAAATTTCCTGGGCATGCAATACATCGTAGGCGATATCGATTCCGATTTGCCTGCCCATTAATTCAAACTGTAAAGGTGCCCGAAAAGGATTTTCGCTGTTATAGTTGATAAGCCTTGGCAAATCATTGAACCAACGAGCGAGGCCGGTTTGGGAGTTGTTAATCTTGTCTTCTACTCCACAAAGAATTGTTTTGCTAATTGAACTATAAAAATTGGAGGATAATAAAGCTTCATAATGTTGAAAATAACGTGCGGCTGGTTGACGTTCTACAGCAACTCTAATAAAACCATTAACCCCATCCGAACCTACAATATCCAAAACTTTATCACGACCTGAAGAATCTCTTTCGAGTGCAAAAATATCCAAATTATTTACACCCTTTGAATTTTTATTAAAACGAACCCCCATTTTTACAATTAACTTGCGTATATTAATATCAACAGGAATGGTTCCCAAAAGATTTGCCTGTGCACTAAAAGTATTGATTGTTAGCTGAAGCAGCAAAGCATTTTGAGAAGTTGGTTCAATTTGATTTACTTCCACAGAACCAATGCTTGGATCATTCGTAAAGATAAGCGCTTCCCCTCCACTCGCATCAATGGGTTGGCGATCAAATTCATTACATTGGATTTCAGGCGAAGGTTCTTGTGAAATAGCATTTTTTATAGATGATTTGAAAGCATTCGAATTGAGATAATTTTCCAATACATGTTTCAGTTGGACTGAAAAAATATTTTTATTGATTTCTAACGAAAGCCCTCGCTTCAAAAAATTATCCTGCTCTTTAAGTTGGCCATTTTCATAAAGCTTATTCACTTTTCCAAAGCCAAAAGAGGCTTTGTATTCTGGAAAGGGTGCCGTGCTTCCCGAAGGCGCTTTAATAGAAAAAGTGTTCGCCCCCACAAAAGGATGCAAAGCCACGATGACTTGCCCGGAAGTTCCTGTATTTACTTGATCTGCTGGAATGCTAATATTGTTGAATGTGAGGTCGGGTTTTGAAGTTGCAGGCAAATCCGTGATGCAGTGCACTCCATCTGAAGTGATGCAAAACTGTAGTAAAACACTTGCACCCACTGCGCCAGCTTCCACGATTTTTCCATCCTGCACGGAAGAATCCGAAAACTTAAGGGAAGGCGCTGCAAAGCTATTCACCAATTCAAATTCTTGCTGGGCCTCATTGGGAATGGGACTCGTTGCGAGCAGGGTATTTTGAACTTTTACTTTAAAATGGTTGAACCCCGCATACAGGGGAACCAGGGTGGTGATGATGGGCTGATGGGTGGTAGGATCTGAAGTTGGAGCCAAAAGTTTTCCGGAACCGCTATAAAGCATTACGAGATTATTATTTGCATCTCGTGCATCATCGTCAATAATCACGCCCACATTGGGGGTTCCTTCGTCTTGCAATTTTGTTTCGATGCAGATATCGGAGTCACTCACGTTGACCGCAGAAGCACCGATCGCAATGGGATGCTGAGTATCACAGGTATTGCTTGATCGATTCGCAGGATAAACCCTCACACCTCCCTGTGCAAACCTAGGAATACTTTGACGGTAAATGGTGAAACGCTTGGTATCAAGCTGAGCTCCCGTTTCTGTATTTTTCCAGGCACTCACAATGATTTGGTAAACCCCGGGCCCAGATAAAGGCACTGCTTTTTGAAAGGGGCCCACTTCAATAGGGGGTTCGTCCGAACTAGCTCCCGAAGCACGCGGTGCTTGATAATTCACGGGTGCTAAATCGCTCGGTAAAATGGGAAACTCTCCCACCCTTTGCAAGGAGCCACTGGCAGGCTGTTTGAAAATAGAAACCATGGCCACAGGATCTAGAACGCCAAAAAAAGCAACTTCCCTCATTTTAAGGGCACCATCCACATGCATCACATCGCTCACCACTCCATCGTGTTCATGCGGGGTAGAAACACATAAAAAAGTAGCGCCCGTGCCACAAGGATCGGAGCTGATGGCAAAAGTTTGGGTCATCAACTCGCCACCTTCCAGCAGCACCCATTCTGGTTTTTCTTCGATAATCACTTTTCCAAACAAAGTATCGTAAGCATTTTCATTTTTCGCGGAACCACCTTTAGAATAAGACTCGTAAACTTTTTGTTTCAATTGGGGAGAGAAAGAATCCCACACTTCCTTACGTTGGAAAAAGGCATTCCCTTCATTTAAAGAAAGAGATTGAGAAGTGCCAACTGGAGGAGGAAGATTGCCTGGGGAGAGAGGATTTTCGATGGGAGAACTTTGGGTGTTCGCGGACCTATTATCCTGAGCTGCTTCTTGTTTCTCTATGCTTCCCGCACAAGCCGTCATTAATAATGAAACAAAGAAAAGAAAAAATAGTTTATCATATATATTTTTCATCATTTCTCTCCCTCAAATCAAAAAGTCACGTTTAATCCCACAGATCCACCGTGTCTGTTCAAATTCACTGAACCGGTAACAGTAAGACTCCCTGCGCTCCTTGTGGAAACAACGGGATTGCTTGGCGCAGCTCTGGTATTCGATTGAACTCTCGGCTCATGGATTAAACTTTCAAACGCTGTGTTGATTAAAGAATTCGCTGCACCATTAAACAATGTTGCGGACGCTGTATTCCAATCAAAAGAGCTGGCATCTCCTCCAAAAAGTCCTATACCAGAAGCAACTAAGCCAACCGCTCCCACAGAAGCTACAACGCCATTGGTTATATTTCTTTCCATGTTTGAATTTTGTGGAATAAAAAGTGTAAGTAATTGAACAGGTGCAAGAAACATAGCAGGAGCCATCACACGGAGTTCATTTTCACCTTGATGAAAAAATGCGATACTCCCCAAACCCACAGCACTTCCAGCTCCCAACCAACTTAAAGAAATAATTTTTTGAGTCTCATTCATTCGATGCCAGTTGCGAGTAATATTTGCCCCCCATGAACCAAAACCACTTCCTATCATGAGGCTATGATCCATGATTTCAGTGCCTGTTAACCTAAGAACGGGGTCTGCATCGAGAGCTAAACGAGGACTCCTGCCAATAGAGGACTGAAGCAATTCAGAAGCCTCATAGGCTTCTCGAGTAAGGATGGCACGCCGGGCAGAATCATAATAAACGACTGCCCCCGAAATTAGCAGACGTGAAAATTCAACGTTATCCATTTGAGTGGCAGAAGCTTGGTTAAAATTGGGGGCCTCTCCTCGAAGAGTGAGTTGCAAGGAAATGAGTTGGGTTTCAACTGGAGGAACATAATCGCCTTCATAACGCGCTGGAATACCTGAACCACTGCTCGCTCTCACGAGGGCTCCAGAACTTGTAAAAAGTCTTGCTTCTGAATTAAAAAGTGAAAGACTCGCTTGTAAATAAGTTCCACCGAAAAATGGGCAACCAAGCGTCGCAAGGGGAACGCTGTTTCCCACTGATATCTGCACGATAGGTGAATGTGCTTGAGAAAGTTGACCTCCATTAAACATATTTATCGATGCACGCAACCAAGTAGAGGCACTGCCACCTAATCCCCCATAAATTCGACTTCTGGAATTTTGACCCATCAGAACGCGCATGGATGGATTCCAGGTATTTTCTTCTAACGCAACTTGTGCACCAATGCTATGTAAGGCAACAGGATCACTCGAACTGCTAGGCAAGGAAACTTCTCGAAGGCTTCCGCCATTTCGCAAGGAATAAAAACCACCGAAAAGCAAATTGGTAGATTGTAAAGGATGCCGATAGGTCACACTCACATCCCCACCCATTGAATCTACTAAACCTCTCAGCCTATCTGAATCTGCTGCCGCACTAGCATTTAAATCTCCCCCACCCGGAAACTGTGCAAAGCCACTTATATTCAAACTCAAGCGCCTCCACCCCGAAGTAGATGCTTGAGTAGTTGTTGGAGCTACGGAATTAAGAGCGGAAGAAATAGGGTGATCTGGATTGGGTTCGGGTAAAACTGGAGCTACAGGAACAGATCGCGTGGCAGGGATTACAAGAGGAGAAACAGATGTGCGATGACGTCTCTGCGCCAACAGTAGTGGAAATTCATTGTATGCTAAAGTAAGTCGATCACTCGGATCTAACAGACGCATCCACGGCGGAGTCATAACTTAATTCCCTATCCCGTGTGCGCCCGAAGGCTTCTAAAGGCAGAACTACCCTTCTAGTCTTATTTTCGGCAAGATTTAGTTTTAGTTGTGTAAGTTTTGGAGAATATTGGGTTTTTGATGCGGTGCATCACTCTCAAGGTGGATTTCCAAAACGCATCCTAGGTAAACCTGTAAAGTGTGAATCAAGATAGGTGTGAGGTAAATCAAACAAAATTCCAGGGCGATCCGGGGCATTTCCTCGTCGCTCCACATAACCATAAGGCGAATAAAACCTAATATAAGGTTGAGAAGGGTGAGATCCTATTAAATAAATGGCAAAATTTTGTAAAATAAATCGATCCCAAGGATAATGATAAAAAATCGTTGCCCGACTGGTGTCTGCTGCCTCACATCTTTCATTATCACTTTCAGGGGATCGAGGCACTGAATGCCCCTGAAAAAGAAAGCGCCCTAAAGTGAAATGAGAAGAATTAGAATCATTGACCAATGTAAAAGTATTGGATCGTCCGACTACATTGGCTCTCACTAAACCGGCCAAGTTATTCAATTGAGCATTTACTAAATCAATCTCCCATTCGTTCGAATCATTTCTCCAGAATCTCTCTAACCCCACATGCAAAGAACCCGAGAGTTGATGGCTCATCTCACCGAGTGTAATGAAATTACTAATTCCTAAATTCAATTGGTTAAAATCGCCTTCTAATAAAATGGCCGCATGATCCAAATTTTCATTCCAACGATGATCAAGGCGAGGCAAATGGTTACGAATTCGATCGAGACGACAGAGATCTTCTCCTTGAGGCCCTCTTAAGGCTGCGCGGCCATCCACATAAAATTCATCATTTGAAGAAAAATAAAGGCACGCATCATCGGACCGAGCCGTTAAGTTACTCATTATCGCAGAGAAAGAGATGGGCAATTGCCCTGGAGGAAAACGAGGGTTTATCGCAAATCTCAAGCCCATTTCACCGGCAAGCAAGGTATGGTGAGCAAAATGTCCGGGCCTTCCATTTTTGGGATAAGAAATTTCGCTTTCTAAAAAAGCTCCTCTTTGTTCATGCGCATCTGGAGATCCTATATTTCCTCCACTCAATTCTACCTGCTGCAAGTTTGGATTGGGAGACACCACCGACCCCGCCTCGATATGAGAATGAAGAAGTAAGGACATGTAGATTTGATTGAGATCGGGATTACGAGAATCAAAATTTATATTCAGATCTCGAATATCCGCGCTATTGATATGACTGTTCTGTATATCTCCTAAATTCAAACGAGTAATAAGAGGATTGGCACGACATGGATTTGCATTGTTTGCGTCTTCACTATCTTGAGGTTGAGCATCATAAGTAAGAGTCCCTTCCAAATGAATTCTTGGCGATCTCATTTGGATACGACTCGGAGGAAAAATTAATTCCATCTCATCGATCACATTACTTTGCGCCCTCGCATTAATTCTTCCTAGATATCCAGATTGAATGGAAACATTCGGAAAATTTGCATTTCTAAAGATCAGGTGAGGAATCCTATGATTTGCATAAGCAACATCGGAAGTGTCTGGATTCGTTGAATAGAGTAATAAAGTATCTATTCTCGCCCCAGCTCCTGTGATACGAATATCAAAATTTGTGTAAGAAATTTCAAATTTGTTATCCATTCTCAAATGACTCGCTCGCAAACGGCAATATCCTATTAACTCTTCCAAATGTTCGGCGATCTGAGAAAATTCAAAGTGACTATCAGGATCTATATTTAAAATTTGTCGAATCTCCGAAAAAGAAGGCAAGGTAACAACAATTTCATCGGCATGCATGCGGGGCAGAATAATATGCAAAGGTTCACGATCAACGCAAAGTCCCCCAATATAGGGGTTTTGTAGCACAATTTGAATGGGCTCTTGTGTCTCCCATAAATTGGCATTCATTTCTTGGAGCGAAGGTCCTCGTACAGTAATTCGTTCTGCGATGAGATTTTGAATTTGGATTCGCCCTCCTCCCTCTAGAGCTTGAGAATAACTAAAAGCCGGGAGAGCCACCGCTAAATCGAGGTGGGGAGATTCTTGAACATTTTGCCCCGCTCTTTGAAGGGGATTTCCATTTGAATCAAAACCATTGAAGATAGAAAAAAAATTCAGCCGATTAATATGGGTCTGTTGATTAAACAAAGTTTGAAAATTTTGGAAAAACTGTCTTGTTTCTGAATTCTGCACCTCAGAAGATTCTTGATTCAAGACCCGGCGCACTTCTTCTAATGAATGAAGGGTCACTTCTATATTCTCTGGAAATATTGCCCGAACAGGTTGTAGGCTTGCGGCAATTTCAATCACTCCTGCTTCTAACAAAGAAAGCAGACGGGGATTGGGGGTCCAGGTTTCTCGGTGGGTTTGCAAATAATGACTCGTGGCATCACTGAGTAAGGGTCTTCCAATGTGTTCCAAAAAACCATTCAAAGTCATGTCGATAGTATCAGGAGGAAGATGGGTCATCTGATAAAATGCGCGCCCCCAACCCAAAGAATTCCAAAATCCATCGATCACACTTTCCCCGTTTTCACGGGCAAAAGGCTCTACAAATCCATTAAACGAATAATGAAGCCCCCAAACACAATTTTCAATGGAATCACACAAAGAGATTGAACTCCCAAAAGGGGTTACCGGTGGGAACATAGAATCATACAAATTTCGATCGGGAATACTCACTCCCGAACGCAAGCCAAAAAATCCCCTTAAATTGAGGACATTCGGGCCTAAGGGGAGAGGGGTACGACCAGAAATGTCCAAGGGATGATTCTCGTAGTGCACATAAAACTGGTTAATAATGGGAAAATGAATGTTCAAATCTTCGCGAACACCCACATGAACATGGGCCATGGTATGGGGAGCCCAACATACGGTAGCCCTTCCGTTTTCGGAAGTTCCTTCTTGACGAAATTCAGAATGGCGGCAACCTTCTTGGCCCTCATTGCTCGGGGTATGCCTAAAATCTACATCAATATCTGAAAGATGATGCAAAAGACACATGGCTCCTGGAACCCAATTATCTTCAGGAAGATTTTGCCAAGGAACATTCATTCCAATTCGAGGAAATAGATTCTGTGTTAATCGTTGCCAATGAGGAGAAATACAAAATTCGGAAGAGCTTGCTAGATAACGATCCTGATAAGAAGCAATGGTATGAGTTGAACGAACAGGAGTTGATGGAAGAGTTGGCCTATTTCCCTCCGGGACATTTCTTGTCATCTCCTCAATGGGAAGAGTCGCTGACGGAATGACATGCCTGCGATGTCTTATGGGAGGATTCATGGTTGCCTCCTCCAGGGAAAATTCCACCTCCAATATAAAGGTCCTACATCAAAAGGAAGGGACCCTGATTGAACTTCTGAGGAATCAGAGACATGATAACCTGGCACATTTGCAGGCACCCCTGCGATCCTATTTAATCCTCGTATATTTAAATGACTTCTCTCCCTTGCTGAAACCCGATGGTGATGGATTCTCCATTCTGAATGCATATCTTCCAAAAGAGGAGTAGAGTTTCTGCCAGTAGAAGTAGAATCTTGCAAAATTCCATTCGCATTCCAAAACATATTCCCCTCTGCAGCCCCACTAGAAAAATCATGTTGCAAATGCCCGTGAAAATTCGAGTAAACTCCAAAGAGAATGTTTCGAAGTCTACTCCCCCCTAACAAAATGGGGGGGAAAGTCGGCAAATACCAGCGGCTCCAATGATTTATACTCAAAAGAAGCCCTGACCAAACACCATCAAAATGATTGGATCTAAAATCAGCATGAATTCTTCCAGGAGCAGCAATGGAAATACTCGCATTTAAATCTGCATTACTCGAACGCAATTCAATCAGAGGATGAAATTGAATGTTGTGAGATTGCCAACTCAAGTCAACAGACCGATGACAAGGTTCTGAAGATTCCGGTGGAGTAGAAGTATTCAAATGGACATTAAAATTGGGTTCTTTTTGCCTCCCAAACCAGGCGCGTAAACTTGCTACCATGGGATTGAATCCTCTGACCAAATCATAAGCTCCGTTCGAATCTAGAGGAAGCGGGACAAACATTTTAGAACGAAGTTGGCGCGAATCAATGTTAAATAGAAACCCCGATTGAGCATTTGGATTTTCCCACTTCAAAAAATCTCCTGGATTTATATCTGAAACAAAGATGTTTGCATTTTCCCAGAGGGGTCTGTTTCCTGATTCGGTGAGTTGTAGGCTATGTATCCCAATATAATTGTGACCTGGCAAAATACCCCGCTCTAAACTTACCTTGAAACTGGCAAGAACATCTCCTTCTAAATGATATTTTCTCTTGGAAAGCAAAGGAATAAAACTTAGGAACCAAGGCAGCGCATGGTCGAGCGTAAAATCGAGGGAAACATGCTGATTGATAGAAAAGGTAACTAAATTTGGATTTTGGGAATCTCGTTGAATATGAATTCCAGAGGGAAAATTGAGCCGATGAGGAGATCGGATGCCATGAAGAATTTCAAGAGGGTTGCCATTATGAATATTCCCTCCCAGAATTTCAAAAGGAGTATCGAGAAGACGATAACTCTCTATCTCGGAGTTAAAATTTGCATTCCAATTGAGTCCTGTAGATCTACTCTGCAAGTGTAATTCTCCTCTTCCCAAGGCGAATCCCCATGGGCTTTGAAGATAATCCCAAAAAAAATTTCCAAAACCAGTTAGATCTGGACGTGAAGAATCTCCTGAATAATCCAAATGTAAAAGTTGGTTTAATAAATCAGGTGGGTGATTAGAACTTGCCAAATAAATCCAACCAGGCTCTGAAAAAATATTTCCTAGTCGCAAATCGAGGCTTGCACCTCGTTGCCCAATTTGGTGCTTGTTTTCACCAGAAGAGGAAGTGCCACAAAAAGGAACTCCATTGCCTATATCTTCGTAATGGCGCAAGCCGTAATCTAGCATTTCATCAATCTGTAAAGGAGAACTCAGACGACCTTCCCCTGCTTCCCAACCTAACCTGTAAAATGGATCTCGAGTACTATGTTGAATAATACTTTCACCGCTTGAAGCACCTGAATGCAGAAAAAAGCGGTTTGCTAAATAATCATGAATAGAGTGATTATTCACAGGACATGAAAGAAATCTATTCAAGCGATTCCAGGCATTTCCAAAATGAAAACGACCTTCTTGGTAATTGATATTATAATCACTGGTGCCACTGATGAAAAAATTTAGATCCTGATTTAAATGATTGATCCGGGGATCAAAAACAGTATTCACTCCCTCCAGATGCGCAAAAGCCATTTCACTAGCAGGGAAAAAAACTCGTTCATACCAGTGAAAAGTTTCGGGTTTGAATCCAAAATAGACGTTAAAGGAATAATGGGGAAGATCGAAAATAAGGCGCCGAGCTTCGAGGTGGCGGTTTTCTCGGTCATTCCGAATGGATTCCAAGCGATCCATCCAAGTTTCAAGGGCCTGAAAACGGCTATCAGAATTTCTATGCCAGCGATTTAAGGTAGCATAAGTAGAATACTCAAAGAGAGAACCTACTTCTATGATGGGAGATGCTACGATCTCGGATGGGTTAGACTCTGTAAAATCGATGGGCGGGTAAAAGGGAGTCGAACATCCCGGAAACAACCAGCTTTGAAGGTGTTCCAAAATACCCATTAAAATGCCCTTCCGAATAACAAGCCAAGACTCGCATAAAATCCAGATCCACCTTCGTTGAATGACGTCCCTATCGATAATTGATACCCTATTGTAAAATTTCCATCACTCGACGGGCGACCAAGGGCATACAGGTTTTGATAATCAATTCCAACGTTCGCAAAAATAGGTTGTAAATAAATAGTAGCAGAAGCGCGAAAGGTCATGAACCAAGAACAATAATTTCTAAATTCCGGTCGAATCCGATGACTCAAATTTTCAGGTGTGTAGGGCTGGGTATTATTTAAAACGGTACAACGCCCTATCGTAACACCCGCCCCAGCATTCACACCATGTTGTATGTTGGGAAGAGGGTTATCCGCATGATCCATAAAATTTAAATAAGGAGCTCTTAATCGATACCCAATCGACACATTTAAAGAGGGTACAAAGTAAGTAGGATGCTGATAATCGGGATTACTCCATTGGTCACGAGGTACGGGAATATATGTAAGTCTTCTCCCGAAAAAACGGCCCTCGAAATTTAGACCCGTTGCCGGCGTCCCTAGAGTTCCAGAAGGTCCTCCAAAAACTTCAGCGCCTATCACGCTCGTTAATGAAATGGAGACGTCACCCATAAAAACCTCCTTTGGTTTATCTTCTTGAAACCGGGTAAACCAAGCCTGCAATGGTAGAAACAATATCAAAGGGAAGCCCCCAATCTGATTGGGTGCTTGCAGTAACATTTAAAGAAAGCATCAACACCGGATCTGGGTTATCTGCCGAACGAAAAAAGGTAAGTCCTGCAGCCATCGAACTGGTGGGAATATGCCTAACCTCATGAGGTGCAGAAATACATCGATCTACTACGTGGGGAAAAACTACAATTCCTAGCACAGAAGTAAAAAGCGGTGTGCAAGCCGAGGTTTCACCGCGTGAAACCAAATCAATACTGCCTCCCCACAAAACTCCTCCCCATCGTAACCCACTTCTACCTACTTCTGGAAAATCAAGGCCCACTCTGGGAATCACACGCAATGCGAAATGATCGGAAATTCTCAAAGAAGCCGAAAGTCCTAGGAAACCTACAACACTTCCCGTATTCAAATTCCAGCCTCCAGAAATCATTGCCCCGATGTTAACAAGATTTTCTCTTGTCAAATGATTTGTCTCAAAACCATAATCCAAAAGGGTGTAATTATGCCGGGCCCCATTACCAAAAATATCAATTACATAAGGCAATAAACTGCTTCTGAAAGCCGTTTGCCAACGGGCAAAGTTTATAGAAGCACGATCTCCCGGAATACCTTCTCTTAATCGAATTCTTTCTGCTTCTGTGCGGTCGAGTGAATGAGTAGAATTTTCACGATTTATTGCCCTCCCATTTTCAACTTGTGCGACATAATTGAGAGAGCCACGAATTCGGCTTTCATAAAAGCTGACAAGTGGGTTTATATATTGCCGCCAAGCATTCGTAGAGGGGAGTGTATCGAGCTCTTGTATTCTATGAAGAAAAAGATCGGCATTTTGATGTTCGGTCTGCGTGGTTTGAAATTGAGGAAGTAAAGTGACAGGTGTATAGGGGGTTTCATGTTGGACAGCCCGGTTAAATTCGGCATCAATACTTTGGCATACAGATCTGGGAACATTTTGAATCTCAGAAACAAACAAATAATCGGGAGGCCAATGGACCTCAAAATTTTGTTCGCGGGCGCTTTCAAGAGGCACCATCCCACAAGGATTACTTTCACTGACACGAGAAAGCTCCCTCATGTTTTCAGCAATACATATCTGATCCGGAAAAGGTGTATGCCCTTGAGATCCCGATAAAACATCCTGTCGGAGTTCACGATTCACGTGGTTGATACAAGATAAAACAAGGGATGAAAAAATTTGGAAATCGGAGGAAGTTAGTTGCGAGGATATCAAGCACTCAGCAAAGCGTTGACTTATCGGCAGATTAGCTCGAGTTCTTGCAGGAACATATATATCGCGATGATGAGGATCCCCCACCTGAGAATGGTCTTCCAGAGAAGATCGATTAAAATAATCCACCAACAAATCACGTTGAATATTATAGGTATGATTATCTTGATGACATCCAGAGAAAAGATAGGCAATAAAATCGAGATCTCTTCTATCAAGCACTAGCGAAGTCATTTACTCTCCCCTTAGCGTTCAATGACTCCCCAGCCATTGAGACTTCGTGTGCCCTGTACTAGAATTTTCGTTTATTCTTTGAAAAAGTTGCTTTAAGTTTTTGAAATTACTTACTTAGTGCTGCATTGCGTCGAAAAAAGCAGCCCTATCGAGGAAAATGAGGAAAAGGAATATCAAAAGTAAATTGGGTACCGGCCGGGAGGGAACGAATTCGACAGATGATAGAGTCAATAATAATGTCCATCTGCCTCAAAAGTAAAAAAAATCCACGTCCAAGGAGGCTCCTTCCAATATGGATTTCTATAACAATCCGATGAGTAGTTTCGTAACGAACACCTATCCGAATGGGGCGTGGACCTTCATGTCCATTTAAGAAATATTCATGAAGATCTAAACGACCCGTGTATACATCCGGATAAGTCCCCCGGTTATCAGGAATAATATAACCCATACGAAAAATAGAGTAATTCATTCTCATTGGAAGTATGGGTGGAGTGGTGGGTCCTGAGTATCCTAATTGGGCTCAAGAAGGAAACCTCCAACGTCTTGGAAATGCGATTCGAGGAGGAGTATAAAAAGAACCTCCGCACTCCTGCGAAACAGAATGTGGAGGAGTTTGCGCAGAGCGTTGAGAAAAAGTAACTGGTACTTTGTATTCATTGAAATAATTCGGGGGATTTTGTTGAATAGCACGGACGGCTTCTTTGAGGCTCATTATCAACTCCTTCGTGTGCCAGCGAAGATTTTTCCTCAGTTAGGAACTTTGGAAGCACTCGCATGAAGTTGTAAAAAAATCAAGTTGTTCATAAAAAATATTATGCGCATTGCGTTATCTTTACCTAATAAAGAAATCATCCAGAAGAACGAAGAGGGTTGAAAACCTTCAGAGAATAATGTTCTGCCTATTTCTTCGCTGGCGGAGCCGCAGGCACCCCTTGAGCCTTACCCATCTTCGCCAGCGTCTTACGCTTGCCGCTGCGTCTTCCCCAAATATAGCCCCACAAAAGCCCGATCAAGAAAACTCCAAAGGCAGGCCCCATCATATAAATAAAGGCCAATTTTGCTTTTTGTAAAAATCCAAGATTTGAAAAACCTTTTGAAGCAAGCGCCACCACTTCATCACTGCTAGCCACTTTGCCAGCCTGGCCCGCGCTCGCCGTGGGCGCAACCGTTGTTTGGGCGGGTGGAATATTGCTGGTGATAGCGGGAGGCACGGCATTAAATCCTAAGGGGGGCGTGCCTGAAGCAGGGCCTAAAGCGAGAGAATAAGCGACGTCTTTGTCGCTCGTCCAAGGCTCTTTTACTCGAATAAAAACATAGCCCGCTTTCTTAGTGAAAAAGGGCACTATCGCTGCCGCCCCCGGATTGGGAGAACGCCCCGCGGCAATTTCTACCCCATCAGAATCTACCAGCATCGCCGTCAATATTGAATTCTGATTTTCAGGCCGGAGTTTTAGCTCATAGCTTCCCAGCGGCAGATTAATCTTAAACACATCGAGGCTATCATTGGCACTCAGATAATTTTTATCATAAGTGCCCTGCAAAATTTCAATGGCAGTGGCATCGCTATCTCCCGCATCGCGATCGGTGTTCGCATCAAATTGGCTTGTTAAATCTACTCTGAAGCGATGATCTTTATTTTGGTTATCATAAACACTGCCGATCAAAATATAATATTTTCCATCCTGACCACTGCCCACCGGAACTTCGATGCTCCTTTTTTCATTACGACCCCCAATAATTTCTACATGCTTAATTTCTTGCCGCTGCGGGCTATGCACCGAAAGCCCCGCATAAGGATTTCCGATGGTAGTGATGGCCTGCCCTCCTCGAATGTCCACCCCATTTTCACCCGTTTCAACACTGGCCACTAATTTTTGCCCCGGCTTTACATCCACCACAAAATAATCAAACTGATCTTTGCGTTGATGATGATCTAAGCGATAAAGTTTCCCAGGAGGCAGAGAAACGGCGGTTTCGTAAGAATCTCCTCCCCGAATAGCATCCCCATAAATGGCTTGTTCTTTCTTTACTAGCAAAGCATCTTGAGTAAGCTGTTGAAGAGAGCTTGTAAGGGAAGAGGCATCTCGGGCATCTTTATATTGTCCCCCCGTCACAGCGCTAATCCCCTCGAGTTGAGTGCGCGCGGCAGGATCCACATCAATACCAATGGTATGGATTTTTACCTTGAAGCCACGAGCAATCAGAGATTTAGCGACAGCCACGGGATCTCCTCCGCAACTCTCTTCTCCATCGCTCACTAAAATAATCACGGGTTGCTCATCGGCTCCCTGCCCAAAATCGAGGGCCGCTTGCTCTAAAGAATAGGCAATGGGGGTTTGGCCCAGCGGAGTCGCCGAATCTACAATCGCTTGAATTTGAGCTTTATTCACTGGCCCAAAGGGAACTGCCAGATGAGTATCTTTGCAGCTGGCCGCCTTATCGGTTTGGGGAATGCGATCTGAATACAAACGAAGTGCCACCACACTTCCCTCAGGAATCGCCGTTAAGGCTGCCGCAATCGCCTTTCGTGCTGCTTGAATGCGCGTTTCACCGCCGAGCATCTTATTCATCGAGCCACTCACATCTAAAATAAATTCAGTGCGAGAAGCCGCTTGGAGGAAGCTTGGAATTAAGAAAAGAAAAAGAAAGACAATATTTTTCAAACTTTGTTTCATGGTCTTCTCTCCCATGTTGCCGCATAGGCGGGGATTTCATCTGGATTAACAAAAAAAAGAAATACCAGAACAAAAAAAAAGGAGCAAACAAATTTGCTCCTTTAATAAAGAGAGAAAAATAACATCCCTCTCAAATTTATTTTTAATGAAACGCCTTATTTTTTAGGACATTCCACCGCTTCACATTTAATTTTACCATCGGGCCCCCGGTAACATTTCTCACATTTGGGGGGAGGATTATCTTCGGCACTTGAAAATGCCAAAAACCCCAGACTCATGCAAAAAGCAACGAGTAGCCCAAAGGCCATTTTTTTCTTTTTCATCTTTTTTCTCCCCAAAGCTTTAAACATAATTTTGATTCTCTTCTGTTAAAGATTTTGTTTCCCGATGCTTCATCTTATAGACCAAGGCAAGAATTTCTGCCACCGCATTATACAATTCTTCTGGCACTTCCTGGCCCACTTCTACTTCGAGAAGCGACCACGCGAGGGGCACATTTCGCATAATGGGCACCCCATTCTCTTCGGCGACCTTGCGGATCATATCGGCGAAAAGCCTTTGCCCCTTGGCTACCACTTCGGGAGCTCCCATGTCATCTCGATTGTATTGAATCGCTACCGCCACATGAATGGGATTAGTAACCACTACATCGGCATTCTTCACCTTTTGCTGCACATCTCCAAAAGCAAATTCGCGATGCAAAGCCCTGCGATGGCTTTTAATGTGGGGGTCTCCTTCGTCTTGCTTATATTCCCTCTTCACTTCATCTTTCGACATGCGCATTTGCTTCATGAATTGCCAACGCTGAACCAAAAAATCGGCAAGCGCAATCGCGATAAATAAAATCAAGATGCGGATCACAATTTTAAAAATAAGACCGCCGGCCAAACTCGCAGAATCAAGCACCGAAACTCTCACGGTTTGAAGTACTTCAAACAAATGACCACTCAATACTTGGTAAGAAAGATAGAAAATAAAAGTAATCTTTAAAATATTTTTAATCAGTTCGATAAAAGTGGGGGTTTTAAACATGTTTTTAAGACCCTCGATGGGATTGAGCTTTTTCCCTTGAGGTTTTAAAGGCTCCATCGAAAAAACGGGCCCCACTTGCAAAAAACCCACGATGGCGGCAATGGCGAAGCCAGAAATAAAGGCGGGCGCGCAAACCTTGGCGAGCGTAAAGAGAGAGGCTTTCCCTAAATCGTATATTTTTGCGCCACTGAGCTCGGGGGAGGCAATTTCATTAAACACCATCACCATGAGTTTTTTGAGTTCTCCCCCCATGAAACCTATCGAAAGACAAAAGGCAGCAAAAAAAGCGACGAGTACAAAGATCGTGGAAAGATCGCGGCTTTTAGGAACCTGACCTTTTTTTCGTGCTTCGCGAAGCCTTTTGGGCGTTGCATCTTCAGTTTTTTCCTGACTCGATTCCGACATAAAAAAGAGTATTTAGGTTTTAAGGTGCTCCACGCACCTATCATTATATAGGAAGTATCGGCGAAAGTAATAGAAGAGTTGTTATTCCAAGTATTTAGCGGCTTCTTTGGCAAAATAAGTGAGTATAAAGTCAGCCCCGGCTCTTTTAATGCAAGTGAGGCACTCTAAAACGGCCTTTTTTTCATCGATCCAGCCCTTTTGAGCGGCAGCTTTCATCATCGAATATTCCCCGCTCACTTGATAAGCCGCGAGCGGCGCGTTGAAATTTTCCTTTAACATTCGTATCACATCCAAATAGCCAAAGGCCGGTTTTACCATGAGAATGTCGGCGCCTTCTTCCAAGTCTAGGGCCGCTTCTCGCAGGGCCTCATGGAGATTGGCGGGATCCATTTGATAAGAAGAGCGATCGCCAAATTCTGGAGCCGAGCCTGCTGCCTCCCGAAAAGGCCCATAGAAGCTAGAGGCATATTTCACTGCATAAGAAAGAATGGGCGTTTCTTTGAAACCCGCGGCATCTAATTCATCGCGAATTTTTTGCACACGGCCATCCATCATATCGGAGGGAGCCACCATGTCTGCTCCCGCGCGAACGTAGGCTCCGGCCATTTTAGAAAGGAGTTCCAAGCTCGAATCATTTTCAACGATCTTTTTGCCTGCTCCATTTTTAGCCACAACGCCGCAATGCCCATGGCTCGTGTATTCGCAGAGGCAAACATCGGTGATCACACCCAACTCGGGGGTTGCTTGCTTCATGCGATCGATCGCCTCGCAAATGATATTGCCCTCTTCATAGCCGCTTTTTCCCAGCAGATCTTTTTGACGGGGAATTCCAAATAAAATAACCGCAGGAATTCCCAAATGAAAGATTTCCTTGGCTTCTTTTGCCAGATGATTCAAAGAGTGCTGATAAATACCGGGCATCGAAGGAATGGCTTTGGCTTCTTTCTCGCCTTCCCGAATAAAGAGAGGAAAAACCAAATCTTCGACTCCTACTTTTGTTTCTCGAATTAAAGAGCGGATAAAAGGATTTTGGCGAAGTCGCCGAGGTCGGTGAATGGGAAATGGGCTCATAATTTTATTTATATTTTTTATAAATACTTGGCAACCTTTAACAAGAATAACCGATTACTTACTGGTCGTTACCCTTAAAATTCAAGACTTTGACTCACTGGGAGTACTCTCTCATGACACGAACAAACGGTTTTTCATCTCATTCTACGAATATACTCGAAAGACAAGGCAGTGCTCCTTTTCAATTTTCCGGAGGAAACTCTCCCTTTAGCCATGAACAAATTGCGATGGATGCTGCTTTAGCTAACTTCTCGAGGCAAGCGGGAGACATCAGCTCTCTTGCCGCCATGAGTGTGGGCTCCTTCGCTTTTCGATTTGCAAGACTGGGTTTTCTCGAAGGCGCCTCTTCTTTACGTTTACTCCAAGTTGCCCCCCGTTTCACTCAAGGGCTTGCTTATACTCTCGCCTTAGGAACTGAAGTCAGCGCCTTTAGAACTGTGAATCACATTTTGAACACTCCCCTCACCCCCACCCTCTCCCCGGGGGAGAGGGTGTCCGGAAGGACGGGTGAGGGCGGAGGAATCTTCGATG
>OBEQ011757708.1_pt1 | contig 68874 bp, 17 predicted proteins | sample 1670901 | NCBI WGS metagenome assembly OBEQ01 (sample SAMEA104232315, study PRJEB22302) | groundwater metagenome | biome: forest; feature: aquifer; material: groundwater | place: USA | collected 2011-08-07 | depth 5.4 m
ATTTTTGATCTTCATTCGCTCTCTCTCAAAGAACTTGAACGTTCAAGCGGGAAAATTGCAGAAGGCAAGCAACTGCTCGAGTGGATATGGACGGGCGGTTACCCGGAACTGCATGCCAAAAAACTGGATCCCGAGAGATTTTATTCTGATTATGTTGCAACGTATCTCGAGCGCGACGTTCGTCAAGTGCTCCAAGTCAAAAATTTAAGGGATTTCAATCGATTCATGCGGCTTGCTGCGCTTCGATCGGGTCAAATATTATCCCTTCATTCCTTTGCATCCGATATTGGCGTCAGTCCCAATACCATCAAAAATTGGCTTTCGGTTCTTGAAGCGTCTGAAATTGTGTATCTTTTAGAACCTTATTATCGAAATATGGGAAAGCGGCTTGTAAAAACTCCAAAATTATATTTTCTCGATACGGGGCTTGCTTGTTTTTTGTGCGGATTTCGCGGAATCGAAGACCTTTCAAAAAGCGCACTTCTTGGATCTTTATATGAAACATTGGTGTTTGGACAAATCATCAGGTGGCATGCGGTCAGAGGAAAAAAACCGCAGATTTATTTTTATCGAGATCACAATGGAGTCGAAGTTGATTTTGTGATTCCGATAGGCGAGCGTTTAAAACTATATGAGTGTAAATGGGCAGAAATGCCACCGCACGTCAAAGCATTTGATGATTTGACTAAGTTTGTCGGCGGAAGAAATATACTTTCCAAAAATGTTGTGACGCCTGTCAGAGGTTCACGTAAAACAGAAGGCAATGTGCATGTCGAAGATTGCATTGATCTTGAGAGTTTAAACGATTGATTACCATCAGGAATGCTCAAGTTCTAACCATTTTTTTTTGACTTGTAAATTGCTGGAAGGATTTTTGTCGAAAGCAAAATCGGAAAAGGAACAACGTTTCGATTAAACTTTGTTACGCTGACCAACAATGAATCCATATAATTTTACCCTTCTTCTTTTTTCATTCTGTTCGTTTTTTGTGGGTCTTCTGGTTTTGTTTAAGCGAAATGACGAAGTAGGAAAAACCTTTTTGGTGTTTAGTCTTTTTGTGACCGCTTGGGGGATTGGTATTTCATGGATGTTAAACAACGAAACTACCTATGAAATCGCTTTTGCCTCTGCGCAGATTTCTCATTTTTGTTCACTACTTATTACTGCAAGTTGGCTTCATTTTGTGTGTGCTTATTTAGAGATTGTGGAACGCAAGATTTTAATTATCAAATCGGTTTATCTTTTCAGCTTTATTGTTGGTTGCCTTGCATATTCAAAGCTTTTTATACCAAATCTTAAATCAATAGTGGGTTTCAAATATTATGCGAACCCAGGCCCAATTTATTATATCTATACCACCGAATTTGTAGCCGTTGTTGCTTATGGTTTTTCCGAATTAATTCGAAGTTGGAGAAATCAGACAGGAGATAGCAAAAAACAATTGAGTTCGTTTATTGTGGCTACTTTGATTGGTTTTTTCTTTGGATGCTTAATGTTTTTTCCAGTTTACGGTATTAAGCTACCTCAATATAACGTATTTCTCATGCCTCTGTATCCATTCATCATGGCTTATGCAATTATTCGTCACCGTTTTTTGGATTCCGACGAAGTTCTTGCAATCCATCGCGACAAACTTGCATTAATTGGACTCATGTCATCCAGCATTAATCATGAAATTAAGAATCCGCTTTTTCTTTTGCAAGAACTCACAAGAAAATTACGCGATGGAAACAATGAAAAAACGCTGGATAAAATGTCGTCTCAAATTGAGCGAATGACGAAGTTGGTCACGCGCCTCAGTGAATTTGGGAAGCCGAGTTCAAATGTGGGGGCTTCGGAAGAAGTGGATTTAAAGCAAACGATCGAAGACGCACTTTATTTCGCTTCGCAGGAATTAAAATATCACAACATTGACGTAAAACTTGATTTCAATCAAAGCCTTCCTAAATTAGTCGGAAACAAATCTCAATTCGAAGAAATTTTCCTCAATCTAATTGTAAATGCATACCACGCAATGCCGAATGGTGGAATGCTTACAATTACATGTTCCGCAAAATCTGATGAAATTGTAATTACAATTTCGGATACCGGAACCGGAATCCCAAAAGATCAATTAAAAAATATCTTCAAACCGTTTTATACGACAAAAGAAAAATCCGGCACAGGTCTCGGACTTTACATCGTAAAAACTCTCGCAGAACAAAACAAAGGAAAAATCGAAGTCGAAAGTAAATTGAATCGTGGCACAACTTTTCGCTTAATTTTTCCATGCTAATTTACGCATGCGGTTCGTTTGCGATTACGCTTTTCAATCTAACACTTTGGTTTCTCACATTTTTTGGCCGGAAATTAAGCGGCCTTGCGCGCGCTTATTTTTGGTGGTCATTTTTTATCGCGGTTTGGGCGCTTGGATACGGAATTACGCTTGGCGGGTTTTTTGATTATAATACAACACTGACATGGAATAAGTTTTGTCAATCAATGGCCATGATGATTGCTCCATTTTTCTTTAAATATTGCTGCATGTTGGTGGATGAATATGAAAAGAAGCGCGGCATTTTTCTTTTTTATGTCGAGCTTGCGGCAATCAATGCTTTTGGAATTGCATTCACGCCGTATTACGTGAGCGGATTTTGGTCATTTGGTGTTTACAAGTATCAGCCGCTTGGCGGGCCGCTCTATGTAATATATGTAGCGCTCTTTCACTGGTGTACCGCTCATGGGTTTATCCTCGTTTTGTCAAAGTACCGTGAATTTTCTGAATTGCAAAAGAAACAACTAAAACTTTTTCTGATTGCCACCGGGACTTCATATTTTGGCGGTTCAACTTTATTTCTCGCGCCCTTGGGAATCCCATTTCCTTCATACGGGATTTTTCTTATTTTGGCTTACGTGTTGGCGACAGGTTTCGCGATTCACAAATATCAATTTCTGGATTTGCCGTCTTTGATCCAAACAAAAGAAGTCGTTGCCCTTCATGATGAAAAATTGATGCTGCTCGGCTTGCTTTCTTCAAGCATTAATCATGAAATTAAAAACCCGCTTTTCATGCTGCAGGAATTTTCAAGAAAATTGATGGGCGTTGAAGCTGTTTCGAAATCAACCGAAGCTTCGGATTTGGTTGGCAAAATGTCATCACAAGTTGGCAGGATGAGCCGGTTGGTAGAACGTTTGGGTGATTTTGCAAGGCCAAATGTTAAAAGGGATAACGATGTTGAAGAGATTAATCTTCGTCAAGTGGTTGACAATGCACTTTTCTTCGCTTCACCTGAATTAAAATATCAAAATGTCGAAGTGAAAATTGATATCCCTGAGAATTTTCCGGAACTCAAGGGTGACAAAAGTCAATTTGAAGTCATTTTCCTGAATTTAATTATCAACGCCTACCACGCGATGCCTAATGGCGGAACGCTGAATATTCAGGCGAAAAAGACCGATAATAGTGTGGAAGTGGCTGTATCTGACACCGGTGTCGGAATTCCAAAGGATCAGTTGAAAAACATTTTTAAACCGTTTTACACCACCAAACAAAAATCCGGCACTGGTTTGGGACTTTATATTGTGAAAACTCTCGTAGAGCAAAACAAGGGAACGATTATAGTGTCCAGCAAAAATAAACAGGGAACTCAATTTTCAATCCGATTTTTTCAATTGGAAAGATTTTAATGAAGAAAAAAATTCTATTAATTGATGATGATTTGTTGGTTTCTAAAAGTCTTGCGCGATTACTAGAAAAGAATGGATATGAAGTGGGTACCGCCCATAATGCCCCCGACGGCATTGCATTAGCAGCTGTTACGAATTTCGATTTAATTATTTCTGATATTCGAATGCCCGGCCAAAACGGTATTGTTGCCGTTCAGAAAATCAAAGAAATTTATGAGAAAAAGAATATTTATGCCGGGTTTTTGTTGATATCTGGTTATGCTGAAGAAGATACTCCTGAGCACGCTATCCGTCTTGGAATCAATAAGTTTTTATTCAAACCATTTAGTAATGAAATTTTTCTAAAAAGTGTTACTGAAGAACTTGATTTAATCGAAAAAGAAAGACAACTAAAAAAGCCTCAGAATTTACCCGTTCCCAACATAGTTATTCCAAAAAGTAAAAAAGAATTTGATCGTAAGCGAGTCGTCGTAACCGGCATCGGATGTGTGTCGCCTAGTGGTATTGGCAAAGAAGCTTATTGGAAAGGATTGAAACAAGGGTTAAATTGTGTTGATAAAATTTCTTCTTTTGATTGCTCATCTTTTTCTTCTAAAGCCTCTGCTGAAGTTAGAAACTTTAGCCCACAAGATTTCATTTCCGATAAAGGGGAAATTAAAAGAATGGGACGAACTTCTCATTTGGGAATTGCCGCTTCGCGTCTTGCTGTTGCGGATGCAAAATTCTCAGAAAAACTACCAAGCGATGTAGGGGTAATTTTGGGTAGTGCAATTTCTGGCTTAGAATATGTAGAAGTGGATTTTAGAGCGTTAGAAAGAGGGGGCGTAAGAAAAGTGAGGCCGTATCTTGGGATTGCTGGTTTTGCTGGTGCTGCCTCAAGTGAAATCTCGCGCGCGTTAGAAATAAAAGGTTCTAGTATTACTATATCAACAGGATGCACATCCTCTACTGATGCTATGGGATATGCTTTAGATCAGATTCGTTTTGAAAAATCTAAGATTTTAATTACAGGAGGTTCTGATGCAAGTGTAACACCCGGCATTTTAGCAGCTTTTTGCCAAATGGGAGCTGTTACTTCTTGGCAAAATGATTTACACCGTGCGTCGCGACCTTTTAATAAAGATAGAGCAGGGTTTGTATTGGGAGAAGGAAGTTGGATCTTTGTATTTGAAGAATATGATCATGCGATAAGGCGCGGAGCTAATATTTATTGCGAAGTAATCGGTTATGGCTCTACTTGCGATGCTTGGCATATGGCTAAACCACACCCGTCTGGAGAATTTACGGCGCAAGCAATACAAAATGCGCTTAACGATGCTGGTGTGCAACCAAATCAAATTGATTTATTTGAAGCCTATGGAAATGGCACTCCCATTAATGATAACTATGAAACTGGGGTTGTCAAAAAAGTATTTGGACAACATGCATATAAATTAATGATGCCATCAATTAAATCTATGCTAGGTCATCCTTTAGGAGCTTCTGGGGGTCAACAACTTGCCGGAGCAATATTGGCATTTAGAGAAAGCATTGTTCATCCAACAATTAATTATGAAATTCCAGATCCTGAGTGCGATTTAGATTACGTTCCGAACAAATATCGTGAGAGAAATGTTGATTTTGCCATTTGTAGCAGCATTGCTTTTGGAGCAAAGAATTCAGCGTTAATTTCGAAGAAAATCGTTATTTAAATTTCGAGGACTATAAATGTATAGAGGTATAACGAGAATATGGTTGCCTTACACGCGTCCAGAAGTTTATAAAGTTGCAGTAATGTATCCAGACTTTGTTCGCTTTTTTCAAAAAGGAAGTCGTGTTATTAAAGAAAATCAAAAAGGTAAAGCCGTTTTTGTCAAAGCAAGTTTACTAGGTTTATTTCCAACTCAATGGGTTGGCCGCGGATTAAAAAGACCTTTTAATAAAATTGAATTCTCTCAAACTCATGGTTTATTTAAAGGTCTAAAAGCTGCATGGTGTTTTCGTGAAAAAAATGGTGGGACGGAAGTAGCTATAAGAACAAAATTTTCAAAGCCTTGGATGGGGAGTTGGATTGAAATAGCGGTTGGTAGACTTGTTGTGGAAAATACTACAAAAAAAATTCTTCGTGAACTTTCTTATTACTTAACCAATAGCAAAAATCATTAATATATGAATTTTTACGTTTCAAGTGGGCTGTACTCATTTTTTGCAAATATTGTAATTGGCACCTTTGTTTATTCAAGAAATCCGAAAAAATTAGTAAATATTTTATTTGGTCTTTTTTCGTTATGTGTAAGTGGATGGAGCGTGGGGTCATTTTTTGAAAATGTAATCCCGAATCGAAACTTAGCAATTTTTATTTTACGTTTAAACTATTTGTTTGGAGTTTGGCTTCCGGCTGTGTACGTACATTTTGTGTATACTTTCATTGATTTACGTTCGAAATTTTCTAGACTCAAACTTACAATTTTTTATTCTGCCTCAGTAATATTGTCCACGTTTGTTTTTTCCCCATGGTTTATAAAAGACCTTAAACTAATTAAGGGAACTAATTTTTTAATATCAGATCCTGGAATTCTTTATTACTTCTTTTTTATTTTTTTCGCTATTGGCATGTCTGAAGTTTTAGCGAGCACTCTTTTTCGCATCCGTCAATATACAGGAAGAAAGAGAACACAAATCAAATATATAACCATTGCTAATGCAATTGCTGTTTTTGCTGGATTTGAATACTTTACACGTGTTTTTGGTTTTTTTAATAGTCCTCCGCTTGATGATTATATTTTAGTTGTATATCTTTTGGTTCTGGCGTACGCCATAGTTCGTCACCAACTAATGGATATCGAAGTCATTATACGGCGCACCATTCTGTTTGCGGGACTGGTGGCGTTTGTGTTTGGTATTTTTACGTCCGTAACGTTTTTGGTTCAGGAATTCCTTAACACGTACATTCACGCGGGCAGGTTTACGATCAACCTGATCAGTGTCATTCTGATTGTTCTCGGATACGATCCGCTCCGGAAATTTCTGATGGATGTCACAGACAAATTTCTTTTCCAGAAAAAGTTTGACTATCAAAAACTCCTGAAAGATGCATCGCAGGGAATGTCGAAAATTAAAAGTCTCGATCATCTTTGTCAGCTTGTCACGCACTTTATCACGATGCGCGTTCGTATCAAAAATGCAGGTGTTGTTGCGCGAGACATCGGGACCGACACATTTTATTTCAATTACGGCCGCGGCTACGAAGCGCCGCCGCTTCTCAAAGCCCTTCACGTGTCAGACCCCCTTATCCGATTTCTTCAGGATGAAAACGATGCTATTGATATCGAGAAAGTGAAAGAGTGGATTGAATCGAAAGAAACGGACGGCACAGAAAAAGAAAAAAAGCTCAAGCGAAAATACGATTTCAAGGTCATCAAGAATCACATGGACATTATGCGTGCTGCGGCATGCATCCCTAGTTTCTTAGGCAAAGAACTCCGCAATATTATTGTTTTGGGCGAAAAAAAATCGGGCGACTTTTTCACGGAAGAAGACTTAAATGTCCTTTACACGCTCGCGCAGGAATCCGCCATCGCCATCGAAAACGCGCGGCTCTACGATGAAGCGATCCACAAACAAAAAGAACTTTCGGGAATCAACCGCCAGCTCGAAATTGCCCAGAGCAATTTGATTACCGCCTTGAACGAAACCGAACTTGCGAATAAACGCTTGCAAGATACACAAGCCCAGCTCATTCATGAACAAAAAATGGCGACCTTGGGCCGCCTTGCTTCCTCCGTCGGACATGAAGTGAATAATCCGCTCACGATTCTTTCCATGAACGTTTCCCGCGCGATTTTGAAATACCGGAAAAATCCGAATCTCAAAGTCAACGAAATTTTGGATGTCTTTCAAAAAATGGAACAAAATATCGGCCGCATCAAAGCCGTTGTAAACACACTCACAGGACTTCTCAAAAAATCAGAGAAAGGGAAATTCGAGCCGCTCTCACTCAAACTCGTCCTCGAAGAAACACTCCCGCTCGTCCAATTTCAGACCTATCTTGATAATTTGAGCGGAACGGAAGTGGAATTTGACATTCCGGGGAATACCCCACTCATCCGGGGCGACCTCGAGCGACTGCAGGAAGTGTTTCTCAATTTATTTATCAATGCGTATCACGCGATGGCGGGGAAGCGCGAGCGGAAAATTTATGTGACGGCGAAACCGGGCGATGAAAATAATTCTAAAATGGTGATTGTGGAATTTACGGACAACGGCGCCGGCATGCCGGAAGACGTGATAAAGAAAATCTTTCAATACGGGTTTACCACGAAGCCGGTCGGAAAAGGGTCTGGTATGGGGCTCTACATGTGCCGATACATTATAGAACTCCACGGCGGTGACGTGAAAGTGCGGAGTACGCCGGGCGTTGGGACAACCTTTGTCATTTCACTTCCTGTCTATGAGGAAGAGTCAACGATCCGGAGCGAATCGGAGGCGAAGTCAAATAAATGAAGACTAAGTGTTATCGCGAGAGCATTTCCACTTTGTTTCGAAAAAACGCTCGAGCCGCGAAAAGCATGAATTCCGGATTGAGCGGCTCTCGCTCGGATGCAATCAATTTTTCCTATTCCATTGAAAAATTAATTGCATACGTTTTTCTCAACAAGTGGAAATGTCTCGCAATTTTTAAAGGATAACGGATGATTTCACTCTTAGTGGTTGATGATGAATCGGAAATTGTGGATCAGGTGAAGGAATATTTTGAAAGCGAAGGGTTTCGCGTGTTGACGGCGGAAACCGGCGCCGAAGGAATTGAAATTGTAAAACGAGAACGCCCGAACGTGATGATCCTCGACATGAAACTGCCCGACATGCCCGGCCTTTCGGTTTTAAAAGCGGCGAAACAAGCGAGCCCGCACACCAAAGTGATCACGGTGACCGGATATGTCGACCAAGCGATGATTGATCAGGCTGAGGAGCTCGGCCGCGACACCTTTTTACAAAAACCATTTGACCTTGAGCGTTTGAAACTAGAAGTCGATAAACTAGTACCGCGTCAATCTTGATTTTATTGGTTCGCGGTACTGTGCAGATTGAAATTGAAACCCACAATTTCAATCTTGACTGCGCACTAGTTGGAACCGGCAGTTGACGGCGAAGCAGCTTGCGCAAATAGTCGGCATGCGTTATACTCGTATACGTACGTAAAGATGTACATCTATGACCTGAAGAGGGGTTTTGAAAATCAATGACCACATGGACGGCAACCAAAGCCAGGCAAAACTTGTTTCAATTGCTTAAAAAATCGATCAAAGGGCACGTTCCGATTAAAATCACATCAGCGGGGGGTGATGCCATTTTAATTTCTGAAAATGATTACGAAAGTCTGCTTGAGACTTTGGAACTACTCTCCCTGCCCGGCATGCGTAAAAGCATTGCAGAGGCGAAGGCCGATATCAAAGCCGGCAGAACCAAGTCTCTCAAAAATGTTTTTGACCGATGAGTTTCGGGCCTTATGAAATTCGGATCACACACCGAGCAGAAAAAGATATCAAAAAATTGTCACCTAAATTAAAAGATAAATTGTACGATATTCTAGCAGAAGTGATTTTCGTCGATCCACTTCAAGGAAAGAAGTTAATCGGGGACCTCACCGGAAGTTATTCGTATCAGCTGACGTATCACGACCGCATTGTTTATAGTATTGACGTGCGGGCGCGGCGCGTTTATATTGAACGTGCAGCGACTCATTACGGTGAATAAGGACCTTAGCAAAGAACGCCATGCCTAAAAAGAACATTCTTGTCGGAGATGACAATAAATTAACCGAAGAATTCCTCAGCGAATATTTCTCCGAGACAAAATCCATTCCCATTTTCGCAAAAACGCCGGACGATATCTTAAGCGCGTTTCCCATGCTGAAGCCCGACTTCGTATTCGTCAAAGTGGATTGGCTCGATAAGAAAATGGTGGAACGGCTGAGCCAATACCGGAAGGAAAAACCGGCTGCTAAATTTTTCAGCCTGGGTTATGCCAAAGACGACAGTTTTAAATGGGACAACCAATTTGAAATTCCGCTCGAACTGAAAGCGTTCCGGAAAAAGCTGCTGGGGGAAGTGATGTACCCGGGCAAAGTCAAATTACTTGTGATTGATGATGAAGAAGGCGTCCTTGAAATTTTTAAAGATTTTTTCGAGCTTCAGAAAGATCCCCCCTTTGACGTGGAGTACGCGCGCGACGGTTTGCAGGGGTTTCAAAAAGTGAAGAGCCAAAAACCAGACTGTATCATCCTCGATATCAAAATGCCGGTACGAAGCGGAATTGATTTCTACGGGGACATGCAGAAATCCGGACAGGAGACTCCCGTCGTCGTCTTTATTGATTCGACTTCCGCCGATGAAATTTCGAAGGTGCGCAAATTTGGCAATCCCGTCTTTGTCGAGAAATCCGGGCACCGGAGTTCCATGCAGGAAATGCTCGGCATTGTGAAAAAGTTAATCGCCTTCGCGTAAGAAAGAACCCATTACGTAGGTCATATTAAATGTGACTGACAAAAGAATGAAGGTGAGTAGGTAGTTGTCATTTAGTTATTTAAACAATCTAAATAGTTTATTATAAATATAAAAAGAAGATACATGCAAATTAGTTTTTAAAATACACTAAAAGTCGTCTTTAAAAAATTAGCCATCCAACCCTTGACATCTATAATACCATCAGGCACCTTTCTCCCAAGAAAGCAGTCACGCAAGTTCGTACATTGATCGCATTTTCAAGTTGGCAGCTACTCACTTTTCAAATTGGTAGCTCACATTTAAATATGAGCTCATCGTTAGAAAATGACGGTAAAATGTACCCCTCTTGAAGATGGGTCAGGTAAGATCAATTTTACGCCCTGAAAGGACGTGATGGACATGTACAAAGCAATCATTGAACAGTGCAAGGAAAAGGGGCTTTACAGCGGGGACGCCGACATTAATCTCGGGATTGTGATCCGGGCTTTTCGGGAGCAAAAAGGGAAAAAGGCGGTTGAGGTTGCTAAATCTTCCGGAATTGATCCGCGGACCTTTACCGCTATCGAAACCGGAAGAATCAAAAATCCGTCTCTCCAGAATATCCAAGCCATTGCAAAAGCGCTCGACGTTTCGCCCGCAGAAATTTTCTCAAAAGCTGAACTGGACCAGAAAAAAAATGCTTATCAGGGCGACCAAAAAGGGGAATTTTCGCTTGAATTTCCCTCAGAAAATTTCAGGATTATTTCATTCACGCCGATCGTTCCCGAATTTTTTGTCGGCAAAATCCACATGGGAGCCAGCGCAAAAATCAACGCAGACGCACTTCCGATTAAAGGACGCATTTTCATTCAGGTAATTTTGGGGAAGCTAAAGATTTCTGTCACGCAAAATGAATTCTGCCTGAAAGAAGGGGATCATTTCCTTTTGAGCAGCAGCCTTCCGCATTGTTTTGAAAATCCGCTCATGAAAGAATCTTCCTTTTTGTTGGTGACTGTTCCTTCGTTTTTGACCCTTGCTTCTTGCTAGCCGTCATTAGGCAAAACCTTTTGATTCCTTCCGTTGATGTGAAGAACTCATGAAAGAATTTTTAGCATCTGTTAACACGGACCGTTTCCAGAAAACAAACCAATCAACAAAAAACCCTCGATGGACGATAATTTAATCAGTAAAAGCATGTCGTTGACTTGGTATTTGTAATTCAATATAATTCAATCACTTAATATGTTAAAAAAGTCTTTTAGATCGTGTCTGCTTTATCAGAATTTTTACTTCCTACTTTTTCTCCTAATCGTTTTGCTTTCGCTGCCACTGTCTTTTGCCGCCGCACCGACCCAACCGCCGGACCAATCCGGTCCCAAAGCGGAGGAAATCCAGATTTTGCATGATCGTGACAACGAAATCAATTCAGCCGTCCAAACGCTAAGCGCAAATTCTGATAAAAAAGTGAAGAGCAAGAAAATTGATTTGAGCGGGAAACGAAGCGTTGATCAGGTAAAATCCGAACAAAAATCCCCCTTTCACTGGAGCAAACTCGCGTTTTGGCGGAAGTCATCAGATCCTTCACCACAAGCCGCAAAGACTTCTCTCGCTCCACCCGATTCCAGTCAAAACGAAAGGGACTTGGAACTTGAGAAAAGCATTGAACTCGTTAAAAATTCTGCCAAGAAAAGAGAACCCCAAAATTCAAATCGAGAGCGGATGTCGTGGCAGGAATTTTTCACTCGCCGATCCAAACGTACCGTATCAGAAGAAGTCACAAAAAAGCGCAATGAAAGGCTTGATCAGTTTCCGAGCCTGATGCCGGAAGACGCTCAAGAAGCCATTACCCAGGCGAAAATCGAACTCAAACACGATTTTTTAAATTCCGGCGAGCACAATCTGGATGGCGTGATTGCGCGTGCGATTGAGGTTCATCTGCCTGCGCAAATTGCGCATGAACGGGTGATTCTCTCGGAACGGAGAATTTCGAAAGCATTCCGGGATTTTTTCAGCGATGCGGAATTATCCAAAACACTCAAAGACGGCACTTTGTCTTCGGGGCCGTTCAAAAGCAACAGCTGGCGCGCCGCATTCAAGCAGCCGCTTTTCCGCGGCGGGGTTTTGTGGAATACGTTTAAAATGGAAATGGCAAACCGGGAAGCCGCGAAACATGAGCTCGAAAAAACAGTTTCGGACCTTGTCGCGGCGGTTTCGAGCGCTTATTTTGAGTATGAACGCGCTTGGAATGTTTTAGGCGATAAACAAAATTTATTTTCGGAAACCAAGAAATTAAAAGACTTATCAGATGAAAAAGCAAAGGCGAATTTAATTTCTGAAATTGAAAAACTCAATATCGATTCGCTGTTCAGCCAAGTTCAATACGATTTGGAAACTGCGCGCCAGGATCTTGAAATTGCCAAATTGGAGCTGCAAAAAGTTCTTGAGCTTGATCTTTCCGATCCGGTTTCCGTGAAACCCGTTTATCAGCTTGAAAATCTGAACATTTCAGAAGTTGGAATTGCTCCGGCCGCTTCCACGGACAACAGCCCGAAAGGGACGGGTGAAACCTTGACGGATCTTCCGGCGGCGTCAGTGAATGTCGAAGGAAAAGGAATTGATCAATACATCGACCTTGCCTATGCGCACCGGCCTGATCTTCAGGTGGAAGCGTCAAAACTTCGCTCGGCCCGCTTGACCCACAAGATTTCAGCGGGTAAGCTTCTTCCTGAGGCTGATTTAATTGTGGAGTTCGGAAAACTGGGTGAAGTATTCGTGACGGGGCCTGGTGGGCCTACGGCGCACGATCCGAATGTGCTCGGAAGATCAAAACCGACCTTGAAAAATGAATGGCGGATCGGAACGGAGCTTTCGTGGAATTTATCGGGCAATACCGTAAAATATTCGTATGATCATGACCAGCGCGCGCCGAGCGTATCTCAATTTGAAGGATTGCAGGGGCCGATCATCGACACGAAAACCGCTTCCGTTTCGCTTTTGGATAATTTAAATTCGATTTCGGAACTCAAAGAAACTAAAATAGCGGTGCTCGAACAAGTGGTTCAGCTTGAGAAAGCCGAGCGCGATGTTATCCGGGAAGTAAAAGAAACCTATTACAATTACAACAAAGCGCTCATCCAAGTGGAATCAACGCACAAGCGGATGAAATACCGTGAGCGCTTGATGCAGCTTGCGAAGCATCGGCTGGATAACAATGAAATTCAAATTTCGGAATATTTGCAGACGGGAATTGATTATGTCGATGAAAGGATGCATATTCACAAAGCGCTTTCAGACTTTTATTCGTCAAAAGCGAATCTGAACCGCGCGATCGGCATTCGAAATTATTTACATGTGGAATCTTAATTGTTTAATCGTATGAGAAAATTCTATGGAAATTGAACCGCCCGAAAATGTAGGATCAGCCGAACCTGTCCCGCCGAATCCAGTGCGGCCGAAGCCGGAACCGGAAAAATCCGCTTACGTTCCGCCGTCCAATCCGTTTGTCAAATTGTTTGCGCGGCTTTTCGTGATTCTCAAATCACCTAAAAATTTAAAAATACTGGCGGTTATTTTGCTGGCAGGCGGCACGGCTTTTGGAGCTTATCGTTTCTTTTTTGCGAAAAAAGCGGACGTGGAAGCAGCCAAACATCAAAAGGAAGCGGAGAAGGAGCAAGTGGTTGCCGTTAAAGCGTTTAAAGTCGGACGCTACAATTATGAAGATTCGCTGAATGCGCTCGGGACGATCAAAGGCGGCATTGAGTTTAAACTGAGTTTTGAAATTCCGGGAGTGGTGAGTGCGATTAATTATCGGGAAGGGGAGCGGTACGAAGAAGGCGCACTCTTGATTTCGCTCAAACAAGACGACATTTTGCTCCGGTTGAAACGCGCGCAGGCTGAGAAAGGCAAAGCTGAGACAACGCTTGCGATTGCTCAGGAGAAATCGAAAGAACATCAGAAATTATTTGAAATCGGTGCGATTCCGCAGACCACTTTAGACAAAGTGAAATTGGAAGTCGACAGTGCTAATTACGATTTGCAAGCGGCTTCCCTCGAAGCAAAAGCGAATGAAGTGATGCTCGAGAAATCAAATTTGTATGCGCCGACGGCCGGAACGATCGGCGAGCTGCATGTCGAAGAAGGGGAAGCGATCACACAAAATACGCTTGTTGGAACCCATTTGTCGACCGAGCGTGTGCTTGCGGAATTTGGCGTGACCGAGCGGGATCTTAATAAACTTTCACTCGGCCAAAAGGCAAAAGTGTTTGTCGACGCGTATCCGGATAAAACGTTCGAAGGGACCATCGAAAGTGTCGGCAGTGTTGTGATCGGGCAGAGCCGGACGGCGACGGTGAAAGTGCGGATTGAAAATTCGGAAAATCTTTTGGTGCCCGGCATGTTTGCGCGGATTAAAATTTTGCTTTACCAGAAAAAGAACACGCTCGTTCTTCCCGCCGATTCTTTGCAGGGAAAGGAAAATAATTATTCCATTTTTGTGATCGATCCCCAAACAAAAGCCGTCCACTCGCAGCCGGTTGTGATTGGTTATCAACGAACCGACTATGTGCAGGTGGATTCCGGCGTGAAAGAAGGGGACCTGGTTGCGATTACGGGACTGGACCGTTTGAAAGAAGAATCCAAGGTTCGAATTATCGAAACGCAGGAAGCCGAGCTTTAATCCAGTGAATGGTGAATAGTGAATAGTGAAGAAAATTGTCAAACGAAAAATCTTTGAAATCTTTTATTTATCAAACACCATTCACTTTTCACCGTTCACTATTCACTAAACTATGACACTCCCAGAATATGCGATCAAACGCCGCGTCACGACGGTCATGGTGTTTGTGGGCATCTTTTTTTTGGGTGCCGTTTCGCTTCTTAATTTTCCGCAGGAACTTTTTCCCCGAATCAGTTTTCCGCAAATCACCGTTGTGACCGATTACGTCAATGCGGCTCCCGAAGAAATTGAAACGTTGATTACGCGCCCGCTTGAAGAAGCCATTTCATCCGTGAGCGGTCTCCGGCGGATTGAATCTGTTTCGCGTGAGGGCAAAAGCACCATTACCGTTTCTTTTAACTGGAATCAAAACATTGATTTTGCGGCATTGGCTGTCCGCGAAAAAATTGATCTCGTGAAAGAACGGCTTCCCAAAGAATCTGAGGATCCAGTGGTTTTGAAATTCGACCCGCTTTCCCGGCCGATCCTGATTTTGTCGGTGACCGGAAAACTTCAGCCCGCGGAATTAAAACGCGTGGCACAGCAAACATTGAAAGACAATCTTGAGAAAGTGGAAGGCGTTGCGTCGGTTACCATTTCGGGCGGTTTGGACCGTGAAATCCTGGCCAATTTGGATCAGGGCAGAATGCAGGCGGCCGGGGTTTCTATTTTGCAGGTGATCGATGCCATTGATACCTCTAATATTTCCTATCCCGCGGGAAGTATCAAAAAAGGACTTTATGAATATCTGATCCGAACCGTCGGCGAATTCAGGTCGGTCGAGGAAATCGGTTATACCGTGATGAGAACAGATACGAAAAAGGAATTCGAACAAGCGCAAGATACTGGGTTTATCGAGCGCGGTGCGCGCGGCCCCCGTTCCACAGTGGATACAAAACGGGAAGAGCTGGAAAAGGGAATTTCTGAGAAGCGGACGGTGATTTTAAATGACATCGGTGACGTTAAAGATACGTTCAGGGAACGCACCACCATTTCCAGATTCAACGGAAAGGAAAATGTGGCGATCTCCATTCAAAAACAAGCATCTGCAAATGCTGTTGAGCTTGTGAACCGCATCAAACGCGAAATCATGTTTTTGAAAGACGAAATTAATTCGCTCGGCGCCAATGTAGAAATTGTTTACGACCACTCAGATTTCATTAAAAAAGCAGTTCAAAGTACGCGTGACTCTGCCATACAAGGCGCATTTCTTGCGATTCTTGTGCTGCTTCCCTTTTTCAAAGATTGGGGAAGCTCTTCAATCGTGGCGCTTTCAATTCCAATTTCAATCGTGGGATCATTTTTCCTTCTGAAAATGCAAGGCATTAGTTTAAATACAATGTCCTTGGGCGGCCTCGCGCTTGGTTCCGGAATGATTGTGGACAATAGCATTGTTGTGATTGAAAATATTTTCAGATTGCGGGAAGAAGGATGTACGAATGAAGAAGCATCGGTTCGCGGGACAAACGAAGTTCTCTGGCCGATTGTGTCATCCACGTTAACCACCGAAGCCGTTTTTCTTCCGCTCATTTTGTTTGTGCCGGGTGTTTCCGGACAATTGTTCAAAGATTTGTCATGGGCAGTGATTCACTCGCTCAACATTTCATTTTTGGTTTCGATTTGGCTGATTCCGATGGCGTCGCTCTACATCCAACCCAAAAAAAGCGGCGTACAAGTCACCGGCTATTTAGAACGTGTGCAGCAGTTTTTTGCGAAGAAATCAAGCAAACAGCAAAACCGAATTTTTACGACGATTGTTGCCGTTGGAATCGCACTTTTTCTCTTGAGCCTTGTTATCTTCCGAATGTTGGATACGGAAGTCATTCCGAAAGTCGATCAGGGTCAATTTCTGGTTAAAGTAAATCTGCCGGTTGGTTCCCGAATTGAAGCGACAGACGCTGTCGTTACGGCAATCGAAGAACGGCTCCGGAAAATCCAGGAAGTGGAAAATGTTGCGGTTACGATCGGTTCCTCCTCAAGCTCGAAAGCCGGTGAGGTGAAAATTGAAACGCTGCGCGCTTCACAAGCGATTATTTTAGTTTCGCTGAAGAAAAACCGGAAGCGCCCGTCGCATGCCGTGGTGGGCCAGTTGAAAGAGGAACTTCAGAATGTGGATTTAAAAAATGCCGGCGTTGAATATATTTTACAGGAAAATGAATTTGAATTTGCGGCGGCAGGCGGAAAACCGATCATAATCGAAATCAAAGGATATGACCTCGGGATCTTGAAATCGTTTGTGGAAGAAGTGGAGAAATTGATTCACGAAATTCCGGGAGTCATGGAAGTCTTAAATGATCTTGGCGAAGCGTCACCCGAAACAAAAATCGAAATTGACAAGAAAAGGGCGTCTCTTTACGCCATTTCCGCGCGCGACATTTCACTCACGTCAAAAGCGGCGATTGACGGTGCGGTCGCGACGGCATTTAAAGAAGCGGGAAAAGAAATTGACGTTCGGGTTCGGTTGAAGGAATCGGATCGGATTGATCTTGGCAAATTAAACGATCTCTTGCTTTACAGTGACCATTTGCAGGTCTCAGTTCCCCTGAAAGCGGTTGCAACGATTAAACAAGGTTATGGGCCAAGTGAAATTAAACGGCGGGACCAAATCCGAACGGTGACCGTCACGGCATCCATTCAAAAAGAATTCAAAGAAAAAGATGTGCTGCAGCGTGTTGCGATTGTGCTTTCAAAAATTGAACATCCAAATTCGTACGACATCAAACTGGTCGGAAAAGCCCGCGAAGTCAAAGAGGCATTTAACCGTGTTGCGTTTGCTATTTTACTTGCGCTCATTTTAAATTACATGATTATGGCGGCCCAATTTGAATCGTTTATCCAGCCGCTCATCATCATGTGTACGGTCCCGCTCGCGATGATCGGCGTTGCGCTTGCGCTTCTCGTGACGCACACGGCCGTGAGTGTCATTTCACTTCTTGGAGTTATGATTTTGGCTGGAACGGTTGTAAATAACGCGATCGTTTTGCTTGATTTTATTAATCAAAGCCGAGCGGAAGGAATGGAAGCGGTAGAGGCTGCCATTCGTTCATCGTTTGTACGGTTTCGTCCCATTACGATGTCTGCTGCAACAGCTGTTTTGGGCTTAATTCCACTTGCCCTCGGAATTGGAGAAGGTGCCGAGCTTCAGGCGCCGCTAGCGATTGCGATGATCGGAGGCCTTTCAGCAGCAACCTTCTTTACACTTTGTGTCATTCCGGCGGTGTATGTTTTGGTCATGCGGGTTTCGGATCAAATTCTCGGGATTTCTGTCGACGAAGATTAACATTTCGTTTTCATAACACTTATGGGCCTTCCAAGCGTTTCAGTCAAAAAACCGGTATTGATCTCGTGTCTTTTTTTAGGCCTCGTTTTTTTGGGCGGACTTTCCGCTACGCGGCTTCCTGTTGAATTGTACCAGGGAGTTTCAAGCGGGATTGTGAGTATCATTATCCGCGCTCGCGGCGGCCTTGCTCCGGTTGAAGTTGAGCGTATGATTACGCGCCAAGTGGAAGAGGCTGTCTCAACCGCCAACCACCTAAAAGCAATGTATTCAAATTCCCGTGAAGCAGAAAGCCGCGTCACGCTTGAATTTGAACCGGGAACTGACATGAATTTTGCGTCCCTCGAAGTCCGCGAAAAATTCTCCCGCGTCAAATCAAAATTACCCTCCGAGATTGAAAAGCCCGTTATTGCCAATTACGCCGACACCGACAATTCCGTGATCGTGTTCTCGGTGATTTCGGATTCCAAGACTCCGGAAGAGCTGCGCGCCGTAATCGACAGCGAATTAAAACCGCTTCTTGAACGGTTGAACGGAGTTGCCAGTGTTGAAATTTACGGCGGGCGTGAGCGGAAAATCCTGGTGGAGCTCGACCGTGACAAAATGGCTGCATACAAAGTATCGATTGAAGAAGTGATGGATATTTTGGGCGCGAGCAATATCAATCTCCTGGCCGGAAATTATGAGCGCGGGGAATATCAATTTGCGATCCGGACGATGGGCGCATTTACGAAAATTGATGAAATCGGAGAGATGGGCGTCAAAGTGACGCGCCAGGGTTCCATTATTCCTTTGAAAGAAATTGCAACCATCAAAGATTCGTATCTGGAACCGGAAGATTATGCGAGGTTGAACCTCAATCAAAATGTCTCTGTTTACGTGAAGAAAATCAGCATTGCAAATACGATTCAAGTGGTGGACGGCATTAAATCTATTTTGAGGGAATATGGAAAATTGAAAAAAGAAGAATTGAAAATTGTGGTGGTTTCGGACCGTGCGCAGTCTATCAAACGGGCCATTGATGACGTGCGTAATTCGCTTTTAATCGGCGTCTTGCTTGTGACACTCATCATTTATCTTACTCTGCGAAGTTCTATTTTATCGATCATTATCTGTACTGCTATTCCCGTTTCTGTTGTTTCGGCTTTTCTTTTTATGGATTTTTTTGGATTCAGCATGAACGTCATGACCTTAAGCGGAATTGCACTTTCCATCGGGATTCTGGTGGATAGTTCTGTCGTGGTGATGGAAAATGTATTTAAAAAATGCGAGTACGGTGTTCCGCACGAAGAAGCCGTGATTCAGGGCGCCGAAGAAATGTGGCTTCCGCTTTCTGCGTCGCTCGTGACGAATGTGATCGTGTTTCTTCCCATTATTTTTATTGATAAGGAAATTCAAATCCAATACAGCGGGTTTGCATTTACGACCTGCGCGACACAGATTCTCTCGCTTTTTGTGGCCATCATGATGATTCCGATGCTGCTCTCAAAAGTCAATTTCAGGGGCCCCAAAATTTCAAGCGGTAGCGATCTATCCCAAAAGCATCCGTCGGGCGCTACATTTATGAGCAAACTGTATGCATTTTATGAGCGAGTGCTCAAGCTTTCCTTCCGCTGCCGCTATTTTCTTTTGGGAATGATTGTGATTTTATTGTCGATGGCGGCATGGGGTTTGAGCCACCGCGATATCGATCTGCCAAGCACACTTGAAGAAAATGAATTTAAAATCGTCGTCTTTCCGATGGCGGGTGCAAAACTGGATACGAATGACGAAGTTGTCAAAAAAATCGAAGCAATGCTTCATGAATTTCCGGAGGTGGAACTGATTTCATCAACGGTTCGTAAAGATGATGTCCAGATTTTTGTCCGCTTGACGCCGCGCGCCAAGCGCAAACATTCAAAAGACGAAATTATGAGTGCGATCCGTGAGAAGGGAAACGAGGCGATTAAGCAAGTTCACGAGGAATATTCACTGATTGTCGACGAAGGTGTTTCCAGCGAAGAATCCAAAAAAATGATTGTGAATATTTTTGGGCTTGAAAATGATCAGCTGGAAAAATTGGCGCACGATTTTGCGCAAAAGATCAATGCGATTCCGGGATTAACGAATCTGGTCATGACGGACCTTCGAAAACGGCCGGAATATAGCCTTGTGGTTGACAAAACCCGCGCGGCACAATTCGGTTTTACGGTAAAAAATATTGCAAATTCCATTCATGCGCAGGTGCGCGGCATGCGCCCGACGAAATATCATGAGCTGACGGAAGGAAAGGAAATTGAAACCATCACGCGGCTCCAGCCGATTTACCGGCAGAAAATTGACGATCTCCGCCAGATCAATTTCGTTTCGCCGAAGAACGGAACTCAGGTGAATCTGGAACAAATCGCGAGTTTTCTTCCGAGCCACGGGCCGCAGACGATTGACCGGCGGAACAAGTATCGATATGTCTTTTTGAAAGGCGATACCTCAAAACCGCTTGAAAGCATCGGCAAAGCCATCAAAAATGCGCTGAAGGATATATCCATGCCGGAAGATTATTTTTGGCGGTTCGGCGGAAGTTATGAGGCGCTTTTGAGGAGCCGTTCCGAATCCTGGGTCGCGCTTTTAATTACAATCGTTTTAATTTACATGGTTCTCGCTTGTTTTTTTCAATCGTATTCGCAGCCGCTGATGATCATGATGACCATTCCGCTTGCGTCGATCGGCGTGTGGCTTGCGCTTGTCATCACGCGAAAACCACTCAGCCAAAATGTGTTTCTCGGGATGATTCTTTTGGCGGGTTATGTTGTAAACAATGCAATCATTTTGATTGATCAGGTGAATCAACTGAAGCCGTCTATTCACGACCGGGAGAAATTGCTTCTCCAGGCAGGAAAGGACCGCCTTCGCCCAATTTTAATTACGACAAGTGCCACACTTTTAGGATTTGTACCGATGACTTTGAGTTTCAGTGAATCAAGTTCGCTTTGGGCACCGCTTGCGATTGCTTCCATTGGCGGGATTTTAAGCTCAACTATCTTGACACTTTTTATTGTCCCAAATATTTTTCTCTATTTTGACGATTTCAAAAAAGCTTTTGCTAAAGTATCAAAAAACAGTTTAGAAATTTAATCCAAGAACTTCGCTCACAATCCTCACAATCAATTCCTATCATCTCTATTTAAGAACCGCATATTCAATTTTTTAACTTCCAAAATTAAAATAAAAATTAAAGTATCGTAAGTTATTGTATTTAAATAACTTATGAAATAAAATTTTTTCATTCTAAGTTTGACTTTTACCTGATGTTAAAGTATACTTTACATACAGTTATAAAAAGTGTTAAATACTTTCGTATATTTATTGTTGCAAGATCTGAATTTACTGAAAGAAATGCAAAGGAGTTCCACCTAAAAATCGAACAAATGGAAACCTGGCAAAAAGGTAAAAAATTCCAGATTCTCCGCATCGTTGCATTGATTGTTTTAATTGCTTTCACGCTCAACACCGTTGCTTGGGCGGACGGTGGTAGTTTAATTTCCAGTTCAAAACCACCGGCCTCAAATCTTATCTCTGAAAATAATCTCATTCATTCCGATTCAAAATTTATTTTTGATTCCTCCGTCATTCCCGATTCGGTCGGAATTGTGAAGAGCCATTTCCAGGGCAAGCAAAATAAATTTGTGGTTCACGTTCAGGATGCCCACGTCAATTACGACGCGCAAATGAACATCGCCAAAATCATCCAAGCGGTTTCCAAGTCGATCGGAACAAATCTGATCAGTGTGGAAGGCGCGAGCGGGATGCTGAATAATAAAATCCTCACGGCCTATTCCAATGAAAAAGTGCGCGAGATCGTGAGTGATTATTTCGTACGCGAAGGCCGGCTGAGCGGCCCTGAATATGTCAGCATTACCAAATTGCCGAACGCTCATCTTTTCGGTGTCGAAGAAAAATCCCTCTACGATGAAAACCGCCAAGCGTTTTTAAACGCCCTTCAATTCAAAGATCAGGACGTAAAATATTTAAATTCCATCCGAAATGCGCTGGATCATCTCTCGCGCTATATTTTCTCAGATGACTTGAGAGATTTGCGCGCTCATCACGGCTCGTTTGATCAGGATCCCGCCGCAATGAATGGGTTTGTGCGGTATCTGACGGGGCTTGCTGAAAAATATCACGTGAGTTTATTTCGCTACACGCAGATCGACTCATTCCGAAAGCTGCTGGATTCGGAAGCCACACTTGATTTTGACAATGCAGATAAACAAATCGACGCGTTGATCTCGGATCTTAAAGCGCGCGCGTCTGCCGAGGAGCAATCCCGATTTCTTTTTAACCTTCAAACTTTCCGCAGCCAAAAAATGAACAAAGAAAAGTTTTATGATTATCTCTCCCAATTGGTTCTAAAAACAGACGTCGATCGCGCTAAGCATGCATCCGCTTTGAGTTATCTGGAATACATGAGCTACTTTAGAAAAATCAACGTCGAACTTTTCGATGAGCTCGCAGCGCTTGAAGAAGACATCAAAAACAAACTGTTCCAAAATGAATCAGACGTAAAACTGGACCGTTTGTATCGGCTGCTTGAAATCATGGAACACATTTACGATTTTTCATTGACGAAACAAGACGCCGAGTTTTTCTACGCTTATCGCAGCGAATTTACGAGTGAGAATTTCAAGTCATTTGTCGAGACACAGGCGGAGAAGTTAAAGATTCAGGTGGAGCTGGAGTCAAATCTCGGGACGATTGACCGGAATTTATCCAAGATTGAAAAATTTTACGAGCTGGCGCTCAAACGTGATCATGTGCTGATTGAAAAAGCAGTTTCTAAAATGGAATCAACGGGAAGCAAGTCAAGTGTCATCGTGGCCGGCGGATTTCATACGCCGGGAATCGAAGCGTATCTTCGCGAGCGCGATATTTCATACGTGGTGATTGCGCCCCGGATCAATTCCAAAATTGATGAAAAAGCGGATGCAAAGCGTTACGAAGCTGCGATGCGTGAAACTCCTTCAAGCCTCGAGAAAATTCTGGAAGAAATTTATTTCTTGCCAAAAGCCGGCGGGATCAATGATCCGCAGTTTCAGCTTTCAGCACCGAAAGTCATTTTACCGGTAGGCATTGGCCGAAATGAACTCAGGGAACTTTTGTCCAATCACGATCCGCGGGCAAAATTTCTCCGGGATTATCACGTGCTGTCAATGATTGAAGAAGTATTCGCCGTTCCAAGTTCCGAGTTTCCGAAAACGGGACGGTCTGAACTCAGAAAACTTTTGAATCATAAAATTCCGCGTTTGCCTGATTCCAGCTTGGCAATTGGTCCAGATTCGGAAGTCGTTTTGCGTTCGGGCGGAGAACGCTATGTTTTTAGCGTCCCGAATTCAGAAGGCAAGCGGGTTGTTTTTGCCATTTCAAAGAAAGGTGATAAGCACGCCGCTTCAGAACTTCGCGTTGCAACCAGAGCGCATCAGGTTTCAATTTCCGGTGTGGGAGGTGACCTTCAGATTACCATGCAAACGCTAGGTCCCATCGATTACGATTTTCTAATGACCAAATTCGCACAGACAGATTCCCGCCGCTCCGAACTTCGAAGCGAAGCGCCAAAAGATGAATTCGCCGACAGATTAAAGGATGCGCTTACAAAATCACAAGTTCGGAGGCTTTCAGAAATGAAGGCTGAAGATGAAAAACCCGCCGAACCTTCAAAACCAGCGCCAGCTGCAGTTGAACCGCCGACAAAACCAGTTTCGCAAGCAGCGGATGAAAATGCACAAACTGCACCTGCAAATGAAGAGCCTGCGTGGCATAAAACAGCTGTTGAAATTGTCTCAAAATTGTTGAAAAACATTACGAAAGTTTACAAAGAAACTTCGTTTGATGTGATCTTAAAAAAAGCAACTTCGTCGGCTGACCAAGCGCTGGTGACTGCGTATCGCATTTATTTAGAAGAGGCAACGGACCAACTTACAAAAATACAACAAATGCTGGCGAATCCAAACAATGGCAACGGAGAAACGCTTAGCCAAATTTTTGAAATGGCTGGAGTGCTTCAGGAAAAAGCAAGCGGATTAGACCGTCAGTCATTTAATTCAGATATCTTAATCCAACCGTTAACGCCTGCGCTTCGCATCACGACAGATACTGCTGTTAAGTTTGGTGATTTGAGAAGATTGATACAAGAGGCAATGGATCCGATTTCAGATTTTCAGAATAAATTAAAGGCGCTGCAGCGGGAATTGCATTTGTTGTCTGATGGTTTAAACAGATTGATCGATTCTCTAAAAAAAGATGAGTCGAAAAAAGACGATGTTGGTTTGATTCAAACACAAAAAACCGTGTTTGATAATGCGATTATAGATCTCACGGCAATTGAAAGCGATCTTGTTGCTGGTAGGCTGAAGTTAGATGCTATTGTGGGTGTTGTAAAAAGATTTTCTACACTTAGAGACAATCTAGAACAGGTTAAGAAAATATTTACACCGAATGGTGTTCCAAAAAATGGAGCTGCCTTAAGTGCTTCTACGCAAGCCATACTAAGACAAATTGCGATGGTAGGTAAAATTCAGCAGCAACTAGAGAAAATTCAGGAATTAGAACATTTATTACGAAGAAATTTTCATGGATTCACACATATTCAACATACTTGGGAGCTTCTGACCAAACTTGAGAACGACTTAGTAACTTTTGGTCTGCCCGATAATTTTGATCAGCTCCTGCTAAATGAAAGATTGCGTTTAACAGGGGATGGCCGATACGTCGCGGTGATCAATTTTGTTATGGAAGTTGAAAGATTGCAAACATCTGTTCTGAATTCCGCCAAATGGAAAAATTGGGCGAAAATTTTGATGCCCGCTGTAACAAAGCTTAAAACGCAGGCAGATCAGTTGAAGGCAACTTTTAAAACAAAAAGCGATCAGGCGGAAGCCGAAGAAACTCAAATCATAAATGATCGAGACAACATTCAAGCGATTGAAGAAATCGTAAACGGGATAGATTCAAGAATAAAAAAACTTCCGGATGTAGATCCCTCGAAGGATATTTTGGTTTATGTGCCAGCGTTGATTGATGCCAAAAACGACTTATCGGGAATACTGTCCGATCTAAAAGATAGATGCCAGGGTGCGCTGCTTCCAAAAATTAGTGTGGATGCAGAACGTGTGCGCTTAGCTGCCCTTATTGATAGCGGCATTCAAAAAGTTAACGAAGTGTCAAAAATAAAAGTGGCTTCTCTTACCGCTGATCAGGGAAGAAGTTTTGCCAGCAGCCTTGCTGCGAAAGTTGTTGAACTCGATCGAGGGATTGAAACAGTAGCTGTGGAAGATATTCCAAGTGCTCGAAAACCTTATAGGTCTCTTTATTCGTTTCTTACTGTAGTAAGGGAGTTGATGCCAGAAAGTGATTTTAAAACGATAGAGCCGGAAATGCATAAATTTGATGAGCAAATAAAAATTAGTTTCGCCAAAATAAATTTTTATCTCGAAACTCGGAAACAAATAATTAACCAACGAAGCAAGTTTGAACAATCGCAAAGATCCATAACTGAACCGCAAGAAAAATTAGCTTCACTAAAAGAACAATTGTCTAAAACTGAACAATATGCCGAACATCAGAAACGTCTAATTTTACCGCATAAAATTTCAGAAGCGGATACAGAACGTATTCTGAATTTAAGCGGTGTTACGGGTTGGATTTCAGATTTAAAAATGGAAATTGCTAATGCAGAAAATGGTGAACCACCCGCGCCACCAGAACCAGCGCCTCAAGCTCAGATTGAAGAAACCACTAAACCTGTAACTCCTGAAGCCCCCGCTCCACAAAACGACTTAGCAGTTTTAGAAGCAGAGCTCACTCAAGCAGAAAATTCCGGTGATGCTCAAAAACAATTTGATGTTGCAATGCGAATTGAACGGCTTTTGCTGGAAATGAAAACGAAGTCAGATGCAAAGAGTGAGCTTCGGTCAGAAAGTGTTGAAACGAACCGGATCGATATTCTTCTTCAGCGTGCGCAGGCGCTTAAAGCTCGGGCCGGAGACGTCATCGCTATAAAAAATACCATTGAAATTTTGGAATTAATCATTGCAAAGCAAACAATTGATACTCGAAAAGCAGTTCTTGAAAGTGCCCTTGATTCAATTCGGAGAACGGAAAGCTCAGAAACGGCAAAACAAATTTTCTCAAGAGCAATCATTGAAGCAGAAACTACTCCAATTTCTTCGGAAACCCAGAAGGCTGAACAAGCGTTTATAGAATCCATGCCTACGCATGAACTAAGAACAGCCGTCTACGAATTTAACAATTTTAAGCAACTGTTTGAAAAGTTTGAAATCAAGTACGAATTAACAAGAAAAACTGTTTTTGGCCTATCCGAGTGGGACGCGCACTCAGCTTTTTCAGAACTAAACAAAGATTTGCGTGGGCCTCTTCTAACATTCAAACAAAAAATTCAAGAAATGGCAGATGTTCCGGAAGAATTGGCAAACCGGCTCAGTAAATTTTCTGAAATCATTGAATTGTTGCGCCACGATTTGCATGAAGCATGGTTCTTAAAAGCCATGGAAGTAGGCTTTGATGCTTTGATTGTAAAAATGCAGCTCATGCCCACAAAAACCATTGAGGATTTGGAGAAATTAAAAGCAGCTTTTGATGGTGAGTTTTTAACGTATCCCAATCACGTTCGAAACATGGTTGCTATGGAACGACATGAATACGCAGATTTTTTCAAGCCGGAATCAGATGAAGATGCGGCCTTTGTTTATACCGGACGAAGCGGATTCGACAATGAACCTATGGATGGAATAATCGAACGATTTATTCAACAAAATGTGGCAAAGGGCAAGGAAAAGTTCGCGCCGTATTTTCGCTTGCTTGAGAAAATGAAAGAAGCCAAGGCGGCAAATCGTGAATCGGCTCTCTTGAAAATAAAAAAGAAAAAAGCTGCCAAAGAAGAAGGAGAAAAAATTTCCAAAACGATTGCAGAAGCGAAAAAAGGAACAAAGGAAGCCAAAGATCGCGCCGATCAAGTGGAAGCGGAAAAACGTGCGGCGGAAGCGAAACTTTCTGAACGTTCTGAGCAAGATCGAATTCTTAGCGAAATTTATAGTCTCACAGTAGCTTTGGCGGATGTTATGCTCATTTCCGATGCAGCAGAACGCCGTACAAAATTGCTTGAAACAAAAGCTCAAATTAATGCGTTGAAGCAGCAATTGCGCAGTGAACTTCGCGTGTCTAATGATGTTCTAGCTGCGTTGGAAGCGTTAAGCAGAGCAATGGAAAATGCGCTTACAACCACCGATCGGGAAATCGAAGATAACGTTAACGCTAAACGTGAACTCGCATTTGCCGTGAATTCCGCAATCGATGAAATCACACAGGCGATTGCCAATGATTCAATCAAACAAAATGCAGTGACGAATTATTCTGCCACTTTGCAAGTATTGGATTCTATTCCAGCTGTAAATGCCGAGAAAGAAGCGTTCTTAAAAACCGCTCAAGATGCCCGAGCTGCTTTCAACGAATCACTTTTAAAAGCGAAACAAGCCGCTTTAACAGTTATTCACGCAGAAATCAGTGGAGATTCTGTCAAAGATAAAGCGGTTGTTGATTTCGTTACACGAATCAATACAGTTACTGATCCCAAACTCATTGAGCCATTGCAAACTGCAGCCATTCAATCCGCTCAAAAAGCCCGGAAAGATTTTGATGATGCGCTAGCCCTAGCCAAACAAACTGCAATCAGTGAAATCGAAAAAGAAATTGCGGGCGATCAAGTCAAAACAGAAGCAGTTGGTGATTATAAAACTGAAATTCAGGCTGTAAAGACTACTTTTGATGTCAACCGCATCAAAGGGATGCTGATTCAAAAGGCAAAAAGCGCCAGAGACGTGTTTGATCAAAATCTTGCCAAAACTAAACAAACCGCATTAGCTGTCATTCAAGCTGAAGTGGGTGAAGACAAAGTAAAAAAAGATGCAGTGACAACTTATGTTGAAAAAATTGGTAAAGCCGATCATCCCGACAAAGTTGAACCTCTAAAAACTGCAGCCATTGAAGCCGCTCAAAAAGCGCGAGTTGATGAGGATGAAAAGAATCAAATTAATCTTCTTCGGAAAGTACAAGCAGACTTTGCTGCTTTTGTTGATGCAGAAACGGACAAAATCAAAAAACCAGTCCTTCAAGGATTTCAAAATCGAGTTACTCAGGGCAAAGGCGCGGAAGAAGTAGCTCAAATTCGCGGAGAGGCTATTCGGGAAGCAGATAAAGCACGTGCGGCATTTGATGAGACGCTAACCCTAGCCAAACAAACTGCAATCAGTGAAATTGCACAAGCAATCGCGAATGATTCCGTGAAACAAGATGCCGTTACAAGTTATGAAACTGTTTTTCAAGTTTTAGATTCCGTTCAAGCCATCAATGAGAAAAAATCCGACCTTTTAAAAACCGCTCAAGGTGCCAGAAACTCGTTTGATCAAAATCTTGCCGAAGCCACACAGACCGCATTGGCTGCCATTCAAGCAGAAGTTGGCGAAGACACAGTAAAACAAGATGTCGTCAAAGAATACATCGCTCAAATCAACGAAGCGACTCATCCTGATAAAATCAAGCCTCTAAAAACTGCAGCCATTCAATCCGCTCAAAAAGCTCGGAAAGATTTTGATCAAGCAATAGCAAAGTTCCGCGTTGCTATCGAAAAACAAACCACTCAGATTGGTAAACGTGCATTGTCATCTTTTGAAAATCAAGTAACTCCAGAAAATGTGGATGAGGTTGTTGCGCGAGCAGACGCAGCCGCCAAAAATGAAGTGACTGCGGCGATTAATCACGCAAAAACTGAACTTCAAAATGCCGTTTCTGATTTTCCCGAAGACATCCGCCGGGATTTATTCCCGTCATTCGAAGCAAAAATTAATGTTGAAACAATTGACGGTCTTGATATCAAGGCTTTGATTGAAGAAACCAAAAAAGCGCTTCAGGATGAAACAGATGACCGCAAAATACTTGTACAAGTGATCGAATGGCAAACTGAACTTGCACAAATTATGAAGATTCTTAATCCAACAGAGCGAAGGCCCCAGCTCATTGAGCTTCGTGGCCAAATTCAAGCACTTCTTAAATCATTTCGAAGTGAGCTGCGCGCTTCCAGGGAAGTGTTGGATGCCATACTAGCTTTGACACGTAAGTTAGACGATTCTTTGAAACAAACGGATGAAGAAATTGCTAGGCGCGTTGAACGCGTTCAGGTTCCTGCTGCGCCGATCGCTGCGGAATCAGTCGAGCAGCGACCCGAAGAACCACCAAAATCGCCGGCGCAGAAAAAAATTGATTTCATTGTTACAAAAATCAATGCGATGAAAGATCGAATGTCTGCAGAGGGAGTTAAGCTCGACTCTTTCGGCGAGTGGCTTGCGATTATTGATTTTGCGATTGTAGATTTGGGCAATGATGAATTTCTATGGAACACCATTGTTGAAGGCGAGAAAAGGGTTTGGGATGTGCTCCTCGACCAATTTAGCATTCCACAGGAATTTGGCTACAAATTGGTTCTTTCACTTTCGACAGAACAAATCATTGCACGGTTTTACGGTGAAACGGCGCAACCCATTCAAGCGATTGGGCATCATTATGAAGAAATGACTGAGCGCGGCGTGAAATTTTTTGAAAGAGTTGTCAGAACGCTCGTTGATAACGCCGCCGGCATCGAAGATTTAAATGAACGGCTGAGAAAATTACAAGATCTTCTCGATACTTTAGATTCCATTTTGAAACTTGAACGGTGGCAAAAGAACGATTCACTCATTAGATCGAATCTTGCACTCGAGCAATACAAATCGAGAGCAATGGCGGCACAGCAAAAAGCACAGCCAGAAACAAATGTTGAAGTTCCAAAAGCTGAAACACCGACAGTTCCTGTGCAACCAGTCATTACAACAAAACCGGAACAAGAAAAAAACCCATTCCGGGAAGAAATGGCAGATCATCCGTACTTGGCTGATATTTATGACGAAGTGATTACAAGCAAAAAATCAGCCAATGCAGCAGAAAACGTCGAAAGGCGCCGAGAGCGTCTTAAGCATATGAAGAACTCATTAAAAGAAATAATCGCAATCCTTCAACTCAATATGATTGAAAATAAGTTGGGTGCTTATGTGGAAGCGGACGAAGTCAGTAAATTAGCGAAGAGGAAACTTCAGTCTGTGCAACGAATTAATTTAAAAGTGAATGTCAAATTTGACCTTCCGGCACTCGCGCATCAAATGAAACTTGAGTTGAAAGCGGTTGAGGAAGAGCTGAAATCAATAACTCCCGCAATTTCTTCAGAGCCGTCCAGTTCCCAGTCTGTTCGCGCGCCGCCCGTGCTGCCGGCCCCGCCCGAAGACGAATCTGCCGCTCTTCAGCCTCCCCAAGCGCCGCCGGCAGCAACCACCACACCCGCAGATCAAGGTGCCGTTCCACGACCTCCACAAAAGTGGTTTAGATGGATTGTTCCCGCTGCCATTCTTTTGTATGTTGCAAAATTTGCAATCGTTTCTTTTATGAAAGCGGGCGGATTCCATGAATCGGCGAATGCCACAGACGCTTTCTTTGCTTACATCAATTCCGCACTTTATGCCGGCGTGCTGGTCTCACTAGTCACGTTTTTTGCAAAGTCTTTACGCCAAATAACGACAGTCCAAGTGCGGTCTTTTGTCGTTACGAATTTGTTCGGTTTTAGAAAAATCAAAGGTCATGTATATGAAGCGGCTCGCAGAATCCCGCCCTTTTGGAAATACTGGGGAGGGCGTTTTTATGTTCAGATGGAAAGGGAAGCCAGAATCGCACGAGAGCAGGGGAATGAACGGCGGGCCAATGAACTCGAAATAAAAGTTTTGAAAAAAATAGCCTTATATGCAAATTTCATTCGCCGAGTGATATTAGGCAAAGAGACTTCCGGTTCGGAAGAGGAAAGTCAAATGATTAAAGCGATTGTTGGTGCTCAGCCAGGAAACGTTCAAATTCAAAAGCTGGAAGATCTTTCTTTCGCAGATTTATTCAGAATAAAGCGGGATTTTCATCGTGACTTTGTTCAGCAAAGTGAAAAGAAGGAAAACGAAAAGTACAAACAGAAGTTGCTTGATGAAAAAAAGTACAAGAAACGAATCATTGCGATTGGCGTCGGCACCGGGCTTGTCGTCGGAGCGCTTGCAGGCGCAGTCATTGGCGGTAGCTTTCTCGCATGGCCATTTTTGATTGGCGGCGCTCTAGTCGGTTTCTTGATGTATCACCACATGGCAGATTCATTCTTAATAGAAGTTGAACAGGGTATTCATTGGTTTCGAAAAGGCATTGTCTACGGCTTTGCTCATTTGGCAGTTAGCTTTCCGCTCACCCCATTTCGGTTTATTTGGAATTTCATGCAGTCATTTGTTTTGAAACTGACCTACTGGATGGGTTATGCCCTTCAGAATAAAAAAATACAAACCTATTATGTTAAACATGACGAGAGGGGTGCGGTCGTTGTCGACATGGGTGCAATTGAAAGCGCCATTGCAAAATCAGCCGAGAAGTCGATTGAACCGAGATCCATGGAACAATTTTTAATTGAGAAAGGGCTTGATCCGACCGCAAGAGCCGATGTTAAGGCTATTTTAGATGCTGTCCGTCAAGTCGAAGAGGGAAAAGATGTTCGAACAGCCATTTCGGCGTTTCAATCTGCGGTTCAAGGCCTCGACCATGTTGACGCAAAAACCATTCAGGAAATTCGCGGTGTTTTTGACGAAACAAGAGTTGTGCAGGAGCGTCTGAAAAGGATTGAGCAGCATCTTGCCCGTTCAAATGATGTGATTCCGATTGCAGTACGCCTCATTGATTTTTTGCTTCTTTCCTTCCTTCACAAGAAACATCCCGTTCGAACGTCGCTTATCCAGCTTTCAAATTGGTTTTTAAAATCAAATTCGCCGTGGACGCTTACGATTCGTGACGTTGTGTCCGATATTTCAAATCCCATCGGCGGTTTTGTCCAATGGTTTTTCTTCGGCCGCGGTGCGCTTTTCTTAAAGGGTTTAATTGCGGGAATTCCGCTTTATTTTGGCACGACCGGTTTCATCATTTTTATCACCCTGTATCTCGTTTATCTCGGCATTTTGTCATTCCGAGAAGCAAAAAGCCCGGTTGGCAAAGCCATTGGAGTCGGCTTTGTCGTAGCGGGTGTTGCGGGTATCGTTGCTCTTCCGATTTTAGCTGCTGCCGCTCCGGGTGTCATCACGGCAGTGGTGAAATTTCTGGAATACAGCAAAGAATTTCCTTTATTTGGACACAACGTTCAAATTTCAGTCCAGGGAATGGTTAGGAGTTTATTTCTTGGCGGATTGATTACCTACGGCGGAATGACAAGGTCGATTCGGCAAGGATTAATTCGCAGCCGCTTTTTTACGGAACCGCTCAAGCAAATCTTGGATCCGGTTTTGGGTACTGATGCAATCAAATCTCAGGAATCAGGATGGCTTTACTTTGTTTCGCAGGAGAAAGACGGGCATGAAAAAATCGGGGTGGATTATGAAGAAATGGTGAGTTATCTGGACCGCATTTCCGAATTAAATGACCCCAGAATTTCTGCTCAGAATATCGATCAGATTTTAAACTTAATTCGCGCAAACGTGATGATTGATTTAATTGATCTAACCGAGTCACAGCAAATTGAACTTTTGCGGAAAATCACAGAAATCAAAACCGGAAAAGGTTTTTACGATTCCGAAACCGACATTCGATCGGTCGACCGTGAGAAACGGCTGAACGAAATCAAAGGTAGCGCGCGCCAAAAAACGCTGACCCAATGGAAATTTTACTCAAAAACGGTCGGTGCCGGGATTGGCTTGCAGCTCATCATGATTGAAATTCCGGTGGCGCTTGAATTTATGAGAGGAACTGACAGTGCCATCACGACGGCCCTTCATTCGGTTGGCGCACCTAAAAGCTTTACATTTAAATTGTTTTATCCGATTGCTGATTTTATTGAACATACACTTTTAAATTCTTTTAATTGGGTTTGGAATCATTTTTGGGGGTTGGGAAATTTATTGCCATATGCACCCGACCATTTGCTTCACGATCAACTTCCTAAATGGGTTGGCAGGTATTTGGAACTTCCGCATGAGCAGGCGCAGATTCGTGAACTTACCACGGAGATGGATCATCTGAAAGCGGCGGGTGAAGAAGGAAGCGAGTCATTTGTTAAATTGCAGCTTGAAAAGCTTGAGTTGCAAAATCGCCAAAATATGCGCGAAGGTTTTAACTGGATGATCGATTCCAAAAAGGCAACCGTACGCCAAACCCAATACGTGAAGCGCACCACAAAGGACGGCGTGATTCGTGATTCATATGAGGGCCAGCACGGAAAAGAGAATCCGTCTGCGCCGTATGTCAGGCAATGGATCGATCCTGAAGGGAAAGTTCTCTATACCTGGCACAGGAACGATAAAGGCGAAACTTTATTTTCAGCATTTATTGATGTTGATCCTAAAACACATGCTCATCGCGAATACCAATACACAGGCGAATTTTCCGCGAAACCAGAAGATCAAATTCCGGATGTGATTACTCACTTCAATCCGGAAGGCAAGCCGCGTGCGGTTGTGCAAGGTTTGAAACCAGACGGCAAGGCTCTGCTGGTTAGTTTCATTAACGACCTGCCGCCGAGCAAAGAATTACCGGAGGGAGGTCGTCAAGAATTCGTTTATGCGGATGTTTCAATTGAATCGGTTGATCAAGAACCCAAACCTTCCGGCGGCGCACATCAGGAAAGAATTTATTCGGCCGGACATCCGCAATTTGCTTTGATCGAGAGAGTTTACGACAAAGAAGAAAAAGCGCAAAAAACACTGAAACGCTATTTTACTGGTGCGGGCGTTGTCGAGAAAGAAGTTGTCACGCGCGGTGAGAAAACCGCGGAAGAAGGCGGCGAGAAAGTCGAGGCATTTGAATTTAAAAACAAACAAGTGGTCAAACATTCGCGGTTTGATTCGGAAGAAGGATATGCTTATTCGGAATATATACGAAGCGGCGATGGAAAGCTGACTCAAGTAAACGAATATCAGGAAATCAGGAATCCGGATGAAATTTTTCCGCCGCCGGTTCCGGCCTATCGGTTGACGGCAAGTAAATTTGTGGATGCGGACCAAAATGTAACACATGTTTGGGCTTACGGTGATGACGGAGAAGTTCTATCGACCGTATTTCTTTCACCGGATGGAAAACTTTCTCCGGATAACCGATATAACGGCGCCTGGAATGATCGGCCTTCCTCAAAAGATTATGCAATGGCACAATTTGAGGCTTACCGGGACATTTTTTCTCCACAGATTCATATCCGTGCTCTCAAGTACGCCGCCTTGCTGGATATTTCAAACTCTGAATTCATTCAAGTCCTGGAAGAAGCTTTTCTAAAAGACATCACGGAGAATTTTTCAGCAAATGTAACGGCTGAAGATCAGCCGAAATCAATCGAAGCAAAAATAATTCAAGCCATCGCAGATCAAATCAGAGTTGTTGACAGCATGATCGAGCAAGCAAGGAAATTAGCGAAACCTGCCGCAACTCAACCGATTCCAGCTACTCAGCCGAAGCCTCAGCCTTCAACACGTCCGGCTCCCGAAACTCAGCCGAAGCCTCAACCGGCGGCAGCTTCGAAAATAAAAACTTCACCGATCGCTGAACGGGCAACGGATCTTGCCGCGGAATTTGCGCATGCCGTTATCAATACCGCAACCTCTTATTTAACCATGGAAGATTATGTTTCACAATCGGTTGACGTCAATCGAAAGCAAACGAACGGGCAGGTTCTTCCGCCGGATTTTTATCCTCAATTTGAATCTTTGCTCCGGCAGCTTTATTTGCAGAAAAAGTCCGGAAGCGTATCGCCTGAAACCGAACAAGCGCTTGGGGAATTGTTTATGCAAGCGAAATTCTTTAAGGCAAGTGAAGATATCGAAAAGGAAGCGCTCGGGCCTGAACAATATGCCGCCAGACAAATAGTTGAGATTGATAGCTTCGAACAGGTTTTTGGAATGATCGTCCAACATCATTTGCCACAAGACCGACCCGAAACGGACGCGGAGATTGGAAAGATATCCTACGAAATCATTGCGGATGGCGACGTTGAAAAAACGCTTCAGGGATTTAAACAATATCAGCTTTATGTTAAGTCGGAGAAAGGGCCTATTTCCATTCCAGAATTGGCGGGCAAAAAAAATCTTTTAGCCCACGATTTGGGGCGTCGGGCAAAAATATTTTTCCGAATCAGCATCAGTGGGGGCGAACAATTCTTAGTCGGCGGCGATCGATTTGGAGCGAATCTGACGATTGGCTTGGCCGGCAAAAGCGGACTGGGTGACAAAGAACTTCGGTTTGCGGACTTGAACACGATTCAGCTTGAACGTTTAGAACAAGTGAAGAAAATTTTCAGAGATTTTGCCGCCTTTAAAGCCATTTCTTATCTTCACGTATCGGGGCTCAGCAGAATTGACCGGTTTGACGGAAAAAATGCGGACGTTTGGAACACCGATTATGCCGGGGCGGCTCGGGATAAAATCCAGAATTTAGACCCGAGCGCACCCTTCAGCGTTTACGCGCTCGGGCAGGATGTGTTTAATCAATATCAAACCTGGCATTACAGCAGTGTCTTGAAAAGTTGGGTTCTTGCGGAAAAGGCCGGCCTCAAGCCAAAAACTCAAAGAATTGTTTTCTCAGACAAGTTTAAGAAAGAACTTCTCGAAAAAGAGCCTGAAATGCCGAAGGAGGGCCTTTCCAGCCGCGCTCTCGGGCCCGTGATGAACGATTTTAATTACCAAATCAGGCTTCTTTACAATCAAAAAGACGAAAAAGAGCGGGTCGTAAGCGCGCTTCCGTGGCAGATTTCAGTGGATATTCCGCTCGACGGAAACGCCGCAAACATTTTCACTGTGTTTGCCGGTATTTCTGCAACTGCCGGAAACCGCATGACGCGCGAAGAGCTTGACATGAACCGGATCCGGGCGGAATTTGACCATCTGAGAAACGGGGAAGATTATTGGAGGCGGTTTCAAACACTGGTGGCGGATTCTGAAAGCAAGCAGCGCGAGCTGGATACCACCTATAAAGAAGCGGCCGAATTTGCAGAGATGATCAAAAACCTGATGGAACAATTGCGGGCCGCCGGCGTTATCCCCGGCCGCGAACTTCTCATGGCGCGTCAAAATTTCATCGATCAATTGGATGAAATGGAACGCATCAAAACACGGCTTAAGATGAATTCAGAAGCATTTCGGGAACTCGCCAATGAAGTGTCAGGAGAAGGCGGTACGATTGTCCGCTCAGGCGTCCCCGGAAGTGAAAAAATCCCAGAATTAGAACGCAAGCTGGAAGCTTTGTCTAAGAACGAATTGAAACTTCGGATGAGTGAACTTGAAAAAGCAATCCAGGAGCAGGAGCAGATAAGAAATAAAAAGAAAGGGCAGCTCATTTCTATCGAGCGCGCCAAGGCAGAAAAAGTGGTAGATGATTTGGAAAAATCTTCTCAGTTTCAATTGTTTAAGAATCGTAAAAAGGTGATTGATCAATTCTACGAATTGCGCCGCGATTTTGAAAATGGCAAGCTGCTGACGATTCAATTGGGAGATGACCGGTACAGCGCCCGTTCGCTCGATGATCAATTTAAGCTTTGGGAAACTTACACGGGCGAGACGAAAGTGGAACGCGGAGAACTTTTGATTAAAAATATCACGAAGTATTTGGATCTGTTTGACACGATCCGTGAATTTGAAAAAGAGAAAGATGTTGAGTTTAGAAGTTTGGAGGAAACCGGAAACGCTGGAAATCCAAGTGCAAAAATTGCCGAGCGGAATGCGGATCTCGGGCGAAACCGGCGCGAGAAAATGAAAATACTCCTTGAAGTTGAAAAAGCGGTCATTGACGAACTCAGGAATGAATTTCAAGGGAATCCGGTCAAACTTCAGGCGTTTGATTCCCGCGAGAGGCTTTGGAGTCAGAAAACGGCCGGCCTCAAACTTGAAAGGTGGCAGGCGAAAGAAATTGACCTCACGCCGGAAGAAGCGGACACCTTAAGGGCGAAAAAAGCCGGCTATTCGACAAAAGAAAATCTTGAAAAAGTAAAAACAAAGGAAGTTGTCATTGCGACTTCTGAGGAGGCGAAGCAATCTCCTCAATCCTCAGATAACTTTGTTGGTATTCAACCTCCTCACCCTGACGTACAGACTTCGCGGACAACTCTCATCACGAGCAAAATGAAAGCAGTCATTTATGAGCGATTAAAAAATGAATATGACACAGATATTGTTCCGATAAAGTCTGTGATCCAAGAATATGACAAACGAATGTACCGTACTCAAGGGCTGACCGTTAGAGATCCAAAGCTCAAAAATGTAAAAATTGGCGGTACCCTATCCCAAAGAAAAGTCACAGAAACCCGGCAGAGTCCCGCAAGCCGCCTCACGGACCGTCTCACGCCAGACTTTTTTTCGAGCAGGCCCTTTCAAATACTGGGAAAAGCCGCCCGGCCCGTGAACGCATTGTTCACGCTTGAGCAAGCAAAAGGCGGTTTTGTTTTCTCTCCCGAAGCCGCGTATTTTAGCGCCGCCGATCAATTTATTAATGCGATACCGCAGGGGCGGCATGCGCTGTCTCCCATTCAAAATCGAATCGGTCCGCTCAGTTTGTACGCCGATTCCATCAACACATTTGGCTATTTGAGAGATTTGTCGCAGAGGAACGTTGAGATTTTACATATAGGCGGCGGCGATCAGTTGACTGGTGGCGGAAATGAAGATCCCTTCGACTATCAAACAGAAGCGAAAAACGGACTTTTTGGAGCCGCCACTCTTATCGGAGATGCCGCCATCCAAGCGGTTGATTCACAAGACGGAAAATCGGTCACGCGGCGTGAGACCGAAGCGTATGGAACGTTTGAAGCCTTTTTCGAATTCATGGCCCCGCTTTTTTTGGCGAGGGCAGTGAAAGTAGCCGAAGGTGAAGTTCGCGGCTGGCAGCTGAAAATTGACGAGAATGGCTTGTACACTTCATGGAATTACACACTGCTGAATGCCTTGAGCCTTCGCGGGAATGCCGCGCTCATCGAAGAATTTCGAAAAGGGCTTGGCCATTTCAGGGAATATTTGGAACGTAAAAAAGGAAACGGCGGTCTTCAGCCGGGCACATTCGAAAGATATGGTCAACGCTTGCGTAAGACGGACAAAGAAATTCTTGGGCTCCAGGAAGAGTTGAAACTTTTTCCCGGACGGTTCAAAAATATTTTTGGAACTGATCTCAAGACTGCAGAAGAAATTTTTGACGAGTTAAGCAAAGGTAACCTGTCGCTCAAAACGGATGCGGAAATGCTTGAGGCCATCCATCAAATTGCCCGTGATTCAGAAATCGATCCCTATGCGCACATCAAATGGCACGCTTACCGTTTAAAACATGCCGAAGCGGTTCTTCGCGCGGCTGCTTTTGAACCCTTTGGCTTAACGCTCGAAGCAAATACACTTCCGGAATTTGCGATTGCGTTAAAAGAACTGGGTTCTGTCATTCCCGCGCTCGGTAATTTGCCGGTTGAAAAAATCGAGAAACTTGCAAATGAGCTCAAAATGGACGTCAATCGGGACCGGGTCAAGGCCATGAAGGACATCATTAGCAAGAAACATTTCGGTGAACGGCTGAATCCCGCAGTGAAGGACGCTTTGTTTGAATTCGCAAAATCACTTGAGAATATCAAGAATTACCGGAATGAGATTGATCTTTATCGAAATAAAGTGCTCGTTGTTCTTCAACAAAAAGTGAGCGCACTGCGCCGCGAAGAAGCAAAACTCGAAAATTTAAAACGGGAAGCTGCGAGTCGCGATCCGAAAGATGTTGGTTACATGATTCATCAGACGGCAGTGGAAGTAGAAGAACAGGCGATTTTGAATTACCGCGTCGATGTGGCGGAAACAGTCCTTCGTCTTCTGCAAATTCCAAACCTTCGTTTGCTCGAAGAAAATCTTCCGGTGGAGCGCATGAGCGCGGAGGAAGTGGTTCGCCGTTCAAACAACATTCTCCAAGATTTAAAAGCAAACCAAAACGGTCTTGATCCCGAAGTGAATCAAATCCTTGCCGATGCCAATACGCCATTTACGACGGACACCCAAACCGATTTTAAAGAATTGATTCAGAGAGCAATGGAAACGGAAGTCATCAATGAAAAAGCGAAAGATTATGTCTACAGTGATTCCGTCGGTATTTTGGAACTTGAGCAAGTGGTTCTCCAGGAGTTTGGCGCGAAAGAAGGAGCTCAAATTTTGGAAACACTCAAGCGTAAGTGGACTGCAACCGGACGATTGAATAAGGATGGATTGACGTTTAGCACTTGGATTGGAATCAGTTTACGTGAAATTGTTCAGGCAAGCGCTTTAAGAGACGAATCCAAAGCAAAAATCGACAAACGTGCCATTGCCTTAGAGGATCGAAATTGGCAGGGAAATGAAAGGTGGCAGAACGCAATTCAAGAGTATGAAAAATTACTGAATGAAAAAAATATTATGCTTGAACTCTATTGGTTGCTGGAATCTGAGGCCTCAGAAATTGAACACGAAAATGAAAGTTCAAGCGGCGCTCGCGCCGTTGAGATTAACGGGGCAAAAGGAACCGATGCCAGGCGAAGAGAAGTTCTGCAGAATCTTGATTACCTGTTTTGGCTGATTGAGCAAGCGAAAGAGAATGTAAAGGGGCTTTCTAAAAATGTGGTTCCGGCGGAATTTCAACTTTTTGAAAAACCTGCTCCCGGAGTTTTAAAAGAAGACGGCACGGGCAGTGACGGATATTCAAAGAGCGTTTCGCTTCCCGCTTTTAGCGAAATGACCCCGGAGCAGCGGAATCTGTGGCGTTATCACAATCGAAATGTCCGTTATCAAATGAAAAATGCGGAACAATATGAGGCCAGAGCAAAAGCCGCCAATGCGCTTGTGTTTGATTTCGGATCTATCGACCTTGATCTCGGTTTATTCCTGGGGGTTCCTATTGATAAGGAAGTTGGGCTTGATTTAATCGGAACGCTGGGCGCGACGCTTAATTTGGATTGGGGTAAGGACAAAGCAGACGCAATGGTAAAAATGTTGCAAGCGCTGAATGAAAAATACAAGATTGACGACGTTCTTGACCAAGCTCAGCGTGAACAGATGTATTACCTTCTTGAGCTTGCGGTGACGGTCCGTTTTTATCTGAAAACAGAAGAGCAATTTGTGGAAGGCGTTAAAGCCGAGCGCGCACACTGGGGAAAAGTAATACAAGGCGAAGGCGGTGCTATTTGGCAGGAACACATGGAAGATCCGACGGAAGGTTACTTGAGGCTGATTCAGATTCATAAAACAATGAATGAACTCTTTGCCAATATCCGCCGGCTGAAAGAAATGATTGGGAAAAGCATGAGAGAAGCGGGAATCGATCCGGATCGTGAATTTCCGAAGCGTGAGATTAAATTTAAGGCGCTTCACGATTTCGGGAGCGAACAGGAAAAAGGAGAAAGAACGAAAACAATTGAGAAAACCTTGGGATGGCTGGTTGAGCGCGGCGCACAGGTTGAACGGCTTCGTGCGCAAAGAAAATATGATTCTGAAACGAAAGCCGCCAGTGAAGTCATTAAACATGTAAAAGAGAATCCGGCGTTGAGTGCGGCACAAGTTGAATTGGCGGCGGAAGCCAATCAGCGGCTTGAACAAACATCCGAATTCATTCCGAGGGAACTCGCTAGCGATGATTACGAAAACAGTCTCGCAAAAGATTTTGGAATTGCAAAAGAAGATGCTCTCAAAATTCAAGAGGAAACAAAGGAGCTCATGAAAGCACTGGGGATCGAGCTGATTCCCGGAATTGACCCGATTGATGCGAATACGCTCGCCCGAATTTTAGCTGAATTCGGATGGGCGAGAAATTGGAAGGCGAAAGACACGATTCATTTTCTTGAAAGAACCATTGCGGTCGCAAAATTATCCGGCGAATATCCCCGGCTTGCCAAATACGAAAATTTCACAGCCGAGCCGGTTCTTCCCTATTTAAGCCAAACGGAAATTGCCCATCTCCGCGAAAGCGGAAAATATGATTTTCACCGGCTGGGGGCCTCAATCTTGATCGCCCTTCGCAGCATCACGGCCGAGAAATTAGAATCGGAATATGCAATCGAGACAGACCCCAATCAAAAAGACCGCTTACAGAGCCGTCCGGGAATTTATCAAGATGTATCGAAAATGGCCGAGATGGAAGCGTTATTTGTGGAACTCGAATCGAGCCATGATTTCTCGTCTCCCGAGATGGGTCAAAAAATTGAAAAGTATCTCGACCACTACCGGTTTTTCTTTGAAGTGCAGAAGGGAAGCGCACAGGATCTTAATTTGGGTTCAATCCTTTACCAGTTGAACTGGCGCGAAGACTTGAAGGTTACGGATGCCTCGGAATTCTTAAACAATCCGAATTTTCAACATGATGTGATCTTGCTGATGATTTTTAAAGACCCCGCTTTCCAAGAGCTTATGGATGCTTTGGGCGAAAAGCTGCTCGAATTCTTTTATCATCACAAAGACCGCGGCAAATTAAACGCAATTTTCACGCTTCTTTTTAAACTGAGAGTGATTGACCGCTTGTCGGTCGACAATCCGAAAAAATTTTGGGATGATCACCGAGTGGAAATTGAAGCTCTTTTTGAAAAATTGCGGGGCATGGTGATAGAAGTAAAAGCACATTACATGGCGATGCAGGTGATGGGCGGCGGCGAGATCTTTGATCAAGTACTCAATCGCCAAAGTGCCGGTGACATTCCGGCAAAATCTGAGTTGGAGAATTTAGAAACAGAAGTGAATCAATTGTTAATGCTTGTTCCAGGTGATGTGAAGCTCAGAGCATCCCTGCAAAAATTCAAAAAAAACCCCGAAGATCCGGCTGCGCTTCGGTTGCTTGCGACACAGGCGAAAGAAAGTATGCACTCATTTATTTTGGGGCAAGCCATTTCACGGCTCACACTTTTTACGGAAAAACTTCCTGATTTTAAACTTCGGCCGGGTTTGGTTCAAAAAAGTGACCTGGATGAAAAAGGCAATATCAAACCTTCCAGCTTTGGCAAGGTTGCCAGTCGTTTTAACGACGCCTTACGCATGACGAAACCTTTGATTGAAGAATTTTATCTGGCTGGCGGTGCTGATGTCCGACGGCAAAAACTCAATATGTCGGATGCGGACGATGTTGGGCTCTGGAACGCGCTGACGGAGCTTTATCTCGCCGGATTTGATCAAGAATCATTTGCGGTTTATTTAAAACAACTTCGCACCGTTTTGGGTAAAGATGATGAAACGGAACTTTCGAAACCGGTGAAGGATTTTTCGGAAGCTTTAATTGCACACATTCCCGAAATTCGCGAACGATGGAATGATAAACCTCAAAAATTTCTAGAAGCAATTGCGCCAACCTTTGCGTTTCAAATGCTGACAAAACCAAACATTTCAACAGAAGAACTCATAGAAACAACTAAAAGTGTTTCTCGTGTGATTAAAAATGATTTGATCAAAGGCAGAGAAACAAGGCAAGAAGCTATTCGCGATATTGAGCTCATTCAGAGCACGTTAAATCCAAATAAGCAAATCCACTTAGAGACAAGTCATGATCAAGGAATTTTGATTAGTTGGATTGTAGACCGTTTGGCCGACGGTTGGGAAAGAACTCAGAACCGATCTAAAAATTATGCACAGGTTTTAGGCGATGAAAAACAAGCTCGTGAAGTTTTTGAAACAGCACAACAGCTTGCTGACTTTGAATGGGGTGTTGGACGAATTAAGGTTAAAGAAGTTTATCAAACAAATTCCAAAGCAAGCGGACTTTTATTTGGTGTACTTAAATTCAGGACTGAGTCTGGAAAAAGATTGGAACAAAGTTGGAAGGACACTCAGGGCGTGTTGGAAGAAGTGCTTTCCGTTCTTGGTAATCTAAATCAAGAAGAAGAGAACATGAATCAGGGAGAAACATCCAGATTTCAATTCTATAACCAAGCCGGGCAACTTTATTTTATCGATCAGGGTTTTTCACCTGAAGAATCTCGCGAACGTGCAAAAGATGTGCGCAATCTTGATTTCTTTATGACAAATTCTGACGCAATAGAATTTTTATTGGGTTTCTCAAGCGCTTTAGATCTTAACATTAAGAGCGACCGGAAAATGGACGGAAAAATGTCTCTTGAGGACAAGTTTAAAACACACGTGTCTCATATTTTGTATGTTATTACCGACCTTCAGGATGAAATGCGTCAATATTATCAACAATTAGGTTTGGGAATTGACTGGCTTGATTTAAAAACAAAAGACCGTCAGCTAAAATATCGTGTTTGGGGAGAATTTGCTTCCTTTACAGACATGCTGGAAAAAGTGCTTAGCTTGGAAATTGAACAAGGAAAATTAAAACGTGACGGACGTAAAATTCAGTCGTTGGAAGACATTACGGGAGAAGATTTGAGATATGTGTTTGAACGTTTAATGAAGATTTATGAAGAAGCGAACAAGCCCGAAAATAACATCTTTTTTGAAGATGGAAAAGAGAAGCTCTTCTATGAAATCATCCAGGGTCTTCGAGAAGATATTCCTTTCTTACCAAGGTATCGTGACCCCAAAGATATCGACAAAGAAATCGCAGAATTTTTTATAAATTATGCAATCGCAAAAAATGCCAATCTAAATGCGGGTGACCGATTAAAAACAAAACTGGAAGCCCATCAAGCAGAGCCGGAAACAAAGCCCGATTGGATGAGCCCACAAGACATCACGGACATGCTTAAATACATCACGACAGGCCGTGAAGGGTTGATGAATCGAAAGGTTTCTGACGAAGACGCTATTTATAAAGCGGCTTACTATTTTCGATTCAAAGGCTATACAGGAGAAGAGTTTCTCGATGAAGAAGAAAACAAAATGTACCTCCAAGCGATTTACATGGCCTACCACGCAGAAAACAGCCACAGGAAGGAACTGCCTTCCGGCGCTGTGTTTGCCTATTTACGATTGGTGGAATTTGGTGTTCATACGGTTGGCGAAATGGCCCGCTTCCTTAAATTTGACGGTTTGATTGCTGATAAAGAAGCTGAACTATATCTCAAAATAAAAACAGATTTTGGTGAAACTATCGCAAATAATCTTCCAAAATTAGATGAGTATTCCCGTTTTGGTTTTGCAGTTAGTTTGTATCAAAGAGGAGAAGGCGAAAAAGAGCTCGGCGATTGGTTTGACGATGTTTACAAGGTACAGCACGCGATCTGGGAATACAGCCCGGAGGGCACGAAACGGTTTCTTGACTATGAAACGTTGCCAGCCGCTGTGACCCAATATCGAAAGGGAGAATTAAAAATAGAGGGTCCTCGCACCATGCAAATGAAAGAACGCCTCAAATCAATTCATCAAGGAGATTTATCGTATGGGAATCTGTTAGGCGATGGAAATATGATTCGGCGCATTGGCAAGGTTTATCGTCAATTAGAGGAGCGGATTATTCCGGAAGAAGAGGCACTTCAATATTTAGCGTGGTGGAAAGAACTCGAAGGTGAATTTCGCAGCCAAAAGAATTCCAAAGGAGAACCCGTTTTTACGAATGGTGAAATCATGGCCCAGCAAAGGCAATTTTCCGACCTTCTTTCTCGGACCAAGCGCAATTATTTGGATTTGATTGCACCCCAAATGTACGAGCAAAATCCGAATGTCAATTTATGGCCCTATCAAGATGATGTCAAAGATCTTGAACGGTTTATGGCTCCCAAATTGATTCAATTTTTGGCACGGCGCGAGAAGCGTTATGAGGCGGTTAGAGCACGTCGCGATCAATATATTAAGGAAGAAAGTGTTTTAGAGCCGTTGCGTGAATCAATTTCCACTGATCGTAACAAGGTGCGGGAGAAATATCGCGAGGAATTCCAAGATCGGAGTCAGAAGAATAGTCACGTCAAGTCTCTTTACCTTAAAGTGAAAGCGCTTTCGGAGGGGACGCCTTCAAGCGAGCTTGCCGATCTAATGTCTGAAGAACGTGAGGAGCTAGACTTCTTGCGTATAATTCTAAACCCTAAAGATCAGAAGGTTGGATTTGCACAAACGGTTGCGAACACACTCATTCAAAAAGCGGAAGCGTTTGGTTATTCGGAGAAAAACGTGCCGGCTCGTTTTCTAAAGAAATTTGGAAGTCCTGACGGTCCTGAAGGAATCTCACAAGGAGACCTAAACTTTCTAGTCGGCAAGATGGAGAAATTAGGTTATTCGGAGAATGAGGCATTGCTCCGATTTGTGGTTTTAAAAGAAAGAGTCAGCCAAGCCATTTATGGAAAACCAGCAAGCGAATTGAGTAAAAAAGAAGACGGAAATGTTTCTTATTTATCGGATCAAATTTTTGACAGATTAGGTTTGATTCCGAAGAAATATCGAGATCAAGCAGAAGCCATTTACGTTCCGTCGAGCCAGCCCACCACGCAGCCAGAAGCGCAAGCAAAAGAAACCTTGAAACCTACAGTTGCACGCGCGATTGAGACAGAACTTAATAAAGTATCAGAGCAGTTCGCAAATGCAAGCCGGTTGTATCGCGAATTTAGGAGTCGGAATATTTCACTTCCCATGTTTAAAGCAATCAGTATGGCCGCCAATGCGCAAGCAGGCGGAATTGAAGTTGATGAAGTAATTGAGTGGCTTGACGTTTATGAAAAAGTAAAGTTAATGGCTAAACAATCAACCAAAGTTGCTGCCACGCAACCAACCACTCAGCCATCCACACAACCAACAACCCAGCCAACTTCAGCGCCGGCCGAGAAAGTTGCTGCTATTCAACCAGCGACGCAACCTTCAGAAGAAGAAATGCTCGAAGCAAGAAAGAAAGAAACCGACATGCGGCAACGGATTTTGTTCCTGACTGATTCCTGGTTTGAATTAGGTCTTGCTGATCTTGCATTCGTTCGCCCAGCACCAGTTGAAGATATCCGGGAAAATGTCACTGGAGTATTGGGGCAGGTTGATTTTTCAAAATTAGGTTTGGCCGCACCCTTTTTGAAAGGCCGTTCTATGACAGATAAAAAGGTTTTAGATGAAGCCGTCCGGCGCGCTGTTCAACAGCACATTCAGCCATTCGATCTTAAGATGCTTGGGGATACGGTGCGCGAGAAAAATGAGTGGCATGCTCAATTGGTAAAAGATGCCAACATCGATTATTCCGCACTTCTTTCGTTTGACCGTGCTCGTATCGCCGCTTTACTCGATCGCGTTGTAGACAATACCTCCATTCCGGAAGGAATCACGCCACTCACACCAGCAGAACTCTTTCTCTTTTATGATGCCGTGAACCCGAATGCCACAAAGCGAATTGGCTTCCTAGAAATTTTGCAATCTGGAGTTGACAAGAAGATTGCCGAAAAGGCGAAACGCGATTTCCTAAAAAGGGTGGAAGATTCGATCAACGCGGCGTACAAATTTGAACATGATAAACAACTTCAAAAATGGGTGCCTCCGAGGGGCGAACCAACGACTCTGAGTGGACACGCCAAACAGTGGCTTGGGGACTTTTTGAATTATCAAAAGAACGGTTTTTGGAACATGCTGATATGGGGAGGAATAGCAACGATCGCTATTACGCTCATTATTTTTCTCCGTGATTTAATGAACGGTGCTCTCAGAAGAAAATTAACCCTTGAAGAAATCGGTAAGAGTACGAGAAAACTTCCCATGGTTGCAGGCGCCAGGCCGGAAACATGGCAATTTCATATTCGCGGGAGAATCGTGATCGCGATCATTTTCTATTTGACGTTGCTTTTCATGTTCAATTGGCTTGCCGTACACAATCTTGTTTATTTTGCTTGGTCGTCCATTCTTACAACTTTTTTTGGAAATCTTTACTTGGTTTCCGCCATCTCCAAAAAATTTGTTGAATTTTTCGTTTCGCTAACACCCCGGAAATTACTTCCACCCACGTTTCCGCCGGATACGGAAGATAATCGCGCACTCATTCGAAGGCAAATCATGGGAGATCCTATTTTGACAGGAGCAGAAAGAAATGTAGATTGGTATGGATTGGTTGAACCAGATCAGCAAAATGCCATTGTCTCAGCCATTTGGGGAAATCCCTCAACTGGCGCGGATGCAAAAAACATGAAGCTTTACCGGGAACTTTTGGATAACAATGATCATCCCGGCCTTAAAATCTTTTTGTTTGCGAATGATTTTCAGTTGGGAGATCCTGTTGCGCGCCGGAGATACAGCGATCAGCTGCACCGGTATTTTGGGCATCATTACAACGAGCGTGTGTTTGTGTTTGTCCGTCCCGGCGGTATCGAAAAACCTTTTAATTATCAAATGCTGATTTGGTGGCTTAACACCGGAGAAAATAAGGCGCCCGCGTGGTGGCCAAAGTGGGACAAATTTAACAACACCGACCAGCCATTTTTTAATGGAATTTTGGGAGTGAATGGTGAGCTTCTTTCGTTAGATCGGCCACCTGATCCGAATGCACCGGGTTACGATCATCGTTTAGAAGCTTTTCGAAATAGCGGATTGCCGGGAGAACATGGAAAGTCCAAGATCAAAAACCTTGTTTTTCGTGATGAGGAAATCGAGTTACCCGGAATTGAACTCTTAAAGCTTCTCGCCAAAATGAATCATCCCGATAACGCCCGGATTGTTGATTTTCAACCGAGGATCCGGTTCAGCAATGAAAATGCAAGTTTGCGCGCCTTTAATGAGACTTATGCGAACACCGCTCTCTTTTTTACTCAAGAAGCCCAGCAAGAAAACATGAAGGAAAACAGGGCATTTGGTAAATATGGGATTAAAGTGAATGAGTATTTTAGGCTCGCACTGGAACCAACCAATGAAGCACCGTTCGGTCCTTATTGGACCTCTGCACTCAAGACAAGCACCGTCTATAGCCGCCAAAAATTGCTTGCCATAATTTTAATCGGCGTACCTCTTCTCATGGGATTGTTATTTATCTCCGGCCAGTTGATTGCAGGGGCGATTCTTTTGCTTGCGTATGGCGGTCTTCTTCCAACCATATTGAAAAACTGGTGGACCAAAAAGGCCGAATGGAAAGTTGCTAATCTAGCCATTGCGAATCGACCGCTCCATAGCTACCCATTGTACATAGGTGGTGGAAATGCCTATTTCGACTTGGGAAATGGTCGGTATTTTGATGTGCGTCAAGAACGCCCCGTTCCTGCAAATCAAGTCGTCGGCCCTCTTGCCCCCGCTGTTTTGTACGTTAGAGGAATCAACGCTCAGGGTGCAGCAGAGAAAGATATTAACCTTTATTGGGAGGGAACAGACACTTATCTTCGCTTACAAAATAACAGGGAATATTTGAGGCTCAGGGATTATAGCGTCCAAACCTTCCTGCCGGTGACAGACCTGCCCCGTCCGATTCCGGAAGGAAACCCTCGAGCGATGATGAGCCATGATGAGTATGACGGTAATTTCGTCCAGCAAGCGCTCGTGAGCGATATTGTGGAGTTTGATGAGGCGGACCCGGATTTCCCGCAAGTCATCCATCTGCTTGGGCGGTGGAATAGTTGGTTTGATGCAATGACCGTTTTCGCACGGCTTCGTAAGGTCGAAGTGCTGAGCGCAGGCTCACGGCTTTTCAACAACGGTGTGGTTCGCGGGTTAGTGAGTTCGCCCATCTGGATTCTTGTACTTCTCTTTGGGTTAATGGCTGTCGACGTCCCTGGCCGGCAGGAAATCGGGATTCCTGTTTTGGCTGAACTCCTCTATGTTGGGATTATTATTGCTCTTGTGCACGACAAAGTAACGGGGCCGGCCGTCGATTACGCGAAGCGGCTCTCAAAAGTGATAGTTAGTAAAGTGAAAGAAAGCATCCCAACAAATAAAAAGGTAAAACAACTTGTTTCTCTGCTCCTTCTTCCGGCTTATATCACCGTGTTTTGGTTCTTTCCAGTGCCTATGGCTGTGGTGATGGCATTTGCATCCATCATGTCTGCGATTGGAGCTCTTTTCAAAGTAGAAGGGAGAGATGGGCGTACTTTTTATGAGCAAATTGGAGAGAAATTTCAGCATGGGTATCAAGCAAAGCTTTGGTGGGTTGTTACTTTCTTTCCCATGGTGATGGCAGATTTTGTGGCTTTGGGTGTTAATGAATTGGGCGCTTCTACGATTTTGTTACTTAATTTCTTATTTTTCTCCCCTCGTTATCTCATCAACGGAATTAGGAAAGTTTCGAGACTGGTTGGAAAGGGTGAGGTGAATCCCTGGGCACCTCCCGCGAATTTCGAAGGAATCACTATTTTGGGGCATATTTGGCAATTTAGGGCACCCCTTACTTTTGGGGTTGCATTGGTTTTGATAGCGATGGGTTCCACGTGGCTTCCCACAATTGGCCTCGGGTGGCTTCAACTTGGTTTAACGGGAAGAATGATTATAGCAAGCATCGCAGGTCTTATCTTTTCGGCGAGAAACCTGACTGATGACATGAAATATGGTTTCGGAGTGACTAAGAAGGCGAGGTTCTCCAACTGGATACCGCTCGCCCTTCTTTTGCTGACAGCGGGTTTTGCAGGTCCCATTGGGCAATGGGCAGATCAAGATTGGCTGATTCGCGCACTGCCTCTCCATCTTGCGTTTTTGGGCGGAGCGGCAGTTTCCTATTTATATAGCTTGGATACACATAAAAGGTCGCGTCCTCTTGCCATCCTTTTGGGGTGGGTTATTATTGGTTTGAGTTTGGTCTATTATTTTAATTTCGAGTCTTTCCCATGGCTGACTGAACTTTTCCGAAAGGTACCGATGATCGGCGCGTTCATTCCAAGCGCGGACGGCATCGCACCGGTTGCACCGGGAATCGGGACAGTTTTACGGACCATGCCGTTTGTGGTCTGGCTCCACGTGGTTATTTTGAATAGCTTCATCGTGTTAAGCGGCTTGGGTTACGGGTTTGGGATTGCGTTTTTGATTGGCCGTTCGTTCAAGTATCTCAAGCGAATGTATCAACTGCACCGCGCGATTCGGAGTGGGCCGCTCGCCGATCAGAAAGCGGCTGCCATTAAACAACTTTTCAATGTTGATGTCCCGCGCGTTTCTTTTCTTTCGCCGGCCTACATTTGTTTTCTCCTGCGCGAAGTAGATGATTTCAACAAATTCCGAGTCGGTTTGATTGGTAAAGAAGGAATTTTTGGCTATGACGCTCGTCTCTTCGGCGATCGCCTGCTCGCTGCAAAAGAGTTAGACGATGATATCCGGGGTGTGCTCAGTGAAAAAGATAGGCGAAGAATCTCTCGATTTTTCGGTGTGAAAATCCTAACCGTAAATAGGCAACTCGATCCGATGATCAACAGAAAGATTGAAGCTAGCATAAGCGGCTGGCTTTCCCGAGTCGCACTTTCTGTGGGGGATTACTCAGGCAATCGTGACTATGTCAAAGTTCTCTTTCAGGAAGTAAATCGATCTGGCTACATGCAAGCTAATTTTATGGAAAACGTATTGGAAGCATCACTTTTAGATCACAAAATCGCTAGATCTCCTATAGGTTCAAAATTGTTGCGGCTTGGAATGACCAAAGATCCTGTGAAAACGCTGATGTATCGAGATTATCTTTTAGAAACAGTGATGGCAGGAAGACCTCACCGCGCAAGGTTGTATGGTGGCATCCGCCAGGAAATCGTAGAGTTACGGAGCAAAATTGTACGCGCCCGCCTGCTTAATCGACTGATTCGAAGAGCTGCACCTGGTGAACAGAGGCTAATAGAAAAAGGATTTCGGATAACAATTCCTGACAGACGGACTCCTGATCCGATTTATGCGAAATTTTTGTTGGATCAAATTAATCAACGCGGCTTTAATGGTACCGCGACCCTAAATGGTTTACTTCAAGAAGCCCAGCGGCGTTTACGTTCTGAACTTCGAAGTTCGATAGAGACCTCCGTTATTGATTTTTTTCAAAATTATTTTGTTTCGATCGTTGCGTTTGGGGTATTTGGAATTGCAGCAATATATTTGATCCGTTGGATTTTATCCCCATCGAGTTGGTTTGGAAAAAGGCGTTTGATCCGCAATTTTCCTTTTGAAAATGAAGAGCAAAGAAAAGTTATTTTATTAAAGCTAGGTGAACTAAGGAAGACGCTTAAGGCAAAATACATAGGTTACATAGATGGTGTGAATGGCGTTTTCCGTTATGATATTCCAATTATTGTTAAAACAGCAAGGTCCTATGATGAATTGTTGCAATTTTTAATCAGTGAAATAAATCTTTCAAAAGAAGTACATAATTATCAGGCCTTGTATATCTTCACTCAAGTTATTCCAAAACTTCGTAGTGTTGTACGTAATACGGAAGAGTTAGAACAACTCCTCACGGCTTATAAAGATTTGATCGTCCAAACGACGCTTTACCGTTACTTCAGTGACAGTGACAGTTCTGATTATGAGGGAATAATTAAAAGCGCAGAAGTTGCCCGATCGGCCGATGAACTACTCTTGTTTTTACGCACTGCTGAACGGGTCGCAAAAGCGGGAGCCAATCCAAAGCAACTGCTTCTATATGTTTTTCCTGCTCTTGTAAAAGATAAAGGGCGCGAACACGATTTGAAGCAGTATGTAACCATATTTGCTGATTTTGCCATTCAGTTTTCTAAAAATGCTCCGCTTCAATTTGTTGCCAACGAGATCTTACCCAAAATCAAATCTGAAGAAGAACTGAAAGCATTTCTTGTTCGCTTTTCAGAGTTTGCGTCTCAAGTTTATCCACATTCTCCGAGCAGTGGTGACATTCCACGCCTAGCTGATTTTAATGCGTTTCCCAGCTCTCTAAAGAGTTTGGACGATTATCATGAGTTGTTTGAGATGATTGAGCAATTCTCATCTGCTTTAAAAAGCAGAGGAATCGAGTACGGTGACTGGATTAACGGAGCGTTTGCCGCAATGTATTCACAGGAAGAACCATTAAAGATATTGAAAAGGCTACTTGTAACGTTGGGAAAAGTGATTCCCTACTTCAAAGCACACGCCTTTGACAAAAAACTAAGATATGCATCTGAATGGGGTGGGTTTGCTTTGTCAACGCTTGGATTTCGTCCAGAGTTTTATGAGATATGCGCCGCTTTCCGAGAAGCCGTAGTTTCTCTTGCCCACAACATCAGAAATTTTGAAGAGTTGGACAAGGCACTTATTACAATTGAAAAATTTGTGACACAGGAGCCAAAGTCTGTTTATATGTTCTATGGAATTATTACCGTTTTGCGAAGTTCAAAATCCGCTAGCGAGCTGGTTGAAAAATTACACCTCCTACGACTTTTAGTTAACGCGCCAGGATTTCCAAAGACAGCATATTTCAATACGATGCCTTGGAGTAAACTGATTTCAAAAGTAGCTGAGTTTCAAAGCCGTGGCGAGGCATTTAAGATTAAATTTATTCCTGAAGAATCTAGTACTCACAACCCTTTCGCCCAATATGGCGGTAGCGATGTCATGTACTTGGAAGAAGTGGTTGATGTTCCACAATTCATTGATGTTGTGTCTGCTGATTCCCGTTCCGAGCTGCGGATGAGTGAAGATAAATTAAAACAAACAATTGCGGAGGAAGGAAATGTTGCGTTGGGGCAGTATTTTGCGCGGGGTTCGAGGAAACCAAAGAATCCTTCGATTGTCATGTGGCTGGGCAATCACGACATGAGAACGTTCCAAGAAATGGTGAAATATCTCAAAGTGCTTCATCGGCATGGGAAAGATCCGATTGTCTTGCTCTCGGGTGGTATCGGCCGCGGATCTCAGTTCTTTGTTCAAAATGCTGCGGAGTATTTGAGTTCGAAGTCGCTACGTTCGCCTCCGTTTGCCGGCTTATCAAAAGAAGCCATTACAAACCGCATTTCAAATCTCTCCGAGGCCGAGATTGGCAAATTGATTCTCGAAGCAGAGAGAATTCCAACCGACAAAGTTGAAACTGAAACTGAATCTCAAAATACCCACCAGAATTTCGAGAAGAGTCGCCCAATCATTGAGCGACTGATTCGAGAACACAAAGTCCCGCAAGAAAATATCACGATTGCAATTTTCCAAATGCCCACAAATCTTAGGCGTGCCCAAATAACCGGCGAAGAAGTTCTTAAAGGATTGCCAGTTAATGTGGTTGCTGTGAAACTCTACGATCTTGACTTGGCTGCTCTTGCTAAAATGAACGAAACCGAATTTTTAAGAGCTCTTGCAAGATTTCTTTCAGTGAAAGGCAGCGGCGGAGAGGTTTTGACGGAGGGGGAGCTTGCCATTATCAATCATTATTATCCCGCTCAAGCACCTAAAATCCCAAAAGTAGCTCGGGATGCTTTCAACGCTGCCCAAGCAGCTTTTGACGCGCTTCTCGAAAAACGTCCTGACTTTTTTGAAATCGTGACCCAAGCGGTACCGCCCAAACGTTCTGAATTGCCCCTAGCTCGATCGGAGCTATTGAGGTCCATTTTTGAAAATAAAGTTCAATATACCAAAGCGCTCCATGCAGAAAGCATTCTCCAACGAGGACAAACGCGGTTAAAGCTCCTTGAGCCGATTGAACTTGCCTGGAATCTTGACGCTTGGAATCCTCAACTTGAAGTATTTCAAAATAAACCGATGTCAGATTGGCCACTCTCCGAATCCACTCAAAAATTATTGAGCGAGCTTCTTAGTCGCCGAATTGACTGGTATGTAGGCGAAGGTATCAAATACGACCGCGAAAAACTCGCTCGGCAATCAGTTGGCGTGAGTTTGAGGTTTGTGCTGAATGAAATTTTGAAGAATGCTTTTGATGCTTATGCATCAGCCAACAAAGAAGGTCCGATTTTAATGCGAGTTCTTGAAGATCCACAAACAAATCAAATTGCCGTCGAGGTTTCTGATAACGGGATCGGAATTCAAGAGGTGGTTAATGAACATGGCTTCGTGCATGTGGTTTCAAAAGAGCGTAAAGAAGATCATGGCGAGGCAGAGTACATTCCTGTGCGCGAAGGCGCCATTCGAATTGGCCTTTTATGGTCAAAGCTTGCGACAGAGCTTCATGGAGGTTCTTTAGAAGTGTTACCCAATTTCTATGATGGTTATGAGACAACCGTGAGAATTATGCTTCCGTCCGCGGCGGTCGCTATCAAAAAACTTGCAGCAAGTGACGTGAGCAGTCAAAAGTCCTCCGCAGATGAAATGTTTGCTGAAAAGACCGATTTGGAAGTCAGTCCATCTGTCAAAACGAAGGATGGCGTTGTTAAAGCTTTTATTGGAGAGTTGGTTGATGGCAAAAAATACCTCATGATTCGGAATCGAACGGCTCACATTCGGGAAGGAGTTGTCCGAATTCCTAGCGAAGTCTTGAAGCGTTTGATGCCAAGACTTGCTCACGTGATTTCTGAGACAGACACATCTTCCTGGAATTTTGCGTTGACGGATATTCTCGGCGTCACCCAAGAGTTTGTGCATCATAAAAATGTTTATTATCGAAACGGTGTGCTTGAAATTTACTTTAAATTAAGTCCCTTGCAATCACACACATGGCAGTTAGCAAGTTTGAATACCCATCTGGAAGATGAGCAACCTCACACGCTTCCACCAAAGCGCCTCTTGGTCCTTCCTGATAAGCGAAAGTTGGTGGTGGAACATTCGCTCTTTATCGAATCTGGTAAAGTTGGGCTTGTGTTTGCATTCTTAGGGAAAACAGAAAACAATGAACGCTACCTCATTATTCGTAATGTTTCTCATGAAGAACGTGAAGGGAGCATTGTGGTTCCCCATGATGCAGTTTCGGAAATCCACTCTAGTTTTGATGGATCAGAAATTACTCCTGACACTTATGGTAATTTTACGCTTTATGATTCGTTTGCGAAGCGAACTCAAGGTTTTTATTCAGGTGAAAATGTCCATCGATTTGGCTCAATTTTGAAAATTTATTTCAAACTTGCGTCTGACCAGTCCCATTATTTCCTTTTGAGTAGTGCGGTCAATCGAATCAACCGCCACCAACGTTCTGAATTGCGGATGGATTTATTTGGCGGAGATGAACGCGTCAAGAATCTTATCAAACGAATCCGGAAGGATTGGAAAGACATTGTTCGCGAAGGGGCTTTTGCGTTCGATGTGGATGGTACTTTGGTTCCGAAAATAGCTGGCAGAACTCTTGCGCATGACCCCGAACTGTTAAATTTGGTTATCGAGCTTTTGGATTCTGGTGTGAGGATTGCTTTTGTTTCGGGAAGTTCGAGAAAACATCTCGTGAATGTTCTTATTAATCCCATTTTAGAAATTCAAACATTGAGAAGGCAGAAAGGTTTATTGAGGAATGTGGTTCTTTATGTCAGTAAAGGTGCAACAAAGTTTACGTTTGATGATGAAGGATTGGCTATTCCTGATGACGATTACAATGAAGCAAATACCTTGTCGCTTGCAGACATAGACGTTTTTGAGAGTGAACTTATTAAATTTGCTGTTGAGCGTAAGTTTGATCTTGAACCAGGACAAGTTAATGTTTGGAAGCGGTGGGCGGCTATCAATTATCCGGGGTTTGTCATGGATCTGTCATGGGCTGACGGTAAGGAGTGGAAACCAATCCAAATCGATGATGAGAAAATTGAAGCAATGAAAGAAGCAACGGAAGGTGCAGCGACTCTTCCTTGGATTGAATATCGTGGCCGGGAAAGGGTTCGTATGGCAAGCTTTACCATTCGTCCGATGCCCAAAGAACCTAAAGATGTGCGCGATGAATTGATCAGCCATATTAAGAAATCACTTGGAGTTTTGGCTGATAATTTCGAAATTACCAAGGCGGGTACTTCATCCATTGATATTACTTCAGCAAAGGTGAACAAAGTTGTTGCGTTGCTAGATTTTATTGAAACGACCGGTGTTCAACCAAATAAGATTTTCTATTTGGGTGATGAATTCTCGGGAAAAGGGAGCGACGCACCCATCGCGCTCAAGTTTCCAATAATGCAAACGCTTGCGTTTGATGAGAATGCACCAGCCGAAAATGTGCCTGTTACGCTCTGGATTGGCCGCAATGTTTTATCAACACATGTAAATGCTACACGGGAATTCTTAACTAAGATTTTTGAAGATAGGCGAACTCCGGCTATCCTTACGCCTGAAGAATTAAGAAAGCCAGAAAGCATTGCTCAAGGAATCAAATGGAAGAAGAGTAACGAATATATCCATGGAGGCGGTGCGGGATACGACATTCGAATTGTCGACACGTTGACGGAGCCAGACAAGGTTGCAAAATATGCCTATGCGCTTGGGAGAACGTTTGGTGGCTCTAAATATTTAAAACGTGATTGGACTCCAAGGCAACCCCGTAAAAAAGCGCTGGTGACCGGCGACCAACGCCCTGCCTCGAATGCCATCCGGTTCGCTGTCATTCAAGGTTTGTTGGATGAGGGAATCGAGGTTGTCACGCAGGAATTCGGAGAAGCCATTACAACTGGTTTGTCGTCCCGGAAAGGATTAGCGGGGGATTTCGACCTTACGATTCAAGTGACCGGAAGTCACAATCCGCCCGCAGAAGATGGCTTAAAGATTACTTATGGCGACAAACCATTTTATGAAGAGTCACTTCTTGAACTTTCTAAAGCTATTGAAGAAAAAGAAGGATGGTCTGAAAAAATTGAGGATGATGCAGAGCTTCAATATTCAAAAGTGAAATATGATAAGGAATTAGTGCGCGAGCAAATCAAGTCTCTTGATCAGATCCTTCCGGACCTTATGAGACCGGTCTCAATGATTGTCGATTTTCGTATGGGTGTTGCTGGCAGTGTTTTTATTGGTGTCGCACGTGGAAAAGGTTATCAAGTTGTCTATCTTGACTCACCAGAAGCGGAATTGCCAGACAAGATCTTCGACCTAACGGGACCGCCAGTTTTAATTGTGCTGAATGAGACGCCATCTGCTTGGATGGAAGCTGGGATCTGGGATCCTTTAAAACCGGAGGCGTTTGACAATGTGGAATTATTGCGAAAAAGAATTTCTGAAGATCCGCGCTTCAAGAATCGGCAATATATTGGTTTTGTATTTGATGGTGACGGCGACCGCGCGATGGTCATGGCGGAAGATGGAAGTCTGATTGCACCAGATCGCATGGGGATTGCGTTTTATCAGCAAATGGTGCTTGATAATGAGAAAGGTATTCGAGTCCTCAATCGTTTAGGCCACACCGTGAAACTCGCTTTAGATGTGCGCGGTTCCAATATTATTATTGATGTGTTGAGAAAAGTTGCACGAGAAAAGCAGTTGGATGTGGTTGGAGAATATATTGCAGGCGGATTTTCGACACACCGACAGTTTGTAATTGACGAACTAAAAGTAATTCAACAAATCCTTGATAACCATGAAGAAGAATTATCTGATGAAGAAAAGGCTGCGGTGAAAGATTTGATGGTCGAATTCACATCCGCAGAGGCAACAGGCCACTTTTTCTTTAACGTGCTTGATCGAGAGCAGTTCTTACTGAAAAAGGAGAAAGTGATTGTGGATGATGGTATTGTTGCTGCTTTCAGATTCCTTAAGTTGGCTGAAGATCAGAACAAAACAGTTGCGGAAATTGATCAGTCATTTCCACTGGTTCCAGTTACGAATGACATTCGGCTTGATAAAGCTCCTTCTGATGTTGCAAAAAAACAGGAGCTCGCTGAGAAGATTTTGATTACTTTCTTGGAACAAAATCCTGCATTAATTCCAATGCCGCTCGACGAATTAAAACGTAAGATTGAAGCTGCGCGGAAGAATACGCCGTCTAGAGCTAACGGGGATGAGGGTTTGATTTTGGTGGATGGGATTTCATTGGTCCTGACGAATGGCGTCCGGATTTTACTGCGGAAATCAAATACTTCCTCCCAAATTACGTTCAAGGGAGAAACAAATGCCCTTGAGAAAGCACACGAATTAATCCGCACGCTAGAGCTTTTAGATCGAGTGATCGATCAGGTGAAAGCATCAGACGGCGCTTTTAGAGGTTTAGAAACATCAGCATTTGGAAAAGAGCTCCAAAGAGTTAAAGACACTTATGTAACCCCCACATTGCTCAAGCAGAAGTGGAGTGATCTTTTAACAAGATCAAATAACCCTGAATTTTCGATGAGTGAATTTCATAAGGCGGTGAGCGATATCATGAGCTTGGGAGGAGATAAGAATAAAGAAACGGTTCGTGTTGCTTTTGACAGAGGAAAGTCAGGGGCGAAGGTTCGAGAATATCATATTCCAACCACAACCTCACCACCTCAAATGGATCTTATGGCTAAGTATGTTCTGCTTCTTATCTATCGAGACCTTGCTACTTATGGTGCCAGCCGAGTTTTGGTGAACAACGCTTCCGTTCGTTTGTTTGAGCGCGTTCAGTCCAAATTTGATGAGAAACCGGAAGGCACCTCTCCCGCATATGGCTTTCAAGGAATCAAAGGTTATCTCACAGAAGTTAATGAGATTCCTTTCGAATTAAAACAAGCTTCCCGAGAAGAAATTGACAAGCTTCCTCCAGAAACAAAGCCCTCTTCGCTTGCGTTACCCCCAGAAGAAACCAAGAAGGGTACTTGGCTTGCCATTGATATTGGTGGAAGTGATATTAAAGGCGTTGTCTTAAAAGACGGTAAGATTATTGCCAAAAAAAGTGTGGTGTGGGATCCCAAGAACATACAAGATCCATTTGATCAAAATAATGGGCATATCCATATGATTACCAAGTTGATCGAAAGTTTGAAGGAAGAAGGCGAGTTAGAAGAAATACCGCCGATTGCGGTAAGCATTAACGTTGCAGTCAAAGACGATCGAGCATCTGGTGTTGGTTTGAGCCATGTGGCAAGCGGCTTAACAACAGACGAACAAAAAGAAGTTCTTAAATCTTTAGCCCAACGACTTCATGACTATTACAAAGTTCCAACATTCATTCTTAATGATGGTACCGCGCTTGCCAAATGGGCTGCGATTGATTTTAACAAACCCAACACACTCGGCCTCAGTCTCGGAACTGGTTTGGCCGCAGGTTATGTAGATGGTGAGGGCCGGGCAAGTGATTATCTTACTGAAATGGGAAACATGGTGCTTTATCCAAACGGTGTTGGCCATTCGGTAACACAAGTAAAAGGTGCTGCGCAGCAATACGTATCACAAAGACCCGCCATTCGTATCGCGGAAGAACAAGGGATTAATCTAAGCTCATTTCAGAAAGATGCAGAGAAATTAGTTGAAATCCAACGGCTGTACGCCGCAAAAGATCCGAGGGCAATCAAAGCATTTAGTGAGACAGGTAAATACCTTGCTGAATTTATTGCTGAAGCAAGCCGTACGCTTGACATTAAAACCGTTGTTCTCGTGGGCCGTGTGACCAAGAATGAAATAGAGATTGACAATCAAACCATTCACACAGGTTCCGGTAACTTTCCGCCTTCTGGTGATTTTTTGCTTGAGGAAGCTAGAAAATACCTTCGTGAGAATTATCCTGAGCTGGCCAACATTGAAATCACAACGCCACCTGGAAAAGATGATGAATTGAGGGAGTTTGGCCAGGCAGTCGGTGCCGCTTATTTTGCTGCGGAGAAGATGGCTGAGCATACACCTAAAATAAACGAAACTGATTACCAAACAACGATCGCAAATTTTATAAATAAAGAACTTTTAGAGAGCGAAAAACACCAACAGGTTGGGGGCAAGATAAAAGCCGAATCAGCTCACACAGGAAGAAAACCGGAAGCAGTCATACGTGGCGTGATTGGCCGTGACCACGATTCTAAGATGGACGACGATTGGTTAATGGTTCCAAAGACAAGAGGACCTCCGAAAATGGGAGTGGAAATTCTCGCTATCGGAGGAGCCGGCGAAGCAACGACGACTCTTGCGCGTGCCATTGCAGAAGCTCAGCAAAACGGGCGTTCTTATAAAGAGTATAAAGGACTAGGTCAGGTGGGAAATCTAGGGCCCGGAATCAGGCGGTATGGTGGTATTGTTGGCAGTCCTTTAGATGATGGCGGCAATGCGATGGTTGAGATGATGCACCTGCATGACTCAGGCTATTTTCCACGCGAGGTAAATACGTTGGTGGGAGACTTTCTTTCAGTTATTTCGTACCTAGTAGTAGACGATGCAAAAATATTCATGCTTGATGACAGCTTTAGGATAAGCGCTTCGGTTAATATTAATGAGCCGAATCTTGCAACGTTGAAAGCAAACCTGCTTTATATCCTTGGCGAGAAGTATGCACAAAAGATTGTTAATGCCCGCCGAAAATACGCTGATCAGATCACAATCGATAAGTTGAAAGAATTTCTCGAAACAGCACTTCACGACCCAGTTGATGGTGATAAAGTTTATAAACGGTTTACGGAAGAAGAGATTAATAAAGGCAAGTTTTTTAATGTCAGTGGTTCTTCAGAGCCGCCCTCTATGCTTCACTTTATGAAGGAAAGAATTAAAAAAGCTCAGCGCAAAATTGATAGCGGCATTTTTAAACAGCCGGAAGACTGGTTCTTCTTTATTAGCAATATGTTGGGTTATGCAATGATTGTTGATGCTTATCTTATGAAGCCACACATCAGTAAATTTGTCGAAATAAAGTGGCAGAATCTACTTGGTCTTGCCGCAGCCATTGACGAAGGGATTATCAAATTTGGCAGTTTTGAAATTGATCGTTCAAAATCTCTGAGCAAGATATATGAAGCGCTTGGTATTCCCGTGGGTTATGTGTCCGTTCCAAGTTACGATGACGTAACAATGGCTGCTATTTTAGAGGCTGCAGTTTTGAAAATTGAAGATGAAAAACTAGGAACTGGTGAAGCGCTCTTGATAAGACGAAGTGACGACAAACAGACAGTTTTAGTTCGCCAAATTAAGAAAGTTGAGCCGAATGGAGATGTGATTGCAAGGCCTTTAATGGGTGATGATACGCTCGATCTAGACAAAACAGTTTCAATTTTTTTAGACGAGAGTTATATGTTTAAACTTGTTGGGAAAGATGTTGAGGTCGTGAATCAAAAAACTGTGAATGAAGATGGTGCTATCGAAGCTACTCCTACAGTAGTTATTAATAATGAAACTGTCCACTTCGCTGAGTTTCAAGAAGGCGAAACGGCTATTCTGAGAAAAACGGAAGACAAACCACGCGTGATTAGAAATGATGCGGGGTGGGAGGAGATGATGATTGGTGGACAGAAAGTATTTATCAAAAGTAGGCGTGTGATTGAACAAACCTTTGTGACGGATGATGCCCATGGTTCCAGGATTGAAAAGTTGTTTTTCATGAAGCCAGTCAGAATTTCATCAAAAGGTCCTTATGATTATGAGAAGGATCCTCGAACCTTAGAAGACTTGTTAGATAAATCCGGTTCAAGAAAAGTTAGAAAGTTTGATGGCCTTAAACCAAGCGAAAAACCTCAGATTTCTGAAGAAGCTAAAGCGCTCATAGAAAACGCTCATAAAGCAATTGTTTTTGGTGAGAGTGGAATGGTCACCAGCATTCTACCCGATTTTATGGTGCAGGGCGTCATTGAGGCAGTCAAAGCGCGAATTGATTCCGGTGTGGTAGGTATTTTCTATCCCAAATTGACGCTGGATTTTGAAACGATGGGTTTAAGTTTGAAAGAACAAATTGAATTAATGGATCGAAGTATTAAAAAGGCAACGGGGGGCAGACTTGGATTTTCCGACATTATTACAGATGTCATTGTTCCGAGAATTCCGCCGAAGATTAAAGAACGAGCAGATATTTTCTTTGAGGCTGCAAAGAAAGATTATGGCAGTGAAGAAGTGCAAGGTGAGTTGCAGGGTCGGTTGGCGAAACTGAGTAAATACTACCCATTTCCGAGGTTGGAAGTTACTGAAGATGACATTCAGTTTTTCAGAAGTAAAGGTATTAGAATTCACGAAACTTTCGCCTTCGATTTTAATTCAAAGAAAAAGCTTGTTTACAACAAAGTGGAACTTGAAGAATTGATTGATATGATTGCAACGAGAGAATCCTTGCTACGCTTGGTTAAAGATCCAGTTCGAAGAGATACGTTAAGGGCTAGCCCCGGAAGAGATATTGAGGGTAGGCTTTTTTGGCCGCTTTCTGATTGGGATGCTATTTTTGAGGCCATTGAAAAAAGTGGAATTGCAACTGAACCAGTTACTATTGTTTTTAACGAAGGGACATCTTACGAAAAACCTTTCCCACGGTTTTTTCCTTCTCTTCAAGGGCTAGATTCAGTGCAAAAACAAGCAGTCACTAAGTATTTGACAGTTTTTATTTATAACAGGCTGAGTACTTTTGGTCCCGAAAGCGTAACTATTCATGCAAATCAACAATTTCAAGATGCAATTAAACAACAATTCAGTCAGGGCGGTTATTCTTTAATGAAGGAATTTTTGTCTGCGTATCACGGTAGCAAAGTTGAATTCAACTATCGGGCTGACCCGTATCAAGGTAAGGGTGGAATACCGATTAGCGGAAAACATACAGGAGTTTCCAAAATTGATAAGCCGCGCAGCATGGCCGGTTACAGTGTTGGTGTTAGTGTTGATGATAAGGTGATTAATATTGTATTGCTTCACGACGGCGAGGTTTTTCACAGAGGAGGTAAGAGGGGAGAGAAACGAGTTGTGTGGAGTTCTACACCTGAAGATTTTCAAGATACCGATCCTTATGTTGGGGATATTAAAAATAAAATTTTAGCACTTCTTCAAGACTTTGGCCTCGGAATAAAAGATGTTGAAGTTATTGGGTTGAGCTGGCCGTCACCAATTCATAACAATCGTATCATCAGCCGTGCGAGTAGACTCGTAGAAGGTTTTAAGGATTATGTTCCAAACGTGTTTGGACAAAAGATTGGGGAATTGGCCAATCATTTATCAAACGAACTTGATGGAAAGCCGGTTCTCTTAGTTAAAAATGGCGAGGCGGTTGCCTATAAACGAAAAGTAGATCAAGACTTTAAGGGTCTGCAACAAAGACAACTAATCGTTGGTTTGGGCAATACTTTCTTGGCATCTTATGTATCGCGTCGTGGTGATGTTGAAGATGTGTTAGCTGAAATTGGAAATGTGGTTATTGATATGGGTGAGAACGCTCCAATACATACATTTACGAAAGTGAAGGGTGTTGCGCAGCAGTATTTTTCTATAAAGGGTGTCCAACGGTTAGGAAATGATTTGCTGATGGGGGATTTAACGCCTGGATTGGTGAGTACGGAACTCGGGAAAGCGTTTGAGGAAGCTGTAAAAGATTTCAAAGTTGCTGAGAAATTTGTAGATCTCCAATCAAAAGCAGAAAAAGAAGTTGCAGGTGACGAGAGTAAGCTTGAGAGGAACGATAGGGATTTGTATTACAAAGTCATTAGAAAAATCAGTGAACGTTTTGTCGCCAAAATTGAAAAACTCCGCAGTCTTTATTCTCCGTGGATGTTTTTATTGCCTGAGGAAGCAACCGCTCTTGATGAGCGCGGTGAGGTGGGTACGGCGGGTAAGTTGAATGAGTATAGCATCCGAGAAATTGCTGCCATGGCGAAACCAATGATTGATAAGAAAATTGATCAACGAATTGGAATTATGTTGGCGAAAGATGTGAGTTTTGACACGATCATTGAGGCGTTTAAAAATTCGAATCCGCAGGTAGAGTTGGTTTTTGATAAATTAGCTGAGTACCTGACTGAACTTCTTATTGAACTTAATAGTTATATTCCAGTTGAGCAAGTCGTTCTGTATCTCGGTCCCGAGGATGTTGCAAGTAAGATGCTACGTTTGGTGCGGAGCGGGTTGCGTCAAAAATACCCTAGTAAATCGAAGGAGAAACCGAAGGTTGATATGTTGCGCGTAGATTCAAAAGAGGCACCATTTATCGAAGCAATCGGAGCTGCTTATGCTGCGAATTTGAATCGATCTGAATTGAGAAGTGAAATTGGATTTGGTGTTGAGAAAAAGGAAGAGGGAAAGGTAATTTCAGAGAGCGGAAACGGAAAAACTATCAAGCATCGACTCATTCCGGAAATCGAAAAAGCGGAAATAGACGCAACTCAAAAGCCAGACGTTCAAATACGAGGAGGAGAAGTCTATTTACGTAACGAAGGAATACGAGAAAGTTTTCGTTACATGAGTTACTTTTATCAAAAAGTCGGTTATTTAAAAGCAAAATGGAGTTCATTAATACTTTTTCCATTTGCGCTGTGGGCGGTGTTTGATTTTTTGGTATTGCAACTATGGAAACGTTCGGCGCCTAAAATCCCATTTATTGGTCCGGATTATCTTCCGGGTGGATTTTTGCAAAGCGAGATTAAAAATCGTTACAATTATGTGAATTATAAGCATGAAGATATTGAATTTAAAATAAAACCTAGCGACGAAAAGCCAGGTGAATACGTTGTGACGGAGATTCGTGAGTTGTGGTTTCGTGAAAGAATGGAATTTTATCGAGATATGGCTTCATTTCGAGAAGAGCTCGAAGATCATTATGGTGATTATATTGAAGACATCAAGCGACTTCTTAACCCAAATTTTGGCATGAGAGATTATCTGACACTAAATCAAATTATTGGACGGATTGAACTCTTGAGACGAAAGCATTTTCCATTGGTGATGGCAAACGAAGATCGAATCCGAGCAGAGAGTGCCTTTGAGGCAAACAAAGAAACGGCTACTTACATAAATGAATTTCCTGAGTATGAACAAAAGATAAATGCAGTTGTTATTCTGAGCCATCTTGTGAGTGACGAAAGTTTTCTTAAACTTTCGAATTCCGAAAGACTTGCCAGATTAAAAGAAATGGTTGATTATCCGGTTCCAATTGATGACCGAAATCGCTTCATGCGGGAAATTTATAAAGTGCCTGGCTGGTATGTGCACGTGTTGGGTGATGCCCGCTCTATCGAGGCAGAGCTTCGGGTGTTCGGTTACGAGATTCTAAAGGAATGGGTGCGATTAACGAAGAGCGGTGAGATTGATTTGCTTAATGATATGGATTTGAGCAATCTAGCGAAGACAATGGGGATTACTTTTATTGTCAAAAAGGATCGGTTTTATCATGATGCGACATTTGAAGATGTTGAAAAAGTGTTAGCGTCAGATTCGATGAAAGGTATTAAAAGACTTGTTGATTTGGGCTTGATTCGCATTGTTCCTGTCAAATCCAATCAAAGTGGATTAAATCTGAACGATGCGAATAATAAATTAATCCGCATTTTCAAAAACGTACAGGAAAAAAATGTGCGACTTGGAGTATTTGGCGAAGACAATCTTTTGACATTTAATACGGTTGATATGGATATGTATGCTTTTGGAAGTGCCTCAAAGCAAGAAACGCAACGATACACAGGCCTTTTTAGAGAAGACGAAGAACGTCCAATTCCATATGCATATATGTTATTTGTCCCAGCAAAAATACAGATCGCAAAAAATTTTGATGGTGCTGAATACGCACGGCAAAGAGTTTTAGATTTTTATAAAGTAAGACTCCGTTTAGATGGCACGGACAATCCGAATGCGTACGATGAAGTTTTAAGAGTTATGCGTGAAACAGGCAAAACCTTCGTCGAAGCGGTTTATCCAAAAGATCTTTTGGTGCGTAGGACGGATATTTTTGGAGACCCAATCGATATCGAAAGAGAGTATGCAGTTCGAGACAAACGAAAATTTCCAACTTTGACAGATTATATTCATTTCCGAAATCGTCAGCTTTCTGATGAACTTGCAAGCTTGGAAATTGGTGAGGTGGATGGGGGCGACTACATCTCATCGCAATATCGATTGACTGAGAAAATCGCCAGGGGTGACGAAGCGGCAAGCGTGGAAAAAGTAAGCGATGAAAACGGTTATGATGAAAAGCCCAATGTGATTGTTAAAGGAATTAGTTTTGACTTTAAAAATAGACAAGGGTGGCAGGTGTTGCCAGGACGAGCTCAAGAAATACCAAAGGGATACCTCTCGGACCAACCAAGACAATTAGTGACGCCGGCTAAAGTTGGTGATTTCTATCAAGGCGCACGATTTGTAACTAATTTGATTTATTCAATCACAGATTTATCAAGAGATACTGTGCATAATGCAAATCGTTTGAAACGCCCAGAAGAGCAACTACACGATTACCCCTATTTATTGAGTGCTTATAAGTTGCCCGGTGTTGCGGCAAGGCCACCACTATATAATAAAGCATACTTTGGTAAGGATAAAGACGATAACCTTATTTTTGGTCGCTATAAACTTGGTGGAGGCAAATTGGTGTTTGATAAGAATGGAGTGATTGAATGGAGCAAAAGCAACGTGGTGCAGGCTGACGATTTATCAATCGCTCGAGAGCGTATCGCCGTTTTTGCTCCCACGGTTGAAGCGAAACAATCGTCTCTGGATGAAAATTTTAAAAATTTCACGATGCCTGTGGGATATGGCAGAATTAACTTGCTTGTCGTCGATAATAAAATCCACATGATCGTAGAAGGTGATATTTTGGTATCGCCTTTTGGCTACATTATCTCACTGAGTCCCGACGATTATGAACTGGTAGAAGAAACCGCGAGTGGTACTTTTTTGCGCTCTAAGCATGACAGTGCAGCACCGTTAAACGTGAGATTGAAACCAAAGGAAGTCTTAAATGCGAGTCGGAAGGTTTTTATTCCTGCTCAGGATTATTTGTTCAATTATGAAGGGCCGGCCGATTTCAATGGAGATTGGGAAAATATTCAATGGTTTATGGGTGAAGGAAATCTTCTTGTGGAAAAGGGTAGAAATTTGGTCGAGACAGAATCAAGAGCAATGCGTGAATTTGATAAAGAAGGATGGCTGTACGCTCATTCCATGCAAACTCAAGATACTCAAACTCAAGATTGGGTCCGCGGAGCCCGGCAAATTATTGGAGTGACCAAGAGTGGAAAGTTCTTTGCGTTTGCATTTAGCGGAAGGACTCAGCTCAGCGTGGGTGCCACCTTTGCAGAGGCAGTGCAGATCATGAAAAGTGAGTTGGCGGGAGAAAAAATCGATTACGCTGTTAATCTAGACGGAGGTTCTTCCGTCAGTCTTGTATTTACCAGGAATGGTGACTATTTTATGTTGAACTATCCGTCGCCGGGTTTGAATACGCCTGCGGGTTATGAAAAAGGTAGGCCTGTTCCATCATTCCTTCGCATCGGGCCAATTGCAAAGGATCAGGCGCATAAACCTTCAGATTATGAGCGTTCCGAGTTGCGGCAGGTTTTAAGCCCAGAGATGAGAAGGCGGCGCTCCGAATTCAGACGAGTTGCCGAAAAGCCGACCGAGAAAACAGCACCGCCGCTTAAGAGCGGTGAACGAGCAATTGTTGAAGCAATTGCAGCCAAAGAAACATTCGAGCGCGACTTTCGGCTTCGGCAGATTCTGAATGAATTTGCCGATCGTGTTGGCGATCAGGAAGCGAATAAAGCAATTGGAAACGCGCTGGCGATTAATGACGAACCCGCAAAAATTACGCCGCTCACGGAAAATACCCGTCTTGTTGTGGATTGGGAAAGCGCTAACATGCATCTGAATTCTATTCAAGATTATGCCCAAAGGTTTTCTAAAGAATCACCCCTCGTCATTCAGGTCTCAAATGAAACCTTGAAAGACGAGCTGGTTTCAGAAATTGATCGGCTGGGTTTGACTGAAAGAGTTAAAGTAACCACACAAGACTTAAAAGAAGTGGTGCTTGAGCTTCTCGGAACGCTTGGGCCGAATAGCCCGATCAATCATATTATGCCCGATCAGGGAACCGAGCGATTTGGCGATGCAATTCTGCGTGCTGTAATTCAACACGCGGTTCCGGGTATCAATGTTATAAGTCGGAAATCTCTGGCAATCAGAGGGGTTGTGCGCCGGACGATATTACTTGAAGACCTTGTTGTGTCTATGAAAAAAGCGGAAGAAGCCAAAGCGCTTGTCATGCATGCGGCGTAATCCGCGCGACTTTTTTAAGGAAATCCTTCGACTTAACCCACTCACATGGGCTTTGATCAAGATGAGGGGGGTCAGGTAACAACGCGACCCCCCTCAATAAATTTGTTTTCAAACTGATACATGCTGTGATAAACTGACTAACATTTATGACGGAAATGTCCAGCTCGCAATTCACTCCAAACCGCCGCTCGGTCAGGAATATCATCATTCACCGGCCGATGCAGCGTGAATTTACCATGATCACGATTGCGATCATGATGCTTTCCGCGGTTTTTGTGAATTTCTTGATTCAGCACACACTTGAAGAGGTTATTTCCAATAACGTCTCAGGATTCGGACGAATCGGCGCTTACAATGTGCTATCGGACGCAAGTTTCGAGCTGATTGTGCGTGTGACGCTCGTCATGTTTGTCACGATCCTGTCGGTCGGGCTTTTTGGCGTGTTTTTTCTGCACCGGGTCGCCGGGCCAGTTTATCGTTTTCATCAATTGTTTCGGCATCTTAATCAAAACGAAATTCCGCAGGATTTTTCGCTGCGTCAGAAAGACTTTTTTAAAGAATCAGCCGCAGAGTTAAACCTGCTTTTTAAAGTGCTGAGAAAGCGCAAAGCAGCGATCAGCCAAGTGGAAGGAATTTTGACGACCATTTCTGAAAAGGCAGAACCTCAGGAAGTCCGGAACAAAATCCAAGAAATCCGCTCGATCATTAAAAGCTCCCAAAACAACTCCTAATTTCCTCGTTTTAGTTTCAGTTTACCTGATTTACGATTAACTGGGAAATTTGGGTAGATGGTATCCACCCTCGATGAATTGTGTCGTCAATGAGTCAAGATGGATCGGCTGTAAGTTTAGCACGTTCTTGTTGATGTCTGGAAACGCTTTCTGAACAATCTGACATGGGGATTGGCCCTCC
>OBEQ011324274.1_pt1 | contig 68671 bp, 67 predicted proteins | sample 1670901 | NCBI WGS metagenome assembly OBEQ01 (sample SAMEA104232315, study PRJEB22302) | groundwater metagenome | biome: forest; feature: aquifer; material: groundwater | place: USA | collected 2011-08-07 | depth 5.4 m
GAAAATCGACCCTTCTGAATTTGATGGCGGGAGGTTTGGACCCGTTGCACGGCACACTCCGCTCGCACGACCAGATGCGGCTTGGGTATTTTGGTCAGACCAACATCAATCGTTTGCATAAAAACCAAACGGTGGAAGAGGAAATTGGCTCCGCAAATCGCGACTTGAACCGCACCGCCGTGCGCACTCTTTGCGGCATCATGATGTTTTCGGGCGACAATGCCGAAAAGAAAATTTCAGTTTTATCGGGCGGCGAAAAAAGTCGCGTCCTTCTGGGAAAAATTTTAGCCTCTCCGGCCAACCTTCTTTTTTTGGATGAACCGACCAACCATCTCGATATGCAATCGATCGATTCGCTCTGTGACGCGATCAAACGATTCGATGGCTCCGTCATCATCGTTACCCACTCCGAAATGCTGCTGCGCGAGCTTGCCGATCAGCTGATTATTTTCCGTGAGAGCGGTGCAGAGTTCTTTGACGGAAATTACGACACCTTTTTGGAAAAAATCGGATGGGATGAAGAGATTTCTGACGCTCCGAAACCTGTAAAAGTGACGCAAAACACCAATAAAAAAGAGCAAAAACAGCAGCGTGCCGAACTGATTCAAGAACGCTCACGCCTATTAAATCCTCTCAAAAAAGAGATTGATCATTGCGAAAACACCATCATGAAGCTTGAGGATAAGGTGAAAGTATCGCATGAGCAACTGATTGTCTATTCCAATCAAGGGGAAAGCGGTAAACTCATGGAACTGTCCAAACAGATTGCCGCCGATGAGAAAATGATCGAAGAACTGTTCGAGCGGCTCGAAGTCGCTAGCGACGAATTTGAGCGGATCACCAAAGAGACCGATGAAAAACTCTCGACACTCTAAAATCCGCCTCGACAAACTCCTTGCCAATCTCGGCTATGGAAGCAGAAGTGAGGTTCAACGTTTTATTGCCGATGGGCGTGTCCGCGTACACAATGAAATTGTCAAAAAAACCGATATCAAAGTAGCCCATGACGACGTCCTATTTGACAACGAACCACTCGATCCCCCCTCTGGAATGGTCATACTCATGCATAAACCGCTCGGTCTCGTATGTTCACACGATGATTGCGAGGGAAAACTCGTCTACGATCTCCTCCCGACGCGATGGAGGATGCGCGATCCCAAAATCTCCTCCATCGGACGACTCGACAAAGAGACCAGTGGATTACTCCTCCTCACCGATGATGGACAACTCCTCCACCGCCTCACCTCCCCGCGCCATCACGTTGCCAAAGTTTATGAAGCAACCCTTGATCGAGCACTTAGAGGGGATGAAGTCTCAATTTTCACCTCGGGGACGCTGATGCTAAACGGCGAAAAATCTCCGTGTCTTCCTGCAAAGCTCACCATCATCGACGAAACCCATGCCACCTTAGAAATCACCGAGGGGCGTTACCATCAGGTACGGCGGATGTTTGCGGCGGTAGGAAACCATGTTACTACTTTGCACCGCTCATCGTTTGGGGAATTAACACTGGGGGATTTAGAGGTGGGGGAATATCGAATACTCACTAAAAATGAAATGCTAATTTAACTGCTCTCCATCATTCCCGACCTGATCGGGAATCTAGCTAAATCTTACTTCCAATCAATCATTAACAAAATCCCTCTTCTCAAAACTCCAATGATACCCAATCCCGTCTATGACGATCACTGAATGAGAACTGCCATAAATAGGATCACCAAAAAGAGTAAAATCCGTCCACTTATTTAAATTAATTTTCAGCCAAATTGGTTTTGTATAATACTTTTCTTTCGCTACATTTTTGATATAAAATGAAGCTTCAAAGTATGCCGAGTATCCCAAAAAAATAATCCCTCCACCGATCAATGAAGCAATAGATAAACGATCAAGACGATAAAAAATTTTTAGCACATAAAAGCCAAGAATCATTAAAATAAAAAATGCAATGATCGACAAATAAACTATATCAGCATAAACGATTATCCAATAGAATGGATAAATGATTAATTGTGCAAAACATCCTAAAAAAAACAATACTACAAATAAAATAAGAATAATCTGTGTCATTTTAATTTTTCCTTCCCCCTCGATAAACTACCGTCGCTGCAAAAATCCCAACAACATCAGCAGCAATATCCGCCCAATCAAACGTACGGCTCGGAAAATAGAGTTGACTCACCTCTTCGGCAAACGCGAAGCTCATAACGAGCAATGTCCCGAATTCCATCCGAAACCACTGTTTCCCATTAAACCCATAATTAAGAAAATACGCCATGATCCCATACAAGATGGCATGAGCAACTTTATCCCCATAGGGGATCATCCCCACCACATGAAACGCGAAATTATAGTTTGCCGTATCGGCTTTATAGATGATGGCTAACAATATGGCGAAAAATGATGCAGGATAAAAAATCCGTTTCAGACGGTTCGATTTCATAGTTGCTTCCATCGGTTTATGCACTCATTCTTTGATGATTTTTTTTCCATGCTTTATACGATTTTTCATCTGAGAATAAAAATGCGACGTTCTCTGTCTCTAAAGCTTCTATTCTAGATTTCGATACGCAATAACGCTCTTTTTCGGGAATATTTTCGCCATCAAAATCCCAACAAATACGATCCCCTCTCTCATTTCGATAATCGAATAATCCGTTGATGTTACGATGCAATACGTCTATACTGTGTATTGTTACCCCCATATCTCTCAAAAGTTCAACCATTTCCAGTGCTTCTGAACGCTTTAACGCATAAAATTGACTGCCGTTGTGTTCACTCATATCGATACCTGACATTTTGTAAAATTCAAAAATATCCATTGGAATCCTCCTGATTATTGATTAAAGGCATACGTATTAATACGTTCATTCACATAATTTAATTGCGTCTCTCCGTGAGTGCGAATAAGTTCACATCTTCCATAATGATATTGCATTGCCGAGCGGCAGCTATCCTTTGGAAAATTGACCGTCAGCATCACGGGAGTCTGTTTCAATGCCGGAAGGGCATCGATTGAGAGCGTTGAGAGCATTGCTGTATCGAGTTTGGCAGGGTCATTTTTAAATTTTGCTACATTATGGGATGCAATCATATAATCGACATTGAGTGAAGCAACGAGTGTAAACGCAATCAATCCCATCGCAGTGACGGTGTTCAAAATAACGTGATACGATTGACGGATAATCATGAGGACAATCCCCACGACCAACACCGCAATCAGAAAATACTCAAACCATTCCACATAATAGCGCAGTGTCGTCATCCCCATCAATGTCTGATACAGGTGCATCTTTTTGAGCGACGCAATCCCCATGACGACCGTTTGTGCCATAAAGAGCCCCATCAGGATTTGTATACTCATCTCTCCCTTATAACGGCGCATCATCCCCAAAAAGATAACAACGACTAGACCAATAACCCATGCGAGTTGAAAGAACCCTTCACGGGCAAACTGAGCGGGTGCGATTCCCGATTGGGTAATGTACGCTTCCCCTCCGAATAGATACGCAATCTGGAAAGCCAAAAAGGCGGCGAAAAGGGTATTAAGCCCGCCTAAAAAAATCCCGACAATCACTTTATCATAAGCTTTTACCTCATCATATCTAGGGCGTTCTGCACGGTTGAGATAGCTGTAGAGATAGATCCCTAAAAAGAGGAAAAAATAAAGCGGCACCGATACCATCTGATCGATTTGCGGAATCGCGAAGAGTTCGACGATTCGGTTTACGGCACTGTTAAATTTGGTATCGGCGTTCATAAACAATGCCAAGAAAAGTCCTATAAACGGTACGGTGACGAGCACCCCTTTGAATACCCGTTTATAGATCGAATAGTTCGGATTGAGTGCGAACAGATGAGAAAAAAACGCTCTGAAATATTTCCACGGCGAAAACGCAACCAACAGCCTCGGAATCAGTGTCTGATATAAATGATCGACTTTGTGCATACTCGTGAGGTAGACGATGAGAATCGCCGAGACAATAATCGCAGGGAGATAAGCTTGTGTCAATGTGTTGTTATAGATAAACACATCAGCGATCCACACCGCCACAAACGGAAGCACCCATAGCGTATAGCGGTTGATCACCTGTGCACTCAGAGCCAAATAGAGCATCGGAATCATCGCTATCAGAAGAAAAAGGATATTCCCCAGCCCGATCGCATTTTTCGGGACAAAAAACGATTGAAACAGCGCGAGTACCAAACTCACCCCGATCAACGTCACACTAAACCATCCATTTGCAAAACGGTTCCCCTCTAAATCTACCGTACGAATCTCTTCTGTTAAATTAGCCATGATTTTCTCCTTGGTATTGATTCATAATATTTCTAGCCAATCGTGTATCGATCCGTGCACCTAGCTGCTCAAACATCGTGTAATACCCCAAGAGAGTACGATTTAGAAAAAGGTACTCTTGGTTAAATTTATGGACGGAGTGGGTCTGCTTTTTCTGCACTTCCAAGATGGTTTCAAACCCTCTTTTGGAAAAGTGGTGATCATTTCCGAAATCGTAATGATCTTTTGTGAGGACATCAATATAGAGCCGATCTAGAGGTTTAATCACCTCGTTATAAAATGCAACCATCGACGCATCATCACTCAAATCGATCATGTTAAGTGCGGCATACTGTTTTGCGATATTGAGATCATCACATTCCTCTATGAGAGAGAGGTGCAATCGGTTATAGGGGATGAGGAAACCATCATCGACATATTTGATGCATCCAAAATCGATGAGTCCCAATCGGTCGTTATCCATAAAGATAAAATTACCCGGATTAGGATCGGCATGGATCGCTTTGAGGGTATACAACGTGGTAAAAAAGGTATCAAAAAGGAGCTGTGCGAAGTGATTTCGTAGCGCTTGTGTTGGAGAGGATTTTAAAAATTCGCCAAACGATTTTCCCTCTATATACGAACAAACCAGTACTTTAGATGTAGAGAGCTCGGGATAAACTTGAGGGATAACCACCTGCGGATGATTGAGTTGCTCACTAAAAAACAGGACGTTTTTCGCCTCATTAGTGTAATCGACCTCTTCGTAGAGTCTTTGGTTGATTTCTTCGATGATATGATCGACGTTTTGACCTTTTGCGAAGCGTTGAAGCGCGAATTTGATCATCCCCATATCGGTAGCTATCGTATTGGCGATTCCGGGATACTGCACTTTGATCGCGACGTTCTCGTGGTTATGGAGCGCTTTGTGGACTTGTCCGAGACTCGCACTCCCAAACGGTGTTGATTCAAATGATTCAAATAACTCCTCAGGATAGCCGTTTAACTCCTGTTTGATGATTTTTCGGATCAGGGCACGATTGATCGGCGGGATCGCATTAAACGATTTGGTGATTTGTTCGAGATAGGTTTGCGGTAAAAAAGGCAATGCCAAAGCTACTTGTTGAGCGATTTTGACCGATACCCCTTTGAGCTCGCCAAGTGCTTCGATGATTAGCTTCGCCGTCGCTTCTTGCGTCTCGTCTTGGATGGATTGTCGGTTATTATCAGATGAGATCAGTTTTTTCATCACCCCTTTGGAGTGGTTGGCTCCGATTTTGACTAACGTTTTGCCGATCACATTAACACGTGCTATCGTCGTTGTCGGTATGCACTTATCCATGAAACACCTCGCCGAGTTTACGTTTCATTTTTGTGAAACGACTCTGTTTGGTAGAAAAGCGTGTCAACGAAGAGAGGAGATGATTTTTGAACAAAAACATCCCCAACTCAGACGCTTTATTCAGAAGATTCGATTGGAGCAACGCTTCGATAACCCCCATCGAATGGTCGATAAACTGCGTCGTATTTTCGAACGATTCGCTCTCATCCTTGACCCAATACGCGACCACCACCACGAAGTAATCCCAAAACAGCTTCGGCAGATACTCTTCAAATGGAGGCGTTTCGATCTCTCCCGCTTCGATGGCGATAGCGATCATCTCACCCACCATATCGGTAAAGAGACGGTTGGTCGCATAAAGTGATTCGAGTTTTAACGATGAGGAGTGAAAAACCATATCGGCGATTTGGATCATAAACTCCCGATCTTCAAGATAGAGTTCGAGTTCGGTCTCGATCAATGTCTGGAGTTGCTCTCGTAAGGTATACGTATGAAAATCCTCAATCGCATTTAAAATCTCCTGCGTTTGCTGATGTTTCAACTCGATGTAGGTATACAACATCTGCTCTTTGGTCGGGAAATAGTTATAGATCGTCGGATTACTCACTCCGGCATTTTTAGCCATCTCTCTCATAGAAGCATTTTTGAACCCTTTTTCGATGATGAGTTCAACACCTGCTTCGAGTATTTTGATCTTTGTCAGCTCTTTGGCATCTTGGGAAATTTTCATACTATCTCCTTTTGTTTAACGTAGTATATATTAAATACGCTTTTATTGTCAAGTATTTTATAGTAAGTTAAATAAAATACTTATTTTGATTAAGTTTGTTACTTTAAGCACTTTAAACTATTGATCATAATAAAATAATGAAAATTAACTTTTTTAGAGAATGATAATGACTTATTTTATAAAACAATTATTGACATCGTTAGGTGTAGCTATTGTTTTAGTTTTTTCCGGTTGTTCAAGCCACAATCATCTTACAACGACCAATATTCATGCAATTGAACTTGATGGCAAGATTATCATTGGAGAAGGGATTGGTGATGTGGGCGAAGAATTCGCTGATATCGATGAAGGAAACGATACTTTAAAAGGTACTCCTAAAAATGACCTCTTTTTTGCTGGACGGGGTGACGATATTATATATGGCGAAGATGGTACTGATTTTATTTACGGTGAAAAAGGTGATGATATTATCTTTGGAAATGATTTTAGCGGTGACGATGATAAACACGGCGATTATCTTGCTGGTGGAAGAGGATACGATGTTTATATTACAAATAATCAAGACTATATAAATGATTCTGATGGAAATGGACTTATTGTTTTTGAAAAAAACCTCCTTACCGGAGGAAATAAAATACATAATAGATTTGCATTTAATGATAATTCTTATAGAGGTGATGATGGAATATATACACTTTCTGAGAATACACTCGTATTAACAAAGTATACTGGTGAAACACTTACCATTAAAAATTTTATTAATGGAGCGTTGGGAATCATACTTACAGATTCTAATGCTATTCAAGGAGCCCTTACTTCTCCAATAGATACAGGTTCAAATACTAAATTACCTGAAATATTTGATGATAAAAATAGTAGCATACATTCAACAATACTATTAGAATTTAAAAATAGTCTAATCAATTACCACCCTTAGCTATAATCACATCATGATAATCGTATATGACCATCCCTCTTTCGTCATCGCCTACAAAAGTGCCGGAGTCAATTTCCACTCCGAAGTAGTAGCCGGTTTCGTCGTCCAAGTGAGCCAACAGCTCAACATCCCCCTCTTCCCCGTCCATCGCCTCGATAAAATGACCTCAGGGCTCGTAATCCTCGCCAAAAATTCCGAAACTGCCGCACAATTCGGGAAGATGTTTGAAAACCGTGAGATTGAGAAATACTACCTCGCGATCTCAATGCGAAAGCCGAAGAAAAAAATGGGGTGGATCAAAGGAGATATGACAAATGCCCGACGGGGAGATTATAAGCTCCTCACGACCATGAAAAATCCTGCAATCACTCAATTCATCAGTTGCGCTTTGCGAACCCATGAGCGCTTTTTCCTCATCAAACCCCATACGGGAAAAACCCATCAGATACGTGTCGCCCTAAAATCTCTAGGCTCCCCTATCGCAGGTGATGAGCGCTACGCGCAAGCCGACGAAGCGCGCAAAGAGGATCGTGGCTATCTTCACGCCTATGCACTACGATTTCGTTTGAATAATGAAGCGTTTAGTTTTGTCTCACCGCCGGATGAGGGGGAACGATTTGTAAGTTTAGAGTGCAAAGCACAGCTCGAAATATGGAATAACCCGTGGGAACAATTTTGAAAACCTTTACTACCGAATCCATGACCGACATTCTCTCATGGGTGCAAGAAACCCTCAAAGAATCGAATACCATTACCTTTGAAGTACTCAATCCCGACATCGGTCGAGGACACTACGCAGGTGAAACCATAATTATCGATGGGATCGATTATCTCTACCGAAGCTATAAAGGATGGAGTGATTTAGGGGAATTGCTGTTTTGTCGAATGTTGACCCCGAAACCAATCTCTGACAACACTGTCGTAATCACCTATGAAAAGCTCGATCTCACCGACTCATTTCACCGTTCCAAAGAGAAAGAAGAAAAATACGGAACCGCCTCCCGTTTCGCCGCTATCCATAAAAATGAAGAACCGGCATTTCTATCTCCCTATCTGCGTGCGCTCCGAAGTGTCAAAGTGGGAGAAAAAAAACGGATACTCAATCTGGGGATCAATACGGGCGATGAGTTTGACCTCATCCGTCAAATCCTCCCTCGCGAAGAGTATCTTAATCTTGAACTGATCGGGATTGACCACTCTGAAAGTGCTATGAGCGTTGCAAGAGAACGCTTCGATGAGGGAAATGCGACCTTTTACGCGCACGATATCAATGATCTCGCTTCACTCGGATTAGGGAAATTTGACCTCATCATCACAATCGGTACCCTGCAAAGCAGCGGACTGGAGTTCAAACCTCTCTTTATGTCACTGGTACAAAATTATCTTAGCACAGATGGCGCGATTATTTTAGGATTTCCCAACTGCCGATGGATGGGGGGAGAGATGATTTACGGAGCCAAGGCACCGAACTATCCCTATTCCGAGATGTCGATACTGGTAAAAGACATTTACTATTGTAAAAAATATTTGCAGCAAAAAAAGTTTAGAGTTACCCTTACAGGAAAAGATTATCTGTTTTTAACCGGAACGAAACTCGTCTAACGCATAGATGAATTATTTTTCCCGTTTGCCTTCCCACGGATCTTTGACGGGATGCTGCGTATGAATTTCATCCATCACATTTTCGGTTTTTAAATGATAGACCTCTGCATCCGGAGTTATACAATAAATCTCATATTCAAGAAGATGCGGATTTTGTTTGACCACCACCTCTTTAAGATCCAAAGTCATAGCATATTTTCGAATAGCGACAACGGTATGCATATCTTTTGTTGTAAACTTTACAATCAAATCACCTCTATACCCTGAATAGGTATTAATATCATCAATATCTAAATCGAGTGCGTACCGGATGATTTCTTTTCTTTCCGCTTGCATGCTCTTAACCTCCTTCTTAATTTCTAAAAACCTTTCGATTAGTATAACATATTAAAAAATATTGTCTAAATTGTCTTTCCAATTATGCTATACTGTAATAATAACCTAATATCATAGAGATACTATAGAATGCCCAGCAAAATCGGTTTAGCTAATTTTGAATCTCCTATCATTGCACTCTACCCGCTTAAAGGATTGATGCTCGGAGTAGTAACTGCCAATCATGAAATCTACCTCTATAATCCTACGGATAATAAGCAAGAGAGGCTTCTTCGGCTTAATTTGCCGAAAGATACGAAGCTCTATTGCGTATTTGACCCCATTCATAACCGCATCGCATTTGGAAGCAGTAACAGTAAAGCGCTTCATCTCATCGATCTGGATCAAAAAAAAACCATCCGCAAATTTGAGTTGAACGAACAGTATCCTACCCTCCTTTCATTCGATCCTAGCGGATCGTATCTCATCTGCGGAACCGATCAAGGTCGGGTACTTCTTTGGCGCTGTGATTCATCAACCCTTATTGCGAGAATGCACTCTTTTCCCGAATATGCCGCCTACTCCACGATTAAACCAAAATTCAACTTCGTCTCCGCCATTGCCTTTGACAAAGAGTTGGTGGCGACAACAGGGTATGGAGGAAGTGTTGTTATCACGGATTACCTTGGACAGACACAAACGCAGCGTCTTCACGCCGGCTATGTCAAAAACGGTGCCCTCCTTTTCTATCAGGAATTTCTTATCGTCGGCAATCAGAGCGGAACCCTTTTAAAGCTGGATCGAAATACCAAATATCCCAATCAACGTCTTAGCACAGCCCTAGGCCCTATCACCCATTTGATCAAAGCAGGATCAGAACCCTATATTCTGGTCACTTCAGAGCAGCGCCATATTATCTTGGTCGATGCAGAAGAGATGAAAATACTCAATGACTCGTATATCGAACTCGAACATCCGATCACCGTTATTTGCAAAGATGAAGAGGATAAACTCTATGTCGGAACCAAAAAAGGGGAACTTTTCCGTTTCGATCTGGAACCGCAATATCATCTTGATACCCTTATTGCTTCGAAAAAATATTCCGACGCATACCTGTATGCCCAAAAAGAACCTTTACTCCAAAAAAATCGATCTTTTAAAGAGCTAGAATCGATCTTTGAACTTAAAATAGAATCGGCGCGCGTCACCTTGGAAAAAGGGGATGTGGAGAAAGCCAAAACCATTTTAGCCCCCTTTCTTCCCGCAAAATCAAAAGAAATTGCTACCCTTACCATCGCGTATTCACATATTGACCGACTCACGTATCTTTTTAACCAGCAAAAGCTCTCCCCTTTTTACGGTTTAGCGGAACAATACCCTCAGCTACAATCGACATCATTATTTTTACTGGCAGAAAAATTTTGGTCCGAACGGTTTGGAAAAGCTCAAAAATTGATGCTTATGGGGAAAACAAAAGAGAGCCGGGCAGAACTTCAGCCCTTTACCTCCGTAAGTGTAAAATGGCCTTTTATCCAACTTCTTCTCCAACATTTTGACGTATTAAAAAAATGTTCCAAAGCGATTTATGAACACGATTATCGAACCTTGATGCAACTGAGTCATCGCTATCCCATTATTCGGAAACTTCCCTCGTATATTCAACTGATATCAGAGGCAGGAGAACTGGTACCGGCCATTACCGATGCGTTAAAAACCAAATCGTTTGAACGGGCTACTTTATTATTGGAAGAGCTTACCAATGTTATCCAATATGAAGAAGATTGTGTTGAACTCAAAAAGTTTGCCTCTCTTGCATCCAATCTGCATCATGCCATTAGCCACGATCATATGCGTTCTGCCTATCGTCTACTCGATTCCCATCGCGAGCTTATGATCCTCCCTTGGGCTCAAGAGCTCGAAGTACAATGGAATGAGAAACTGCAGCGAAGTGAAAGTTATGCCATCAGCGGTGATGCAATTTCTGTTAAGAAAGAGTTCTCAAATCTCATCACTCTCCCTAAACGACATGAACGCATCGGAGATCTTCTCAGAACCGCCTATCACGTGCAGCTCAAGCAACTATTACGTAAAAACGCCTACCGTTTTAAAGCCGGTGTCGATACGTATTGTGAACTTTTCGGTATGGATACGGAGCTTCGTTTCCTTATTAAAGAAGCTCAGACCCAAGGTCTTAGCATCACGCTGCATGCCATTCAATTTCAATCCAAAAACCGTGATCAATGGCTTTCTCATATTACCATGCTTCCCAATCATATCAGCTAATCACTTCCATTTATTCCTCCTAACACCACTTATAAGCTCTCCTAAGTTATAATAAAAGACTATAAATTTGGAGTTTTAATGCCCGCTTCTACCTCTTCGATCTTCCGTCAGGTTCTGACCCTCCCCGTCATTGTCATTGCTATGGGATATTTTGTCGATATCTATGATTTAATCCTTTTCGGCGTTGTCCGTGTAGCGAGTCTCACAGAACTCGGATTAAACAGCGATCAAATTACGTCATGGGGTTCTATCATCCTCAATATGCAAATGGGGGGGATGCTGATCGGCGGTATTTTGTGGGGGATAATGGGAGATAAAAAAGGGCGTCTTTCCGTATTGTTTGCCTCAATTATCCTCTATTCGATTGCCAATTTCCTCAATGCTTTCGTCACCAATGTCGAGCAATATGCCGCATTGCGCTTTATTGCCGGAATCGGTTTGGCAGGGGAACTTGGGGCTGGAGTTACCCTCGTTGCCGAGATTCTCCCTAAACATTTGCGCGGGTATGGCGTTATGAGTATCGCAAGTTTCGGAGTACTGGGAGTGGTTGCCGCTAATCTGGTCGCACAAAACTTTGATTGGCGTAACGCCTATATAATCGGGGGGATTTTAGGGTTTTCACTCCTCATCCTCCGTCTAAAAGTACGTGAATCCGGAATGTTTGAACATAATCTCAGCGAAAAAATCAAGCGCGGAGACTTCCTCTCCCTCTTTACCCATCGTCGTCTCTTAGGCAAATACCTCAAAGCGATTGCCATCGGAGTTCCATTATGGTTTGTCGTAGGTGTTATGGTGATGTTCTCCCCGGAATTTGCCAAAGCACTTGAAATTACCGAGCCGGTTACGGCAGGTCAGGCACTGATGTACTGCTACATCGGACTGGCGATTGGAGATTTGGGGAGCGGATACCTCTCCCAAAAGCTCCAAAGCCGTAAAAAAGCGTTTAGCTTTTTTCTCTTTTTCTCCATACTCAGCGTTCTATGGTATTACACCCTGCACGGAGCAAGTGCAAACGAATTTTACTGGGCATGTATGGCATTGGGAATCTTTTGCGGGTACTGGGCTTTATTTATCACTATGGCGGCAGAACAATTCGGGACCAATATCCGTGCGACGGTAGCAACGACCGCTCCTAACTTCGTCCGAGGAGCCGTTGTACCGATCACCACCTCATTCATCCTTTTAAAAGGGAGTTATGGCGTTCTGGGTGCAGGTGCAATCGTTGGAGCCGTATGTTTTCTCCTTGCAATCATAGCCCTCTACTATACACACGAAACATTTCATAAAGATCTGGATTATATCGAAGCATGAGGATTCTTCTGAGAAGCTTGGTGCTGGCGTGTACACTAGCCTATAGCGCACTTTACGCTGCTCCCACCGCAAAAGCGCTTAATGCGTCGTTAGAAGCTCTTGGCTCACCCGAATCGTACGATGATATCAACGCCCTCAATGGCCTCGAAGAGCGTTATCACACGGGGTATGTCGCATTATACAAACGATATCTTGAGACCACTAAAGAGTACAAAGAGGTCGAACAAAAATTTATAGATGCAGGTATCCCTACCTATTTCGCCCTTATTCCCTACTCCGAATCTAAATTCCATCCCAATTCTCACGGTTACGGTACGGCCGGTCTATGGCAATTCACCAAGCAAAGCGGCCAGAACTTCGGACTTACCGTAACGAAAAAGAATGATGAACGACTCAGTATCAACCGTTCAACCGATGCGGTTATTCACCTATTGCTTAGTCTTAAAAAAGAGTTTGGAAGCTGGTATTTGGCCGATTTTGCTTATGCAGCCGGAGAAGGGAGTATCCGCCGTCTTATCGAACGAAACGGAAGTAAGAAAATCTCTGTTTTACTTAAAGATCCCCACTTTCCCTCAGGGACCAAAGCCCATTTTGCCAAAACACTTTTATTGGATGCAAAAATTCATTATTCACAAACGAATGAGGAAGAAAAGGGAGAATAAATCTCCCGAGGGATAGAAGTAAAATTAGCCGATATTCGTGTAAACGGCTTGAACGTCATCGTCCTCTTCGAGCTTGTCAATCAGTTTTTCGATATCCGCCATTTGCTCATCGCTAAACTCTACCGGAGAATTAGCAATACGCTCTAATGCTGCACTATCAGGAGTTATCCCCATTTTTTCCAGTTCAGCGGACAAAGCCCCAAATGAGGTATATTCACCGTAAACACTCACTTCACCCTCTTCTTCTTCGATACTTTCCAAGCCTGCATCGATAAGAGCAAATTCAAGTTCTTCCAAATCCATAGCCGGTTTTGGAAATCGAAATACCGCTTTACGGCTAAACATAAATTCCAAAGAACCATTGTTAAGCGTTTCCCCTTTGGCCCGGCCAAAAATCGTTCGAACATTCGAAATGGTGCGAGCATTGTTATCGGTAGCACACTCTACAAAAAACAGTACGCCATGCGGCCCTTTACCCTCGATATTCATTTCTGCTAATGAGATAGCATCTTTACCGGAAGCCCGCTTGATTGCCGCATCAATGTTGTCTTTGGGCATATTTTGCGCTTTTGCCGTCAAAATCGCACTGCGCAGTTTCGGGTTCATATCAGGGTCTTCACCCCCCTCTTTAGCTGCCATCGTGATAATTTTGCCCAATTTTGGAAATATTCTCGACATATTTCCCCAACGCTTCATTTTTGCCGCTTTGCGATATTCAAACGCTCTTCCCATACGGTATGCTCCTCTAAAAAATATAAAAAATTATGAAATTATAGCGGTTTTAGCCTCTATCTTCAACGCTGCAAAAACCGAATAGCTCGGTTTTAATCGTCAATATAAACGATATCGCTTTGGATGCTGTTAAAGAGAAGGGAGCGGTTATCTACTCGGTGTTGATATAAGAACGTATGCGGTTTCATATTACGTAATACGGTCGTATTGTAGTAATACGCGTTTGTACAACGTCCGACGAAGAGAAAGGAGAAAAGAAGTTTAATACGTGGATTTTCAAACATCTCATGCGGCTGTGCCAAAAAAGTAAGCCCGAATTTTTTGAGATTTACAAGGTCAAAAATGTAAAACATGAAGTCTTCGAATTTGGTATAAAAACCTTCGAGACTGGCAATTTCCTGCATGATGTAGTAGTAATTATCCAAGAGCTCGCGCTTTTGCATCATTTGGGAAAGTTTACTTTTGATATCCCTTTTACTGGCAAAAAATGAAGGGCTTACCGCCATGTAAATATTTTTACGTTCCGCAATAGCCACATCTAAAGCAGCATTAAACTCTTCACTCTCATCAAAACACATATAGTGAAAATCACTGCTGACTTTAAATTTCTCTTCGACTTGGTCTGGTGTCGGATTTGAAAAATCGAGATAGAGAGTCGGAATACCGCTATCGATAACAAATTCGCGGATTTTATTGGCAAGATGCGTTTTCCCAGAGCCCGGTTCTGCCAAGATCAGGGTATTTTCACGTAATACGCGGTCTTGTAGTTCAAGAGTAGCAATAGAACTTTTAAATTTTCCGATTTTTCGTTTCATTGATGTATCCGTACATAGAGATTATAGTGGGATAAGTATAACCAAACCAATCTTATTATTGCCACTCCTCTTGCGTTATTGTAACATCTCCCCGTTCACTGTGACAACTGAGTTCTCCATCACTGATATTGCATTGGAGCCGCATAGAACGCTCACACAGCTTCTCTATCCCCTCAGCGTTCAAATGAATCACACGGAGATTTTTAAACCGCGCAAACGTCGCGCCGTATTGTTTCCACCATGCACTGGCACTTTTGAGATTATAGGTATAGACAATGACTTTTTCACTTCGCCCGCACGCTTTGCGCAATCTTTTCTCGTCCATCTGCCCTAAATCTATCCACAGTTCTATCTCTCCGCCGTAGTTCTTATTCCACAGTTCAGGCTCATCATCTCCGCCGATCCCTTTGGTTATCACCATCCGATCACTCGCATTAAGTGCAAAGGCGAGAAGGCGGATCATCAGACGCTGGTCGGTTTCCGAGGGGTGCTGGGCTATCGTGATCTCATGGGTCTCGTAGTAGTTGCGATCCATATCGGCTATGCTGAGTTGTGCTTTAAAAATTGTCGAACCTGCCGCCATGAAAACTCCCTTGTAAGTATGAAACTATGACATAAGAGGGCTTAGGGCTTACATTCTCGTAGCATTAATGCTTCTTCGGCAGTGCTTCTATTGATCTTTAAGGATTGGATTTGTATTCTTACGCTTTCAAAACATTGGGGTATCGCCAAGCGGTAAGGCAACTGGTTTTGGTCCAGTCATTCGGGGGTTCGAATCCCTCTTCCCCATCCACACTCTGCACCATTCATCCCTTTTTACAATCCGTACTAATTTGACAATAAAACAGTTCAAACATATTTACAATAACTGCATTCTTGATAAGAAAGAATACAGGAGCGGAAAACCCGCCGGAGCGGGAGGGAAAAGAAGAAGCTATTAGCCTTTGACTTTCGCTTCGATGGTAGCAACGATACTTGGATCTTCAAGAGTAGATATGTCTTGTGTAATCGCATCGCCTTTCGCGATAGAGCGAAGGATACGGCGCATGATTTTTCCTGAACGGGTTTTCGGCAAGCCCGGAACGAAAACGATGTCATCACAGATTGCGATGTTACCGATCTCTTTCATGATCACTTTGTTGATCTCTTTGACCATCTCCATCTCTTCACCGACGGTGTCATCGCTTTTGAGAACGATGTAGGCGAAGATCCCCTCACCTTTGATATCGTGCGGTTTACCGACAACGGCTACTTCCGCGACATTCGGGTGTTTTTTACATGCCGCTTCGACTTCGGCAGTACCCATACGGTGACCTGAGACATTGATAACGTCATCGGTACGTCCTGTGATGGTGATGTATCCGTCTTCGTCATAGATCGCGCCGTCACCGGTAAAGTATACCGGCTGACCGTCTTTTTTGACATCGCCGAAATACGATTTCACGAAACGCTCAGGATCACCCCAGATTCCGCGAATCATAGAAGGCCAAGGACGGGTTACACACATATATCCCCCCTCGCCTGCCGGTACTTTGACACCGGTTTGAGGGTCAAGAATCTCTGCCATAATCCCCGGAAGCGGGAATGTCGCACACGCCGGTTTGATCGGCGTTGCACCCGGGAGTGGAGAGACGATATGTCCCCCCGTCTCGGTTTGCCAGTACGTATCAACGATTGCGCATTTGCTTCCGCCTACTGCTTCGTAGTACCATTTCCACGCCGGAGGATCGATCGGCTCACCGACGGTTCCAAGGACTTTTAGGCTGCTGAGATCGTATTTAGCCGGCTCATCTTCACCCATTTTGTGCAATACGCGAATCGCCGTCGGAGCGGTGTAGAATTGGTTGATTTTGTACTCTTCGACCATTTTCCACGGACGTCCGGCATCCGGATAGGTCGGTACCCCTTCGAACATTATCGTTGTTGCACCCATCGCAAGAGGACCGTAAACGATATAGGTGTGCCCGGTAATCCAGCCGACGTCTGCCGTACACCAGTAAGTGTCGTTTTCTTTGACGTCGAATACCCACTCCATTGTCATTTGAGCCCAAAGGATATATCCGGCTGAATTGTGTTGAACCCCTTTCGGTTTGCCGGTAGAACCTGACGTGTAGAGGAGGAAAAGAGGATCTTCGGCGTCCATAACTTCCGCTTCACAAATACTTGACTGGTTTTTGATGAGTTCGTTGTACGAATAGTCGCGTCCCGCTACCCAATTAATATCTTCGCCGTTTCTCTCAACAACAAGAACTTTCTCAACCGGAGATTTTTCATCGATTGCTTGGTCGACTACCGGTTTGAGCATATACGGTTTGTCTTTACGGAATGCGCCGTCCGCCGTGATGACGACTTTCGCTTCCGCATCTTCGATACGGTCTTTCAACGCTTCGGAAGAGAATCCGCCGAATACGATTGAGTGGATCGCACCGATGCGGGCACAGGCAAGCATTGCGTACGCCGCTTCAGGAATCATCGGCATATAGATAACAACACGGTCACCTTTTTTGACATTAAACTCATTTTTAAGAAGGTTTGCAAATTTATTGACGTTGTAATACAGTTCAAGATAGGTAATGATCTGCTTGTCTCCGCGATCCCCTTCGAAAATGATCGCCGCTTTATTTTTGCGCGATGAGAGGTGACGGTCGATACATTGGTGGGCAACGTTAAGTTTTCCGTTCACAAACCATTTGTAAAACGGGGCTTCACTCTCGTCTAATACTTGAGTATACGGTTGAAACCAATCGATTTTTTCATTTGCAAAATGGCCCCAAAATCCTTCATAATCTTCATGTGCCCATGTTTGGAGATCATGATATTCACACATATTTTTAATACGCGCTTGCTTGGCAAACTCGCGGTTCGGTTGAAAGGTTGGTTTTACGATATCACTCATAGTTAAGGCTCCTTAGTGTAGTTTAATAGTATTTTTTAATTTAATGTAGACCATTGCGGTCATAATCGCATCGTTCAATGCATTGTGCTGACCCATCCTAGGGATGTTTAAATCTCGAAGGATTGTATCGAAGCGTAAATCAATGTTTCCTTGTGGGATGAGGGCTATTTTTTTGTCAAAATAGAGCCCGGACACCTCAATTTGTTTATTGGGGAGATTAATTCCCAACCACGGTTTGATGAGACGATTTATCATCGCCATATCAAACTCTAAATAATACCCTACTAGAGGGCGATTTCCAATGAATTTTAAGAATTTTTCTATCCCTTCTGAAGGTTCGAGGGCATTGTCCAAATCACACGGCCGAATATGATGAATTTTGATACTCTCGGCGCTGATTTCGCGAGAAGGTTTTAAGAAAATCTCAAAACTTTCTGACGTAATGATACGATCCCCTCTTACCTTGACCGCTCCTATACTGAGTACTGCATCCTTTCTTGTATTTAATCCGGTAGTTTCGGTATCAAACACCACGACTTCATCCCCTGTATAGGGGTCAAACAGCCATCCATATTCTTCATCTTTTAACGCTTTACGTTTCCAACCGCGCAACAGTGATTCAAACATTAAACGACCATTCCCAAATGAAAATGGTACGTAAGAAACTTTTTGAACGTATTCACGATTTTAAATGCATCTTTGAGCAGATCCCGATCGGTTTTGCTAAAGAGTTTCGGATTGACATAGTTTTGTTCTTCGCTTAACTGCTTTTGTGAGAGCATTGAGCGTAACCGTATCCCAAGCAAAGTATCATACGCTTCTATCAACTCGCTGGCAAACCGTTTGTCAAATAGCCCGGCATTATTAAGCTCTTTAATTCGCTCGGTTGTATTGGTGCATTCAATTTTGTGTTCCAAAGCCAAAATACGGACACCGTGGACAATCGCGAAGATCCCCCCTTTTTTAATATCCAGTTCACTTTCATGCCCGGCACGGCCGAGAACAAAACCCGAAAAAAGACTTAACGGGGTATCAAAAGCGAGTGCCGCTTTTGCTAAATGGGCCAGCACATCGCTGCGTCCCTCAAAATGTTCACGAATATAGTCTCTGCACGTTCCAAGCAAGTTCTCATCCCCTGCAACACACGTAGCATCCAAAAAGATCGATAACGAGCGAAGGGCATCCTCATTTAATGTCTCTACCCACTGTAAAATCATCGTCTTATACCCCGATACGCTTTGACGCCAGTATGGATTACTCACCATAACATTACCGCTGCATTTTGGAAAACCGAGACGTATTAAGTACTCGTTAAAACGGATCATATACGGCTCAAATTCGGCTTCGTCCGCACCATCTTGAATGATAAGGGCATTATCCTGATCGGTGCGCAATATCTGTTCACCGCGTCCCTCACTCCCCATCACAATCAAAGCACATTGAGATTGAAGTTCTTGAGGAACAACCATCTCAAATACTTTACGATACACCTTGGCATTAAGCTCGCTGACAAGTTTAGAGATATAGCGAACCCGTACCCCTTTGGAGGTTAAAGAGCGAACCAAGTAGTTTAATGAACGCTGCGTATTTTCAAGTTCTTCAATGCTCGATGAGCGCTCGATCGAAGCGACAATCAAATGGGTGTGGTTTGCAAAATGACTCAACAAATCAAGCTGTTCCAAAATACCGACAATCTTATCCCCTTCGACAACCACCAGACGCATGATCCCGTGCTTGGTAAAAAGGAGCAATGCATTAAATAAAAAATCGCTTCGCTCAATCGTTACAAGACCGTAGGTCGCAATCTCGCCGACCGGATCATTGGTACTTTTGTCAACCAATAAGACACGCTCACGTAAATTGCTATCCGTTACGATCCCCATACGACCGGCATCGTTAACCAGCATCACTTTTGCATTTTGCTCCATCATGACTTTCAACGATTCTTTAATCGATTGGGAAGCATCAACCACACAAGGGGTATGCAAATAAATTTCATCCACCCGAGATACCATAAACGGGGTCAGTTCGTTTTGATGCTGACGCTCTTTAAGGTTTTGATGTTTGGTAATGAAATCTTGCATAAAGTAGTTTTGAAAAGGTTCGACATCTTGAAGAAGATTGAGAAAAGATTCTTTGGGGAGTTCGTAACAGATGAGATCTTCGGCAACGCTAAAAGTGCTTTGGGTATTTCCATATATCAGGGAATTCGCGTCAAAGCTGTCGCGTTCCCCGTATACATTTTGGAGTTCACCCTCGATGGTTTCGTTGACAATACCTTTGATTATGATGTAGAGAGATTCTGCCCTTACCCTCGGAGCGATCAGTACCGTCTCCTTGGGATAATAGGCAATATCCATCTGTGTCATCAGTTTTTCGATCATCCTCTCCCCTAAAAGGTCAAAAGGATGGATCGACATCAATAGTGCTTTTTGGTCAAATAGACTCAAAGCTTACTCCTAAAAATCAATGAAAGAAATCTGCCCCGAGGAGCAAGATTTACATTTAATGCTCTACAGCACCTTCTGCACCGATACCGGTTTGGCTACGGATAAACTGTGCTTCATACCCTTCTTTCTCACGTGCTGCATTGTCGCTTTTATCGGTGATAGAGAAGAACCAGATTCCGATAAACGCCGCACTTACCGAGAAGAGAGCCGGATATTTGTAAGGGAAAATCGGTTCTGCATTTTTAAGGAAATCGACCCATACGGTTGGCCCGAGAACAACCAATACTGCTGCCGTCAAAAGACCCAAAGATCCCCCGATCAACGCACCGCGAGTGGTAAGTTTTGACCAATACATAGAGAGGAACAAAATCGGGAAGTTTGCACTTGCCGCAATAGCGAATGCCAATCCGACCATGAATGCAATGTTTTGCTCTTCGAACGCAATACCCAAATAGATAGCAACAAGACCCAAAATAACCGTAGCAATTTTAGAAACTTTCATCTCCATAAGACCGTCAGTTTTACCTTTTTTGATAACACTCGCATAAAGGTCATGTGAAATTGCTGATGCACCCGCCAACGTAAGACCGGAAACAACCGCAAGAATTGTTGCAAACGCTACCGCAGAGATAAATCCAAGGAAGAAATCGCCGCCCACCGCATGGGATAGATGAATTGCCGCCATGTTGTCGCCGCCGAGGATCGGATAACCGCCATCAATCGCTTGTTTAGCAAGGTCAAGATATTGTGGATTTTGGAATACCATTACGATCGCACCAAAACCGATGATAAACGTCAAGATATAGAAATACCCGATAAAGCCGGTCGCATAGAAAACTGATTTACGCGCTTCTTTTGCATCACTGACGGTGAAAAAACGCATAAGGATATGCGGAAGACCCGCTGTACCGAACATCAGAGCTATACCGAGTGAAATGGCCGAAATCGGATCACTTACCAGTTTACCCGGAGCCATAATAGACTGATCTTTCATACTAACCGCTGTAGAGAACAATGTTTCGAAATTGAAGTTATAGTGAGCCATAACCGCAATTGCCATAAATGTCGCACCGGAAAGGAGCAAGAACGCTTTGATGATTTGAACCCATGTCGTCGCCAACATACCACCAAATGTTACATAAAGGATCATCAACACGCCGACAAGGATAACCGCGATCTCATAATCCAAACCGAAAAGAAGTTGGATCAATTTTCCAGCCCCTACCATTTGAGCGATCAAATACAAAACGACCGTTACGATAGATCCGAATGCCGCCAGTGTACGGATAGGTGTTTGTTGAAGACGATACGATGCAACGTCTGCAAAGGTGTATTTACCGAGATTACGAAGCTGTTCAGCCACCATAAACAAGATAATCGGCCAACCGACCAAGAATCCGATAGAGTAGATCAAACCGTCATACCCTTTACCGTAAACGAGCGCCGAAATACCCAAAAATGATGCTGCAGACATATAGTCTCCCGCAATCGCCATACCGTTTTGAAAACCGGTAATTCCGCCACCTGCGGTGTAGAAATCTTTTGCCGTTTTAGTACGTTTGGCTGCCCAATAGGTAATCCCTAATGTTGCACCTACGAAGATTAAGAACATAATAATGGCAGACATATTTAACGGTTGTTTTTCTACCGCTCCGCTAAGTGCTTCACCTGCGAATGCAGCCATTGAAAACAAGAGAGCTAATAACGCTTTCATTATTCCCCCTTTGCTTTATTTTTAATACGTTTAGTAAGTTCATCAAACTCACCGTTTGCACGTCGAACATAAACCCCGGTAAGGATAAATGCACTAAGGATAACACCCACACCGACCGGAATCCCGACGGTTGTTACTGAGCCAGCCGATAACGGAGTCCCCAAAAGTGACGGATCAAACGCGATCGTCAATACAAAGCCGAAATAAATAACCAACATTACGACGGTTAACGTCCATGCGAACTTACTTCGTACACTAACGAGGTGGTGAAAATCGGGATCGTTTTTAATACGATCGACAAGTTCTTGTTTCATACTAGTACTCCTTTAAAAGTTATAATTGGCGATAAAACGGTATTCTGCCCAGCTTACAGCACCGGTTGTACTTTGGTAGAAATCATCCGTATAATTCGCACGAAGACGAAGCTGAAGATTTTTTACTTTCTCAGGAGAATAGATGACATCAAAACCAGATTCTTTTGCCGTCCACGCATGATTTGTTGAGTAACCGTTGAGTGCATCCATTTTAAATGAGGCATAATAAATACCCGTATTCAAATTTACCCCAAAGTTTTTCCAATCGTAACTTCCCGCAAGTTTCCATGCATCGGTCCCCGCCATAAACTGATGACGTGTTACCATCCCCTGTGTATATGCCGGCATACCGCCCCATGGAGAAATAGTTCCGCCGTTTGCCGCTGCCGCTGCATCTTTACTATTATGAGAAATAGCACCGTATACATCGAAATTAGCAACTTTTACCCCTGCTTTTGCAGCTTCAAAATCACTTTTCACTTTTGTAATTACAGTATTACTGCCAACATCTTTTTCACCGATGTATTGTGCCGCAACGTATGGAGCAATGCCGTTTGCCATTGTGAATCCATAATTGGCTTCCCCATAAACTGCATTGAGAATGTTACGAGCATAATAATCCCACAATTGAAGTTTAAGTCCAGGGATACCTGAATAGATAGCTGCTGCAACACTTACACCCCCGGTATTCTCTCCGATCGCATAACTTCCCATGTCAACAAACTGACCTGTGTCTGTATCTCGGATATTATTCAATGAATAACCTGATGTTACGCCCAAAACTCCACCGTTATATGCACGTCCGAATGTCCCCTGTGCAAACTTGGTTACTTGCGCAGCGATAAAGGTTGTATCTTTAAGATCGGTATTACTAACGACATACGCCTCAAAAAGATTCGGAAGCATCCTAGCATCATCGCTTCCTGCCATCGGAGTATCAAGCTTTTGACGCCCCCCTTTGAAGGTTGTATTGCCATATTTGTATTGTAAATATGCTTCACCCAGTTGACTGTAAGAGCCGTTATTATTACCGAGCAAAGTTGGATCAACTCTGTAGTAGTCCGTTTTTGTGTCTTGCAACAATAAACCATTCGTGGTATAGAATGCAGCACCCAAACTTACACCATTCCATGCAGCGGTATCATATTTTAAATACCCACCAATAGCATTTGCTTTTCGAGTATAGTCTTTACCGACTACTCCTGATACCGGACGGGTATCTTCAACATCTCGGCTGATCGAGAACTCTCGAATCTGTCCACTAACTTTTCCCTCTTTGAACATGCTTGCCAAATCATCGGCTGCTGATGCGTTCATTACGAGTAATGATGCTAAGAGTGAAAGACGTACTGTATGTCTCATTCTGGCTCCTTCAAGTTTTTACATCGTCATCATAAAAACAAAACGTAGCACGAACGTAGCAAAAGGTAAATTAGAAAAAATTATTCTTTAAAAGTAAAAATCAGAGCATTTTGTGTGTAAAAGGGTAACACTAATGTGCCCGTGGAATATCAATCATGTAACCTAACGCCCGTATATTCTGGATAAAATCTTCTTTGAGACTCTTATTTAAGCGACTCACTTCAGCCCGTATCGTCGCATTGTCAACGTACTCATCATCCCATATATAGGTGCGAAATTGGTCAAAATCAACTACTCGACCACGATTACGTGCCAACAAATCGATGATTTGGAGCTGCCGTTTAGTCAGCGGCTGTGTTACGTTATCACACAGTAAAGTTGACGTCGAAGCATCATAGGCGTAACTCTTCGAAAGGCGTACATGACTTTGCGGTATGACACAATTTTGCATCACTTTATCGATACGCAACGACAGCTCTTTGAGATGAAACGGTTTTTTTAAATAGTCAAAGCATCCGAGGTCATATGCACGGCTGATCCCCTCGATATCGACCAATGCGCTGATATAAATAGCGGGAGGACGAATCTTGAGCAGATGCAGCTGTTCGAGCAGATCCAAACCGTCAATCCCCGGTACATTAATATCGAGAATAAGCAAATCAAAATTCTCACTTTGTATACGTGCCAATGCATCATTTCCATCATAACACGGAACAATGAGATGTCCCAATGCTATCAGATACTCACTGATAGCTTCACTGAGCATCTGTTCATCTTCAAGTAAAAGGATTTTCAAACATTTCCCTCTTTTACAAACCGATATTCAAAACGGGTAGATTCATCGTTGGATTCAATAGCTATAGTAACCCCTTCTTCATCGCAAATCGATTTTACCAAACTAAGCCCCAATCCAAATCCGTCTGTTTTTTTCCGTTCCCTATAGTATGCCTCAAAAATCTTTTGTGCGTCATGAATTTTTTGGGAACGGCTCTCCACCCAAAACAAACAAGCATCGACCGTACAGCTAATACCGACATGGATAATTTCACCACTTTTGGTATATTTAATCGCATTGGTCAGGTTATTATCGATAACTCGTTGCAGCTTGGTTTCATTAAATTGTATCCACGCCGTAAAATCCGGTTTGCTAAATTTAAATGAAAGATTGGAGAAATGGGCAACCTCATCAAAAAACTCTAACCGTGTTCCAATATATTCTCCCAAATCAATCGCTTTTTTAGGATACTCAATCTGATCTTTTTTGACCAGATAACTCAAATCATCATAAATACTAAAAATATTTTTTACTGCCGCTTCAATCTTGGCCAAATAACGATTACGCCCCTCATGCATTGTAAATAACTCGATATTAGCCATAATCACCGAAAGAGGGGTATGGGTTTCATGAATAGCATAACGGATAAATTGTTTGTGCGATTCCAGTAACCCTTGGGAAAATTTTTGCTCCTCTTCCAACGCACTGTTTTTGAGTTGCAATGCCGCCGTTTTGATTCGAACCCGTTCTTCCAAACTGGCATTAAGTTGCTGCAAAGAGACTTTTTGTTCTTCTAAGGTTAACGCCATCTCATTGGCATAGCCTGCCATCTTTTTGAACTCCTTAAAATAAAGGTCATTCGGTGAAATCGGTTCCGCTTTTTCATGAGCGGCTTCAAAAAACTCCATAAAACGTTCCATATCGCGAGCAATCATGCTGTTGACAATTTTTGAGATACCTACGATAAAGCCAAAAAGGATCATTGCCAGTGTCGCGATCTCAACCATCACCCGTATCAGACGTGTTTTAGGTAAATTTTGAAAGGAAAGGGAGCTGCTTAGAGGGGCAATTTTGTTAATTTCAATCCCGGTTTGTGCTGTTTTTAAAAAATCTTTATATTCATCATAGATCAGCAAAGAGGAAAAAATAACCGTAAAAAAAAGGATAAAAACAATCGTGTAAAAGTTAACCTGATTCAGGCTGATTTGAGACCATCTGCGACTAAACCAATCTCCCATCCCAAACCTGCTTTTATTAAATTAATGAGATGTATTATAACAAGTTCATCCAAGCCTCTTAAGATAAATTCACTATAATTGCAAAAAATTCCCTCAAGGATCACATTCATGTTCGGACGTAAAGAACTTAAAACCTACACTCCTACCGCTGAAGAGCTGGCAAGTTACCAGTGGGCAAAAATGACCACAGCCAAAGGGGTTATGTGGATCAAATTGTATAATGATGAGACTCCAAACACCGTTGCAAACTTCGCAGCACTCGCAAACGACGGTTACTACAACGGTCTTAATTTTCACCGTGTAATCCCGGGATTCATGGCTCAAGGCGGATGTCCTCACGGCAGCGGTACCGGCGGACCAGGTTGGGCTATCCCGTGTGAAACATCACTCAACAAACATAAGCACGTCAAAGGAACTCTTTCTATGGCGCATGCGGGACCAAACACCGGAGGAAGCCAGTTCTTCATCTGTTTCGTAAGCACTCCGCATCTTGACGGCGTTCACACCGTATTCGGCGGTATCGAAGCGGATGATAAAGAATCAATGGCGGTTCTTGACAGCATCCAAATGCGCGACACCATTGAATCTGTAGAGATTTTAGCTTCTCGCGACTAATTATGCTCGTACACATCTGCTGCAGCGTCGATTCCCACTTCTTTATCGAGAAGCTGCAGCAGGAATTCCCCGACGAAAAACTCGTCGGGTTCTTCTATGATCCCAATATCCACCCTTACAGCGAATACCGTCTCCGCCTTCTCGACGTAGAACGCAGCTGTAAAAAACTGGGAATTGAGCTGATAGAAGGCGAGTACGATTATAAGAACTGGATGGATGCCGTCCGAGGTTTGGAAAAAGAGCCTGAAAAAGGGGCTCGGTGTGAAGTGTGCTTTGATAAGCGTTTCGAGGTAAGCGCCCACAAAGCACTCGAACTCGATGAGAAATCGATGACCACCACGTTGCTCGTCAGTCCTCTTAAATCGCAAGAACAGCTCAAAAAATCGGGCGATGCGTTTCATGCCTCTCACGGAGTCGAATTTATAGCGTTTGATTACCGTAAAAACGGCGGAACCAACGATCAAGGCAGAGTTAGCCGTGAGCAGCAGCTCTACCGTCAGGACTATTGCGGCTGTATCTACGGCCTCACCATGCAGCGCGATCAACAACATAGATTAATGGATGAAATGTTCTCTCCTATTTCACACCAAATTCTCCCCGCATCCATCGAAGAACGTTTGGAACTCTATACCCGCCGTAATGAACTCGAAGATCAGGCTATCCCCTACCGTATCATCAAAGAGCGTTTTTTAAACTACCGCCTCCTTCGCGCGTCAGTAAAAGTCGGCACAGCAATCGTCCCCTCTTATCCCCTCTTTTACTCCACCATCAACCGCCCCTCCACCGAGGGGAAAATCGATTTTGAAATCGACGGTCAGTTTTTCCTCAACCGCGAAGAGGTACGCTTCATCACTATTGAGACGTTTAATACCCTTACCGCATCGTCGTACAAAAAGACTCAAGAATTGATGTTTAATGCACCATCGATCAAAACTGAAATTACTCTTCGTGCTCAGCTTACGGAAAGTCCATTTAATACTTCGACCATTATTGTTGTGGATGAGATACCAACCGCCAAAATCACCCTCGTTTTAGAGACGAAAGCGTATGAGGATACGAGAGAGAAACTTATTATTTTATAATTCCCCTATATATTTGAGACACACCAAACGCACCAAGTGCAACAGAATCTCCAACAACAAGTAAAGGAGTGGCTAATACCTTATGGAATATTGCACTTTTATCTTTGTGTGTTTCAGTAATTTTTAAAATAATTGGTTTTTCTAGAGGCACTAACTTATCATTTACGTTTGGGTTTGAAATATATCTCATTCCAGGCAAAGTGAAAAAAACATCAATATTATTTTCATTTTCATGACTACTACTTCTCGGATCTTTCATAATGGTTTCAATAAATATTTTATCTGTTTTCTTAATATTGATACTAGCTACGAAATGTGCATCTATTGTATTATTTTCATCTGTATGTACATAATAATCTCCACCTTTTAAATCAAACGTTACACTACTGCTATCTCTATGCTGCAATAGATATATTAATTCTTTGTCATTATTATTAAAGACATAGTGATATTTAGAGCTTACAAATATTATTTTAGAACTATCATCTGTCATTAAAAATGAGTTTATAGTATCATTATAATCTTCATATATGCCATCATCCATCTGCCAAACGAGTTGTGTACACCCAACGAAAAAAATTCCGCTAATCGTTAAAAAAATAAAGAAAACTCGATTTATATTCCGTCGTTTGTTACTCATACGATCTCCAAAATTAACATTTTGCAAATTATTATATCATTATATTTAACCGTTATAAAAACCGCCCACTTTTTAACCACCCCTAGCACACACCTTGCACTATAATGTCTCTATGGAAACTTTACTCTTAACCATCTTTTTAACCATTGCCATCGCGACGGTTCTCAACATCATTCTAAAGCGATTCGGTATCTCGCATATCTTAGGATATATCGCGACGGGGACGATCATCAGCTACCTCTTCGGATTCAACGGACTCGGAAATGATTCGTTGGAACTGATCGGGGAATTCGGGATCGTATTTTTGATGTTTACGATCGGTCTGGAACTGAGTCTGGAGAAAATCAAAAAGATGAAAGAGATCCTCCTCACCAACGGCGCACTGCAAGTATTCTTCAGTGTCGTGGTGATCTTTTTGCTCTCCTTTTATCTTTTTCATCTTAATTTCAACACCTCACTCATTATCTCGTTGGCGTTTTCCCTCTCATCCACCGCGATCGTCCTCACTTATCTCAAAGATTCCAAAGATATCCACACCCCGTATGGGCAAAAATCGATGGGGATTTTGATTTTTCAAGACCTCGCTGTTATCCCGATTTTATTGCTCATCACCTTTTTATCCAACGACACCCTCTCATTAGGTGAAATCCTTTTAAAAACGGTTATTTCGGCCATTTTTGTCGTGGTGTTTATGTTTACAATCGGAGAAAAAATCGTCAATTCCCTTTTGCAATTTTCGGCAAAAACGGAGCTTGAAGAGCTCTTTTTAGGTTCGGTTTTCTCCATCCTCATTGGTGCTTCACTGCTCGCACACAGCATGGGTTTTACCTACTCGCTGGGGGCATTTATCGCGGGGATGATCATCGCCGATACCCGTTTTAACGTCAAAGTCGAATCCGACATTGCCAGCTATAAAGATCTCCTTCTTGGAGCCTTTTTCTTTGGTGTTGGGACGAAGATCGATATGATCTACTTTTTGGAAAATATTCATATTATCATTTTTATATTCACCTTCGCGATGCTCTTCAAAGCACTTGTTATTTATGCGATCATACGACGTAACTCCGATAAGAACACCTCGGCAAAGACAGCTCTATCTCTCGCACAAATCGGGGAGTTTTCTTTTGCCGTTTTTGCTTTGGCAGGGGCACAAAAGCTCATCACCGAAGAGATGGCAAGTTTTCTGATCTTAGTCAGCGTCATTTCGATGATTCTCACCCCGTTTATTATCGGAAATATTTATAAACTCTCCTCCTATTTTGAAAAAGAGTTTTATGAGTCCGACGTCATCACCCCTATCGCCCGTCAAGACCATATCATTGTTGCAGGGTTTGCGATGCTCGGAAAAATTGTCGCCGCTTCGCTGCAATCGAAGGGTGCCAATTTTGTCATCATCTCCGACAATTTGAAACATGTTTTGCACGCCAGAAAACTCGGGTATATGGCCTACTTCGGGCACTTAAACAAGCTCCCCGTTTTAGAATCTTTGATGGTTAAAGAAGCCAAAGCGATCATTATTACGATGAGCAGTGAACAAAATCGACGTCTCATCAGCGAAGCCATCCTTGGCTATAGTAAAGAGGCTAATATTATTGTCAAAATCGACAGTGTAGAAGAACGAAAAAGTATGAGAGACTTGCCGGAGTTGGAATTTGTGGATGCCAGTTTTGAAGTAGCGGATCTACTCGTACAACGGGCATTTAAAAAGTAGTTATCGGAGGATTAAAACTCATTATTATTAATTAACCATTTTTGAGGTAAAATTGGGGGATTTTTTACCCAAGGTGCTTACAAACATGATAGATGTCGTTCAAATTCAAAAAATTTTGCCTCACCGTTTTCCTTTTCTCTTGGTCGATAGAGTAACGTCTCTTACTCCGAATGAATCCCTTATCGGCTTTAAAAATGTCACTATCGGTGAACAAATTTTTGAAGGTCACTTCCCGGGGCATCCGATCTATCCAGGTGTTATGATCCTTGAGGGGATGGCACAAGCCGGAGGAATTCTCGCGTTTCAGAGCATGGATATGACCGAAGAGGAAGCCGCGCACAAAGTGGTCTATTTCATGAGTATCGACGGTGCAAAGTTCCGTGCTCCCGTTCGTCCGGGGGATCGCCTCGAATATCGTATGAATGTGGTTAAACATAAAGGATCTATCTGGGTTTTAGAAGGAAAAGCGTATGTCGATGACACCCTTGTTTCCGAAGCAGAACTCAAAGCCATGATCGTTGATAAGTAAGCGAGCGAGTATGAGCAACATATCTCCACTTGCCCACATCGAAGAGGGTGCCATTATCGGGGAAGATGTCGAAATCGGACCGTTTTGCTTTATCTCCGGTAAAACTAAAATAGGACGCGGGACAAAAATTGCCGCCAGTACGTGCATCTACGGTAACACTACCATCGGTGAATACAATGACATCTTTTCGCACGCCGTACTCGGATCGATACCGCAAGATTTGAAATATGCGGGTGAAGAGGTTGAACTCATCATCGGCGATTACAATAAAATCCGTGAATTTACCCTCTTTAATCCCGGAACAGCGGGGGGCGGAGGTAAAACCGTTGTCGGTTCACATAATCTGTTTATGGGATATGTTCATTTAGGACATGATGTTATCATTGGCGATCACTGTATCCTCGCCAATGCCGCCACCTTGGCAGGGCATGTCGAGATGGGCAATCATGCCGTCGTCGGCGGCATGACACCGATCCACCAATTTGTCAAAATCGGCGATTACGCGATGGTGGCCGGAGCTTCAGCCCTATCGCAGGATGTACCCCCTTATTGTCTTGCAGAGGGAAATCGTGCCGTATTGCGCGGTCTAAACCTTAACGGGCTTCGCCGTCATATAGAGCGCCCGGATATCGACGCATTGCGCGCTGCGTATCGAGAATTATTTGAATCAGGCAAACCGCTTCAAGAGAGTGCAACGACACTTTTAGAGAGCACTTCGAGTGAATATGTACGTAACCTTTGTACTTTTATTATCAACACAAAACGGGGTATCCCCTTTGAAAGGAGTCAATCATGATACACCGCCATTGTAGCTTTTGCGAGGCACAGGAGAGCGATCACAATCCCCTTATTGCCGGCAACAATGTTTATATCTGTAAAAACTGTGTCTTCTCGGCTTATAAAATCATGTTCGGCGACAATGAGTCCGAATCCAAAGCTGCCGCCGTGCACGCTCATACCGAATTATTAACCCCGAAAGAGCTAAACGCCTTTTTGGGTCAGTACATTATCGGCCAATCCAGAGCACGCAAGCTCCTTTCCGTTGCGGTGTACAACCATTACAAACGGATATTCAAACATGCACATGTTGATGACGAGACCGAAATCGCCAAATCGAATGTCTTGCTAATCGGACCGACCGGAAGCGGTAAAACACTGATGGCACAAACCATTGCCCGTGTTTTGAATGTCCCTATCGCAATCGCCGATGCGACCAGCCTCACCGAAGCGGGATACGTCGGGGAAGATGTCGAAAATATCCTCACCAAACTTCTCCAAGCAGCCGATGGTGATATCGAGCGGGCACAGCAGGGAATCGTCTTTATCGACGAGATCGATAAAATCTCCCGTATGAGCGAAAACCGTTCGATTACCCGTGACGTCTCCGGCGAAGGGGTGCAACAAGCCCTCTTGAAAATTATCGAAGGGGCTGTCGTCAATATCCCTCCTAAAGGGGGACGAAAACATCCGAATCAAGATTTCATCCAAATCGATACTTCCGGGATTCTCTTCATCTGCGGCGGTGCATTTGACGGTCTTGGGCAAATTCTTGAGCGTAAACAAGGGAAGAATGTCATGGGATTCGGCCAAGACAAGCGCAGTACTACCGATATCGATGACAGTTTTGAAAACGTTGAACCCGATGATTTGGTCAGTTACGGTTTGATTCCGGAACTTATCGGACGCCTCCCGATTATCGCTTCTTTGAATAAAATTACCGAAGAGGAGATGGTTCGTATCCTGACCGAACCTAAAAATTGTCTCGTCAAACAATACACAAAACTCTTCGCCATCGATGATGTCGAACTCTCTTTTGAAAAAGAGGCGCTAAATGCTATTGCATCCAAAGCACTTGCGCGTAAAACCGGAGCACGCGGTCTTCGTGCTATTCTCGAAGAGATCATGGGTGAAACCATGTATGAACTTCCTGAATACAGCGGTTACGAAGTACTCATTACCAAAGAGGTTGTTGAAGAAGGTTCTACTCCCGTTTACATCAAAAAACCCAATCAAAAAAGTGCATAGGACAAACAATGTTATTTAATAAATTAATCGGTATGTTTTCAAACGATCTCTCTATCGACTTAGGGACAGCCAACACGATCGTAATCGCTAAAGGCAAAGGGATCATTATCAATGAACCCTCTGTTGTTGCGGTAAAAACTGAGAAATACGGTCAACAAAAAGTCCTTGCAGTCGGACGCGAAGCCAAAGAGATGGTGGGGAAAACTCCCGGGAACATCAAAGCAATCCGTCCGATGAAAGACGGTGTTATCGCCGATTTCGACATGACCGAAAAAATGATCCGTCGTTTTATCGAAAAAGCTCACGGACGTACCACACTCATCAGCCCCCGTATTATTATCTGTATCCCATATGGTCTAACCCAGGTTGAGCGTAAAGCGGTTCGTGAATCGGCAATGAGTGCGGGTGCACGTGAAGTGTATTTGATTGATGAGCCGATGGCAGCCGCTATCGGTGCGGGAATCGATATTCGTGAACCAAAAGGAAATATCATTGTTGACATCGGCGGAGGTACAACTGAAATCGGCGTTATCTCGCTCGGCGGATTGGTACTGTGCCGTTCTATCCGTGTAGCTGGGGACAAAATTGACCGTGGAATCATGGATTACGTCAAACGCAAATACAATCTTTTAATCGGTGAACGTATCGCTGAAGATATCAAAATCAATATCGGTACGGCTATGCCGCTTGCGCAAGAGCTTAAAATGATTATCAACGGCCGTGACCAAGTGGAAGGGCTTTTAACCTCTCTCGAACTCTCCAGCGAAGATGCCAGAGAAGCGATGCGCGATCCCCTTAAAGAGATTCTAGAAGCAATTCGCGACGTACTTGAAAATATGCCTCCGGATCTTGCCGGTGACATTGTCAACAACGGGGTTATCCTTACCGGAGGCGGTGCATTAATCCGTCAACTCGATAAATACCTCTCTGAAATTATTAAAATTCCGGTATATGTTGCCGATGAGCCGTTACTGTGTGTTGCACGAGGGACAGGACGTGCCCTAGAAGAGATCGATCAGCTCCACGAACTTTTCGATAATGAATAAACAAAAGCTTTCTCTTGCCCTTTTTATCGCTTTGGCGGTAGGGGGAGCACTCTATTTTACCAATCTTTTTCAATCCCCAATACTCTACCTTACCCATGCGATCAAATCCACCTATTTGAACGGGTTGAAATCGGTGCAAAACGGGTTTGATGAACACTTCAACCAACAAGCGACGATCATAGATTTACGCGAAAAAAATCGCTACTACGAAAAAGAGTTACTAACCCTTCACCAAGTTGCCGATGAGTACCGAAATATCATACGCGAAGAAAACAGTACCATTACTACCCAGCCGGATATTGACTTAGTCCGCGCACTCTCGTATGTCCGCTTTGGTGATCCCCATAAACTTTGGATAGAGATGGACCATTTTGATCCTAAACGGGTGTATGGATTACTCTACCGTGGGTATGCTGCGGGTATCGTCGTAGCCAAAGACAATCGCCCTATCGCCTTACTTAACGGCGATATCAAAAGCTCCTATGCCGTTAATATTGGGGCATCCGTAGCTCCGGGCATTGTGCGCGGTAATAATACACGCCGTCTTATCGTCGAATTTATCCCCACATGGATCCCGATTTCGCTCGGAGATGAAGTACTCACTTCCGGATTGGATCGAATATTTTTATCCGGGTTAAAAGTGGGAAAAGTGATCTCAATTTCCAGAGCACAAGGGTACCAAAGTGCTGTGGTCGAACCGTACTTCTACGGGAAGAATCCTGCCTATTTTCATCTAATTCGTGAGGTCAGATAATCGGATTTTAAGTGCCTTTCGACTATAATAATAAAATTTTTGTAAGAAGGGTCACAATGCCAAAACGCGAAGACATCAAAACGATATTACTCATCGGATCAGGCCCGATCGTCATCGGTCAGGCATGCGAATTTGACTACTCTGGAACACAAGCGGTTAAAACGCTTAAAGAGTTGGGATATCGCGTCGTTTTGATTAACTCAAATCCGGCGACGATTATGACTGACCCGGAATTCGCCGACCGCACCTACATCGAACCGATCAAACCTGAAATCATTGCCGAAATCATCAAAAAAGAAAAAGTTGATGCTATTTTGCCGACAATGGGAGGGCAAACTGCCCTCAATGCCGCGATGAAAATGCATGAACTCGGGATGCTTGAGGGGATCGAATTTCTCGGTGCTAACCCGAGTGCCATCAAAAAAGGGGAAGATCGCCAAGCCTTCAAAGAGTGTATGGTGAAAATCGGAATGGACTTGCCGATCTCCCGTTATGCTTATAACATGGAAGAGGCAATGGCGGCTGCCGAAGCGATCGGTTTTCCAATCATCATCCGTGCATCCTATACCCTTGCCGGCGGTGGAAGCGGTGTTGCGTACAATATCGATGAGTTTAAAATGCTTGCTCAACGCGGACTTGATGAATCTCCGATCACCGAAATCTTGATCGAAGAGTCACTTTTGGGATGGAAAGAGTACGAAATGGAGGTTATTCGTGACCGTAACGATAACTGTATCATCGTCTGCTCCATCGAAAACTTCGATCCAATGGGGGTTCATACCGGAGATTCTATCACCGTTGCCCCTGCCCTCACCCTCACCGATAAAGAGTACCAACGTATGCGCGATGCGTCATTCGCGATTTTACGTGAAATCGGTGTTGATACCGGCGGATCAAACGTTCAGTTCTCCGTCAATCCTGAAACGGGACGTATGATTGTTATTGAGATGAACCCCCGCGTATCCCGTTCATCCGCCCTTGCTTCCAAAGCAACCGGATATCCTATCGCCAAAGTGGCAACCTTGCTTGCCGTCGGTTTTACCCTCGATGAAATTACCAACGATATCACCGGAACTCCGGCAGCCTTTGAACCGGTTATCGACTACATCGTTACCAAAATTCCTCGCTTCACCTTTGAAAAATTTCCTGAAGCCGAATCAACCCTCACCACCAGCATGAAATCGGTCGGAGAAGTGATGGCTATTGGTCGTACTTTCAAAGAATCGGTCCAAAAAGCGCTCTGTTCACTTGAAACCGGTCTTAGCGGTTTTGATCCAATCAACGCAGATTTGGAATTTGTTAAGCACGAAATCCGCCGTCCTAATGCAGAACGTATCCTCTATGTCGGCCAAGGGTTCCGAATGGGATTAAGTGCGGAAGAAATCTTCGACCTCTCCAAAATCGATCCATGGTTCTTAACCCAAATCGAAGAGATTATTGCTCAAGAGTCTCTTATCACTGCAGCAACTCTAAAAGATGAAGTACAGCTTCGTCGCCTTAAAACCGAAGGGTTTTCCGATAAAAACATAGCCCGTCTCGTAACCAAAAACGGCGGAAGTGCAAAAGAAAACGATGTCTATGATGCACGTAAAGCCCTATCAATCGCATTTGAATACAATGAAGTTGACACCTGTGCGGCAGAATTTGGTTCATTGACGCCGTATCTCTATTCCACCACTAATATAACACGGTTAGGTCTTCAAGAACCGCGCAAAAGTGACAAGAAAAAAGTGATGATTCTCGGCGGCGGACCAAACCGTATCGGACAGGGGATCGAGTTCGACTACTGCTGTGTTCATGCCTCTTTTGCCCTTAAAGAGATGGGTATTGAGACTATCATGGTCAACTGTAACCCTGAAACCGTCTCTACCGACTACGATACTTCCGATGTCCTTTATTTCGAGCCGATCGATTTTGAACATATTCGCTCCATCGTCGAAGTAGAGCAGCCCGATGGAATTATCGTCCATTTTGGAGGACAAACTCCCCTCAAGCTGGCCAATGGCCTGCATGCTATCGGTGCTAAAATTGCCGGAACGTCAGCAGAAGTGATCGATTTGGCAGAGAACCGTGAAAAGTTTTCGGCGTTTGTCGTAGAACAAGGGCTTAAGCAACCGGAGAACGGGATGGCTATGACCAAAGAACAAGCGTTCAAAGTTGCCGAAGAACTCGGTTATCCGGTTCTTGTCCGCCCTTCGTATGTTTTGGGTGGACGGGCTATGCGCATCGTATACAACGAAGATGAACTTCGTACGTATATGGACGTTGCCGTGTCGGTCAGCAATGATTCTCCCGTTTTGGTCGATAAATTTCTCGACCAAGCAGTAGAACTCGATGTCGATGCGATCACCGATGGAACAGAAGTGTATATCGGTTCAGTTATGCAGCATATTGAAGAAGCAGGAATTCACTCCGGAGACAGTGCATGTTCACTCCCTCCGGTAAGCCTCAGCGCTTCCCTTCAAGCTGAAGTTGAACAGCAAACCAAAAAAATTGCATTGGGTCTTGGAGTCATCGGACTTCTTAACATCCAATACGCAATTTATCAAAATGAAGTCTATCTAATCGAAGTTAATCCGCGCGCATCCCGTACCGTGCCGTTTGTTTCCAAAGCAACCGGAATGCCGTTGGCAAAAGTCGCTACCCGTGTTATGCTCGGAGACAGCTTGCGCAACGCGTTGAAATTCTATGACAATTACGACATCGTTATGGAAGAGGACGGCTTACTCAAACCGCGTCTTAAAGGTCACGTAGCGATCAAAGAGGCTGTATTCCCGTTCAACAAACTCTACGGCGCCGACTTGGTCCTCTCTCCGGAGATGAAATCAACCGGAGAAGTTATGGGAATCAGCCAAAATTTCGGTATTAGCTTCGCGAAAAGCCAACTTGCGGCAGGAAATAAAATCCCAACCTCCGGCACCTGTTTCCTCTCCTTTATCGAAATGGATAAAGTCCATGCCCCTGAGATTGCGCGCGGTCTTCATGCACAAGGGTTTAAACTGGTGGCAACACGAGGCACCCAAAAGATTATTGAAGAAGCAGGGATTCCGTGTGAAGCGGTTCTCAAAATTTCCGAAGGGCGCCCAAATATTGAAGACGTTATGAAAAACGGCGAAATTTCTCTTGCTATCAATACTTCCGATAATAAAACATCGAAAAAAGATGCCGAGCAGATTCGCCAAATCGTTTTACGTATGGGAATCCCCTATTTTACAACACTCAGTGCTGCACGTGCTGCTATCGAAGCGATGGGACATATGAATGATGATACCTGGATGACTCCGGGTGCCCTTCAAGATTACCTCCGCTCTTAAATAATGAAAGTTCTCCTCGCCCAAACCGATACAACGGTCGGATTTCTCTCGCAAGATCCCTTGCGTCTCCGAGAGATCAAAGGGCGTGATGAGACAAAACCTTTTTTAAAAGTCTTCTGCGATTTTCAAACCCTTACCCAACACACCCGTATACCTATGAATTATAAACGGCTCGTTCGATATTCTCGGAAAACGACTTTTATTGTCAAAAATCAAGCTTTCCGTTATGTTGATGATCCTTCTCATGCTGCGGTGATTGAATCGCATGGATGGCTCTATTCCACCTCTGCCAATCCTACCGGTCAATCGTATGAAGCGGGTTTTTGCACCCAAAATGCCGATTGGATCGTCGAAGATGATCGCGGATTAAGTGAACAGTCCCCCTCGAGAATTCTCAAACTCGGTCAACACCGTTTTCTAAAATTACGTTAAAGGAATCCAGTATGAAACAATTTATTAGCGCAAAACATGCCTACATGGGAACAATGGGATTAATTGTCCTCAGCGCCCTTAGCGGCTGTCAAAGTGCTCCTGAAGAGAATCAAGCCACAGAGGGGAAAAATAAATTTTTGGTTGTTGAACAGCAGCCCAACGGTAAATTCGTCGTTATAGAAGAGGCTCCTACCGATGGTCCAAGTCACGCTATTATACGTTCAACCGATGAAAACGGCACCGTAACGGAACGTGTCATGAGTGAAACGGAGATGAAAGAACTCGCCGACCAAGAGTATAAAAAAATGCAAGAGGGGAAATCGGAACTCAATGCAGAACCTCGTAGCGAAGGGATGGGGCTTGGCGGAACAATTCTTGCCGCCGCAGGGGGAGCCTTGTTGGGTAACATGATCGGAAATGCGTTGATGAACAACTCCAATTTCCGTAAAAATCAAGATGCCTCCAACCGCTCCGCATATCACCGCTCTGCAGGTGGAATGGGTTCTTCTGCCGCCGCAGGGACTCAGAAAAAAAGCTTTTTCGGAGGCTCTTCGGCGAAGAGTACCAGCGGCGGCGGATTTTTCGGAGGATGAATATGATAACACTTGAAACCATAACCCCTATAAACGACACCATTTTAGAAAACATGGGATTTGCTTGGCATACCGATAGTGATGAGAGTAAATACATCGCCGATCAATTAGTGGTGGTTAGCGATGCCGAAGCGGAAGCGTATTATGAGGCGGTTAATGAACTTTACGATATGTATGCCACTGCCGCACAGCATATCATCGACAATAATCTGTTCTTTGATCTTGGTATCCCCTTCAACCTCATCGATGCCATCAAAAAAAGTTGGGAAAACGATGTTCATTGGCATCTATACGGTCGTTTTGACCTTGCCGGAGGAATCGGCGGAGCACCGATAAAATTGATCGAGTTTAATGCCGATACCCCTACCTCCCTCTTTGAAACCGCTATTTTGCAATGGGCACTCCTCAAACACAACCGTATGGATGAAGAACGACAATTCAACAACATCTATGAAGCGATCAGTGACAACTTTCGCCGTCTCGTAACCTTGTTTGATGATACGGAAACATTTGAACAGCATTACGACGGATGGAAAATTCTCTTTAGTTCGACCAGCGGAAATATCGAAGAAGAGCAAACCGTTCGATTGCTCCAACAAATGGCGATAGATGCCGGATTTGAAACCGGATTTGAACCACTCGGCGCTGTAAAATTTGATGATGAGGGGATCTACGACAGCCATGAAGAGCCGTATGAGTATTGGTTTAAACTTTTCCCTTGGGAAGATATTGCGATTGAAGAATCGGAACTGGCTACGATGCTCTCCACGATTATGAATAATCAAAAAGCGATTATTCTCAATCCGGCCTATACACTCCTCTTCCAATCCAAAGGGATGATGAAAATACTTTGTGACCTTTTCCCGGATTCACCATATCTTCTTAAAACCTCATTTGAACCGCTCAAAGGAGTCTCATACGTAGAGAAACGGATGTTCGGACGAGAAGGGGCAAATATACGTATCGTAGATGCATCGGGAACAACACTCGAAGCTAACGACGGACCGTACGGAAATTTTAAACCAATCTATCAAGAATACGTCGAATTTCCCAAAGATTCCCAGGGCAACAGCTATCAAGCAGGGGTGTTTTTTGCCTATGAAGCCTGCGGACTCGGTTTCCGACGAGGAGGTAAAATTCTGAGGAATATATCCAAGTTCGTGGGACATGTACTGCGATAATCTCTCTACAAAAAACCGTATCGCACTACAGCGATGTCGGTTTCCCGGTAAAATACCCTTGTGAATAATCGACCCCCATCTCCTTGATCGTATTATAAATAACCTCATCCGAAACAAATTCTGCAATCGTTTTAGCATCAATTTTTTGGGCAAAATCGATAATAGTTTCAACAATAATGTGGTGACGGCGATTGCCGGAAAGCTCTCGTATCAACGAACCGTCTATCTTGATATAATCAACATTCAGTTTTAAAATATTTTCGAAATTAGAATACCCTGTTCCAAAATCATCAATCGCAATTTTTGCCCCCAATGCTTTCACTTGGGTGATAAACTGCGTCACTTCGTCGTAATTCTCAATCCCCTCGGATTCCAATATCTCAAAAACAACCCGGGAGGATGTCCCCGTTTTGGTGATTGTTTTAATAATCTCACTCACCGTATGGGGATTTCGGATATCACTGTCGGACAAGTTAATCGAAAATTCTTCCGTGCGCAAGGCAAAGAGGCTACACGCTTGATAGACCACTTCCAATGTAATTTGAGGATAGAGCTTGGTTTGTTTTGCAATCGGTAAAAACTCCATCGGAGGTATGATATTCCCCTCTTCATCGATCATCCGTACTAATGTTTCATACTTGACGATATTCCCGCTCTCAATATCCACAATCGGCTGATAATAGCAAATAATGCGATGTTCAAAAAGTGCTCTCCGAACATTTGAGGCCATCGTCAGATTCGTGCGATAATGCTCTTCAACCCCTTCATCCTCATTATAGAATGCAATCTGTTTTTTATTCTCTTTGGCATGATGCAGTGCAATATCAGCCCGTGTTAATGCTTTTTCACTCCCCATCGCAACTCCGATGGTTACCCGAATATTTAAACTCTCTTCATTGACCATAAAGGTTTTTTCATCCAAAAGCTTAATGAGCATCGCGAGACGATGTTCTAACTCACTCTGTGAAAGTTCATTGGTGAACGTCAAAGCAAACTCATCCCCCCCCAAACGGTAACATGCACTTGAAAGCTCTTTGAGCCAAGTTCCGATTTGTATCAACATCTCATCACCGATGGCAATTCCAAAAAAATCGTTCACTTCTTTAAAATCATCCACATTAACAACGGCTAATGCGATTAATTCCCCTTGCGCTAATTTCTCCTGTAATCTATACCGATTCGGCAAGCCGGTAAGTCGATCACGATAATACTGATCTTCCAATTCATGCGTTTTTTCTTGGACAGTGATCTCCAGCGAAGCATTCATCGCTTCAATTTGTTCGAGATAGAGTTGGGTTGTTTGTTGCATCGCATTAAATGCGGTAACGATCTGTTCGATCTCAACACTCCCATCCTCCTCAAAAACCATTTTATCCCCAGGTTTGTAATAGCGAACTTTTTTGGCAATCTTGGTTAGAGGAGAGAGGAGATAGCGGACCCACCATACTGCTGCAAAAAAAAGTACCAAGATACTCGCACCAACACCATAAACAATTTTATGAATGGATTGACGTGTCTCATCGTAGGCTAAATCGCTGTAACGCAAGCTAATCGATCCCATGATTTGTCCTGTGATTGGTTCCTTAATCACATGGGTAACACTCACCGCTTCGTGTCGGGATTTCAGTTCTTCTTTACTGTTGGAATAAAAGTATAATGCCTTTTCATTGTGATCACGAACTTCAAGCTCTGTCACATCCGGTACAGATACTGCGGGAGAAACTTTCTGGGAAATCTGATCATAAAACTTTAGATAAAGGGCAATTTGAAGCGGTTTTTCGATGGTTCGTAACAATAAATCCGCTTTTTGCTTTTCCGAAACCAGTATGGTATTCTCAAAAACCATACTGACCACCACTCCAAGCGACATAAAAATAAGGAGAAAAATCAAAATCAAGGAACCAACTATTTTATAGGAGAGACGTGATTTCGAGAGGTATATCATTGAAAAACCTTGTAAAATAAACTTCTATAGCAATTCTGAATATTAATTCATTTATTGCGTAATTTTATCCTATAAAAGATTCAATCTATCATATATTTTTTATTTTCAGCACTCATTAACCGTTTATTGACTATCTTTATGTCAACATTAAAAAAAGGACATTATTGCTAGAATGCAGAATAGCCCTTAGAGAAGAAGAGCAAACGGCTATACTGCATCAGCGGTATTGCATTTTTGTGGAAGAGTTCAATTTTTTTGCCCCCAGAAATGATGGCAGACAGATCGAATATGACGAGTATGATAAATATTCTCTTTTATTAGGGGTGTGGAACAAAGATATTTTGGTTGCTTCATGTCGTCTCGTTCTTCCTAATAATACACTGGGTTTACCGACGCTCAATGCTATGATTATTGATTCGGAAAAACTTCAAGACGATCAGTCGACTGCCGAAATTTCACGCATCACGGTTTCTTCGCCCCATAGAACGTTCAAAAAAACGATAAAGGTTCTTCAACTTATGCAAAACAAGATTGATCAAATATCTTCCGATCATAAAATAATCCAATTGATAGGAGCTGTTGAACCTAGCTTTATGCGCCTTCTCAACTGTGCTTCGCTCCCCTATCAGCCAATTGGTCCGCTGCAATATCTTATCGGGGCTGAACGATTTCCTGTTCTTCTGAAAGTACAAGACTATACCCATTCCATGAAAGAGAACCAATGACCACCCGTTTCTCTCTTACTCTATTGCTACTCCCTTTTTCTCTTTTTGCTGCTGAAGCGCAAAGTGATTCGGCCCTTTTCAATAATCTCACCGATGATATCAATACGATCGCGCAAACCGCAAAAAATCAAAGAGCCAATATCGACTATCTCCCCTACGTTATGAGTGTATTTGACGGTGAAGAGCTCTCGCGCGCCGGAGCATCCTCACTCAAAGAGGCTCTTGGTTTGGTCGCCGGTGTCAACATTGCCAGCGACAACCTCTCCCTCTTTAACCCCGTCTTTCGAGGCTCCAATCCGGTAGCGTACGGCCAAAGCAAACTCATCGTTGACGGTGTCGAGGTCAACGACCTCTTCTTCGACGGCTATACCGCTTATCTGGCAATGCCGATCGATATGATCAAACGACTCGAAATTGTCCGAGGTCCGGGCAGCTACAGTAACGGGCACTCCGGCTATGCCGGTTCAATCATCATCACAACCTATAAAGGTGAAATGTCTACCGGCGATAACGGTCGCTGGTTTGCCTCTTCGGGAAGCTACGGAACCCGTAAAACCGGTGCATCGTATGCAATGAAACAGGATGATTTTGCTTTTGCTGCGGATCTGTACACTGTTCATGATGATCTTAGACTGCCCTATGGAAAAGACGGCCTTTCCAACAATCTTCTGGGAAGTGCCAATGCATCCCTCTCCCGTTCAGGAGATGCTCCTCTGAATACCGATGCGACCATGGCTTCCGCCTCAATCTCTAAGGGAGCTTTTTTTGCCGATGGGCGATTTTCCTCGTATAAACACGGATCAGGAGGCGGGATCAACTATGCCCTAGCCTCCGATGGGGATCACTACAACGTTGACCAATGGCAAGTTCGTGCCGGTGCCCACTATAGAGCAGGAGATTTTGCCGGAACGCTTCAAGCGGCGATGATTCAAGATAGTTTTACCAGCCATCAGCTTCTCGCACCCGCTGGATTAAGGCTCCCTTCGCTTACCCCCCCTACAACCATTGTAACCTATCCGAACGGTTTTTACGGGGTTCATGAAGCCTATATCCGAACCTACCGTGTGAATAACACCCTCTCCGGAACCGTATACGGGGGAGATGCAACCTTTGGGCTTAGCGGATCATGGAGCAGTGTTTCATCCGAAAAAACACTCACCACCGACAGAGACAGCGGGACGGGGATGAGTGATTATTCCACCACCCTCCCTTTTTTCAACCCTAATGGTTCTATCAATAATCTAACAGCCTACATGACCTACGAGCGGGCAATTTCTTCTTCTTTGATCGGCTATGCCTCATTAACCGTTGATCGCCGTAATGGACTGGCGGTACAAATTGATCCGCGCATTGCAGCTGTCTACACGATCGATCCGAACAATCTAATTAAGTTTTCAATCTCTCATGCCCACAGAAATCCTTCATGGCAAGAGATGTTTACCCTTAATAATAAAGCTCGTTGGGGAAATCCCGATCTACGCCCTGAAACTGTCATGGCATACGAAACCCAATACATCCATAAGTTTGAAACAGAGCATACCCTCTCTATCAATCTTTTCCGTCTTAATAACGATGACCAAATCTATCTACAATATAACACCCCATTAGCCCGCTATGAATATGTTAACGGATCAAAAAGTCTCATTCAGGGAATCGAAACAGAGTGGCGCAGACGGTACGATAGCACCTCATTTTATGCCGCATACACCCATATTTGGGCAGAAGACGGCAATAATGTGAGACTCCCCAATGCCCCCGCTGATACAGCGCGAGGTTTTATCACTCAAACATTGGATGAAAATTGGTACGCTTCACTTGCCGGACGATGGCAAAGTGCCACACCAAGAGCGGTAGGCGATGTACGAAGCGATATGAAATCCATAGGTATCGTTGATACCTCCATCGGATACAAACTCCCTCGCCTACACAGTGAAATCCAATTCACGCTCAAAAATATGTTCAATGAAACTGAGCTTTATCCAAGTCCAAAAGGGACGTATAACGATGATTATCCTGCAGTCGGACGCACCTATTTAGTTACCGTAAGGGGAACATTTTGAAACGCATTATTACACTATTACTCTTCCTAAGTACCCTTGGTTGGAGTGCCTCATACGATACTTTTTTACTCGACACCCAACTCTCTTTACTACCGAAAATTGCCATGTTAGAAAAGAATCTTGTCTTTTCTAACACTAAATCCACTATCAAAATTTTGATTGCGTATGAGCGTGGTGACGAAGATACGGCAGACTATTGTGCAAAAATTTTGATGAACAAATTTAACGGAAATGTAAACGGACATCCGATGGTCGTAACCGCACTTCCCTTCGATAAACTTGACGCATCAAACACTTATCACCTCATTTATGCCCTTAAAGCAAGTTTATCTCAGCTCAAAAAAGTTCATAATGCTGTCGGCTCATCCGGCGCCTTAACGGCCCTTTACGATGCTAACAAACTTGGAGATGATGGTCTTTTACTTTCAATACAAATGGAGCGAGCACCCGTTATTCTGATCAATTCCAAAGCGCTTCGGGAAAACCGTTTTTCATTCCCCGACAGTCTTCTTGAAATAGCACGAATTATTTAATCAGCGTATCTCTTTTTGATTCCAGTGTGCTTGGAGCGCATTGGAAATATTCATCAATGAAAAAGTCACTATAAAAATAAGCAGCCCCGGGAAAAAACTCACCCACCATGCGATATCGATAACCTCTTTACCGGTACTAAGAATACTCCCCCAACTCATTTGCGGTGCGGTAATTCCAAGTCCCAAAAACGAAAGCCCAGACTCGGCTAAAATTGCCCCACCTACCCCAAACGTAAAACTCACCAAACAGATTGGGGCAAGTAGCGGCGCATAATATTTGAAAATAATTTTAAGCGGATGCACCTGTGACATATGGAGAATACGGATATAGGGTTTGGCGCTGATAGCGAAGCTCTCCGACCGGATTAATCGTGCCGTCCCCATCCACCCCGTTATGGATAAAATCAAAATCAGAACCCATACCGAAGCATTCACATAACTCACCAAGGTTAAAAGTAAAAAAAGGGTTGGAAAGGTCAAAAACAAATCAACCACAATAATAAAAAGTTTGTCATATCCTCCGCGCAGTAATGCAGCACTTACCCCATAAAGCAACCCGATCAATGTTGCGATAAGCGCACTGGTAAAACCGATGATTAAAGAGACTTGTCCCCCCTCCATCATGCGTGCCAGAAGATCACGTCCCAGTCTATCCGTACCGAACCAGTGGATGGACGAGGGGGGGAGCAAAATTGCATTGGCATCTAACAAAAGAGGGTCGTACGTATAAAGTAAAGGGGCAAAAAAAGAGAAAAAAATCACCCCAACCAGTGAGGCAATACTAACGTAGGGCATCAGGCCTTGATGCCTAAAAGGGTAGTCATCATTTGATCAATGGTCGTAATAACTTTTGCAGCGGCACCATATGATGCCTGATAACGAATCAGATTTGCCATCTCTTCATCCGTATTTACCTTGCTGATTGACTCCTGCTCTTGCTTAATAGCATTGTACTGAGCCGTAATCGAATCATTTGTTGTTATTGCCGTATTGGTTCTTGTTCCCACTTTGGTAACCATGGTATCGTAATTTCCATAGATGGTGTCACTGGATGTCGTTAAACCATTAGAAAAATCAACCGATGCGAATTGGAGATTTACCATATCGAGTGCTGTTTGATTATCCCCGCTTACAGGTGTTTTAAACCCACGAATTTGTGTAGAGTCATTTTTAAGAGCCGAATTCAAACTGATTGTTTTTGCATCCTGCCCATCAAAAAACCGATTCACTCCAGTTACACCGGCAAAATTGGTACCGTTGTCTTGAATAGCGAAGGTATACCCTTGTGCAGCATAAGTTGTTGACAAATTCACACTGAGCGTATTCGAGGGAGTCGTAAATACCGGATTTAAAATACTATTAATGTCGTTTAACGCATTTTTATCCGCATTATCGTCTTTTTGGGCTTTTAACTGTTCAACAATACTGTTTGGGGTACCATCCGGTAGCAAGTTCGTTACAGCTGCATTATCCATAACAGTAGAAGCATTAATGGTAATGGTACGCCGCGCTGTCTCCTTACCGTTAATATCATACGCTACCACATCAAATGTGCCCGCTTTGAAATTTTGGCCCGTACTGAGCAACGATTCGTTGTTTGAAAATGAGAGGGGATTGGATCTCATCTGTGTTGTCGCGCTCTGCGCATATAAATTATTGGTTGCTTGAATCATCCCTTTGGCGAACGTGTCCATATTGTTGATTGTTTCTTGTAAAAATCCGTCTTGAAACTCTCCGTTCGTACCGATGGTAGTCCCTCTCAATTCTAACAATGCCCCCACTTTTCCACCGGTAATATTTTGGGCAAAAGGGATTTTTGTACCGTCTTGACGCTGATAATAGAGATCGTTATAACCGTTTTTTCCTGAACTATCGATTCCTATCGGGTGAAAGGTAGCTCCGTCAACAATGTTAAAACCTCCGATTTGAATCGTATACGTTCCATTATTGATGGCAATATTACTGTCAACTGCATTATTCGTTGTAATCTGTCCGTTTAATGCTTTGGAACCTACCAAATTGGTCATCGTCAGTTCAAGCTGATTACGTTGATCACGGAGATCATTGGCATTATTGCCTCCGCCGGCTTCTGCTATACTAATTGACTTATTGAGTCCGGCAATTTGTCCGGCAATTCGATTGACTTCATTAATATTAACCGCAACTTGATCATTTAACGACTTTTGAAGCACAACAACCTGTGAACGAGTTTGATTAATATTTTGGGTAAGTGTTTGTGTTTGCTGAGACAAAGCAACTTTTTGTGCCGCATTCCCCGGATCACTTGCAAATGACTGCCATGAATTAAAATAACTTTGCAAACTATTTTTGATACCGTTATTTTGAAGATCCGGAAAATAGGTAGAGAGCTCTTGCAAATTACTTTTTAACGTATCTGAGTTCGATTTGTTTTGAGAGGAGGTGGAATATCTATCAAAAGTAAACTGATCAAAAATTCGTGCAATCGCAGTAATTTGAGTTCCATTACCCCGCTGTCCCGGATCAATACTGAGCGGCATGGCCTCAGAAGTCACCACCCGCTGACGGCTGTACCCTTCAGTATTAGCATTGGAAATATTGTGACCCGTTGTATCAATTCCCACTTGTGCAGCATTAAGCCCACTGTATCCGATTCCTAATGCATTAAAAATAGATGCCATGTTACGCTCTTACTTCCAAAAGTGATGCTTCGCCGGATGCAACTTTTTGATATCCCTGCATATGCGTCGGAACAATACGCTCCAATAAGGTATTATAAAAAGATCCGACGCTCAGTACCATTTTTGCGTAGTGTTGATTTACCTCTCGTAAGGAAGAGAGGTGTGTTTTAAGGCTGTCGAGCTGCTGATGTTGTTCACTATCTAAAAGTTCTGAAAGGGGCTTTGCCGGATTGCTGGTCATCAATTTGGATATCTCATGGTCAATCATCGCTTTTTTGTGTTCAAAACTTTTGATTTTTTCTTCTTTGATTGAAAGACGTTCAAACTGAGGATTGTGATTCGCTTCTCGAATATCCTCTATATCTTCTTGCGAGAGAGAGATTAAAGTATCAAGATCTTTTATGGCACTTTGCAACTGATAGGACAACATCATATACTCCTGCGTGTTAAGTTAGCTCTTGCGCGATACGCTTGGCCAACGATTCAATATCGACACGATATTCACCTTTTTCGATCGAGCTTTTAAGCTGATCAATTCGGCTTGTGTCACCTTGTTTGCTAATAGATTGCATGGATTTCTCCTGCTCTTTGGTTTTTACTGACGGCTCTTGATATGAGCTTCTGATGAGTGAGCTATTCACACTTGTAATCATGGTGAATCCTTATTATCCGTATATGATGTGTACACACTATATCGGCAAGAATTACCAAAAATTTAGTTTTTCACCCCTTTTTGACTCAGGCTGTCAAACAACATTTGTGAAAATCCAAATCCTCCCGCACTTGCATTTGAAAGTTCTTCGCGGTACATCGATTTAAAAATTTTATCTCCCGGATCGTTGGCACCGGTAAAGACATTTTTTTCATCTTTCATCGCTTCATCCAGCATCATTTTGACAATGATTGCCTCAAACTGATCGGTTTTTTCCCGTAACGCCGTATTGGAATCTTTTGTCCCTACACTCGGCATAGCTTTTTGGTATTGTACGTTTGAGATATCCATTAGATAACCTCCAAATCAACTGAAATAGCACCGGCACTTTTCATAGCCTGCAAGATCGCAATCATCTCTTTTGGGCTTGCCCCCATTTTTTGAAGAGATCGGACAATATTAGCCACGGTTGTCGTCCCTTTTTGGGTATAGACTTCGTTTTCATTCAATCCGATGACTAAACTTTTATCCATGCTGACACTTCCGGCAGGTTTAGAAACGGAATCTTGTGCCAATATTTTGACGGTAATATCGCCTTGGGTAATGACAACCGGCTTAACCTCAATATCCACTCCGGCAATGATGGTACCGGTTCGCTCATTGATAATGATTTTAGACTCTTGTGCGTAATTGATATCAAGGTTTTGAACTTCCGCCAAAAATTCAACCATAGTTCTGTTCTTCGGAAGTTTTAAGCTGATGGTACGAGGATCAATCGCAACGGCAATCGAATCTTTGTAACGAGAGTTAATCACGTTTTGGATGGCCACCGCATTGTTAAAATTGGATGATTTAAGAGAAAGGGTTGCATTTTCCTGATGAATCATGTCTTGCACGATTTCACGTTCGACCAAACCGCCGCCGTATACCATACCGGCAGTCGGATGAGATTCGGCACCGGCCCCTTTCTCATTTTTTCCGCCGATACTGATCGGTCCTTGTGCCAATGCATAGATTTTTCCATCCACCCCTTTAAGAGGGGTCATCAAAAGGGTTCCCCCTTCAAGCGATTTAGCATCGCCTATGGAAGAGACCGTTACGTCAAATGAATCACCTTGACGGGCAAAGGGGGCAAACTTGGCCGTTACCACAACTGCGGCAACGTTTTTGGATTTGATATCGGTTGGAAGCATATCGATATTCATCGCCTTAAGCATGTTTGCGATGGATTGAAGGGTAAATTTTGAGGTGGTACCGTCACCCGTTTTTTTCAAACCGACAACAAGCGAATATCCGATAATCTGATTGTCACGTACACCAATAATATTGGCTACTTCACTCACACGTGTCGCCCATAGACTGCCGAACAATATCACCATTAGTACAATAATTCTCATGCTCACCCTTTGTAATTACAGAGGTTAAAGCAAATGCTATTCCAAATTAGGCGTAATAGGTGAGGGTTGTTTTTCCGAATTTTTTGGCTTTGATACGGTTAAATACCCCGATCGTTTCAGGAAGTTCTAATGTGCTCATATGCTCTATGATAAACAGCGTAACGAGTGACTGAGGAAAAGAGGCAATGAGCTCAATGGTTTTGTCATAAATGCTCTCCATCCCCTCACGATATGCAAAAGGGGGATCGACATACACGAAAGCACTTTCACCGAGGTTTTCAAGCCGTTTTTTTACTTGAGAAATTGTGGTAAAGCTATCCCCCTCCACCACTTCACACGCACTCGGATCGGTTTGGGAAATATTGGTTCGTAACGTCTTGATCGCATCACGATCTTTTTCCATAAAAATAATCTTCTTAGCCCCACGACTCAAAGCTTCCAAACCGATCGATCCGCTCCCTGAAAAAACTTCGACAACGATCGAATCGATAATGTCAAACTGAACGGTATTAAAAAAAGATTCCAAAACAATCGCTTTAGAACTGCGTGTTGTCTCTTTGGAAGGGAGACGGAGGGTTTTACCCTTGAAACGCCCCGCTACAATTTTTTTGGTAATGGTCTCGTTATTTTTCATAAAATGCCCGAATTGCTTTGAGGATATTCGCTTGATATTCCCGCGTTAATTTGTCAATATGACGTTCAAGTATCTCAAAACTGACACCCTCTTGCGTATTGTCTTGAAACGACTCTGCTTCCATCGCAAAAATAGGAGATATTTTTCCTTTTTCGATCGTATGAGCCAGTGCATGAAAAAGCTCTGCTTTTGAAAAAGGTTTGATCAGATCTGATCCCTCTTGCGTACCGATGATAAAGGTCGGATGTTCATCGTCCCGGATATTTTTGTCACGAATCAGGATATCACAATGCCGATATGAAGTTAAATGCCCTTCTAAAAAAAGCTCCAACGAACGCTGCAGTAAAGGAGAATCGCACTGAATCGCTACTTTCAAAACATGCTCCCTTTGCTTAAATATTCAGTATTTTAGCATAGTTTATTTTACATCAAGTTGCATACCTGTGAGTTAGCACATTTGTAACAAATTAATACTTTTGAGGTTATAATCTAATAGATTGACAAAATTGTAGGCAAGGTCTCCCCTAATGATCAACAATATTTTATTGTTAAAAGACAAGCGTGTCCTATTTTGTGAAGATGATGCGATCACGAGAACCCAAATTATTGAGGTACTTCAAATGCTCTTCAGCAAAGTCTATTCTGCGCAAAATGGGGAAGAGGCATATCAACTCTACCAAGATGAATCGCCCGATATCATCCTAACCGATATCAAAATGCCAAAAAAAGACGGATTAGCCCTAATTAAACAAATACGCCAAGACGATTACAATACCCCCATCATTCTAATGACCAGTTTCGCCGAACAAAATTTGCTCGTAAGTGCCGCGAATCTCTCGATTGACGGATATCTGGTTAAGCCCGTCAATCTCGAAGAACTAGCTTCTGCGCTCAGTAAAGCGATGCAGCGCACCCATAAAGAGATAGGTTTAATTCCACTGGGGAATGAGCTTATTTACAACGCGGCAACCAAAGAACTTTATCATAACGGCATCGTTGTGGAACTCGGGGGAAAAGAGCAAGAATTACTAGTACTGTTGATAAATAACCGTCATAAAACCGTGACCAAAGAAGAGATCGAAAAAAAACTGTGGCCACTCGATCCGATATGTGAATCCGGCATCAAAAATATTATCCTCCGATTACGTAAAAAACTGAGTATCAACATCATCGTCTCAGTACGAGGAATCGGGTACCGACTTAATATCAGTACATTTTGAGGCCTAATATATGAACTTTCAATCTCTTAATTTGCCGCTCATTAGTGAACTTGATATACTGTTAATGACTCTTTTATTCATTGCTATCATCCTTTTACTTATCCTCACCTACAAAATAAAATCACTCCAAAACAAATGCAACAGCGCCCTACTCCAAAACGAAGCCGATTCAAAAATTCTCTATTTACAATCCAAATACGCCTCGATGGGCGAAACCGTCGGAAACATCGCCCATCAATGGAAACAACCCCTCAATGCCATAGGAAGTATTCAAAACAATATTAAAGCTGCTCTGATTTTTCAAGGGGAAATTTCCAAAGAGAAACTTCTAAATTCAGTGGAAACCAGTTTCAAACTACTCCAACATTTAGCCGAAACAATTGATACGTTCTACAGTTTTTTATCGCAAAGAAATAATCAAAAAATGAATTTCACTATCGCCGATGAGCTGGAAGCGGTACGAAAAATAACGGAGTACTCATTTGAAAACAGCCGGATCACTCTCAACTTTCAGTTAGATACAAATCCGACGATTCAGGGAAATCCAAATGAGTTTACTCATGCGATACTCAACCTAATCTTAAATGCCAAAGACGCGTTTGACGCCGCACCCAATGACGCTGCCACCATTACCGTCCACGTTAAAGGGGGAGAAAAAAACTGTACTATTACCGTCACCGACAATGCAGGTGGCATCCGCCTAAAACCAATAGAAATGGTGTTTGACCTCCATATCACCACCAAAGAATCAGGTTCCGGTCTGGGGCTTTTTATGAGCAAAAATATTATACAAAACCGCTTTGGCGGTACCATTGCCGTCAAAAATCTCAAAGAGGGGGCCTGTTTTACGATCGAATTGCCCTATTCGAAGTATGGTGAACATTTTTCCGATACAGAGTATTTAAATAAACCCTCGGATTTAGACCATATTAAACAATTGACCAAAAAAATCCTCGAACTTGAAGAACTCGAAAAAACGCTCAAGAAATTTGCTATTAATCATATCCAAGAAGCCATTTTTTTGATCAATGAAAATAGCCGATTTGAGTATGTCAATGATGAAGCATGCCGTTCCCTAGGGTACAGTAGAGCGGAATTACTTACTATGTCCCTTGAAGATATAGATTCAGATTGGCCGACAGATGAATGGCATATCCAATGGAAGAAAATCCAAAGAGAAAAAATCCCACCGATAGAAGCTAAACATATACGAAAAGACGGAAGCACTTTTCCAGTAGAAGTGAGTATAAATTACTTCGAACATGAAGGAATAGGCTACAATTTAACACTATGTCGGAATATCACCGAACGCCGGTTGCTCGAAGAACAAAAAGACAATGAACGTATGCGCCTTTTCTTTGAACGACAGCTGGTCGGTATGGCGATCACCTCCCCCGAAAAAGGGTGGATAAATACGAACGAAAAATTACAGCAGATGCTGGGTTATACTCATGAAGAGCTAACGAAACGCACATGGGTAGAAATGACTCATCCTGACGATCTCGCCCCCGATATTGAGCAATTCGAGCGATTGCTAAGCGGCTGCATTGAAGATTATATGCTCGAAAAACGTTTTATTCGCAAAGATGGTTCTATTGTCTATACCAATCTCGCCGTCAGTTGTGTCCGTAATGATGATCGTAGTGTCAATTATGTCCTCGCCCTTTTAGAAGACATCACCGAACGCAAAGCAATGGAAATATCAATCCAAGAAGCCAACGAACGCTACACCCAAATCCTTAATAACAGCATTGACGTCATCTATCTGATCGAAGTAACCCCTGATTGGCACTTTATCTATATGGACGTCAATGCTGCCTATGTGGAGGTTACAGGAATACCACGCGAAGCAGTCATCGGACTCAACGTTGAGGAGATCGAAGATGAAATATTCCGCACCATCTTGATCGACAAATTCACTACTTGCCTCCATGCTGGGGGAGAAACCGACTATATTGCTGATTACCCTTTCCCCGGAGGGATCAGAACGTTCCACTCTGTCCTCTCTCCGATACGCGACGAGAACGGACGAATTGTCCGTATCGTCGGAGCAGCCCGAGATATCACCGAACGAAAACAAATCGAAAATAAGCTCAAACGAAGTGAATCCAGCCTCAAAGAAGCGCAAAAAATTGCCAGAGTAGGAAGCTGGGAGCTAGATGTTGCTAGTGATACGCTGACATGGTCCGATGAGACCTACAGAATATTTGAACTCGATCGTAAACAGACTATCGAATTGCATAAAACATTTTATGAGATGGTCCACCCCGATGATCGGGAAATGGTAAATAGTTTATACATGGAGTCGGTAAAAACCAAACTCCCCTATGAAGTGTCACATAGGATTGTGATGAGCGATGGTCGTATCAAGTATGTTGTAGAGCGATGCGAAACACACTATGACATAAACGGCAATCCTATACGCTCAATGGGAACGGTACATGATATCACCGAACGTAGACTTATGGAAAAAGAGATCGAAGATTCATACCATTTCCTTTATCAGCTGATTGACTCCATTCCCGACCCAATTTTTGTCAAAGACAAACAACACACATGGGTACTATTAAATAAAGCCTTTTGTGAGCTAATCGGTCAATCACGAGAATCATTGCTTGGAAAATCTGATTATGATTTCTTCCCGAAAGAGCAAGCCGATATTTTTTGGGAAAAAGATGAGATTGTTTTCAAATCGAATGAAACCAATGTCAATGAAGAGTACTTCACCTCTGCAGATGGTACTACGCACTATATTCAAACGATAAAAACGATGTTTACATCCGATAGCAAGGGGGAACATTTAGTCGGAACTATTCGGGATATGACCGAGCGTAAACAAGCCGAAGAGACCATCAAAAATTTGAATGCAACGCTGGAAAAACGGATCATGGAACGGACGGAGGAACTCCAGAAGGCTATCCTAGAATTACAAGAACGGGAAGAGAAATTTTACAATCTCTTCAAACTCAGCCCGGCAGCCGTATCAATCACGTCACTCGAGCGAAATATGTATCTGGAAGTCAACGACAGTTTCCTCTACCACACTGGCTACACGCGTGAGGAAGTCGTGGGTCACAGCAGCGCCGAATTGAAACTCTTTGCCAACCCAGAAGACCGAGCCGAGTTCTTCCGCTTAGTAATGGAAAACGGAATGATCCGAGATTTCGAATATCCATTCCAAGCCAAAGACGCTCATATCGGATATGCCATGGCTTACGCTTCAATTATCACCCTCAAAGGGGAACGGTGCCTCCTCTCCCACAGTTACGATATCAGCGAACGAAAAAAAATAGAAATACTACAATACGAGCGGTTAATGCTGGAAGAACGGCTCTCCAAAATTGCAGCATCAATGCCGGGAGTCACATATATCTTTGAAAAAACTGTTGACGGGATCATCCGCTTTAACTATGTTGCACCAACGTTTGAAGAACTCTTCGGTCTCTCTGCCGATGTGGCGATGGAAAATTTTGCCGTTGCAATGGAACACGTTTACCCTGATGATCGAGAAAAGATACACCAAAGTATCATTCTTATCACACAGGATATTTCTAACTGGCACGAAGAGTTTAGAATTCTGCACCCTGACAAAGGGGTGATATGGATCGAGGGGCAGTCCTCTCCTGAACTTCAGTCTGACGGCAGTATTCTCTGGTACGGCTTTTTTCACGATGCTACCGAACGCAAAGATGCAGAAGCGGCACTCGAAAAAAGCGAAGAGGCGTTCCGTGCAATGGTCGAAAACTCTCCTGATGTTATCATCCGCTACGATTTGGAATGCCGTCGCACCTATATCAATCCTATGGGACAGCTGCTCATGGGGAAACCGCTCGAAGAGATCATCGGTAAAACACCCAGTGAATATTCACCGTTACCGGCAAGCACAGCGTTTGAAAAACTGTTTGCAAACGTCGTTTCCGAGGGTAAAGAGATCGAAATGGAAAGCACTTATTACACTTCTGAGGGAGAAGAGCGTTGGGGACATCAGCGGATCGTCCCCGAATTTAATACCGAAGGTCAAGTAGCAAGTGTTATGGTAATAGGGCGAGACATGACAGAGCGTAAACATACAGAAAAACAGCTCAAACTTGTCGAAACCGCCATCAACCATGCCAGTGATGCCGTTTATATCATAGGAGATGATCGCTCTATCCTCTACGTCAGTGATGCCGCCTGTCGGATGCTTGGATATACGCGCGAAGAGTTTATGGGGATGAGGGTATATGAGATTGATGCAGGAATGAGTAAAGACGATATAGATGCCGTCAAAGAAAATATCATCACCGACAAAGAGATTACCTTTGAGACAAAACATCGTGCAAAAGACGGTTATATACTGGACGTGGAAATCACCGTTACTTCATTTACCTACGATGATGTCCATCTGAGACTCTCCATCGTCAAAGACATTAGCGAACGCAAACAAGCTCAACTCGCACTCCAAGCCAGCGAACAACGCTACAAAGAGATATTCGAAAACAGCTCTGACAGCATCTATCTGATGGAAGTAACCGAAGACGGAAGGTTCCGCACTATAGCTGCTAATCCGGCGTTTGAGCACTCTATCGGGATACCGCTTGATACGCTTTTGGGGACCTATGTCGGTGATTTAACCGATGAAGAGACGACGGCAACCGTCATTGCAAAATACCGTCGATGCGTCGAAGCCGCAGAGCCGATTGAAGAGATAGCGGAACTGGATTTACCGGTCGGACGAAAAAAATTCTGCTCTACACTGATACCGATCAAAGATGAGACGGGCCGAGTATGTCGTATCATCGGTCTGGCAAAAGACATTACAGAAGCAATAAAATAACTTATAGTTGATTTAAATAGTGCTCGATGCTGTAGCGTAAATCTTCATCCATATCCATCAGACTCTCCAGCATCCATTTCAGATACGCTGGGTCTTTCATCGCGACCGTCTCAATCCTTTTCTTGGCATATTTCCCGAAAGGAAGCCGACTTAGTAACAGTCGTGCCTGGCTCAACTCCACCAACTTCTCATGCGAAGCCAAATCGAGCAGATATTCATACACCATTCGGGTATGGAGTGCATCGCTCAGTGCATGGTGTGCGGTCGGAGTGACTCCATACGGCTCAAAAAAATCTTTTTCCTGCCGATAAAGCCGCAATTCATAACGTAAAAACTGCAATCCGTACCCATCAAGATCGTCCATAAGGGCTTTGGAACATTTGAGAGTGTCAATCACCGCCCCCTGCCACCTTATCCCCTCTTTTTGTAGCATTGCCAAATCAAACGGGGCGTTATGGGAGATAAGAGTATGTTCAGAACTATTAAGTGACCGGATATGCTCACAGCTCTTTGAGTTTGCGAATGCAGAAGTCTCTTGAACCATTTCATTGGTAATATGGTGGATGGCCGATGCTTCGGGGGGAATTTTTTTACCCGGATGGATAAGTTCGTAATGGACCTCATCACCCATTACCAAGGCAAGTGCGCAAATACGATCTTTGACCTCAAGCCCTGTCGTCTCAACATCTACTACAACCGTCATGGTTAACTGCTTGAGTCCGATTTCATCTGCGCCAATAGGTTGTGGTAATGTTCTAACGTCCGAAAACTTTTTTCAAACCGCCACCCCAAGACAAATGCTACGATATCTTTCACAACTGGTTTTTCAAGTTTTTCAGCACGTCCGAAATAGGCCAAAGAGATATTTTTATTTTTAACTTTTGCCTCTTTATCATAGATAATGGCAATGATCTGAGCGTATTTGCCCTCTTTGGTTGCTCCCAAATCATCATCTGCGAGTGAAATACCTGCAAGGTTGATCGCTTTAAATTCAAACAGTTTCTCAAATTCAGAAACTTTGGCATTAATCCCTAAAAGAAAGAAGAGTCTCTCTAACTCTTTAAGATTACTTTTACGCTCAAGTTCATAACTGGAGATCTGTGCGGTCAGATTTTTAAGCCTATCGAGTGCTGAACTCACACGTTCCCCTTTTTTACTAAAATTATACCACTTTAACGAAGTGTAGTTTATAATATCAAACTTTTTTTTACATTGGAAATTTTATGGACTATCTACGTATTCAAGGCCCTACCAAACTCCAAGGCACTGTTGTCATCTCCGGCGCGAAAAATGCCGCGTTGCCACTCATCACATTGACCCTTTTAGCGCATAATCCGTTAAAAATTACCAATATGCCAGAAGTAGTAGATATTAAAACTCTGCTCAAACTTCTCCAAAACCTCGGAGCCAGCTGCTCACTTGAGAATCATGTTCTTAGTGTTGATACCTCTACCGTCAATCATACCATGGCCAATTACGATATTGTTAAAACCATGCGAGCTTCGATCCTAGTCCTTGGCCCCTTACTTGCCCGTTTTGGACATTGTGAAGTTTCTCTTCCGGGCGGATGCGCTATCGGTCAACGCCCTATCGATTTGCACCTAAAAGCATTGGAACAAATGGGTGCCCAAATTACCATTCATGCCGGGTACGTCCATGCCGTTGCACCTGAGGGGTTAAAAGGTGCCCATGTCATTTTTGATAAAATCACTGTTACCGGAACCGCCAATATCGTTATGGCTGCTGCGTTAGCCCATGGTAAAACTATTCTCACCAACTGTGCTCGCGAACCGGAAGTGGTTCAACTGTGTGAAATACTCCGCGACAGCGGTATCGATATCAGTGGAATCGGCACCTCCGAGCTCACCATCATCGGTACCGGCGGTAATACCATCGATATGGTTGACTTTGAAGTTATCCCTGACCGTATTGAAGCAGGAACTTACTTATGTGCGGGTGCCATAACCAATTCGTCCATTACCCTCGAAAATGTCCGTGCAGACCATCTTGATGCCGTGACCGGAAAGCTAGAACAAATGGGATGTACGTTTGACATTACCGAAAGTACCATGACGATTCATCCGGCACCTCAGCTCAAACATGTCAATATTATTACCCAAGAGTACCCTGCATTCCCGACCGATATGCAAGCGCAGTTCTTAGCTCTTGCAACCCTTTCAACCGGTACCAGCATCATCGAAGAGCGGTTGTTTGAAAACCGCTTTATGCACGTCAGCGAATTGCAGCGTTTAGGTGCCGACATTATGCTAAACGGTCATACGGCTACCGTTATGGGTGGAACACCGCTGTTCGGTGCCGATGTTATGGCAACCGACTTGCGTGCGTCCAGTGCACTTGTACTAGCAGCAATGGCGGCAGAGGGAACAACCAATGTTCACCGTATCTATCACCTTGATCGCGGATATGAGAATCTGGAGCAAAAGCTACAAGCTCTCGGTGCCAAAATCGAACGTCTTAAAGAATAATATTCTCTCTATTCCCGATTTCAAATCGGGAATCCCAGTTCCTGCTTACTCTCCGCTGTGAAATCTCAAATTGGTAACGTAAAACTCGCATGAACGATCCGATGAACGTCGGCGAAACAATAATTTTAATAGCTTTTTCATACAGCATATCATGCAAAAAATATTCCATATTTAAAAGGAGACTATTGAGGGAAAAGAAAGAGAGGATAAAAAGGGAGGTTTAAAGAAAGATTGCCGGCGCAAGTCCGGCAAAGGTTTAACGAATCTCTTCGTACGGAGTAGCCGCAACAACTTTGCGAGATACAGTATATGGTACCAATGCAGCAGCACGAGCTTGCTTAATCGCGATAGTAACCATATCTTGGTGACGTTTACAGTTACCTGTAAGACGACGTGGCATGATTTTATAACGCTCAGAGAGCGAATATTTCAAAGATGAAACATCTTTGTAATCGATAAAATCAACTTTTTGCTCGCAGTATTTGCAAAAGCGTTTTTTGTATTTTCTTTTTTCTGACATGGTTATTTCCTTGTACTTTTTCTAAAACGGAATTTCGTCTTCGTTGATATCAATCTCTGGGAGATTGTTTTCAGGCATTTTAGCCGGTGATGGTCGAGTGTATGCCGGTGGCGGTGTATATGCTTTTTGTGCAGGTGCATCGTAGCCCCCGCCATAACTTCCGCTTTCACCCTCATCACTGTAACCACCCTGAGAAACTTCGCCGCGTGAATCGAGCATTTGCATCGTTTCGACGATAACGGAGTGTTTAGAGCGTTTCTGTCCGCTGGTCTGGTCTACCCATTGTTCAAACTGCAATCGTCCCTCGACAAGAATCTTAGACCCTTTACGAAGGTATTGGTTGGCCACTTCACCCGAACGTCCGAAAAAAGTAATGTCGACAAAACATGTCTCCTCTTTTTTCTCGCCGTTCACCGTAAATTTACGGCTGGTTGCAATAGCGGTTTTAGCAATCGCTGAACCATTCTGAGAATATCGAAGTTCGATATCACGGGTAAGATTTCCAACCAAAATTACTTTATTGAACATGGGTTTTCCTTAGGGCTTAAGCTACTACTTCTTCTTGTTTCTCAACGACTTTCTCAGCAACAACAGCAGCAGGAGCGACTTTTTTGGTTTTGTTAACCATATCGTTCCATGCTTTGATTTCACGTTTGCTATCGTATTTCATAGTTACGAAACGTAAAATCTCTTCGTTGATACGAAAACGTCTTTCAATTTCAGCAATTGCCGCAGGTGCAACTGTGTAATACATTACGTGAAAATAACCGCGAGCATTTTTCTCGATCGGGTAAGCCAATTTTTTCATTCCCATTGCGTCGCGTGCAATGATCTCTCCGCCGTTAGCAGTGATCACTTCTTCAACGAGAGCGATAGTGTTTTTAATCTCTTCTTCTGTAAGAGTAGGTTTTACGATTACTAGGTTTTCGTAATGTCTCATAGCGTATGTCTCCTTATGGTGTTCGCCCCTTATGGTTGTTATACAGCACGACAATCGTGTTGCAAAGAGCAAGGAACGCGCGGATTATACTGAAAAATAGCTTAATATTAGTTTTACTTAAAGGATGCTTTGCAGCTTCAGCAGTGCCGATAATAGGAGAGCCTCTTGATCGGGAGAACCCGTCGATTTCATCTTCAGCTCGGTATCGAGGAGTAAATTGATCCCCCGTTTATACCCGTCCGGTGTAATTTTAATCGAGAGGGCCGCACGCTCTTTTTCGACAAATCCGGGAAGTTTATAACCCAGCACCAGCGCCGAATCAGCGACACCGTGAATTTTAATTGCACTATTAAAAAGATAAAGCTGTGTCAAAAATCCGCTGATTGCTGTGAGTAGCTGAATCTCGTTTTCACCCGATTCGAGCAAATGATGCAATGAGGGGAGAAACTCTTTTTTCTCTATCACACGGGCAATAAAATGGTCCAGTTTGATTTCACTCAGACCGAAAACATATTCATCAATCTCTTTAATCGTAATCGTTTTGCCTAAAATAGAGAGTTTTGAGAGTTCATTACAGGCTAAGGCGAGATCATTATTGTGGGCACTCAGCAGATGCACTGCGGCTTGGTGATCGATCTGCATCCCCAGAGCAGATGCTTCTTGCATCACAATCGCTTTTGCTTCATTGGCATAAGGGTGAAAAAAACGCACCGACCCGGCATGCGATCCTTTAAACGCTGTGTCCGCCCCTTTGACATCCTCCCCCATATAACAATAGACAAAGGTATTATCACTGTTTTTACCCACCAGTTCTATGAGAATATCTAACTCCGCTTTGGGAAGTTTTTTCTCATGTTTGATGATGAGGAGATTTTGATCACCGAAAAGAGACCCTTGGGAGAGGTGCGCTTTTGCCGCATTGAAATCGTACTCATCGTGATACAGACTCAATACGGAAGCACCCTCTATCCGAGACAAGGCTGCCGCATAACGCTCGATTAGAAAATGACTCTCACCGAACAATGCCATCGCACGCGGGACGCTGTTATTTTGAAGGTGACGATCAAGCTCTTGTCTATTCATCCGCTACCTTCTCTATTTTACTGACAAATGAAGCGGTAATTTTGGTCGTAGCGAGATCCGCCGTCTCAATTTTAACCATGATATCATCAAAAAGTCCCAGGCCGAAATGGGAAGTTACCATCACTTTGGCCCCCGTAATCACATCATGTATCTCGGCGCGAATTTGATCCTCGGTCTGCATGACGCGTGCTTTGAACGTTTGCCCGATAACGGTAGATGCCCAACGGGCGAATTTACGCTCTTGGAAGCGGATTTCGATGTCGCTTGCCTCACGCTCCTTTTCACTGATCGAGGTACACAGCGATTCGATATTACGCAAGACATATGAGCCCTCTTCGCTGTCTCCTGCTTTGATCGCTTTGAGAAGACGATGAACGATCAAGTCGCTGTAACGGCGGATCGGAGAGGTAAAATGGGTATAGCGATCAAACCCCAAGCCAAAATGTCCCATATTGTAAGGGGCATAGCGTGCCTGCATCTGAGCACGGATAATGAGGGTATCCACTTCGCTGATGAGTTCGCGTGTTTCCGCTTCGGCCTGGATGGCGGTGATTGTCTCTTTGATCGAACCTTGAGACTCGACAAAAATCCCGATGGATGCGAGTTCAGTATAAAGACTCTGAAGTTTCATTGGCGAGGGAGATTCGTGGATACGAAATACACCCCGCTCATACATTGAAGCCGCCGCTTTGTTGGCGAGAAGCATACAATCTTCGATCAGGGCATGCGATGGCGTCTCAACGGCAAACTCCGTCGAAACAATATTTTGATCCGCATCGATCCGCATCTCCAACTCACTGGAGCGGAAGTTATACCCTTTCTTCATCCGTTCTTCCCGGAGTTTATAGGTCAATTCATTGAGTGAGGGAATATAGTCAAGAACTTTTGCCTCTTTATCATTTGAAGCGTGGAGATTCCCCTCTAAAAACGCATCGATCTCTTCATACGAAAACCGGCGATGGGAATGGATAATTGACTCATACAGCTCAAACGAGTCCACTTCATAGGTCGTCGGATTAATGTTCATCTCGAACGTATAGGCTAACCGATCGACCAATGGTTGGAGAGAACAAAGAGTTTCGCTGAGTTCTCTCGGAAGCATCGGAATGGAGCGGTGGGGGAGGTAGATGGAGAAACTGCGGTAAATCGCCTCGGCATCGATCGCTCCGAAAGGGTGGACGTATTCGCTCACATCGGCAATGGCGACGTAGAGAGTCGAAGTTTCAGGGATATAACAAATCGCGTCATCAAAATCTTTGGCGGTAACGGGATCGATGGTACAAAACGGCAGATGGCGCAGGTCACGACGGTGGGGATAGAGCGACGCATCGACCTCTTTGGGGAAATCTCGAGCCATCTCCAATACATCATCCTCAAACGCATCATGTTTATTGTAGAGAGCAAGAACAATTTTTTCATCCACTTTAGGGTCGCTCAAATTCCCCAGATAAGCGGCTATCGTCCCGCTTTGGTTATTAATCTGATACACTGACCCCTCGGCGGTTTCACTTAGATCATTCAGAGCGAATCCTGCCGGATGGGAGGTGCGAATATCGTATAAACCTAAATGACCGTTTTGATACGTAACAACGGCGATGCTAAACGTTTCACTCCGGCCGGCGATTAGGACCACTTTTGCCTGCGGTCCGCCGCGACGCCCCAACAAACGCTGAGCAATAACCAAATCGCCGCTTTTTGCCCCCATAAGATTAGTGGAATCAATAAAATGATCCCGTAAGCTCTCCCCCAATGTTTGGAGATACGCACCGCTCTCTTGGGCAAGACTTATCGTCCCTGCACGGTATTGTGAGGGGAATTGATACTTACCGCCCTCATGCGTCAGTAGTTTCAGCCCCTCCCATTGTTGAACAAATTCTCGTTCTTCAGGGGCAATATCTTGATCGTATAAGCCATGTGTCAGGCGAATTAAGAGTGATTTCATGAAGGTATTATAGTCAAAATTATGCTAGAATTTTCGCTTAACTCTAAAAAGGATCATGAACTATGACTCAAGAAGCCATCCTCAATCAACTCGGATACACCCCTAATGAAGCATTAAGCGAACAACTATCCCGTATCGAAGCCAATACGGTCGGATACGATAAAATTATTAAACATATTTTGGACTTGCATGAGGCGCTTAAAACGGACAAATCGTATGTAGCCCTTTCAAACAGCAACGACTATTTCAAAATCAAAATTGACTCAACCGGAGAGATCAGTGCTGCCGACGCGATGACAAAAATTAACCATTTTTCCGACAAATACAAAGTTCGCCTCCAAAAAGTCGATGGAAAGCCAACCTATTACGTCGTAGGTTTCGCGTCGTAATGCTCACGGAGCCTATGACACCGCAAGGATATGATGCGCTTTTACGAGAGTTTAAATATCTCAAAGACGTTGAAAAACCGCGTGTCAATCAAGAAAAACAGCGAGCAGCCGAACTCGGCGATCGCAGTGAGAATGCCGAATATCACGCTGCCAAAGAGAAACTGCGTCATATTGACAAACGGCTCTTTTACCTCAATGGAATGATCCAAAAATCGCAGATTATCGATCCGGCTCTTCTTAGTCATTCACGGGTCCATTTTGGATCTACAATAACTCTAATAGAAAGTGAAAGTGATGAAGAATACCGTTACAGTATTTGCGGAACATTAGAAAGTGAACCTGAAAACGGTCTAATTTCAGTTCATTCACCCCTTGCACGTGCAATGCTTGGAAAAGAAGAAGGGGATGAATTTAGCGTCAATCTTCCACACGGAAGAAAGAGCTATGAGGTCGTTTCAATCACTTACTATGAAATTTTTGAATTGAAAAAAAATCATCGAAGTGAAAAAGATTTCGGATTTAGATAATTACCATTATTTAATTTCGATTTTTTTCGAAACTTTTTTTCCTGTTGTTTTCAGAACAGTAATTTTTAACACTCCATTGCTTGATGAGGCTGTAATTGCTTCGAGATTAGCATCATCAGGAAGTAAAAAACTTTGAGAGAACTGTCGATACGAATGTTTCGACCCCTCTTTATTTTCAGAATCCTCTTTACGCTCTCCCGAAATCATTAAACGATTACCTGATGTTTCGATAGAGATGTCTTTTTTATCCATCCCCGGTAGATCAATACTGATGAGATAAGCTTTATCGCTCTCTTTCATCGTTGAAGCAGTATAAGGGCTATTTATTCGGGGAAATGGACGGTTAAAAAAAGTTTCCATCTCTTCTATACCCCAAAATGGACATCCGAATGCACATTTTTGAGGCGTAGAAGATGAAGCGGTTGATGCAAATAGCGAGGCAGTGGAAAATCCAACCGCCAGTAAGAATGAGATAAAGATTTTCATCCGCCCTTTCATTCTGATCTCCTTATTTGATTTCAATTTTTTTAGACTCTTTTGGAGCTGATTTAGGAATCATTATATTGAGAACGCCATTTTCCGTTGTTGCGTCAATATGATCCAGATCCGCATCGTCAGGGACAGTAAAACTTCGTTGAAATTTTCCATAAAAACTTTCTAGCTTATAAAAATCTTTTTCATTCACCTCTTCTTTGTGTTTGCGTTCTCCTGATAAGGTAAGAACATTGTCTTTGAGATCAATATGAATATCCTCTTTAGCAACACCGGGCAAATCGGCATGGATGTGATATCCCTGCTCATCTTCGCGAGTATTGACGGCCGGACTAAAACTGGTAACGTTTGCCGCTTCTTTTGTATCGGCAGGTAAATAACCGTTAAAGCGTCTTTCAAACTCTCTAAACGGATCAAAACGTGTTAACAACATGGGATGCTCCTTACGGACAATTTGATTCCATTTTAAAATCTAAAATGGTACAAAAATTATATAACTTGAGCCATAAGTTGTCAAGTATCTTTAGTTAATAAACGGTAACAATAATAATACTTATGAAAGTATTTGAAATCCTGTGAGCTTTAAGATGGGTACACAATACCCTTTGGTATAATCGCGTTACTATTACTACTATTATTAAGGAAATTGCCGTGAGCACTCCCCTCCCAGATATCGAAAAAGTTCTCAAACAACATAAACTTTCTCAAGATGATTATGCCCATATCAAAAAAATTCTCGGACGGGAACCAAACCTTGTCGAAATCGGTATTTTTTCGGCAATGTGGAGTGAACACTGCAGTTATAAATCGTCTAAAAGACATCTCAACGGTTTCCCGACCAAAGCACCATGGGTAATCCAAGGTCCTGGGGAAAATGCAGGTGTTATCGACATCGGCGGCGGATATGCGGCGGTTTTCAAAATGGAGAGCCATAACCACCCGAGTTTTATCGAACCGTACCAAGGGGCTGCAACGGGAGTTGGCGGTATTATGCGTGATGTATTTACCATGGGTGCCCGCCCTATTGCGAACCTCAATGCCCTCCGTTTCGGAAATGTCCTCAACAAAGACGATATCAGCGCTCATCAACGCTATTTGGTACGCGGTGTTGTATCGGGTATCGGTGGATACGGTAACTGTATGGGAGTTCCTACCATCGGCGGAGAAACGAGTTTCGATGAGTGCTATAACGGGAATATTCTTGTCAACGCCTTTACACTCGGTCTTGCCAAAAGTGATGAGATTTTCTACGGAAAAGCCGAAGGGATCGGTAATCCGGTAATCTATGTCGGATCAAAAACAGGACGCGACGGTCTCGGCGGCGCAGTCATGAGTAGTGATAGCTTTACCGAAGCGTCCAAAGGGCTTCGTCCAACCGTACAAGTGGGTGACCCATTTACTGAGAAACTCCTCCTTGAAGCGTGTTTGGAACTTTTCAAAACCGATTATGTCGTCGGGATTCAGGATATGGGTGCGGCGGGTCTCACCTCAAGCTCATTTGAGATGGCAGGACGCTCAGGCAGCGGTATGATTATGCACCTTGACAAAGTTCCTGCTCGTGAAGAGGGGATGATGCCGTACGAATTCATGCTCTCTGAATCTCAAGAACGTATGTTGATTTGTGCACGCAAAGGGACTGAGCAAGCAATTATCGATATTTTTGAGAAATGGGATCTTGACTGTGCCGTTATCGGTGAAGTAACGGCAACCGGTAATATGGAACTTTTTTGGCACGGTGAAAAATGTGCGGAAGTCCCAGTCGATCCGGTCAGTGAAGAAGCACCTATTTTAGATCGTCCTATGGCACGCCCTGCATATCTTGAAACCATAGCGGATACAACCCTTGCCAATTTCGATGCCGTTGATAATCAAAGTGCATTTGAAAAACTACTCGCATCCATGGAGGTCGTTGATAAAGGGTGGATATATCAGCAGTATGACTCTATGGTACAAACCAATACGATTAAAAAAGGGGGCGAACTCGACGCCTCTGTTATCCGTGTTAAAGAGAACGGTGTAGCGTTAGCAATGAGTGCTGACTGTAATGTCCGTTATTGCTATATTGATCCAAAAGCCGGAGCGGCCGCAGCCGTTATTGAGAGCGGACGTAACGTTGCAATGAGCGGTGCAACCCCTAAAGCGATCACCGATTGTCTGAACTACGGTAATCCTGAAAACCCTGAAGTAATGTGGCAATTTGCACAAGGGTGTCTCGGAATCAAAGAGGCATGTTTAGAACTTAATACTCCCGTGATTGGAGGTAACGTTTCTCTTTACAATGAAACAAACGGTAAATCCGTATTCCCGACCCCTTCTATCGCTATGGTTGGGGTAAATGAAGACCAAAATAAAGTTCTCCTCTCTGCTTTCCAAAAAGAGGGAAATACCCTTTATCTTGTCGGTGAGAGTAAGTCAGAGTTCGGCGGATCACTCTATATGAAAGAACTTTACAATATTGTTGCCGGAACTATCCCGACAATCGATTACACCAAAGAACGCGCCCTTTGGAATCTTGTCATCGAAGCAAATAAAAAAAGGCTTCTATCTTCTGCAAAAGACTGTAGTTCAGGTGGGGTGGCTATTGCACTCGCCAAAATGGCATGCGTAAGCAATAAAGGAGTTAGTGCATCCGTTAGTGTTTCCGATTCGCGCGATATATTTGCGGAGAGTATGTCACGCGCGATTATCGAAGTGTCTTCTGAGAACTGCATGGCATTTGAAGCGATGATCGGTGATTTGAGCTGTCAAAAAATAGGAACTGTCGGAGGTGTAACATTTGCACTCAACGATGTTAAAATGGATCTTGCTGCTATGCAAGAGATCTATTACGGCACTTTCAAAAAAGTGATCGAAGGAGACCTCTAAGGTCTTCTTCTCCCAGCTTAACGTACACTCGCTTGGTTTCTGAGCTTCTCAACGGTTTTAGGACCAATCCCCTTTACATTCTCCAGTTCATCCACCGTTTTAAATCCGCCGTGTAATTTACGATATTTCACTATCTCCTGTGATTTTACAGGTCCGATACCATTTAGAGTTTGCAGTTGTGCCATGTTAGCTTTATTAATATTAATTGCCGAAAATAGAAGTGTTACGAGTAACGACAGAAGCAGCAGAATTTTAATCATATATAACCTTTTAGGTTTGAATTAAATATTCTAACGGATTAGGAAAGTGATGTCAATATCACTAATCCATCCAGCGTCTCGGATCATAACCGTCTGTTGGTCTTATAATTGCCGTTTTTTGAAGTTTTTTTACCAAAGTAATAACATCGCTACCATCAACAAAACTTTGCTCTACAGAGCCACTATTATGCCGTACAAACCCATGTCTATCGTAAAAACGTAAAGCCGGTGAATTGCTTACAACACTGACACTGATATTCTCATACAATGCCCCTGCTTCAATAAATAACTGTTCAAGCATCTGTGAGCCTATCCCTTGATCTCGAAACTCAGGAAGCACTGCAATAATCAAAATCGGGGTATTATCATCAACGTATCCATTTGAGCCGTGATCGGCATTAAGCCGACGTATCCAGACAGCCCCAGAAAGTTGATTATCTACAAGAGCATAAAGACCCAAGTCTTTGCTTGTATAACCGTAGAATTCGTTATAGACAGCAAGTTTAGGAATATCGGACAATGATTTATTGACTTCATCTAATCGCATCGCGTAATGAAGCATATCGGTGAGTATTTTTTGTTCGGAGGATCTGAGAAAATAGAGTGTTGGTTTCATAAAAGGAAGTATACAGCAACATTGCTAAGGGATTGATTTTGATAAAAGTTTGAGTAATTAATAGTAAGTTTGTGGGGTTTGGTAGTAAAGGATAAATCTGAGGCCAGGCGGCGACCTACGTTTCCACACCTGAAAGATGCAGTATTATGAGCGAAGAGGGTCTTAGCTTCCGGGTTCGGAATGGGACCGGGCGTTTCCCCCTCTCTATAGCCACCTGAGCACTCAGAAGAGGA
>OBEQ010367577.1_pt1 | contig 68510 bp, 75 predicted proteins | sample 1670901 | NCBI WGS metagenome assembly OBEQ01 (sample SAMEA104232315, study PRJEB22302) | groundwater metagenome | biome: forest; feature: aquifer; material: groundwater | place: USA | collected 2011-08-07 | depth 5.4 m
TCATAGCCTTCACCGTAGCGGCTATAGAGTATTGCATCGTGGAGTCTCCTTATATCGACTGTTCGATGCTCACTATAGCCTAAGTTGAAAGGGGACATTTCACGTGCTAGGATGAGGGGACATTTCATTAGCTTACGACAGCTTCCTAAAAAACTCTTGCTTATTAAATCTGGAGTGTTAGAATGAGCTTCGTATTGTTAGGACATACTAAATATTAGGGGAAATTTTATGACAAAAAAGATCAGGATATTGTTGATTTTACTTTTCAGCCTTTCTTATTTCTCTCTGGATGCCGCGCGTGCCGCGGAGAAAAAACCAAGCACGGAGGCGGACGTGGACACCCAGCTGGGCGTCTTGCCGGGTAAGAAGAAAGTAAAATCCGCCGCCGAGAAAGAAGCGGAGAGACTCGAGGCCCAGACGAAGAAAGACACGGGTCTGGAGGAGGCCAACAAGAAGCTTTTGGAAGAGCAGAGAAAGCGCATTGAGCGCTCTGTTATCGAGGATAAGCTGAGTGGGCAGCGGTAAGTTTAGACAGCGCGTCCTCGTCATTTTTGGTTTAATCCTATTCTCTTTTAATTTCAACTTATTTCAACCTGTGCCTTCGTGGGCCGACGAAGGGCCTACACCCGGCCGACAGGTAAAAAAAGAAAGGCTCACCCCCGAGGAACTCCTCGAGACGGACGCCGCCAAACTTTTCATTACCCACAAGTACGCCGAAGCCTTGGAAGAGTTCAAGAAGTTGTCGGGACAATACCCCAAGGACAACGCGATTAAAAAGTACATTGGCGCGTGTCTCTTTCATCTTGACCGGGATCAGGAGGCGGCCGGGGCCTTGAGCGAGGTTTTAAAGGAAGAGCCCAACGATCTAGTAAGCCACGACACTCTGGCAAAGATTTATCTTCGCGGCGGCGACCTGGATAGCGCCCAGACGCATTTTTCTTTTATTGTCGAAAATGATAAAACGGGCCAACTCGCAGCGGCTTCAAAGGATCAACTGGACACGATCAAAAAACTTCGCGAGGCCAGTAAAAAAACCGCGGGTTCCGACGGGCAGTTGGCGCCTGATGAATTTTTAAAGACCAAGGCCGCGCAGCTTTTTGTGAGGGCCGAGTATGAGAAGGCCTTGACGGAATTTGAAGCCTTGGAAGCAAAGCTTCCCCAAAATATGCTCGTCAAGCGCTACAAGGCGATGACGCTGGATGGGCTTAAGCGATATGATGAAGCGATTGCCGAATTCGACGAAGGCATAAAAATTTCGCCGGATAGCCCTTCCTTGCATTATTTCCTTGCCCAGACGTTGATTCATAAACAGGACTTTATAGGCGCAGATCGGGAGCTAGCTTATGTCGAGACACATGACTCTGGCGGCGCGTATCTGGCCAGGGCCAAGGCGGACCGGGCGGCCGTTCAGAGGATTCTGGAGGCGCTGAAGAGACCCAAGCCGAAACTGTGGACTCTATCAGGCAACTACGGCGCCGAGCACAACACGAACGCCACCTCCGAATCCCGCATTACGCCATCCACGGCCGAGGAGCACGCGATGAGATTCCCGGGGGCGGTCGGCCTAGTCTTTAATGTTTATGACCAAGCTCCCTGGAAGGGGAAGATTTCTTACGACCATAACAATTCTTACTACGGCGGTACTATTCCGAGCCTCAATACATTTTCCCATGCTGTCGGCACCACCTTGAGCCGCACGGACACGGTGGCCGGCAGGTCTCTCAGCGCTCAGCTCGGCCAGACCACAACCTACACTCAGATTGACCATAAATATTATTCGCTGGCCGCGGCGCCCTCAGCCACGATTATTTATTCCTTTGCCGACTGGCATCGCGTCACTTTATCCGAGAACATCACCCACACGACCTACAAGAACGAGGGGACAGACCCAAGCAGGACCTCCCGTAAGGGCTGGGGCTACCTGCTCAGCGTCACCAATAATTTTTATTTGAACAAGGAGAAAGACCGATACGTTCAGTTTGTTTTTGACTGGGGCGCTGACGACCCTCGAGGCGCTAATAACGTCAAAGATGCTTTTGGGTACAAGCTTGCTTATTATTTTCCGTTTATTTGGGGTTGGGATGCGAGCGCCTTTTTTAAGTTTAAATATGCCAATTTCCCGGAGTACGGCACGCCGGCCGGCGTGCCGACGCGTTTCGACCAGGAATACACCTCAGGCCTTTTCCTGTCCAGGTCGCTCAACGCGAATTGGAGCCTCTCCTTATCCTATAATTTCACGGATAACCTGAGCAAAGATAATACCTACACCTATGACAACCACGCCACAGGGTTTAGACTCTCGTTTTCATATTGATGGCCCCACCCCTGTCGAAGTTCCGGATCCGGTGGGTTTTGATAGGCGCGGGCCTTGTCTGGATACGGTGCGGGTCCGTCCTTTTGGCGGCGGAGCCTCCCCCGCTTCCTCCCGGTTCATCCGCTGACGTCCTGGGAACTAAAACCAGCAAGGAAGCTCAAGAAAAACTGCTTGAAGACCGGAAAAAAGCCTCCGAAAAAGCCGGCGTAGAAAAAGAAGAGCCGGTCCCAAAAGAAAAACAGCCTACACTTTTTTATGTGCGTAAAATCCATCTCTTAGGCGGTGACCCGCTTCTGCCGTCCGAGGAGACTCGTCCGCTTTTGTCGGCGTACGAGGATAAAAAAACCAGCTTCGATGAGCTCAAGGTTTTATGTTCGAAGCTTGAGGAAAAACTGCGCGCCCGCGGTTTTGTAGCCACGGTATTTGTGCCTCCCCAGCGCGTTGAAAACGGCGAAGTCAGGCTCGAGGTCGTCATTTCACGCATGGGCAAACTCCACCTGGAGGGCTCGCGCTATTTTCGGGAATGGCAAACAAAGTCCTACTGGAAAATCCCCGAGGGCCGGATCCTGCGCTATCCTGAAATCCGGTCCAACGTTCTCGACATGAACGAGAATCCCGACCGCAAAGTTCAGGCAGTTTTACGGCCGGGCGCCGCACCCGAAACAACGGACATTTACCTCAAAGAAGAAGACCGGCTTCCCATCCACATGGGTTTTTCGGCGGACAACCAGGGGGTGCGCCTGACAGGCAAAGAACGCGGCGGCCTGACCTTTCAACACAACAACCTCCTGGGGCGGGATGATGTCCTTTACGCGGGAGGGGTGTTCGGAGATGTCTTTGGCACGGTTTATGTCCAGCACCTACTCCCCCTCACAAATTTCGGCACGCGTCTCATCACAAGTTTCAACTACGCCCAAGTCAATCCCAAAAAAGAATTCGAGCCGTTCGGGATCAACGGGATTTCCAGCAGTTATGGAATCTCCGTTCACCAGCGGCTTTTAAGAACGGATTTTTATTCTGCGGAGGGATACGTCGGTTTTGACTTTAAAGACAAATTCACGCGCGTCTTGAGCGCCCCAAACGCGCGGGACAGACTGCGGGTCGCATCCGCGGGCGTTCAATTTCAGGCGATCGACGCCGGCGGCGTCTGGAACCTGAAGCAGGACCTTTCTTTCGGTATCCCGTTCCACGATGAGGAAACAGCGCTCACAAGCCGTCAGGCCGGCAGCGCGTTCTCCAAATACGAATTTGAAGTGAGCCGTCTCCAGCGGCTGTCCGATACGGCGAAAGTTTTTTTAAAAATTCATGGTCAGCTTTCGCCGGATAAAATGACCTCTCAGGAAGATATCTTTTTGGGCGGTTTTAATTCGGTCCGCGGTTATCCCGAAAGTGATTATGGGGCGGATGAAGCGGTCGTGGTAAATCTCGAGCACCGCGCTCAGGCCCCATGGATCCCGGAGAACTGGAGGCTTCCGTGGTACAAAACACCCCTAAGGCAGCAAACGGAGTGGGTGTCTTTTGTGGATTACGGCCACGGCCGTTTAAATGACCCGTCGGCCACCGAGCACGTCTCACGGAATCTACTGGGCGCCGGAGCCGGTTTTAACGTTCAATTAGAAGAGAATTTTTCCATGCGGTTTGCCTGGGGTTTTCCCATCGGCCCCGGGGGCATTACGGAGGGCGGCCGATCTCAGTTTTATTGGCGAACTCAGAGAGATTTTTGATGAGTCTTTAAACTTCTCCTCTCTCGTATGGTTTGCAATAGCGATTTTTAGCTGTTAAAATACCGACCTTTCAAAAAGAGGCTATCAATGTCTAATAAACCTAATTTAATTCCTTTGGCTATGATTATTTGTGATACCGTGATAGAGGACAAAATGACCCACAAGAAATCTTTGGTTGGATTGTTTGACAACATATTTTCTTCAAAAATACCTTGTGTTCACCCGCGATTAAATGTCTTTGTTGTGCTGACAGAAGGTAATGGGGAATATGATTGTGCTCTAAAATGTGTTCATGAGGACACTAATAAGTTGTTGGTTGAACTTAAAGGTAGAATACAGTGCCAGAATCCTCAGCAAAAAGTAGAGATGAACTTTGAAATTTGCGGGTTGCGGTTGCCTGATTTTGGAAATTATAGATTTGATTTTTTTTGTAATGAACATCCGATAATTTCAAGAAAGTTTTTATTAAAAGAAACCCGGGTGTAACCAAAAAGGAAGAAATATGACAATAACGAAAAACGGGGAACTGATAAATTTAAACTGTTGGGTAGGAAAAAAGTATAACGTGATAAGAGAAGCCCCTTCCCGTTATTACAATTTTGTGGTTATTCTTCCTACTTATGAAGATAATATCCGAGAAGCTAGCGATGAAGAATTTTTAAAGCTACCTATAGAGACGGGTGCTTTCTCATTTCTTGAAGATGCTAGTGAAGATATTTATACAGAATCGGACGGAACCAAGATAGCATGAAGCGTGGAGATGTTGTTCTGGTTAAGTTCCCCTATACCGATCTTAGTTCTACCAAAGTTCGCCCTGCCCTTGTAATTTCATCAGACAGTTATACTCAATTAAGCGCGGATGTAATATTTGTTGCGATCTCTTCAAATTTAACCAAACCGCAACCGTTTGATGTTGAAATTAACCCTGCCAATCCTGAATTTTCCACTACCGGCTTGAAAGCTCCCGCCCTTATTAAGGCGGACAAAATAGCACGATTGTCCAAGTCTCTTGCCAGCAGACATCTTGGTCAAGCAGGCCCTAACACAATGACAAAAGTTGATGCTGTGATCTCAGATGTTTTAGGACTTGTTAAGCCATAAGGCAGTCCAATCTTGTGACTGATCTCAGTTTCATTGGCGAATTCAGAGAGATTTTTGATCTTTTTTATGGAGCCCCGCTATGCTGAAAAAATATTCAGGTTTGGTTTTATTGACGTTCGCGCTCGCGGCGTTTTCCTTCTGGCTGTTTCCCAAGAGTTCCTGGATTGAGTTTTTAAACCTAAAAATCTATGATCGTTTGCTTAGGCTTGAATATCGTCTAAGCGGCCCTCCCCCCACCGGCGATATTTTGCTCGTCCTGATCGACAACGACACGTTAAAAAACATCCCGGAACGCTGGCCCTACTCGCGCCGAACGATTGCCGAGGTGATTGAACGCCTGAAAGGCGCGGGAGCGAAGACCATCGGTTTTGATTTTATTTTTTACGGCCGCTCCACGCCCGGAGAAGACGATCGCCTCAAAAAAGCGCTTGAAGCCGGGCCGCATCCGATCGTTTTGGGCGCTACCCTCGACGACGAGGGCAACCAGGAAGCCTCAAACCTGCCCGAGATCCGGAATGGCGTTTTGTCGGGCCTGGTCACAAAGATTCAAGATTCGGACGGCGTCATAAGAAAAAACATCACTTACCTGGTCTCTGGCCAAAACGCCCGAAGAGGCGCCCTGTCTTGGGAGATGCAAATCCTGCGATCCGTCGGGGGCGTCGATGTTTCTTCTTTGTCGTCGAAGGGCGATCACGTTTTTTTTAAGACCTTGAAAGGCGAAGAACGGGACGTGCCGGTGGATCCGGACACCCAGTCGTTTTTGATTCACTACCGCGCGCATTCCGAAGACTTTAAGCGGCTGTCCTTTTATCGCGTGTGGAAGGGGGATTTTGATCCGGGCCGGGTGAAAGGCAAAATCGTCCTCGTCGGACTCATGTCTTTAAAATTTCAGGATGTTCACCGGACTCCGATCGGCTGGCTGCCCGGGATCACTTTAAACGCGAACGCGCTCCTGACGCTGACCTCACGCGATTTCCTGCGGAAAGTGCCGGCCGCCCTCGAGGGGTTGTTCAACATGGGCCTTGTGACCGCCGCCGCATTTTTTTCCATATTTTTGACAAGGGGGAAGTCGAAAGCGCTCGTCATCTTTCTGATAAGCGCGTTCGTTGCCTTAAGTTATCTGCTTTTAAAGGGTGCTTATGTCTGGAATTATGCTTACTTCCCGGTGGTGGCGCCGCTTTTGTCCTATTTAATCAGGCGATCGGCTCAATTTGTCCCAATGGTCAAAAAATGATAGACTTAGGACACTCTCTGTGATTCAATAGAACTTGAAAATGGCCAAAAAAAGGTGGTGCGCGTGAGGCGATTAAAATTTACGGCGTTGTTGCCCGTTTTGTGGGTTCTGTTTTCACTCTCCACCGCGAACGCGGAAGCGATCAACATTACCGCGATTAAGATGGCCCATGACATCGACGGAAAATACCTCCCTGTCAATATAACCAAAAGCTTTCCGTCGGGCACCGCGAAGGTATTTTGCTGGTTTTCATGGAAAAGCGCCAAAGCCAATTCGCAGGTCACGGTGCGGTGGCGTTATCTGACCGAGGATATCCCCATCTTGAGCTACAACTTTTCGATACCCCGCAAACAGGGATCCGGAGGGGTTGCGTTGTCCATGCCCGAAGGAAAGACGCTTCCGGCGGGGAGCTATCTGGTTGAGCTTTTTCTCGCGGACAAAAAAATCAGCTCGCTTCAGTTTGCCGTCCTAGAAAAGACTTCCTAAAAGAATTCCGTCCATTCTGTTAACTAGAGAATTTGAAGTCTCACGATGCGAACTGAGGCAACCTTTCAATTTCGCTAAACGTAAAACTTGGCGGAGAGACTGGGATTCGAACCCAGGGTCCCGTTTTACCAGGACAACCACTTAGCAGGCGGTTGCTTTCAGCCACTCAGCCATCTCTCCAAATCTTTAAAAATTATCTTACTTCTCTTGCGCTTTTCTGACAAGTGGCGGAGAGGGTAGGATTCGAACCCACGGTGCCTTTCGGCACAACGGTTTTCAAGACCGCCGCATTAGACCACTCTGCCACCCCTCCCATTATTTTTTAATCACCGCAAGACCGTCGAGATAGCGACGTAGCGCTTCCGGCACGCGCACTGAGCCGTCCGCGTTTTGAAAATTTTCCAGGATGGCGATGAGGGTGCGGGGCAACGCCAACCCTGAACCATTCAGGGTATGCACAAACTCCGACTTGCCCGTCGCTTTTCTTTTGAAACGAATATTCGCGCGGCGCGCCTGGAAATTTTCAAAATTGCTCACCGACGAGACCTCCAGCCACCGGTTTAAGCCCGGGGCCCAGGCCTCTAGGTCATAACACTTAGCCGCCGCAAACCCCATGTCACCGCTAGAGAGAAGCATGACACGATACGGAATTTCCAAAAGCTGCAAGATCTTTTCCGCATCCTTCAACAGTTTTTCATGTTCGTCATACGACGTTTCCGGCTTACAAAATTTCACAAGCTCTACCTTGTCAAACTGGTGCACGCGTACCAAACCTTTCGTGTCTTTCCCGTAGGAGCCCGCTTCCCTTCTAAAACAAGGAGTGTACGCGGTGTACTTAAGCGGGAGATCCTCCTCCCTCAAAACTTCATCCCGGTGTAAATTCGTTATAGGAACTTCGGCTGTCGGCACCAGAAACAGGTCGTCATCCTTTAAACGGTACATGTCCTCTTCAAACTTGGGTAGCTGCCCCGTTCCTGTCATACTTGCACGATTCACTAAAAAAGGTGGGGAAAACTCAATATAGCCGTGATTTTGGGTGTGCTGATCCAGCATAAAATTGATAAGCGCCCTCTCCAAACGCGCACCAATCCCCCCTCCAAACACCGCAAAACTGCTCCCAGTCACCTTGGCACCCTTCGTAAAGCTAAAAATACCTAGATTTTCACCTATTTCGGTGTGTTCTTTAGGCTTAAATGATGGTTTTTTCACCTCTCCCCAGCTTAAAACCTCAGTATTTTTGGTGTTATCCACCCCTACTTTAACAGTATTATGAGGTAAATTTGGGATTAGGAGCATAATATCGTTCAATTTTGAATCTATATCTACTACTTTTGGTTCAAATTCTGCTATTTTTTGGGAAATAAGCTTCATAGACTCAATTTTAGACTTCGGGTTACCATTTTTTCTCAAAATTTGGCTTATTTCATCATTAGCCTTGTTCTTTTCAGCCCTTAAGGCCTCAAGCTCCTTCAAGAGCTCTCGCCGCTGGGTATCCAACCTTAAAAAAACGTCAAAATCCAGCTTCGGAGCCCTGGTTTTAAGAAGCTCCCGAACCTTGTCCTTGTTGTCCCGCAGGTAGTTCAAATCCAGCATGTCTCTATTGGCCTTTCTTAATGAGAATTTTGAGCCGACTGGGAGTCGAACCCAGGACACCTTCCTTAAAAGGGAAGTGCTCTACCAGCTGAGCTATCGGCTCTAAAAGTTTTAACCACTTTATTATAATTGACTTACAAGAGTACTAAACTCTTCCTCATCCACCGACTTAGGCTCTAGTATCCAAATAGTGTCCATTTGGTCTGCCAGAACGTCCACCGCCTTCGCCTTCTGATCTTTCGACAGATGGGCATATCTTTGTGTCATGGCAAGGCTCTTATGCCTCATAAGCTCTCGTATGGTGTTCAAATCAACCCCTGACATGGCCAGATGGGAAGCGAACGAATGGCGTAAAGTATGAAACGAAGCGTCCAATATACCAGATTTCTTTAAAGCTGTCTCAAAGGATTTACGGAGGTTGTAAGGCTCGCCGCTATTCTTGCAAAAAACATAGGGGCTGTCAACATGGCGCCGCATACTCATTAAAACCTGCTTAGCCGGTTCATTGATCGGGATAACCACCCTTGCGAAACTCGCCAAGGCTCTTAAGACCACCCCTTCAAAACTGCTCGACTTTTAGTCCGCCTGTTTGATTTCCTTGATTGCTTCTTGAGACAATCGGGACATCGAGTATGAGGCACTAATTTATCAGTGAGTGGTTCTTTTTCGCCAATAACTTTTTTGCACCATGAGCGGATAATTTTGATGCGTTAGATATTTTTCATGTCACGCTCAATTTGTTTCTTCATGTCACGCTTAATTTGCTTCTGAGTTAATGCCTTGCGGTATATACGGACTTCATCAATCATGCCAATAAAGTTTGAAGCGGGAATGTAGGTATTCTCTCCGATACGTAAATCAATTTGATTCCCACTAAATGGTTGATTAAAAGCCACACTAAATACTTTTTTCCCATTTACGTACAGCCTCTGATAAGCGTTGTCGAACGTCCATGCCACGTGTTGCCACTTGTTGAGTCGTATCACGACATTTGGAGTACTCCATGTGTATGGGTCAGTATTCATTCCTATATGAAGGTGACCATCGTAGTTACCCGTTTGGAGATGGAGAAATTCACGAGTGTACCGGTCGGTCTTATAAAAAATAGTCGTAAAATCTCCAAAAGCCGTTGGTTTAATCCATGCCTCCATCGTGAAGCCATCTGGAAACTCATCCAAAGCTGAGACTATGTGGAATTAAAACCCCTCCTGTTCCGTCAAAACTAAGACCCCCTAGAGAAATACCCTTCGACCTCGTTGCTCCTGTAAGTGTCCCATCGTTACCGAAAGCTGATCCGTCAAAAACGACGTTTCCAGATAATTCATTAAAGTTCCAATATCCAACTAGACTGGATTGACGACGAATTTTATTTTGGCTCTCTAATATCTGAAGTGCATGCTTTAGTGTCAGCAAATTAGCACCTCTTTGATAGGAGCCTTCGGCATCGTTCACATGCCTAAAAGGAGTGGAAAATAGGCTTTCTGTCCGAGGCAGTTTAGATGATTGGGCCAATGCTGCGTGTGCAGAGACAAAAGAAAGAGGCAATGCGAGAATCAAAGCAAAAATGGACCGCATTTTCATGGCAGGGTCTCCTCATCTGAATGTCATCCGCTCAGTCTATTACCCTATATTGGTTCAGTCAATTCTAAAAAATGTTAGAAAACGATTCACAAAATTGTAACGCTTGGAAAAATCTAAGCCTTCAAAACACCTCTTCAAAACTGCTGGATTTTTAAGCCTTAAAAGCCTCAAAATACGCTCTAAAACAAAATTTGCAATCTGTCAGAATCTATCGTATACTTTGGGTGTGGCTGAATAAGCCGCGTTTACTCTAGAGCTTGGGGGCGCCTTAACCGGCGTCCCTTTTGCGTTTAGCGGGGCATTTCCCGCTTCCAGCAGATAAACTCCCTGATCTTATTGATATCAAAAATAAACAGGCCTTTTGATCTAAGCTCGTTCAATTCCGACGCGATCACCCGTGCCGTTGCGAATAAAACAACCTTCTTTCCGTCTTTCAGAAGGTCTGTCACCGGATCGTGAAAATCGCTATCCCCACTCCATAGCACAAAACATCCGGTGCCGCCTTTTTCCTTGTCGATAAGCATGTCGCTTCCGATCTCCACGTCGAAATTACATTTTTGGTCATGGAGCGTGAAAATGCCCTGCTTGTTCATCTCTTTGAATTTACCGTTCAGATACTGAATGGTTTCGATGTTGTATTTTTTCAAAAGAGCTCCGCTGATAAAACTCTTTAGTAGTGCTGGAGACTGCGGGTCGATACTGCTCACGTCAATTGAAAAGTTCATAATCTTGACGGGTTTTGTCCTGACCTGATACCCAAGATGCCTTGCGTCCTCGATCCTCTTCTCCGATTCAGCGTCCCCACTCAAAGTTCCGTAGTAAAACTTCACCGCATCAATATTGTCGAAAGAATCCAGAAAGCGCTTGAGCCTTTTAAGATCGATATGCCAGTCCAAACGGTTCGACCACGGCCTGACATTGGCATAATCGATGTAAACATTGGTTCGCCCGATGAGCAGAGACTCAAGTTGTCTTATGACTTCCGTCTTTTGAGTGGCAATTCTTTTAATTTGTTCCGAGGCCGCTTTAAACATATTGCCATTCTATTCTTTGCTGTATAGCGGGTCAATTCCTAAAACTTTTCTGCAATTTTCCTCGCACGTTTACTCACCGACCCATACTCGACCCGTCCTCTACAGGAAAAAACGTCCCTAACAGAAAGAGAGGGTGACGGGAAGGGATATATAACAATAACCCTCAGTGGAACAAATCAAATCCAATAGGTGCGGGAGTACACGCTTGGTGTCCAAATAGTGTCCATCAGACAATCAAAACCATTAAGATTCGTTAAGACAGGATAAAACTGGTAAGTGGGGCTTACTTATTATGGCTGACAGACTTGCAGTATTACGAGGGACTTATGAAATTTTATCCTGGCGCATTAAAAGGGAAGTGCTCTACCAGCTGAGCTATCGGCTCTAGTTTTTGAACAATATTAACTCAGTAACTCTTTTTCCTTGGCGGATTGAGCCTGATCTATCCATTGAATGAAGCGGTCGGTAAGCTTTTGAATGCTGTCCAAAGATTTAAAGCTGTCGTCTTCGGTGATGGCCTTCTCTTTCTCAAGCTGTTTGATTTTTTCGTTAGCGTCGCGGCGCACTGAGCGAAGCGATACGCGCCCTTCTTCAGCCTGCTTGTGGACGATTTTCACAAGTTCTTCGCGTCGTTCACGCGTAAGCGGCGGAACCACCAACCGCACGAGTTTTCCGTCAATCATGGGCGCGATGCCAAGATCGGAATCGCCAATCGCTTTTTCAATCGCCTTGAGAGCGGAAGGGTCCCACGGATTGATAAGAAGTGTTCGGGGTTCAGGGATTGTGACATTCGCCATCTGCTTAATCGGGGTCGGCGACCCGTAATAATCGACGCGGATATTCTCAACCATGCCGGTGGTCGCGCGGCCCGAACGTATGCCTGAAAAGTTCTGTTGAACGACCTCGAGGGTCTTTTTCATTTTCTCCTCGGTGTCCGTTAGAACCCACTTCGATGTAAGCATTTACTTCGTGACGAGCGTCCCTATTTTCTCGCCTTGCACCACGCGGCGGATATTGCCCTGTTTCATCAAATCAAACACGATAATTGGAATGTCGTTGTCCATGCAGAGGCTGATGGCGGTGGCGTCCATAACCTTCAAGCCTTTCTTAAGCACTTCCATGTAACGGATCTTCGTAAAACGCCTGGTATTCTTGACTTTTTTAGGATCCGCCGAATAAACACCGTCGACTTTCGTAGCTTTTAAAATCATCTCGGCGCCAAGCTCGATCGCTCTCAAGGCCGCCGTCGTATCGGTGGTAAAATAAGGATTGCCGGTGCCCCCCGCCAAAATCACAATGCGCCCTTTTTCAAGATGCCGGATCGCGCGGCGGCGGATGTAGGGCTCGGCCAATGCCGCCATCGCGATCGCAGTCTGCACTCTCGTATAAGCGCCCTTGCGCTCGAGAGCGTCCTGAAGTGCCATCGCATTGATGACCGTCGCGAGCATGCCCATGTAATCGGCCGTGGAGCGGTCCATGCCGCGACCGGCGGCCTCGGTGCCGCGGAAAATATTTCCGCCGCCGATCACCACCGCAAGTTCCAAACCCATCTCCTTCACTTCTTTTAATTGAAGCGCTATCGAATCGACGACGCGTGGGTCAATGCCGTAACCGGAATGGCCCTCGAGCGCCTCGCCGCTTATTTTAAGCAGTACCCGTTTGTAAGCAATTTTTTTTGTCACGAGGAGAACGATTCCCCTAGCTGAAATCGAACAAATTGTTTAATCTCGAGCGTGTCGCCTATTTTTTTGGCGACCTCGTTCACAAGCTGCCCCACGGATACTTTATCGTCTTTGATGAAAGGCTGCTCCGTCAGGCAATTCGACTGGTAAAACTTCTCGAGTTTGCCTTGAATGATCTTTTCAATGATATTTTCAGGTTTGCCTTTTATCTCTTCCTTAAAAATCGCTTTTTCCCTTTCGAGCAGAGCTTGAGGCACCTCGGATCTTTTGAGACAAAGGGGATTCGCGGCCGCGACCTGCATCGCGAGATTCTTGCCGAGCTCTTGAAACACAGCGTTATTCTTCGATTCCGCGCGCGAGGCCGAAAGCTCGAGGATCACGCCGAGCTTCTGATTGGAATGAATGTAGCTGAAAAACGTTCCGTCGGCCGACTGCACGACCTTCGCGCGGCGAACGAGGATTTTCTCGCCGATTTTACCGGAAAGTTCCGCGACTTTTTGCGTAATTTTTTCGGCTAAAGCGGCGTTCTCGCCGTGTGACAGCGCTTCGTCCAAAGAAAGAGAAACGAGGTTCTTAAAATCCTCTGTTCTGGCTACAAAATCGGTTTCACAATTGGCTTCGACGAGCGCGGCTTTTTTGCCGTTCACGCGCGCCATCACCAACCCCTCCTTTGCCTCGCGTCCGGCGCGTTTGGCGACTTGTGCCATGCCTTTTTTCCTTAAAAAATCAATGGCCTTCTCGACGTCGCCGGCCGAGGCCGTGAGTGCGGCCTTGCAATCCATCATGCCGGCGCCGGTTCTCTCGCGAAGCGCTTTGACCGCCTCCACCGAATCCATGGTCACCCCACCACCACCGATTCTTCCACCGCCACCGCCGGCCGCTTCATTTTTTGAAGACCCTCCACCACACTGTCCACGATAATACCGGTGAGTAATTTGATCGAACGAATCGCATCATCGTTTCCGGGAATGAGATACTGCACCAGATCCGGATCCGAATCCGTGTCGACAATACCGACCACCGGAATCCCCAGGCGATTGGCCTCTTTCACCGCAATGTCTTCTTTTTTGGCGTCAATCACGAACATGGCGCCCGGGAGCTGGCCCATTTCCGCCACGCCGACCAAATTCTTTCCAAGCTTCGAAATTTCTTTTTCAAGCTCGGCGATTTCTTTTTTAGTGAGTGCCTCAAAGGTGCCGTCCTCTCTCATGAGAATCAGGCTTTTGTAACGGCGCACGCTGTTGCGGATCGTGGAATAGTTGGTGAGCATCCCGCCGAGCCAGCGGTGATTCACGTAAAACATCCCACAGCGCTTGGCCTCCGCCTCAATGATCGGCTGCGCCTGGGGCTTGGTGCCGACAAAAAGAATCGGTGCGCCTTTGGCGGCCGTGTCGCGTAAAAAATTACAGGCGCGCGTCAGATACTCGGCGGTTTTTTCCAGATCAATCACGTAGATGCCGCTTTTTTCTCCGAAGATAAACGGCTTCATCTTGGGGTTCCATTTTTTGGTCTGATGGCCAAAATGAACACCCGCCTCCAGCAAATTCTGAATCAGTTCTTTAGACAACTTGTTTCTCCTTTTTTGGCTTTTAAATGGAACGCATAACTTTAATTATAACAATAGCTTATGTACGGATGAAGCCCGTTCTCCCCGCCCTCCAGCAAGGCGCAAAGCGCCGCGTCGATAGGCCGCTACAGTGTTGGTTTTGTAAACCCCTAATTATACCAAAGATTTAGGTCTAGGCAAGAAGGATATTCAAAGATATTCACGCCCTAAATTGCAGCTCGTATAGGCGTTTGTAAAGGCCGTCCTGACGGATCAATGTCTCGTGATTTCCGACTTCCAGCACTCTTCCCTCGTGTAAGACGACAATTTTGTGGGCATCCTGAATCGTTGAAAGCCGATGGGCAATCACAAGCACCGTCCTCCCCTGCATCAGATTATGAATCGCCTCCTGCGCCAGAAGCTCCGATTCCGAATCAAGCGCTGACGTCGCTTCGTCCAAAATAAGTACCGGGGGGTTTTTTAAAACCGCGCGGGCGATCGAAAGTCTTTGCCGCTCGCCGCCGGAAAGGCGGTAGCCTCGGTCACCGACCACCGTCTGGTATTTTAATGGAAGCTTTGAAATAAAATCGTGCGCGTTCGCGATCTGGGCGGCGCGTTCGATGTCTCTCTGGGGAGTTTTGGACCGCCCGTAGGCGATATTGGCGCTCACTGTGTCATTAAAAAGAATGGTTTCCTGCGTCACGATACCGATTTGGTCGCGCAAAGATTTTAGCGTTACCTCTTGGATGGGAATGCCGTCGATCAGAACGCTTCCGGCCGTGGGGTCATAGAAACGCGGCAGGAGATTCACGAGGCTCGTTTTCCCAACGCCGCTGGGGCCCACGATCGCCACGATCTCGCCTGCCTTTACGTGGATATCAATGTCGGAAATCACGTTCCTGTGTCCATAACTGAAAGAAACACCCTTAAAGTGAATCTCCTTTTTGATCAAAGGCAAAGGCCTCGCGTGCCCTTTCTCCTGGATTTCATTGGGCGCATCGAGAATTTCATAAATGCGCTCGGCGGCCGCCAGGGCATTCTGGCCGATGCCATGCACCCGGCTCAAACGCTTAAAGGGCCTTAAAAGAGAAAAAAGGGCCACGAGGAAAGCCACGAAGGCGCCCGGGGACATTTGGCTCTCTATCCCCTCTCGTCCGCCGATCCAAAGTACGACCCCGAGGCTCACAAATCCGATAAGCTCCGTGAGCGGGCTCACCAGGATTAAGCGGCCGATGGACAGCATCATGGTCTTGTAAAACTGCCGGTTCTGTTTTTCAAACCGCCTCTTCTCATACTCTTCCATGCCGAAGCCCTGCACAATCCGGATGCCCGAAATCGATTCAAAGAGCGTCGAATTCATCGTCGCCTGTTGTTCTTGGGCGGAGTGGCTGATCTTCTTAAGACGCCGGCCCACCTTGAACACGGGATAAATCACGATCGGTAAAATCAGAAAAACCACAAACACCAAAGACCATGGAATCCCAAAGGCCTGCCTTACAAACAAAAGCATCGAGAGATATATCAGGATCTGAATCGGTTGAAACAAAAGATCCGTAAGCCCTTCGGTGATCGCGTCCCGAATCACGGTGGTGTCATGCGTAATCCGCGATACCAGCGCACCCGCCTGAGCCTTCCCAAAAAAACTTAAAGGCAATCCGATAATCTTGGCGTAAAGGCCGTTCCTGAGATCCGCAATCACGGAAAGGCCGACGGCGTTCATGAAGTAGGACTGGAGATATTCAAAGGCCGCCTTGAAAAAAGCCAGGCACACCGTCCATAGAATCAAAATATTCAAAAGTTGAATGCGCGGAAGCGAATTGGCCTTATAAATCCAGCCCAGCACAAACGGCGGCACCGCTTCCTGATGAGGGAGGACGATGGTTTTACCGGCCAAAACCGTATCAATGAACGGGATGACAATTCCAATCACAGGCAACCCGCTTAACAGCGCGTTCACGAGCATGGCGAATAAAACCATCGCCAATTTATCGGAGTGAGGTCTGACAAAATCTATGAGGCGTCTATAGGCGGTCATTGGAACCTAGGTTTTAACGGCTTTCACAATTAGGTGCCGGCCGTAGAGCAGTTCTTTGGAATGCAGGATCCTGTGAATGCGGGAAAAATCAAGCCCCTTCTTTTTATTCGAACGCCGCTCTTTCAAAAAAGCCTGCGCCCGGATAAACGGCACTAGAAAAGACCACCCGTAACCCTCACAAATACTCGCATGAATGCCTTCCACGGCCAGTCCGCCTTCATGCAGCCAATATTCCAGTTCATGGAAACGGTAAGGAACGATATGGAGATTGAATTTTTTTTCCTTCGGATTGTTCATCTGGTCAAGCGGCGGCTCCCTGAAAAATTCGTAAATGCCCTCCATGAGAAAGCGGGCTCTCGACCGCAAATTAAGGATATTGGGGGTGGAACAAACCAAGCGGCCTTTGGGCTTTAAAATACGATGGAGTTCCGAAACCACGGAATAGGGATTCTTAAGATGTTCGATGATCTCAAGAAACACCACGTAATCAAAAGACGCGTCGGTAAAAGGCAGCGCCTGTGTCACGTCACAGTTTTTAAACTCAATGGCGTCCCGATAACGGAAACGCTCGCCGTCCAAATCCGCGGCGGTCACTTGAAACCCCAGTTCGCCGAGCCTTACGGAATAGTCCCCGTCCCCGCAGCCCAGATCCAGGAGCCTGCCGGGTTTTTCGTTTCGAAATATCTCGGTGACCTTCTCCAATAAATAGTTCTTTTTTTTCTTCACGCCGATTGGCTTTCTTAAATGACTTAATGAGCGATCAACCGCAACCCCTCAAACGAGCCTTTCACGGAAAGACTTAAAGAAGGTTTCCTGTTCCTAAAGGCCGCCCAATCCTTTTCATCCATCAGGCAAAAAAAACTTTTTTTACCATTCACGGCAGATGCCAGCGACTCCTCATCATCCAGGTAATCAATTTTTTTTTCAAGATAAAAAATCGCCTCCGGCTGCCCATGATACCGGTAAAGATACACGGTGGCGCCTCCAGGCACCTGGCGGGCCACCGCCGGCGCTATGCCTTTCACTGCGCGGCTGTAGTCCTGGCTGAAGACATGCGAATACCCGGCATGGGCCGCCAGGATGGACAAAAAAATAACCGAAACCAGCCCCCTTTTCCCCGGATCAAAAATTTTCGCAAGGAATGACCCCACGGAAATGGAGAGGGCCGGATACGTCGGCAAGAGGTACCAAGCCAATTTCGTGCGCATCAAGGTAAGGATGAGAAATATTGAAAACATCCAAGCCGCCACAAAGACAATCTCCGCTTTCCTATCGCGCGCCGCCTTCCAAAGAAAGAAAGGCGCTGAAAAAATCCCGATCATCACCCACGGATGGTATTTGTTTACGAGGGTTCGCACATAAAAATAATAATTTCCCCCGTGGCCTTCAATGGCCTGGGTGCTCCTTAGAAAAAAATGCTTAACGACGGCCTCTTGGACAAAGACCCGTCCATAATGTGAAATCTGATAAACTTCCCAGAGGATCACAACGGCTGCCGCCAAAAAAATTCCAAGCCGGTAAAAGCGGTGTCTCAAAATCCCAAGCTCTCCCACCCACCCGCCATAAATCCAAACGACGGGAAAAACGAACAGCGCCGCAAAACTCTTCGTCAGGAAGGCCAGGGCCAAGGCGATGCCGGATAAGACAAGGTAAATATTTTTCTCGCGTCCGATCCAGAAAAAAAGAAGCGACAACGAAAGAAAAAAAGTAAGCGGCGCGTCCAACATGCCAAATCTTGCCGAACGTAAATAATCCGAGGAACTTAAAAGCACCAAAGCGCCCAGGAACCCCACCCAACGGTTGAAAAGCCTGGAGCCCAAGAGATACGTGACGATCACCGACCCTGCCCCACAAAGCGCGGAAAAAAGCCTGGCCGTCAGTTCCGAAACACCCCAGAGTTCGTAAAAAAAAGCGGTGGCCCAGATACCCAGAGGAGGCTTATCCACCCATGGGCTGCCTCCCCAGGTGAGATGAAACCAATCTTTTGAACGGACAATTTGTTTAGCCACTTCCGCGTAAATGGCTTCGTCCCAGCTGGCCAGGGAGCCTTTTCCTAGGTCAAACAACAAAAAAAACGCTGACAGCGGAAACAAAAAAAGTAGATCTTGAAAAACATCCTTTCGAGCCGCCCAGTGCGCTTTCCTCATGGTTAGAATATAACATAGAGAAGGAAGGTTGTCGATTTGTGCGAGGCAGCGAACCCGTGATACAATACCGTTCCATGAACAAAACAGTTAAGGTGGCGGTTATCGGTGCGGGTAAGCTCGGCTCGCGTCACGCGGAGGTTTTTTCCAAGCTTCCCGGTGTGGAGCTTGTGGGGGTCTGCGACATCATCGAACACCGCGCCAAAGAAACGGCCCATCGCTGTAAAACCCGCGCCTACTACAACCATTGCGAACTTTTGAACCGTGTGGATGCCGCAAGCATCGTGGTCCCCTCGCACGTCCACTACGCGATTTCAAAAGATTTCCTGGAATCCCGCGTGAATCTCCTGATTGAAAAACCCATTACGACCAATCTTGCCGAGGCCGATGAGCTGCTGGGTCTGGCCAAGGACCATCACCTGATCCTGCAGGTGGGCCATATCGAACGCTACAATTCCGCGATACGCGCCACGAAGGACATCGTAAAACACCCGCGTTTCATCGAATGCCATAGGCTCGGGCCTTATGACCCGCGCATGGCGGATGTCGGGGTGACCCTCGATCTCATGATTCACGACATCGACATTGTGCTTGACCTTGTGAAATCCCCGATAAAATACGTGGACGGCGTCGGGGCGCTTATTCTTTCAAAAACCGAAGACATTGCGAATGCCCGGATCCGCTTCGAGAATAATTCCGTCTGCGATCTGACCGCGAGCCGCGTCACAAGAGACGTGATGCGGAAAATCCGGATTTTTCAGGACAATGCCTACATTTCGCTGGATTATGTCAAGCAGGAAGCCGCGATTTACACCAGAGACGACGGCCGCATCCACCACCGGATCATCGATATCACGAAAACAGACTCTCTGAAAGAGGAGCTTTCGGACTTTATCGACTGCGTGGCTCATAAAAAAAGGCCTCTGGTGTCCGGGGAAGAAGGCCGCGAGGCGCTGGCGCTGGCGCTTCAAATTTCAAAGCAAATCCAGGACCAGCGGTAATTCATCGTTCGCTTATGACAAAAAAAATATTCGTCATCGCAGGCGAGGCGTCGGGCGATCTGCACGGCTCGAACCTCATTAAAAATTTAAAAAAAACCGCGAAACCCCCGATTGAAATTTACGGCGTCGGCGGCGACAAAATCCGCGAGACCGGCGCCCTGGAATTTTTTGACCTCGCCCATTTTCATGTGACGGGCATCACCGAAGCCATTAAACGCCTTCCAAAATACCAAGAAGCCGGCCGCATCATTTTCTCGCGCATTCAAAAAGTGCGCCCGGACCTGGTGGTCCTGATTGACAACCCCGGTTTTAATCTGCACCTGGCGCAAAAAATTCATGGCCTGGGCATTCCGATCGTTTATTATATCGCTCCACAGGTTTGGGCCTGGGCGCCGAAACGCATTTTGAAAATAAAGCGCTTTGTGAAAAAGGTAATCGTCGTTTTCTCTTTCGAGAAAGAAATTTATGAGAACGAGAAAATTCCCGTGGTATGGGTGGGGCACCCGCTGAAGGATCTGATCGACACGAATAAAATATCGGAACCTGTATGGGCAGCCCCGTCGAATGACGGGGCGCCTCTACACATTTGCCTTTTGCCGGGTTCCCGCAAAGGGGAAATTAAAATGCTCTTTTCCGTGATGCTGAAAGCCGCGGGTATCATCTCAAAAAAATTTCCGGGCGCCGCCTTTCATCTTATCAAGTCTCCGACGCTTTCTAAAGAATTCTATGAGCGGCTTATCCCTAAAAACAACGTGAAGATTTCACTCGTTGAAGAAAATTCTTACGAAACGATCCGTCGAAGTGACCTCGCGATCGTCTGCTCCGGCACCGCCACGCTCGAATGCGCGCTTCTGGGAACTCCCATGATCATCACGAATAAAGGAAGTTTTCTCACGTACATCGCCGCCAAAAGCTTGATCAGGGTACTCTATCTCGGTCTTCCCAATCTCGTGCTGCAAGGCAAAAAAATCCCGGAGTTTCTGCAGTACGACGCGACGCCTGAAAAAATAAGCGAGGAAGCGCTTCGGATCCTTTCAGACAATTCGCTGCGGTGCTCCATGAAAAAAGCGCTGAAAGAAGTGTCGGAAAAACTGGGCCCTCCCGGCGCCACCGAGTGCGCCGCGCAGGAAATCCTCGCCGTCATTGCGAGCCCTGCGAAGCAGGGCGAAGCAATCTCCCCATAGGAGATCGCCACGCCCGCCTGCGGCGGGCTCGCGATGACGAACCATTCTTAAAGCACAGGCAGGTATTGTTCTAACTCGTAATTCGTGATTTCCGCGCAGTAGTTGTTCCACTCGATTTTCTTATTTTCCAAAAGCGAATGGTAAATATGCTCACCGAGCGTCTCTTTCAGGAATTTACTCCCTTGAGCGATGGTGATCGCTTCGCCGAGGCTTTGCGGCAAGCTCCGGATTCCTCTTTTTTGGCGCTCGGCGTCGGGCATCTGGTTTAAATTTTGTTCGACGGGTTCCGGCAGCTCGTAGCCGTGTTTAATTCCTTCAAGGCCCGCCGCGAGCATCACGGAAAACGCGAGGTACGGATTGCAGGCAGAATCGGGTGAGCGAAGCTCGGCACGCATCGCGTTCTCATAACGGGGCTTGTAGGCGGGGATTCTCACCAAGGCGGAAGGATTTTTCCTGGCCCATGAGACATACGTCGGCGCCTCGTATCCCGGAATCAGCCGCTTGTAAGAATTCACCCATTGATTCGTGACAATGCACATCTCGGGCGCGTGCTTTAAAAGCCCCGCGATATAGTGCTTTGCCAATTTCGATAAATGGTTTTTGTCGCTTTTGTCGTGAAACGCGTTTTTGTCGCCTTTAAAAAGAGACTGGTGAACATGCATGCCGCTTCCATTTTCAGCTTGAAGGGGCTTGGGCATGAAAGAAGCATAGACGCCGTTCTTTAACGCGATTTCCTTGACGACGAGGCGGTACGTCATCGCGTTGTCCGCCATGGTGAGCGCGTCCGTGTAACGCAGATCAATTTCATGCTGGCTGGGTGCCGCCTCGTGATGGCTCGACTCGACACCAATCCCCATCTCCTCTAAAGTCAGAACCGTCTCGCGCCTTAAATCCGACGCGGCATCCAGGCTCGTCAAATCAAAATAACCGCCCTGGTCCAGGGTTTTCGTGGATTCAGAATTTTGGAAATAAAAATATTCGATCTCAGGGCCGACATAAAAAGTAAACCCGAGTTCCGCCGCTTTTTTTAAATTGCGTTTCAAGCAATGCCGCGGATCGCCGACAAACGGCGCGCCGCTCATGTCGCGGATATCCGCGAACATCCGAGCCACCGCGTTTTCCTTCGGTCTCCACGGGAGAAGCTCAAACGTCCCCGCATCCGGAACAGCCCTCATGTCGGATTCATCGCTTCGGGCGAAGCCCTCGATGGAGGACCCGTCGAAACCTTTACCCTCTTCGAGAGCTTCCTCAAGCTCATCCACCGTGATTGCGAAGCTTTTCAAGAGACCTTCAATATCCGAAAACCAAAGCCTGATAAAACGCACGTTGTTGTCATGTGCCTTCTTCATGACAAATTCCCTGCTCTGTTTTCCCGAGGAGGGCTTCAAATTTTTAGAAGGTTTATTTTTAAGGATAGGCATAATTTGGGTTCGCCGAGAGAATAATTATACAACAAAACTGTCCGCGAAAGAAATCTAGTTATTTTTATGAGTAAATCTGTAGACCACAATCCCCCAGAAGTAACCTGCGACCATAAATATAGGCGTGAATACCGCTAAGGAGACCAAGAATATTCTAAAATTGAAACTCTGTAATTTAAAAAGATAACCTGGGACCTGGAAACCCGTGGTGACCGCCATCAGCACGGCTATCGGCAATCCTATCCCCAACACCCCTCTTTTAATAACGAAATCTTTTTTCTGTTTGTCCACGGTTATCCCCTGTTAGATTGCATTCTAAAGAAAAAGTACCAAATAAAAAAGAAGATGGGTATTAAAATCGGGAGGCTGTACTTGAAAAAGTAACCGAAGAAACTGGGCGTCTTGGCCTTGGCTTGGTCGGCAATTGATTTCACAAGAAAATTCGGCCCATTTCCGATATAAGTCACCGCGCCAAAGAAAACAGAGCCTACGCTGATTGCCCGGATGTAATGGGCGTGATCGGCCAAAAGCGTGTCCACGCCGCCGAACAACCCTATCGCCGCGCTCAAGAAATTAAGATAGGTGGGCGCGTTGTCCAAGACGCTGGATAACACTCCGCTTCCCCAAAAAAACTGCCCGGGGCTATGGATTCCAAGCTGTGCCGCGTACTTCTGGAGCCACTCAAGGGCCGGAATCATGGTGGCAAAAATCCCGATAAAAAGAACCGCCACTTCCTTGATGGGACCAAAGTTAAAATCATTGCTCTCGTGCACGGGTTTTGGCGTGGTCTTATAGGACAAGAAAGCGGCCAGAATCATAATGCCTTCCCTTAAAAAAGACGGCCGGTTTAAGAAAACCGATCCCACAATCATGGCCAGAAAAATAACATTATAGCCGCCTAAAAATTTCCATTCTTCATGCGCGGTTTCCTTTTGACGCCCGCCTGCCGGTCGGGCAGGGATTTCAAGAGGCGCTTTTCTGAAATTCAAGCTGTCCATAATAAAGAAAATGACGATCAGTGACCCTACCGCGATGAGCCAAATAGGCCACACGTTCTTCAGCACCCAAAAAAACGGGACGCCTTTCAAGTATCCCAGGAAAAGAGGCGGGTCTCCGACGGGCGTCAGACCTCCGCCTACGTTGCTGACAATAAAGATAAAAAATACGATGTGGTAAGCCGTCAGGCGGTACCTGTTCATTCGAATCCATGGCCGGACAAGCACCATCGAAGCGCCTGTGGTCCCAAGCAAATTCGAAAGAAGGGCGCCGAGGAGCAAAAATACAGAGTTCACCCAGGGCGTGGCCTCGCCCTTTACGTTTACGTGAATGCCGCCCGACACGACAAAAAGAGACCCTACGAGGCAGATAAAACTGAAATATTCAAACCCCGTGTGAATGAGAGCGTCGGTGTTTTTCAATTGGAAGAGGTAATGAGAAACTACCAAAAGCCCCAAGCCAAACGAAACAAAGACGAAGTTTTTCTCCCACCAGCACTTATTGGTCAGAGGCAATAGGGCGACAGAGCCCAGGAGAAGGACAAACGGAAGAACCCACAAAAGCTCAAGATACATTCATCAAGGATTTCTGTATGGAATCTGAAAGATCAGTCGTTGAGATTTTTTTTGAACAAGGCTTTGATTTTTTTCAAAAAACCGGAGGAAGCGGAGCGGTTTTGCTGACGAAGCGCCTCAAAGTCAGGCCTATAATACCTTCGCTTGTCCAAAGTCGTCTGCTGTTTTTTAAGCTCTTCAATCTTCCGCCGCTCGTCCGGCGAAGGTCTGGAAGCGAGCGCTGCCTCGAGCTGATAGTGACCTTTGGTGATCACCCCAAGCCGGTAATAAAGCTCGGCCAGTTGAATATGGGCGCGGACATACTGGGGCTTTGTTGCCAGGAATGTCTCAAAAACTTCGATCGCTTCGTAGATTTTGTTGCCTGCGGCAAGACTCGTAGCCAAAGCAACCCAGTTTTCAGGATCTTCCGGGTTAAGTTCTTTTGCTTTACAAAAGTCCGGAATGGCGGACTCCCAACGTTTAAGCTGGAAATGGGCCATCCCACGGCCGTAATAGGCACTGGCTTCCCCGGGTTCTAAAAGAAGGCAATCCGAAAACGCCTCCACGGCATCTTCAAGATAGCCTTCTTTCAGCTGCCCGTAAGCTTGCTCAATCATTTCATCAACGGAAGAACTCAAAACACTCAAGGCCTCTCAAACCTTAGAGGGCGCTCGTGCCGACTTCTCCCGTGCGGATGCGCATCGCATTTTCGACGGGCGTGACGAATATCTTGCCATCGCCGACATTGTTTGTGCGCGAGACTTTGCTGATCGCATCCATGACTTTTTTGACGTCTTCGTCTTGGACCACGATATCGATTCTCACCTTATTGATAAACCGGATCGTGTATTCCCCGCCGCGATAATGCTCCACTTGTCCTTTTTGGCGGCCAAAACCCCGCACATCCGTCACCGTCATGCCGACGATGTGCAACTTGTCCAGAATATCCGTGATGGACTCCAGTTTTTCGGGCCTTACCACGCAAGTCACCATTTTCATTTGATTTCTTCCCCCAGGGTTTGAATATTCATTTGTTAATCAAATAGACTCTTGCCTGATTTATAGGCGCCGATGGCGATGAAAACCACGATCGACACAATCAAAGTAATAAGAGAACCTTTCATAAATCCTCCTTAAGCTTTCGTCGCCGCTGAGGCGGAGGGAGTGCCCGCGCCGCTGGCGGCATAATCCTGCGTCTTCAGTTGGAAATCAGGGTAGCACAGAGCGCCCATTTCGGGAATATCCAGTCCCGCAAGCTCCGCCTTTGGATTGCAGCGCTGTCCGACAAACACATCCACAATCCAGTTCCACACAAAAGACAGCGTGAATATGATACCAACCAGCGTGGAAATACCCACAAGCTGAGCGACAAGCTGTCCGGCATCGCCGTAAAAAAGACCTTTGACGGAGCCCGCCACGCCATTCCAACTGCCGCCATAATCTGATCGGCCATCCGCAAAAAGACCGACGGACAAAACGCCCCACAAACCGTTTGTTCCGTGGACAGAGATAGCGCCTACCGGATCGTCTATCTTCGGAACGCGGTCGAAGAATTCAACAGACAGACAGACTAGAATGCCGGCTATCCAACCTATAATGGCCGCTCCCGATGGATTGACAAACCCGCTGGGAGCAGTAATAGCCACTAACCCCGCCAACAATCCGTTCCCCGCCATCGAAGCATCGGGCTTGCCATAACGCATCCACATATAAAGAAGCGCGCCAAAAGAACCCGTGCAACCGGCAAGCATGGTGTTCACGGCTATACTGCCGATACGAAGGCATCCGTTGCCCGAAGCGCCGAGCGTACTGCCAGGATTGAAACCAAACCAGCCGAACGCGAGGATAAAGCAGCCCAAAAGCACAAGCACAATATCGTGCCCTGGAATTGCGTTAGGGCTGCCATCGCGATTAAATTTCCCAATACGCGGTCCTAATTGCATTGCCACCGCACAAGCCGTGATCCCGCCCACCGCGTGCACGACGCCGGAACCCGCAAAATCGCAATACCCGTGGCCAAGTCCAAAATTGGCCCCAAGCTGGGAAAGCCAACCGCCGCCCCAGGCCCAGTTTCCGAATAAAGGATAAATAACGGCGCCCAAACCAATCGTCGAAACGCAAAACGCCGAATATTTCCAACGCTCGGCACACCCGCCGGTAACGATGGTTGTCGTGGTGTCCATGAAAACCATCTGGAACAGAAACAGGACCATGACGCCCACGTCATAGGTCGCGCCATGCAGGAAAAACCCCTTCGTTCCAAACAGGCCCCATGGCTTTCCAAAAAGATTGACCACGTGTTCGTGGTTCAAAGGATAAACCCCGCCTAAGTTGGCGATAGGCGCGCAGCCGCCCATTTGGATGGCAAAACCGCAGACGTAATAGGCAAAAAGACCGAGGCCGTACACCATAAAGTTCATCATCATGGTGTGATTGGCGTTCTTGGCTCTGATCAAACCGGTTTCCAAAATCGCGAAACCCGCCTGCATGAACATGACCAAAAACCCGGTGACCAAGGTCCAAACGAAGTTGATGGCTATCTTATTCTGTCCAGCTTGATTGGCCAAATCCGCAAGCGTCAGGCCTTTTTTGCTGTCGGCCATCGTCACGTCATTGACGGTGCCGGTCATGTCCGCGCCGGGATCTCCCTTGGCCGCGATGTCATCGGTCTTGGGGCCCGCAACGCCGCCGACCACGTCCTGGTCGCCCAAGGTCGCGGCTTGCGCTTTCCACGGAGCCGCAAAACACAGCGCCGCGCTCACTCCTAAAACTGCCAGGAGAAGCCGCGCTTTAAATTTTAATGATCTCATTGGATTCATTCTCCTTTTTATTTCTTCCAGATGGCACGCGTCAGATAGTAGTTATTGAGCGCACCGAGAATCCCAAAAATGGAAACCCCGATCCCCACACATGCGAGGGTGGCTCTGGCCATATTGGAGGAAGTCATTAATAAACCCGCGATGGTGATTGCCCAGCCGCCCAACACGACGGCTATTCCAATGAGTCTCATGCTTCCTCCGTGGCTCTGACGGCCTTAAACATGACAAAAGACATTCCGATCACGACGATCCCCGCGATGAGGCTGATAATCCCGCCGCCCGCCGCAGCCGTACCCAGAATGGTGAATCCCAATAAGAACCAGAATAAAGCCCATCCTGATCCTTTCGTTGTTCCTCCCATAACCCGTCCTCCTTTATACTGTTTATGATCTCGCAACAGGGTACATTTTGATTGTTTCAGAAATGTTACGAAGTGATAAAAGGTGTGCACGCTTTCTCGGATGGAAATGTCACGAGTTAGTGAATGTTTGTTAAAATTTTATAAAAAACAAAGGGTAAAATAAGAAACTAATTTTATTGAAACGGGCAGATTGAATGGTCACTACTTAAGAAATGAACTTATAGCCGATGTTCCGTACCGTTTCGATAAATGTCGAAGACTTTCCTTCGATTTTGGAGCGCAGGCGGCGGATGTGGACATCCACGGTGCGGGTGCCCCCGTAATACTCATAGCCCCAGACTTTGTTCAAGAGCACTTCCCGCGTGAACACCGTACCGGGATTCGTGCATAGGAACTTCAAAAGCTCAAACTCGGTGAACGTGAGATCAATTTTTTTCTCACCGACTCTGACCTCGTACTTGGCCACGTCAATCGTGAGCTTGCCTCGCTGGATAAGGTTTTTGCGATCAACTTTGTGAATCCGTTTAAATAAAAGGTTAACCCGCGCCAGCGCTTCCGGCATCCGAAGCGGCCGGTACAACACTTCTTGAATTCCCGAGGGCAGGTCCGCGGATTTCATCTCACTCTCATCCATCAATAAAACGATCGGGATATCCTGAGCCTGGGGTTCTTTTTTGAGCGCATAATAGAGATCCATCGTCTCGACGTAACTGCCCTTCGGGTTCATCACGATAAGGTCTGGCTCCTTTTCGAGCACAGCACTCGTCGAGAGGCCGTTTTTTGAGATGCTGTGGGTGGTGAAATTCGTCTCTTTTTTTAAAATTTCTTTCAACCCCTGGCCCTCTTTATTCTGATCTCCGACAATCAGGATGCTGCCTACCATGTCAAAGCCCCACCACCGCGATATTTTGCTCGTTGGCGGCCTCGATCAATTTTTCTTTAAAAAGCATGATCGTTTTCGTCGATTCCACTCCCAAAACGTGCGAAGACGTCGCCTTCAAAGATTCCAAAGTCTTAAGACCCACACAGGGCAGGTCAAATCTCAGAGCCTGATTCGGCTTCGACACTTTGACGACAACAACCTCGCCGTGCCCGAGGGCTCCGCCGCGTCGGATCGCCGCATCCGTGCTTTCGATGGCTTCGATCGCGAGCACCATTCCTTGTTTCACGACCACGGTCTGCCCGATATCCATTTTTCCGATTCCCTTGGCAATCTGCCAGCCGTATTTCAAATCTCTCCATTCGGCTTGGGTTGGCTTGCGCCTCGTCATCACGCCCTTCGAGGCCAAGAGACCTTTCAACAGAAATCTTGAATCCAGCACCGATACGCCGCATTTTAGTTTTAAAAAAACTTCAAACGCCTTTAAAATGTGGTCATCGCCTTTCAACTTCGTGCGCCCGATGAAACCTTTCGCCGTTTCATCCAGCTTGAAAAAGGGGTTTGTGATTTCTTTTTTTGGCAGGCCGCCCGCCAGGACCACTTTTTTTATCCGCGTTTTTTTTAAAAGATTCAAAAGCTCGCCGAGCGCCCCGAGCTCCACAAAATGAGTCTCTTCGGCAAAATCGCCGAGTCTTTTGTCCGTGTAGCCTTCCACGCCAAACACGATCAATTTTCTTTTAAGCGACGCGGCCGCCTGGGCGAATAGGATGGGAAACTCCCCCTGGCCGGCGATCAGGCCAATCGGGCCCGCGTTTCGTGAGGCATTCCACCACATTGTTAATCTTCCCTTTTCCTCTTCTTTAATCCACCAGCGTAAACATGAACTCCGCGTCGCAGACTTCCTCGCCGTTCACTTTCGCAACGCCTTTCACGACGCCGACCTTTGATTTCATTTTCAAAATCTCGATTTCAAGCCTGAGCTGGTCTCCCGGCACCACCACTTTCCGAAACCGGGCGTTTGTAATCGAAACCAAATACGCAAGTTTCCCGCGGTTCTCGGATTTTGAAAGCATCAGCGCCCCCCCGACCTGCGCCATGGCCTCGATGATAAGCACTCCCGGCATCACCGGCCGTTCGGGAAAATGGCCCTGGAAAAACGGTTCATTGGCGCTCACGTTTTTGATGCCCACCGCCGTCTTCTCTTTGATGTCCAAAATTTTATCCACCAGCAAAAAAGGGTATCGGTGAGGCAGTGTTTTTTTGATTTCTTCTATCGTCATCTCTTTGTTCATAGGATTCCTTTCTTGATTTTGAGCGGAGATTCGTTGAACCAATTTCCTATTGAGCGCATGGCCGCTTCGGATACCCACGACGCGGCCCACCACCGAAAAACCCAAAAGACTCAAATCCCCCAAGATATCTAACACCTTGTGCCGCGCGCACTCATCGGGAAACCGAAAGCTATTTTGAATGACGCCTTTTTTCGAAATCACGACCGTGTTTTGAAAATCAGCTCCGAGGCCAAACCCTTGGGTCCTCAAACTTTCCGCTTCGCTTTCGGCACAAAACGTGCGTGCGGGTGCTATCTCCTTCTCAAAAACATCGGGCGAGAGCGTAAAATCCACGGTCTGGGTCTTGAGATACGGGTGCTCATAATCCAGCGTGTAAGAGATTGAAAAATCCTGGGAAGGGTAAATGGCGATCACTTTATTTTTTTCATGACAAAAAATGGGCTCGGCGATTTTGAAAACCTCTTTCTTGCCCGACTGCTCAACAATCCCCAGCTCTTTTAAAAAACGCACGAAAGGCGCCGCGCTCCCGTCGAGCGCTGGCAGTTCCGACCCTTCCACGTCAATTCCGATGTTGTCAATCTCAAGACCGCGCACCGCCGCCAGCAGATGCTCGACGGTTTGTATTTTAAGCTCTTTTTCACCTATCGAGGTGCAACGCTGGATGGAATCGTGTATGGGCTGGGTGTCCCCGCCCTGCGAAGGGCGCGGACCTGCCTGCTGGCCAGGCAGGGACCGCGCCCTTACACTAACGCCATTTTTAGAAAATTGAATTCCGGAATTGACCGTGGCAGGCCTAAAATGCACGGTGGTCTTGAGGCCCGTGTGAATGCCCACGCCCGATAAAAACCCGGCGTTTGCGATGGTTTTTTGGTTTCTGTTCAAGATGACAGCTTTCTCTTAATCTCAGCGATGTCTTTGAAAAGTTCCGGCAATCTCGCGATCACCGCAAAAATCTTTTTTTGTTCCAGGGCAGGCCTGGCAGGCTCGCCCAGGATCACGCTGCGTGCGGGAAAAGATTTCGTCACCCCGGACCTCGCGGCCACCACCGTTTGATCTCCGAGCGTAATGTGGCCCACCAACCCCGCCTGGCCGGCCACAATGACGTGTTTGCCAAGCTGGGTGGACCCCGAAATCCCGGCTTGAGAAATAATGAGGCTATGTTCACCGATCACAACGTTGTGGGCAATCTGCACGAGATTGTCTATTTTCACGCCCTTTTTGATCCAGGTTTTGTCAAAGCGGCCGCGGTCCACGCAAACGTTGGCGCCTATCTCCACGTCATCCTCAATCCAAACATTCCCTGTGTGCGGGATCTTCAGATGTACGCCGTCCACCGTTTCGTACCCAAACCCGTCGGAACCAATCACGGACCCTGAATGAATAATCACGCGGTCACCGATTTTAGAACCGTCATAAATCGCGACGTTTGGATGAATAAAAACGTCCTGGCCGATCTGACAGCGCGCGCCCACGAAAACATGTCCCCGTAAAACAGAGCGGTCCCCTATGGCCGCACCGTCTTCAGCGATCGTGTAGGGGCCTATCGAGACCTCTTCCCCCAAACGCACATTTTGGCCAAGCACAGCCGTGGGATGAATACCCACAGGTTTTGAATTTATTACGGGCGAAGCAAAATAGGAAATGACCTTCGTAAAAGCCTGGGAAGGATTGGAAGTGCGGACGAGCGGCTTGGTTTTTGAAATGACATCTTTGGAGGTGATGACGGCGGAGGCTTGGGTCTGGTCTAAAAAATGGAGATATTTCGGATGGGATAAAAACGAAATATCGCCTTTCTTGGCTTCTTTGATGCCGGCGACGCCTGTGATCAGGATCTGGCGATCCCCGACCAATTCTCCTTCTACAAGCTCCGCTATTTCTTGTAGTTTTAAACTTTTTGGGTTTCCACTATTTTTTGCGTGCGTAGGAGTCATTTAAAGCCTTGATGACCTGCGGCGTCAGATCATTTCCCTCGCTCTTATAAACGAGCACGCGGTCATTGAAAATAAACGAATACCCTTGAGCTTTTCCAAAGTCCTGGATCACCGTTTCAATCTCTTTTAAGATATCGCGCACCATCTGGTCGCGCTCTTTTCTCAAAGCATCGCGCGTGGTACGGTCAAAATCCTGCAGAGCCTTGATTTTCTCATCAATCGCCGCCTGCTTCTCGTCCTTGGCCTTGGCGCCTAAAAGCTCCGCCTCGTCTCTCAGTCTCTTGATGTCGGCGACCATCTTGTCACGCTCGGACTGCTTCTGGGCTCCTTTGGCCTCGAGCGATTTGTCAAACATTTTTGTTTTTTGGTAATCATCAAACACTCTGGCCAGGTCCACATACCCTATTTTCTCACCCGCCGCAAAGACCTTTGAGGCTTCGAGCACTCCGAAACCCAAAACCAACGCCAACACCAGAACCATCGATAACTGTTTTTTCATTTGCAACTCTCCTCCTTAATTTAATTATTTAAAGTTAGTTAACAACAAACTGTTAAAATCCTTGACTAATATTGAAGTAAAATCGCAGCTTCTTACCCTCGCCCTGCACATCGTCCAAAGGGTACCCCGCGTCCAGTTTCACGGGACCAATCGGCGTTTTGATACGCACCCCGGCGCCGATGCCTGAGAAAACACCCCCTTTGCCGAAATCTCCCGTCTTTTCATAAACATTGCCGGTGTCAAAAAACACGGCCCCTTTGATGAGATCCGGAAAGATCGGGAATGTTTCCTCGATGTTCGCCACCCAATAGGCCTCACCGCCGATCGGCTCTTTGTTGCCGGGATCGCGCGGGCCGATGCGCCGTTCGCGGTAACCGCGTATCGTATTGGCACCGCCGGCAAAGTAGCGCTCATAGATCGGGACTCTGGGAGTGTTGTTATAAGCATCCGCGACACCGCCGCGGATTTTGAGTTCAAGCACCATTTTCTCAAAATGCTTCACGTAGGTGCTGGCTACGCCGTACAATTTCGTAAAATCTTTATCCCCCCCCAAGCCTGCCACTTCACCGGTGCCTGAGAGATAAACCCCCCGGGTCGGATTATAAACATTGTCCCGGTCATCATGCGTCAGCGTGAGCGCAACGCTTGAAGTCGTGTTCTGGCCCACTTCGTCTTTCAAGGCCTGCGAGGCATCGTTAGGGATATCCGATATCTTAACTTCTTCCAGACGGTACATGAGAAGTCCCTTGTCATACTCGGTGAATTCTTTGCCCAGTCTCAGATCACCGCCCGTTTTTCTCTGGTTGAAGAAATACCCCGAGGTCCCCGAACGGTTGTATTCTCTGCGGTAAAGGTCAAATCCAAAAGAATAAGGATAACCGAATACCCACGGCTCGGTGAAGCTGAGTTCCGCATTCTGTCTCACACCTCCACCTTCAAACCTCAAGGCAAAATCCTGGCCCGCTCCGGTAAAGCCATGCGGGTTCTGCCAGTCAAAATTTTTCTGCCGAACTTGAATAAAACCAATCACGTTATCAATTGAACTGTAACCGCCGCCGAAGCTGAATTCACCGGTTTTTTGCTCTTTGACAGTCACCATTAAATCCCGGCTGTTGGAAAGAGCCCCTGGCTCGGTGTCAAAACGCACGTCCTCGAAAAATCCCAGGTTGTATAGACGCTCTTTGGAGCGTTTAAGCTTGGCCCCCGAGAAAGACTCTCCGGGATACGCGCGGAGCTCTCGCCGGATCACGATGTCTTTTGTCTTCGTGTTCCCCTGAATGCGCACCTTGTCCACATAGATCAGCTCATTTTCGGTGATCGAATAACGCACATCGACTTTATCAGTGGTCTCGTTGTAAACGGATTCGGAGCGAATCTGAGCGGACAAATACCCTTGTTCAAAATAAAGGTCCTGAATATTCGCGACATCCAGACGCAGCCCTTTTCTTGAAAATGGCTTCGTCGACGTCATCTCGAGGCCTTTCTGAATAGTCTCCGCCTTAATCACGGAATTGCCTTTAAACTCGACGTCGCCGACCAGATACTTCTTGCCTTCCTTTATAAGGATCTTAAGGACAATATCGCCGCTTTCAGGCTGTCCGGCCCAAAGCTCCTTCTGGGTCGAAACTCCGGCATCCGAAAAGCCGTTTTCATCATAAAAAGCTTTGATCCTTTCCATATCCTCCTCAAGCTCATCTTCCTTTAAATAACCGGAATGAAACCAGCCCCACCACGACATCGATTGGGTTTTCATTTTGCTCAAAATATCACCCGACCGGATGGAATCATTGCCGGTGACTTGGATCTGACGGATTCGGACTTTTGTACCCTCATCGATGCTGACTTTGAGCACCGCTTGGTTCGTCTCGGCGTTGGTGTCCAGCGAGTCATCGATCTTCGCCTGGGAAAAACCCTTCTTTTCATAAAGTTTTTTCACGGCTTCCACGTCGTCGCGGACGCGTTTTTGATCCACAAAATCGCCGATCACGGACTGCATCTCTTTTTTGATTTCATCTTTGTGGATTTTGTGGCTTCCTTCGATACGAATCTCGGACAAAACCGGTTTTTCGACGACGATGAACACGACCTTCACCCCGTCTTGGACATCTTCCTGTTCAATCCGAACATCCGTGAAAAAACCAAGGCCGTAAAGGCGCTTTAAGTCCTCATTCAAAACAACGGAGGACAGCGGTGCGCCGATTTGGGTCTTAAGCTTCGCTAAAATGGTGAGGCTTGAAACCGTTTTGTTGCCTTTCACATCGATGGCCTTGACCCCTTTGGCAGTGTCATCGGCATGGCCGAAAGAGGTAATAGAAAAGCAAAAAAAGGCTAGAAAAACGAATAGGGAAAGGGATTTTGGTCTCATAATTTAAGGCCTTAATTTAACACAGATGTCAGGATAAATCAAAATATTATGCGTGGAGGTCCTTAAACGAAAACAAGGTTAAAAAGAAAGGCTGAAGGTATTCGTGTAACCGGAATAAATCAATATTCCATGCGCCAATACATCGCGGCCAATAAGACCTTGAATCACTTGGCCTTCTAGGGGTACATCTATAACAGTAATCACAGGAATCCCTACCCCGTTATTAAAGGCCAAAGATACGTCATACACGTTGCACGGATGAGCCGGCGACGAAGGAGTGCAGATATTGGTTACCCCACGCGGAGTCAAACGAAGTTGACGAATAACCTCCGGTTTTATCGCGGTGCCGGAAGCGCCTGTATCGATTAAAGCGGTGATCTCAACAGGTGCCGGTATAGGTTCTTCTTGCCGACGGAGCAATTCCGCGGCAGGTGCAGACAGACCGATCTTAACCTGGCAAAGAGGACCGCTTCTTTTGAGATCAGGAAGTTGAACCGTAAACGATGGCATTAGCGAATCGGGTAGGTGTAAAAGAAGTTCACATCTTCCTCGCGCGAGATTTCTTTGATGAAGAACGGGACATTACCGAATTTTGAAAGCCCCTCTTTTAGAGCATCCTCATAAGAGGCAAAAACATCAATAACGGCATTATCCTTAACAAGCGCGAATTTCCCTTCACCCTTCGCAAGAAGCTCCGAAAGGTGTTCTTTGAAAACCTTATATTCTCTTTCCAAGACAATGGACATATTTCCCCTCTGGTTTACAAGCAACCTACCTAAATTCTACCTTATATAATGGTACATTTCCAATGAAATGCATATTTGGTTGGGCTTTTACGCTCAGACAAACATTGCAACATGAGACGGTTCAAATACTTGTGAAAATGAACAAATCGCACGGGCCAAGGAATGCTACCAAAATTAGCTTGGATTGATTTCGCCTAGCCCTAAATTAAGTATCATGCCCACAGAACTCCAAGACTAATCCCCTTTAGTAGGGTAAATTATCTTTGCGTTCTTAATGCCAGATTTTTCTAGAGACTTAATAAAAACATTGGCTAGGGGTACTGTCGCCTCATTAGAAAGATCTCCGTGGAAACCCGGCACTGGGGACTTAGGTCCGGCTAAGATCTGAAAATAAAATCTCGTTTGAAAACCATTAAGGTCCGTAAACGAAACGTATATACCTCTATCGCGTGGTTGGTTTTCGAACATATAATTTAGCGTTTCATCCGTAGATGAGACGCCTGAAATAATATCTGTGCCTTTAACACACCATGAGCTGCTGGCTACCCATTTACCAAAAGATTTCCCTTTTATTTTCGCGACTTCATTACACGTACCCTCATCTGACACTTTAGTTATTGTATCCATCGCAAGAATATTGCCTTCTTCATCTTTGTACTCGCTAAGCCGGTGTTCATTCTCGGTATAATAATTTTCCGCGAAACAAGGCTCTGAAAAGAAAGTCATTAAACAAATTAGCAAGAATAATCTTCTCATCTTATTATTTCCTCAACGTCTTAATTGACCAAATAATGGAGCAGGTTTTAGCCTCACCCCCAAACCGGAAGCGAGGCGTTAAGTGTACTAACACGACGTTCAATGTTCATCTAAACGTCAAGAATGGTTCACAAGAGAGACGCTAAACCGATTTCACAATCCAACATAAACCAAAACATAATCAGATCGTCATTTCGAGCGAGCGTCAGCGAGCGAGAAATCTCGTTGTTGGTAAATTCCACGGGATTTCTCCCCCGCCAAATGGCGGGGTCGAAATGACAGGTTGACGGTTTAATGCATTTCCTCGCGGCGCATCAGCTCCGCATTCTCAAAACGGGTGTATTCCCGGATAAACGTGAGGTTTATCGAACCCACCGGACCGTTCCTCTGCTTGGCGATAATCACCTCGGCTTTGCCTTTATTTTCCTCGGTAGGATTGTAATACTCTTCCCTGAGAAGCAGCACCACCACATCTGCATCCTGTTCAATAGCTCCGGAATTATGACTGACAATAGAGTCAGCAAGCCAACACGACAGACCGGGCACCGTCAAATCAAAAACTTCCGCTTGTCCAGCGACCTCAACGGAAACGACCCTGTCCCAAAACAAATCATTTTGAGCCTGGTTTTGCAGTTCAGGATCTTTTAGGAGCGTGGCATATTCCGCTATCATTGTTCTGGATGGCGCAAAACTAAAATGAGATGAACCCCCATAAGAAGTGCCGCGTAATACCGCCATGCGCCTCTGGGAGATCCCTTGGGATTTCATAAGCGTTTTGACACGCGAGAAAAACTCATTCGGAAGCGTATCCACGTTGGTATTGGAAACGATTCCTTGCAAAAGAGGCTCCAACACTCGGGCTTGCCGGGCACGAGGACCGAAAGCGCCCGCCTTTCCAAGGAAATGCGCCTGCGCCTCAGTCCGGACGATTGCCAGTCGGTCACCCACTTGCAAAGAACCGGCTTGAACCCAACCGTCCGGTCCAAAAAGACGATGTTCTCGCGTGACAGTGATGAAGCGGCCGCTGGCGAGACGAACCTTAACTACCGGTTTGATTCCTACACGCCAAACCTTATCGCTTTTAGCACGCGTAATATAACCTTCGGGTGTCACAGCGAGCACTTCGGGTGTCTGTCCTTCAAGTTCGGCGATCGGGATCCGCCGTCCGTCGGCTAGCGTAACTAGAGTATCTTCAACCACGCATTCCCTCAAGTCCGAAAGCTGGGGCCGGTGATCGGTGCGCGACTCGACCGCACGCGAAAGCTGGCTGATGCCGATGAGAGGGACATTGAGCTCGCGCGCGAGCTCTTTCAAAGACCTTGAAATTTCAGAAATTTCCTGCTGGCGGCTCTCACTGCCGGGAGTGCCACGCATCAGCTGCAAATAATCCAATATAAGGAGCTTAATGCCGTACTGTGCCTTCAGACGCCGGGCCTTGGCTTTCAGTTCCAACACGCTGATGCCCGGTGTGTCATCGATGTAAATCGGCGCTTCGGAAAGTTTGGAGGCAGCGCGTGTTAAAATAGTCCAGTCGGATTCGGCGAAGAAACCGGTACGGACTTTATGGGCGTTGATACGCGCCGAGGAGCAAAGCATTCTTTGAATCAGCTGTTCTTTCGACATTTCAAGACTGAAAATCGCTGTCGGCTGTTTTAAAACCATTCCGACATGCTCGGCAACGCAGGTCATGAAAGCGCTTTTTCCCATCGAAGGCCGCCCGGCAATGATGATGAGGTCCGACGGCTGAAGGCCGGCGGTTTGCGTGTCGAATTCGTGGAAACCGGTCGCCAGGCCCGTGATATGCTCTTTTCTCTGATACAGTTTGTCGATCACTTCGATCTGGTCTCGGATGATATCTTTTAGAAGAACAACGCCGCCTGAGAATTTGCGGCTGGCAATGTCAAAAATGGCTTTTTCGGCGCGGTCTAAAAGCACGTCCACGTCCTGTGTCGTGTCATAACAATCCGTCACGATTTGAGTGGAACTGTGGATGAGATGCCTTAGGATGTGCTTTTCTTTCACGATCTTCGCGTAATAAAGGATATTCGCGGCTGTGGGGACCACCGTGGTCAGATGCGCAAGGACGCTCGGCCCCCCCACCGCTTCCAACATCCCCTCTTTTTCAAGGTTATCGGTGAGCGTCAGTAGGTCCACGGCTTTGTTTTCGTTAAAAAGATTAAGAACGCATTGAAATATTTTTTTGTGCGCGTCTTTGTAAAAAGCGTCGGGGGTGAGAAACTCGATGGCGTGAGCGATCGCGTCCTCTTCTATGAGCATCGAACCCAGAACCGCCATCTCCGCCTCCAAATTCTGAGGCGGCATTTTTTCCGCTTGGAAGGTTTCTTGGATATTTCTCATGCTTGTCTAGTTCCTAACTTCCTTGCTCCCGAGAGAATAAGAGAACCCTAAAACACCACCCGCCTTGCCCGAACGGGTCGTTCCTTATCGTTTATAAATTGATTGCCCATGCTGATCTATGTGTTCCTTGAAGGCCGTGGTCTCAATGGTGTGATAATCCACAACATCAAATGTATATGGCATGGAGCTTTCTTCCTCGAGCAAAGCCTTGACGCGAGCCACGACTTGTAGTGTGATCCGGCCTTTTAAGGCTATATCCACATCCGATGCCGGCTTAAATGTGCCCATCGCGCGGGAGCCAAAAAGAATCGTTTCTTGAATATCTGGAAATTTCTTTAAGATCAAGGTAATCTCGCTCAACTCTTTACTAGAAAGACCTAATGTCATTTGGATTCTTTTTTTAAATATTCATGGAGATCTTTTAGGAGGGCGAAATATTTCCCTCGTACCAGGTCTCTGGCCTCGTTGCTTTTAGCCTCGTCATAGGTGTGCGCCAAGAGATTCCGGTTATCCAGGGCCTCGATCCAAAGTTCACCGTTCTGGATGTAGCTATTCTGAAAAGCCATTTTGATAGTATCGCGCGGAGAATTGGCTTTCAAGCCATCGTACTCCAGCTTGTCTTTAAGAGTTTTCCAGGCAAGTTCAAAGACGAGCTCGAACATCTGAATTAATCCGGCTTGGGATAGCTTGTCATAGCTGCCCCTGGCAACGGCCGCGGACAACTCGCCAAATGCCTTCTCGTAATTCGAAAACCTCTGTTTCCATCTAATATCGGTGCTCATCTGGATCTCCTTATCACCAAAAAGCGCTCAAAAACACCACCCGTCTTGCCCGGACAGGCCATTTCTTCCACGCTGAAGAGATGGCGGCGCTTTGGGCCAGTTCTCCGGAAATGATGGGGCGAATCTAGACAACCGCTTATTTCTTTCTAACCACCCAAACTTTAAGTGAAGCGCTGACTTCCGGATGTAATTTAATCACGACCGTGTAGGCGCCGAGTTTCTTTAAGGGTTCTTCCAAATGAATATTTTTTTTATCCACCGAAATGCCTTGCTTCAAAAGCGCCTGCTGAATGTCCTGGGAAGTGACGGCGCCGTACAATTTTTCCGCGTCCGGGTCCGTTCCCGAACCAGGGCCCGTCAAAACCTCCATCGTCAAGGAGCAGGCAGTCAGTTTTTGCGCAAGGGCTTCGGCGCGCCCCTTGGCCTCTCCGGCTTCCTTCGAGAGCCTTTCTTTTTCAAGCACAAAACCTTTGACGTTCGCGGGCGTGGCGAGTCTTGCTTTCCCTTGCGGGATAAGGAAATTATTAGCGAAACCCGGCGAAACTTTTATAACCTGACCTCGCTTGCCAAGTTTGGGGTCGTCTTGGGTTAGAACAACCTCTATATTCATTGCACCCTTACAATTTAATCCGCGACAAACGGCAAAAGCGCGATCTGCCTGGCGCGCTTGATCTGGCGCACGAGATGCCTTTGGGAGCGGGCGCTGGCGCCTGAGATACGGCTGGGGATAATCTTTCCCCTTTCGGTGACGAAATAACGAAGACGGTTGATGTCCTTATAATCGATAGTCGCAATTTCTTCCGGTGTGAATTTGCAAACCTTTTTCCGGATAAACTTTTTCTTGATCGGGCCTTTTTCTTTCTTCTTCATTCGTTTCTTTTCAAACATGACATCTCCTCTTAAACAAACGTTTCAGTTACGTCGTTCGGTTAGGGTGATGAAGCCCGTTTCGTTAAGCGGTGACGTCGGACGTCGCCGATCGACGATACGGGTTTCGTGACCGACGGACGCTTTACGTTACCGAACCTAGAACGGAACTTCGCTTTCCCCGGCGCTTTTCTCCGGTGCTTCCTCCAACTGAATCTCCGGCATCTCTTCCTTGCCACCTGAAGGCACCTCGGTCGGAACGCCTTTTTCTTTGCCGGCGGCGCCTTGGCGGCTCAAAAATTGCACATTCATCGCGATGACCTCCGTCGCGCTTCTCTTCTGTCCGTCGGGTCCGTCCCAGCTTCTCGACTGAAGCCGCCCTTCGACAAACACCGGAGCGCCTTTCGTCAAATACTCGCCGCACACCTCCGCCATCCGGCCCCAGACGACGACGCGGATGAAACTGGTTTCCTCTTTTTTCTCGCCAGTCTGCAATTTATACACACGGTTGACGGCAAGCGTAAAACTCGTCACCGCCGATCCACTGGGGATATAGCGCAGTTCCGGATCGCGCGTTAGATTTCCCATTAAGAGAACTTTGTTAAGACTCGCCATAAAACCTCCGTTTTTAAGTAGTCAGTAGACAGTAGTAAGTAGTAAGGGAGGCACAAAAAGTTTTTCCTTACTACTGACTACTTACTACTGTCTACTTATCGTCTTTATTCACCAACAAATACCGCAATACCTGATCGTTCAATCTCAGAGACTGTTCCATTTTCTTGGTCTGTTGGGAATCCAACTGAAAATTCAAGATCACGAAATGGCCTTCATGCTTTTTCTTGATCTTGTAAGCCAGGCGCTTGCGTCCCCATTCCTGTAGGCCGTCTATACGCCCGCCGTTTTTGGTGACAAGCTCCTGAAGCTGCGCCACCGCACCCTTGGACGCGTCCGCCGAAAGATCGGGGGTTAAAATAAAAACGCCTTCGTAATTTCGCATTCATTATCTCCTATTTAGAAAATTATCAAACTACTTCCGATTACGTCTTTTGGTTACGGCTACGAGGCCCGTTTCGTCAAGCGGCTGCGTCTGACGTCACCGAACTACGATACGGGCATCGTTACCGTCGCCGATCAACGAACACTTTGCAATCGGCTTAAGCCGTTCATCGCTGCGCCGAAGCCTTCTTTTGCCCAGGCCTCGCACACCCGGGCCGCTTTTTCTAAAATTTCCGGAAGCTCTTTTTTTTCTCCCGAGTCAAAGCTCTCGAGAACAAACGGCACCAGATCCTCCGGCATCGAATCCGTTTTAATGCCGATGCGCAGGCGTGGAAAATCCACCGAGCCCAGCGCCTCAATCACTGACTCAAGACCATGATGCCCGCCGGCGCTGCCGGACACGCGCAGACGAAGCTTTCCGAAACGAAGATTCACGTCATCGCAGACCACGAGAATGTCTTGAGGTGAGACCTTGCGCTTGCCAGTCAATTCTAAAATGACGTCGCCGGTGCGGTTTACAAAAGTCTTAGGTCTCACCAACACTGCTTCTTTGGAATTTAAAAGAGCTTTTTTCTTCAAAACATCGATCACTTGAAAACCGACATTGTGCCTTGTGCTTTCATATTTCTTGCCGGGATTTCCGATGCCTATGATAAATTTCAAATATGAAATTCCAATCACCAAATCACAAACACCAAATAAACTCCAATTACCAAATTCCAAGCTCCAAACGTTTGGTTATTGATGTTCGGGTATTGGTTATTATTTGGTTATTGTTATTTGGTGTTTGGTGATTCATCTTAGATTTATTTCTTTTCTGGTTTTACCGCTTCTTTCGCTTTGGGTTCTTCCTTGACCTTCTCTTTCTCGGCGCCCGCTTTTGGCTCTTCTTCCTTCTTCTCGCGGATCACCTCCACTTCAGGCGTTCCTTCGGCCACCGCCTCTTCCGCCTTTTCTTCCACGTGCAGTTTCACCTGGAAAAGGAGTAACTCCGGGTCGTTCAATACTTTAAGTTTATCCGAAAGCACAAGATCCTTCACATGAATGGAGTCGTTCAGTTTCAAGTGCGATACATCCACGTCGATGTGCTTGGGTATGTCCGCGGGCAGGCACTGAATCTTGAGCTCACGAAGCGGGCGATCGAGAAGCCCACCCTCCTGCTTCACGCCGATCGGCTCGCCCTCGGCTACCACTTCGACTTCGACGGTGATTTTTTCGGTGAGCGAAATCTCGTTAAAATCCACATGAAGGATGCTTCGGCGCACCGGATCCTGCTGCACTTCCTTGATAATTACGGAGCGCGCTTTAGTGGTTCGACTTTGCTCACCACGACCCTGAGCAGGGTCGAATGGGTCGCCTTTTTTTTCTTTTTCAATCGTAAGATTGATCAGTCCATTTTCTCCGCCCGCCGAGCGAAGGATATGGGAGATCTCTTTGTTGGAGAGCGAAATCGATACCGGCGCCTCGCCCCGATGATAAACCACCGCGGGGATCTGGCCGTTCTTTCGAAGCTTTTTTACGGCTTCTTTGCCTTTTTCCGCCCTCAAAACCGCTGCTAATTCGATTTGTTCCATGTTATTTTCCTTTAATTAAACAAACTACTCACCGACTTCTCATCGTGAATTCTTCGTATCGCCTCACCCAAGAGCGGCGCCACCGAAAGCACTTTAAAAACAGAATCCCTTTTCTTTGGGCCTAAAGGAATGCTGTCTGAAACGATAAACTCTTCGATCGCCGATTCCTTGATGCGCCGAGTCGCGGGCCCCGATAGAATCGGGTGAGAGACCGCCGCAAAAATTTTAAGCGCGCCCGCTTTTTTTAACGCCGCCGACGCCTCGCACATGGAGCTCGCCGTAGCAACCAGGTCATCCACGATCACAATATTTTTACCCTTCACATCGCCCAAGATATTCATCACCTCCGCGTGTTTGTCATCGATGCGCCGCTTGTCGACAATCGCGAGATTCGCGTTGAGTCTCTTGGCATACGCGCGCGCCATCTTGATGCCACCGACGTCGGGAGAAGCCACCACAAGACTTTTCATTTTCTTTTCCTTAAAATAATCCACCACGGTGTTCACTGCGAACAAGTGATCCATCGGGATGTCAAAAAACCCCTGGATCTGGCTGGCGTGAAGATCCATTGTGAGAATCCGGTCCGTGCCCGCCACCGTCAAAAGGTTCGCCACGAGCTTGGCCGTGATCGGAACGCGCGGCTGGTCTTTCCTGTCCTGGCGCGCGTAGCCGAAATAAGGCATCACAGCCGTAATGCGGCGCGCCGAGGCGCGTCTCACCGCGTCGATCATGATGAGAAGCTCCATCAGATTGTTGTTCGTCGGCGGGCAGGTGGGCTGTACAATAAACACATCCCGTCCCCGCACGTCCTCATTGATCTTGACGCGGACCTCGCCTTCGCTGAAAGTCGTCACCAGCGCATCGCCTAAACGAACTCTCAAATACTTCGCGATTTTTTTTGCGAGCTCCGGATTTGCATTCCCGGAAAAAATTTTCAGTTGTCCGTTCATAGCTTCCCTATCGTGCTCCATTGGCCGAGAGTTGTTTTTCTCGGACACGCTGCGGCGCCCCGCCGAGGCGCCTCGCTCGGTGGAGCCGCTCTGCGCAGTGTAAAAGAATGGTGTTCCGTGGTGCTCGCGGCTTCCAACGGTCCGAGAAAAACAACTCTCAGCCAATGCTTCGAGCAGGCACCCCTACAACAATTCCTCGGTCCGGAACGTTTTTACCCTTAGTGACCACGGCGCCCGCGCCGGTTTTCGCCGCGCGGCCGACAGTCACCGGAGCCACCAAAATCGTTCCGCTCCCAATTTGTGCCTTGTCCTTGATGATGGTTTTATATTTTTGTTTGCCGTCAAAATTTGCCGTGATCGTTCCCGCGCCGATATTCACCGATTGGCCGACCACCGCATCGCCCACATAACTTAAATGTTTAACCTGAGCGTTGTCCCCGATGCGGGAACGCACCACCTCCACAAAATTGCCGATCACGACACCGTTCCCGATCTGCGAAGCGCCGCGGATTCTGGCAAAAGGGCCGATGCGGCAGTTTTTGCCGATCCGGGTATTTCCCTCAATCACGGTGCTTGGAAACACCACCGTACCGGAACCGATGGTCACATTCGCATCAATCGTCGTGGTTCTGGGATCGCGGATCCGGACCCCTTTTCGGGCCCATTCCTCTAAAATGTTTTTCTGCATGATTTGCTCTATTCCGGCCAAATCGGCCAACGAATTCACACCGAGCGCTTCTCTTGGATTTTCCGTCAACACCGCCGCGACCTTCCCGCTTTGGGCTAAAATCTCAATCGCGTCGGTCAGATAATATTCTTTTTTCTTCGGATTTTTTAGGATCCATTTTAACGCGGCGAAAAGCTTTTTTGAATCAAAAACATAAGCGCCGACGTTGATTTCTCGAACGGCCTTTTCGAAAGGCGTGGCGTCATTCTCTTCGATAATTTTTTGAACAAACCCTTCCGAATTTTTCCGGATGCGCCCATACTCCGTGGGGTCGTCGAGATTCACGGAAAGCAAAACACAGTCGTCTCGGGTCTGCCGTTGATTTCCTAAAATCCGGCTTAACGTGTCCGTCGAAACAAGAGGCGTGTCGCAGTACATCACAAGGACTCGGCCCTTCCAGCGCGAAAGCGCCCGCGCCGCCTGCAGCACCGCGTGGCCGCTGCCCAAAAGTTTCTTTTGCTCGACGACGCGGGCCCGATTTCCTACAAACTCCCGCACGCGCCCTACCCCGTAACCCGCCACCACGATGATTTTTTTGGCGCCCAACGCTTCGGCTTTGCGCAGCACCAGCCCCAGCATCGGCTCTCCGCATACCGTGTGGAGCGCTTTCGGCAATTCCGATCTCATGCGCGTGCCTTTGCCGGCGGCCAAGATCACTACCGCGAGATCTTTAACCAAACGGTTGTCATTACGAGGAGCGCGAAGCGCGACGAAGCAATCTCCTCGGGAACTCGGGAGATTGCTACGCCCCTTCGGGGCTCGCAATGACACTTTAAATTTACTCACGCGATCTTTTTTTGTTCAACTTTTTTTTCAATGAGCAAAGGCCGTTCGCGTTTCAAAACCGTGGAGTCGTCGACCCAACACTCGCGAATCCCCTCAAGCGACGGAAGCTCATACATCACATCGAGCATGAGCTCCTCCAAAATGGCGCGAAGGCCGCGGGCGCCGGTGCCCTTTTTATGGGCCTCTTTCACGATCTCCCGAAGCGCCTCGTCCGTGAAGCTGAGTTTGACGCCTTCCATTTCAAAAAACTTCTTAAACTGCCGTACCAGCGCGTTCTTCGGTTTCGTCAAAATATCGAGAAGATCTTTCTCGGTGAGTGCGTGAAGCGTGGAAATAATGGGAAAACGTCCGACAAACTCGGGGATCATGCCGAATTTGATCAAATCCTCGGTTTGAACCAGTGAGAGAATGTCGTCATCGTCCGCGTAAAGTTTTCTCCATGAGGAGTGCTCGCCGAAGGCGGGTCCCTGCCCGTCCGGCAGGCGGGCGCCGCGCAGTGTGGCGGAAAATCCGATGTCCTGTTTACCCAAACGCCGCTGAATAATTTTATCAAGATTTGAAAAGGTCCCGCCGCAGATAAAAAGGATATTCGCCGTGTTGACCTGGACGTTTTCGCTTTGCGGATGCTTGCGGCCCCCTTGAGGCGGCACACTAGCCGTGGTGCCCTCCAAAATTTTTAAAAGTGCCTGCTGAACACCCTCGCCCGAAACGTCGCGCGTGATCGAGACATTTTCGGAGGTCTTGCCGATCTTGTCAATCTCATCGATGTAAACAATGCCGGTCTCGGCGCGCTTGGTGCTAAAGTCCGCGTCCTGCAAAAGCCTTAAGATCACATTCTCCACGTCTTCGCCGACATAACCCGCCTGCGTCAAGGTCGTCGCGTCGCAGATCGCGAAAGGCACTTTTAAGATCCTGGCGAGTGTTCTTGCCAAGAGCGTCTTACCGGAGCCCGTGGGGCCGATCAAAAGCATATTGGATTTTTCAAGTTCGACCCCGTCTCCGCCAAACATCGCAGCGCCCGCCTGCCGGTTGGGCAGGGATCCGCCGAGATTTGTGGCGGAATGCGACGGAGCGACATCCTGCACGATGGATGAATGAATGCGCTTATAGTGATTGTAGACGCTGACGGAAAGCTGTTTTTTTGTTTTTTCCTGGCTAATCACGTATTCATCCAAAGCCTTCTTGATTTCTGAAGGTTTTGGTAGGGTTTCGAGGAGCACGGGCTCTGTCGTTTTGTCTTTTTTCTCGGCGTCGCGCGTCAGCACCTGGTGACAAAATTTGACGCAGTCCTCGCAGATAAAAACACCCGGCCCCGAAAAAAGCTTCTCGTCGCTTTTCAAAAGTTTTTGACAAAACGAGCATTTTTGTATCGTCTGCTTCATCGTGAATTAGCCTATTAAATCCTCCGAATCATACGGACACAACAATCTTTTCAAGCTCAGTAACAAGTGGAGGCAAATCCTGAGTAACAATCTGCCAAACAACGTCTAAGTCAACATCAAAATAACCGTGGATGAGCCGGTCTCTTGTCCCAGCAATTTCCTTCCAGGCAATTCCCGGACAACGCTGACGGGTTTCTGGTGAAACGTTTTTAGCGGCTTCTCCTATGATTTCTAATAATCGATGCAGTGCAAATCCGAGCTTTTCATCCTTGTCTAAATCCTGTCGGTTGAGACCTTGGACAAATTCCACTGCTTTTCTTGCAGCGTCCAACATATGCCGCAAACGTACTGAATCTTCATGCTGCGACATATTGAATCTCTGCTTCGGTAAGCACCCTATTCCGAAAATAACGGCTTAAGAAATTAGGCGTATGCAGATCAACCTTGCGTCCAAGAATATCCGACAATTCGTCTTGTAGAGCAAAAAAAGCAAAGCCTGGTACCTGTCCAGGATCGAATTCAACAAGAACATCCACATCACTGTCTGGACGGAAATCATTTCGAAGAACGGAGCCAAAAAACGCGAGCCTCCTCACATGATTCCGAAGGCAACACTCAGCAATTCTTTTGGGATCAACGGTTATCTTTAGACTCATGATTTTCTTTTACTATTCGTGTTAACCATTCGCAAGCTTGGCTTTTAATTTCAGCCCCATACTTTCCACCAATTTTGCCATTTCATTGACCTTTCGCCAAACCGCTGCCCCGTTTGGATTCGAACCAAAACTCACGCCTCCAAAGGGCGGTGTGCTACCATTACACCACAGGGCAAATTCGTGTTCAGTATGTCGATGCCACAAACACCTTCCACGCCCTGTTCTTGCGCAAAACCCGCGCCGCTTTAAAAGCAGTCTGACGGTCTTTATAAACGCCAAAAACCGCAGAGCCACTGCCCGACATCAGAGCGCCCAAAGCGCCTTGGGCCAGCAGTTTTTCCTTAATTTTTAAAGTGGAATACACCGCGCACTCCAGACTATTAGTTAAGAGCTTCGAGAGAGCGTCCGAACGGCCCTCGTGAATAGAGTGGAGCAGCATTTTAACATCGGTTTTTTTAGGTGTCAAGAAGCTTGCCTCAAGAACGGAATAAGCTTTTTTCGTCGAGGTCCCAAAGCTGGGTTTTATCACCACATGCCAAATTTTCCGTATGGGGCCTTTTATTTTCCTCAATTTTTCTCCCCGTCCGCGCGCGAGACAAAACGGCGTTTCCAAAAGAAAAAATGGCACGTCGCTTCCGAGCCGCGCGCCAAGCTTTACGAGTTCACCCTTTGAAAGACCGAGCTTCCAAAGTTTATTCAGTCCCAAAAGCACCGTGGCCGCGTTCGAGGAGCCCCCGCCTAGGCCCGCCGAAACGGGAATCTTCTTACGGATCGTAATCCGGACGCCTTCGTGGACGTGAAAAGTATCTTTTAAAAGTTTCGCCGCGCGGTGGGCGATATTGCGCGAGCCTTTGGGAATCCCGCGGGAATCCGATTCGACGTGAATGCCTGATTTTGCCGGGCTTAAAATAACTTCATCGGAAAGACTGATGCGTTCGAAAAGCGTCTCAATCTCATGATAGCCGTCGGGCCTTTTTTTTAAAACATTCAGGAAAAGATTGATTTTAGCGGGCGACTTGAGACGCAGTGTCATTGCCTTCCGCCGGCGTGCTGAAACCAAAAAGCTTAAAGGCCTCCTGAACCGACTGGGATTCCTGGAGGCATTTTTCCAAAAGCTGATTGTCACTGATTTTTTTGGTCCGGTAATCCAATAACGTCTGTGGGTCTACCACCAGCTTTTCCCGGTTCAGATAATCGTTGACCTCGAGCTCATCAAACGAGGCAAATTGATAGCCGGCAAAAACCTCATTCACTGTTCTAAAAACATTTAGGATGTTCTGATGGGAGCGATCCAATTTCAACGCAATCAAGGAAAATCTGAAAATCCTTTTCCCATGTTCCTCATGAAAAGCGCCGTCGACAAGGTTGAGAGGCTTGTTGGCGCTGTCCTTAGGGTCCTTGGCGAAACCGAAACGGATCCTTTGCGCAATTTGCTCGGCAATAAAATTTTCGGTTTTAATTTCCTTCAACACAAAATTTTTCCCGTTGGATAGATTGGGTTGCGTGCGGCCTTGCTGGAAGAGCGTGCGGTTGATGGACTCTTCGATGCCGATCGCATCGGCGTTGGCGCGCTTGGTATCCTCAAGCGCACGCACAATCGTAAGCTCATTGCCTTGGGAGGTGTCTCGGATCACGACGACGCAATAGTCGACCTGCAAATCTGTCGAAAGAGCCACGCGCGTCACCGTCTGCATCACTTTTCCCATTTTATCATGAACTTCCGAGGCGATCTGACCTTTGGGGTCTACGATGGAGCGCACATACAAAAGGGCGCCGACCGTTTTGCCGACAATCCGCGCCGTGGCGTCTATCTGGAATTCATCACGACAAATCTTCTCGATGGATTTGGGAACGCCATTGGCGGGATAGGTGAATTTTGAGCCACAACCCGCAAGAAAAACGAGACCAGAGACGATGGTCCATAGTCCGTAGACAACAAAATTCACCTTTTTTCTATGGACTACGGACTCGAGACTCTGGACGGTCTTAGACCTGTGGGGGAACGTACTTGGCCGTGACACGCGGGTTGGCCTTGCCATATTCCTTGAAAATCGCTTCGATGTCATCATAGTCAAGCTCAAGCCGCTCGATCAATTCTTTGGCGAAGCGCTCAAAAATAATGCTTTCACGTTTCAAAAGCTCTTCAACGTCTTTAATGCAAGCCTGAAGAATGTCCTGCGTCTCGGCATTGAGTCTCGCTTTAAGAGATTCAGAAAGTTGATCACCGTCACGCCATGACTCGTTATGCGGGATTATGGAATAATTACCGACAAGTCCTGATGTCCCCATTCCATAATGCCAGACCATACTGTGGGCAAGACGCATAGCGTTTTGAAAGTCGCCGCCAACACCGGTCGATGTGGTTCCAAATTTAATTTTTTCCGCCACATACCCCGCCAAAGATACCTTGATGTTTGCCATATATTCTTCCCGGCTCTCAAACTGTTTATCTTCCGTAGGCACATGATAAACCACACCGCCCGCGGGACCCCGAGGAATAATCGAGGCTTTGAATACGTCATCCGTCGGATGCAAAAGATAAAGGACTATCAAATGTCCCGTCTCGTGATAAGCGGTCATTTCCTTCTCTTTATCGGTAATTTTTGAATGCCGTTTAAGCCCAAGGTCCATGCGCTCCATAGCCTCGTATAAATCGGGGCTGGTGACTTTGTCCCGTTTATAGCGCGTTGCAATAAGGGCGGCTTCCTTTGTCAAATCTGCGATCTCCGCAGGACTCTTGCCTACCGCTCTTCTGGCAAATCGTCCAATATCAACATCCTCTTCATATTTTATTTTTGAAAGATAATAGCGTAAAAGAGCGTCGCGTTCTTCCAAATCCGGTCTGGCTACGTAAATTTTTCTGTCAAACCGGCCCGGCCTTAATAAGGCCGGATCAAGGCTGGTCATCGCAGCGTTTGTTGCACCGATCACGATAACATTTTCCTCACGGCTGCCGATTCCATCCATCTCGGCTAAGAGCTGGTTTTGAGTCGAATCGTTTTCCTGGCCTCCGCCGAAAGAATAAGTGCCGCGTGTTTTTCCTATGGAATCAATTTCATCAATAAAAATAATACACCCGCCATAGGCATAGGCTAGACGTCTGGCTTTCTTAAAAAGCTGCCGCACGCGTGAAGCGCCGACTCCAACAAATACTTCAATAAATTCGGCTCCCGACATCGAAATAAAAGGCATGCCCGACTCGGTTGCGATCGCTTTAGCCAGATATGTTTTCCCGCAGCCCGGAGGACCTATCATGAGCATGCCGCGGATGATATTGCCCCCGATTTTTTTGATGCGGACGCGGTCTTTAATGAGCTCCACGAGCTCCTTGGATTCCATCTTCGCGCCTTCCATGCCAATGACGTCTTTCCATTCAATGTTAACTTTTTCGCTTTTGATCTGTTTGGTTTTAAGTTTTTGGAGGCCACCTTGCAACACCCAGGAATAGAGAACCACGAAGGTGACGGCGCCGATCGTGGACTGAAGCCCGAGCATTGAAAGCCACGTCACCATGTATGAACGCTGGTAAGAATCGATGGAACTCAAGGCCTGCACAGGCCACCAGATGATGGCGACCATCCACACGATGACGGCAATCATAATCCAATGGTTCCACCAGAAAAGCTTGAGCTTCCGCCAGAAAGGCAGTCTGAATTCGTTTTTCACTTTAAGCCTCTACCGCTCTCTCTTCTTATGTCTGTCGCGGCGGCGTCTTTTTTTTCTTTTGTGAACGGCCATTTTATGCCGCTTACGTTTACGTCCACAGGGCATACGTCACGTCCTCCCATAAATTACAAATAACAAAGCACAAATGACAAAATAATGACAAACACCAAAACTCAAATAATAAAACACGTGTTTTGGATTTTGAATTTTGTGCTTTGAATTCATTTTGTAATTTGAATTTTGTCGTTTGTAATTAAATTAGTAGATCACCTTATTTAAGGGGTATTCAATAATCCCCTCAGCGCCCGCTTCCTTCAACTTAGGAATCAAATCCCTCACGATTTTTTCGTCGATGATCGTGTCCACATCAAACCAGCCATCCGTCGCGAGATTTGAAACCGTCGGTTTTTTCATCGCGGGTAAAAGCGAGACCACCTTTTTAAAATTTTTTTCGCTCACGTTCATCTTGAGGCCCACCTTCGCCTCCGCGTGGATAGCCCCCAGAAGCAACATAGCGATGTGTTGCATTTTACGCTTTTTTTTCGTTTCCTCCCAGGCCTTTTTATTCGCGATGAACTGTGTCGTCGAGTAACAGAGCGTTTCGACGATTCTTAAATTATTCGCGCGAAGCGAAGAGCCTGTTTCCGTGAGCTCCACGATCGCGTCCACGAGCCCTGAAGCCACCTTCACTTCCGTGGCTCCCCAGCTAAACTCTACGTCGGCCTTGACCCCTTTGGATTTCAAATATTTTTCCGTAAAACCTTTGAGCTCCGTCGCGAGGCGTTTTCCTTTTAAATCCGCGATCTTCCGGATTGGGGAATCGTTGGGCACGGCCAGCACCCAGCGCACTGGATTCATCCCGGTTTTCGCGTATTGAAGTTCCTGCACACGGACCACGTCGGAGCCGTTTTCCTGGATCCAGTCCTCGCCGGTGATCCCGCAATCCAGCGCGCCGTCCTCGACATAGCGGGACATCTCCTGGGCGCGTATCAAAACCGCCTCAATCTCATCGTCGTCCACGTACGGGAAATAAGACCGTGAGCTGACGGAGATGTTGAACCCCGCCTTCTTAAACATCTTAAACGTCGATTCCTGGAGACTGCCTTTCGGAAGGCCAAGCTTCAATTTAAAAGAAGATTTTTCAGACATGGAAGGAGGATTTTAACATACCCAAACACCCTTGTCAATTGGAGCGCCCCCTGCTATAATCCGATTTCTTATGTTGAAATTCCTCCGGAATAAAAAAATCCAAAAAAGGCTGTATCTGGTTCTGGCCATTGGTGTTCTCGTCCCCTTCTCGTTTTGGGGAGTGGAGCTCTCCAAGAAAGGCGCGCAAAACCCCGGTACCTGGCTGGGAGTCATCGACAATCATAAAGTCTCAATCCAGGAATACCTCTCAAGCTACAAGGCCGTCGAGCGTGAGATCCAACTGCGCTACGGCGAAAAAGCCGGCGCCATGAAATCCATGATCAATTTAAAGGGTGAGGCTTGGGACCGCATTCTCCTGCTTCACTACGCGAAGAAAGAAAAAATTAAAACCTCCGACGACGAAGTGGTGGACTGGCTCTTGGAACAGCCGCTTTTCGTTCATCAGGGAAAATTCGACACGGATTTTTATAAAAGGTACGTCACCGGTTACATGAAAACGAGCACTCGCGATTTTGAGGAGGAGGCCCGCGGTTTTCTTACGATCAACAAAGTCGTCACCGGCGCCGCTTCTAAAACCAGTGTGAGCGACGAGGAGCTTAAAAAACTGTACCTGGCCCAAAACGCCGAACGCGACATCGCCTATGCCATTCTACCTTGGGAATCGGAAAAAGAAAAAGTACAAGTGGAGGACGCCGAGATTCAGTCCATTTACCCGATCGTGAAGGACAAGCTGACTACCGCCGAGAAGTCCGAACGGCCTTTAAGCTTTGAAGAGTCCAAAGAAGAAGTCCGGAAAATCATTTTAAGGCAGAAGGCAACCGAAGCGGCGGTGAAAAAATTGGAAGACTTGAGAAAAAAAATGGATACCTCGGGTTTTGAGGCTGTGCTTCAAGCGGAGAAAATAGAAATAAAAAATTTCGAAAAGTTCAATGCAGGGGCGGGTTTCAAACCCACCCCTACCCTCCCAGATCTGGGGCCGTCGGAAGGCGTTGAAAAAGCGATTTCAGGCTTAAAAGCGGGCGAAATCTCGAAGGCCTTCGCAGCCCCCAGCGGCGCAGTCCTCGTGAAAATCTTGAAGGACCGCCCGGTGGATGACAAAAAATTCGCCAAAGACAAAGAAAAATTTAAAGCCAAAATCCTAGACAACAAAAAAGAACAGGCTGTTCAATCCCTGCTCGAAAAACTCCGAAAAGACCTAAAACTAAACCTCGAAGCCATGAAAGCGCTTTTTTCGGAAGAAAACCCATAATCATTTGATAACGAATGGGACATTGACGGCCAGCATCCGTTTCCATTGGGAGTAGGCTTTTTTATTAAAAGCGTGTTTCAGATTAAATTGAACAAATTTGAGATAATTGTCCATCGAGAGTGTTTTTGGCACAGAAGGAACATTTTTGATAACGGGGAATCTCAGTTTCTTCATCCCAAAGCCTCCAACAGCTTTTGATAGATTTCTTCCGTGCCATATTTTAGGCACAACTCTTTAAACTTTGTATCCTTCGCATCCACCTGATTGATTCTCATCAAATTAACAATATCGGGCAAATCCTTACTCAATCGAATCTTTGGATTGTATTTGATGGAGTGCAATTTCAAGGCGATTAAATCATTTAATGACGGGACAACAAACTTTTGGCCAGAGATTTGAAGCGTTTTGCCGCTACTTTTTATTTTCTTTAATGTATCTTCATCGACAAACATGAAATCGACATCCATTAGAGACAATCGGCTGCTCTTTAGTTGGATAAATGTATCCTGAACTAAAGTTTCTTTGTATCCCGCTTTTTTGAAGAGAGCGAATATCTTGCTAAAATCTTCCTTCGTGATTAAGAAATCAACATCGGCCGTTTGCCGTGTCACCTTGTAGAAATTCACGGCAAATCCTCCGATCAAAATACATGAGACACCCTTTTTGTCCGTGAAATCAGCGACGAGATGAAAAACGGAACTGTCATTCATAAGATCTTTTCCTAGAAAAGCAGTAAATCATAAGGATAAAAGGGGCGGTACCCTTTATCCTTATTGAGACACTGAATTTGCAATGCGATAAGCATCGCTGAGAAATGTTCTAAGCTCTTTTGGTTTTACTCGATTCTCTGCCGTCAAAATTGAATGTTTCTTAAAAACAACAACCCAAGGCTCATGGGCCTCAAAGCACCAGTTATTTGGGATTTGTTTATTCTGAAGGAACTGGTCGTTTGAAAATTGAAATGCCGCCACAGTCAACATGTAACCACCGTAACCCTGTGTACAATGATAGTCCATCAGAAAAGTGTCCTTTCCTTCGTATTGGCCTTTCATGATGTTCCGTAGGCTATTGGATGTGCCGCTTTTAAATATGGAAAACTCTCTAAAATCATGTTCCATTAACCAAGAACTGCTTCCAGAGGCCATGGAAAATCCAAGTTCTTTAGCCGCTCGTACAGTGCTTGCTTCTCGAGACTCAACAGAAAACTGAAAAAGATAAATTGTTAACGCAACAAGACCAAGCAGTATTAGGATAAAAATCAGAGGGGCATTATGGAAAAAAACGAAAGCAATTAACGCAACGAGTGCGGCAAAAAATAATGCTACCAATTTATCATCGCCCGGAGAATTTCTACGATATTCTCCTTTTAATGCAAAACGATAAATAAGAAAGCTTATTGCCAGAAGCAAAAAAAATGGGAGAAAAAAAGCTCCTTTAATTAGATCGATTTCATTAGACCAATATACAGTTCCCACAGAGCCTTTTAGGTGTGAGACATAGTAAACAATTTTTGTTAAAAGAAGGCGGCGCTGACTGTCCTGCTGGACACTATCAAGGATGTAAGAAGAAACAACTATTGATATAAAAAATGAGACAATAATCATCATCAAAAAAAGAAAGTCGCTTATTTTTTTATTAGTCTTCATCTCGATTTCCTATATTTCAAAAAGGGGGAATGGGGATCATTTTGTTGACGTCAACAAAATGATCTACTACCATCTTAAAGAAACTTTAAGCAATCTCGAAAATAGGGTTCTTTGAATGACTTTTGGGAAACGAGATTTTGATATTCCTGCCAAGGGATTTCGCCAATTTGAACAAAGTATCCAGCGTAAGATTTGTTTCCTGGCCCGATTCGATTTGCGAGATGAATTGTTGGGAAACGTGCATTTTCTTTGCCAAATCTGCCTGCCGTAAATGAGAGCCCTGCCTGATTTCGGCTATTTTCTGCGCCATCGCCACCTTTGCTCTCTCCATCTCATAATTTTTCTTAAACTCAGGGTCTTTGAGCTTCTCTTGCAAGTAATGATCGAACTTTTCTAGCTTAATTTTCCTGTTCATTTTTAACTCCATTCTGACAATGATCTTAACGAAACAACTTCGGCTTTACGTCTTAAACACAACGCTAAATCCTCTTTGGGAACTTTATTTGTTTTTTTCCTTATGGCGTGTACCAAAACTACATTGTCCTTCAAGAAAAAGAAATAAAACACCCGATTGTCTTTTGGTCTGAGTTCATAAATCCCGTCTCCCAAATAATCCGCCAAGGGCCTACGCAGATTATGACCCTGAATCTTTAATTCAGAAACATACGCCGCTATCTTTGCCTGCTCTTTGTCGGGTAACTTTTCAATGAATTCCCTGACGGGGCTATTCCCTTTCTCATCCACAAAGAAATAAATGCTTTTCAAAAAGTATTCCTTACACTGTTAAGTATACAATCTAAAACTTGTTTAGTCAAGCCCCCGCGCAAGGACAATCCATCCCTACGATTTCTTGCCCAGCAGGTCCTTCAATTCTTTCATGAACTGGTTGATGTCTTTGAATTGGCGGTAGACGGAGGCGAAGCGCACGTAGGCGACTTCGTCCAGTTTGTGGAGGGAGTCCATCACGAGCTCGCCGATCTCCTCGGCCTTGATTTCTTTGTCGAAACTTTTTTGCAGTTCCTTCTCGGCTTTGTCCACCACCGCTTCCACTTTTTCCATGCTGACGGGCCGTTTCTCGCAGGCCTTTAAAATGCCGGAGATGATCTTGTTGCGGTCGAAGGCCTCGCGGCTTCCGTCTTTTTTTATGACCATGAGCGGGATTTCTTCGATGTACTCGTAGGTGGTGAAGCGGCGCTTGCACTCGATGCATTCGCGGCGGCGCCGAACGCTTTTGTCTTCGCTCGAAGATCGCGAATCGATGACTTTATCTTCGGTGTGGCCGCAAAAGGGACATTTCATTTGTTACCTCTTTTCCAAACCGCTCCAATAACTCAGGGTACAACGGAAACTTTTTTGTCAGCGCCTTGACCTTTTCTCTCACTTCGGAGATTTTAGCATCGGAAGGGGCTTGAGACAAGATTTCATTGATGAAACCCGCAATCTCGCGCATCTCATTTTCCTTCATCCCGCGCGTCGTGACAGCCGGGGTCCCCAGGCGTATACCGCCCGCCTTGAATGGGCTTTGTGTGTCAAAAGGGATTGTATTTTTATTCACCGTGATGGCCGCGTGGTCAAGCGCTTCGGCGCAATCTTTTCCCGTTAAATTTTTCTTGTTCACATCGACGAGCATCAGATGATTGTCTGTGCCGCCTGAGACAAGGCGCCAACCTTTTTTCAAGAGTTCCTCGGCTAAGGCTTTCGCATTTTTAATAATTTGGCTCTGATATTCTTTGAATGAGGGCTCGAGAGCCTCTTTTAAAGCCACTGCCTTCCCCGCAATCACATGCATCAGGGGCCCGCCCTGCCAGCTTGGAAAAACCTCCGAGTCTATTTTTTTCGCGAATTCAGTCTTACAAAAAACCATGCCGCCGCGCGGACCCCGCAGCGTTTTGTGAGTGGTTGTCGTGACAAACTCGGCATACGGGACGGGACTGGGATGAAGGCCCGCGGCCACAAGGCCTGCGATATGCGCCATATCGACAAAAAAATAAGCGCCGATCTTGTCGCAAATTTTCCGGAATCGCGCGAAATCAATAATCCGCGGATAGGCCGAGGCGCCGGCCAAAATCATTTTGGGTTTGTGCTCGAGCGCGAGCGTTTCTACCTCGTCGTAGTCAATGCGTTCATCTTGCGGACTCACGCCGTAAGGGACGATCCGGAAAAATTTCCCGGAAAAATTCATCGGGTGGCCGTGCGTCAGATGCCCTCCATGCGATAGATTCATCGCAAGCACGGTATCCCCGGGAGATAAAATTGAAAAATAAACGGCGGCATTGGCCTGCGAGCCCGAATGGGGCTGCACATTCACATGCTCGGCCCCAAAAAGCGCCTTCGCCCGTTCAACGGCCAGAGTCTCCGCAACATCCACATACTCACAACCGCCGTACCAGCGCTTCGCGGGATAGCCTTCGGCGTATTTGTTTGTGAGCACCGAACCGACGGCTTCCATCACGGCAAGGCTTGTGAAATTCTCGCTCGCGATGAGTTCGAGGTTGTCGTTCTGCCGCCTGGTTTCGGAGGCAATCGCCTTAAAAATTTCTGGATCCGTTTTGGCTAATAGACTCACTTTTTCCGCTTTCTGCTTTCCCTGCCTGTCCGGCAGGCAGGCGCTTTCTGTTTTCCCATCACTTTCTTTTCAATCGCCCCGATCTGGTCCACGCGGCGTTTGTGGCGTCCCCCTTCAAAATTCGACTCAAGCCAAGCGCGCACGACAAGCTCCGGATCATCCAAAAGATGCTCCGAGCCCAAGACCAGAATGTTCGCGTTGTTGTGCTGACGAGAAAGTGCGGCGACACTGCGGTCAAAACAGATCGCGGCACGCACGTTCGGTAGTTTGTTCGCGACGACGGCCATGCCGTTTCCGCTTTTGCAGATCAAGATGCCTAAATCCGCTTTGCGGTCCGATACGGCCTTCGCCACTCTGTAGGCATAGATCGGATAATCGCAGGCGTCCGCCGAATAAGTGCCATAGTCTTTCGTTTTGTAGCCTTCTGAATGAAGAAATTGCTCAATGTCCTTTTTAAGCAGAAACCCTCCGTGGTCAGCGCCCAATGCAATCTTCATAAATCCTCCACTATTTGATTCACGCAATCGCGGATCCAGTTCAAGACATTTTTATAAAAATGATTCGACATTCGGATCGGATCCGGGATGTCCGCCTTCTCGGCTTGGTCTGTCGGACTGGGAGAAAATTCCGTTAATAAAAATACTTTGTTTTTGGCGTGAGGGACAAGTTTTAATATCCATTCTCTATGGATTTTTTCCATCACGTATACCTTGTCGGCGAGCTCAATCATTTCCGGCGTTAGTCTTCGGGAACGATGCCCAGAGACGTCAACACCCTCCACTTTCATCACATTCACCGTCTCTTCGGTGGCAAAGAAACCGTCGATCGCGCTGATGCCGGCGGAGCTTGCTGAAAACTCATGTGCCCGGTGATCGGTCATTTTTCGGAACAACCCCTCGGCCATCACGGAGCGGCAGCTGTTGCCGGTGCATACAAAGAGAATGTTTTTCATATATAATCCGCGTTAATGACAAATAACAAAGCACAAATGACAAAATAATGACAAATGACTAAATTCAAATGACAAAACGTATGTTTTGAATTTCGAATTTTGCGCTTTGAATTTATTTTGTAATTTGAATTTTGTCGTTAGAGAGATATTTTCTTATTTAGAATCTTGATTCTACTTTTATCCTTATAATCTTTAAGCGCCTTGGAAAGCTTGGCGTCGGATAAGGCCAAAATCCGCACCGCCAAAAACGCGGCGTTCCGGACGCCACCCGAACCTACACCCACAGTTCCCACGGGCGTCCCCGCGGGCATCTGCACCGTCGAAAGAAGCGAATCCATGCCTTTCAGGGCCGAAGTTTCCACAGGAATGCCTATCACGGGAAGCTCAGTATGCGCGGCGATGACTCCTGCCAGGTGCGCGGCGCCTCCTGCGGCGGCGATAATCACCCGAATCCCGTTTTGTTTGGCAGATTCCGTAAATGCGACGACGTCTTTAGGAGTCCGATGCGCCGAAAGTACTTTGGCCTCATAAGGCACGCCGAACTCTCTCAACACCTCGCCGCAGGGTTTTAGAATTTCCGCGTCTGAATCGCTCCCCATTAAGATCGCTACGATGGGTTTCATGATTCCCTCGATTTAATCACTCTCACCGCTTTGTGCCCAATGTCTTTTCGGTAATACATCCCATCAAAAAATATTTTGTCCACTGCCTGATAAGTTTTTGAAAGCGCTTCGAAAATGCCGCGGCCGCATCCGACCACATTCAGCACACGGCCGCCCGCAGTGACTAGGTCCCCATTTTCGCGTTTGGTGCCCGCGTGAAAAATAAGGATCTCGGGATCCTCTTTTGCAGTGGGAATCCCCGCAATCCTTTTCCCCACCTCGTACTCGTCGGGGTACCCTTGAGAGGCAATCACAACAGACACACAATTTTCGTCTTTCCACTCTAAGTTTATATCCGACAAATGCCCATCAGTTGCGGCGAGTAAAAGTTCTAAAAAATCGTTTTTTAAGCGAGGCAAAATCACCTGTGCCTCCGGGTCGCCCAAGCGCACGTTGAATTCCAGAACGCGAAAATTCGGAGGCATCACCCCACCACCTGCTTCTACGCCTTCGGCGTCCGCGCATGCGCGCGGTGGCAACAGAGTTGCCGAAGCGGGTGGTGGGGTCATCATGACCCCCGCATACAAAAAACCCTTAAAAGGTTGACCCAGCGCTTTAAATTCTTTCACGATCGGCATAAAGACTTTTTTCATCATCTCGTTCTCCACCGCTTCCGTGATCACGGGCGCCGGAGAATAAGCGCCCATACCGCCGGTGTTCGGGCCGTGGTCGCCTTCAAAAATCCGCTTATGATCCTGGCTAGAGGCTAAAAGACGCACCGTGCTGCCGTCCGTGATCGCAATCACTGACGCCTCTTCGCCTTCAAGGCATTCCTCAATCACCACTTTGTCCCCCGCCTTGCCGAAAACTTTCTTCACCATCGAAAGGTGTATCGCCTCCATCGCCTTGGGCATCGAAGTCGCTACGACGACGCCTTTCCCGCCGGCAAGGCCGTCCACTTTGATCACAATCGGCGTCTTCTTCTTCGCGACATGATCCATCGCCTTCTCGGGCCTGTCAAAAATTTCGAAGCCGCCAGTAGGGATCGAGAGTTTTTTCATCATCTCTTTCGCAAAAGCCTTTGAACCTTCAAGCTGGGCCGCGAACTTTGAGGGCCCGAAAATTTTTATTCCCTCTTTCTGGAATCGGTCGACAATGCCGTCCACAAGCGGCGTCTCCGGTCCCACCACGACGAGCTCTATCCACTCGCGTCTGCAAAATTTTATAAGTCCTTCCTGGTCCTTCGCCGCAATATCCACGCATTCGGCGATCTCCGCAATGCCGGCGTTGCCAGGTGCCGCAAAAAGTTTTGTCACTTTCGGGCTGAGAGACAGTTTCCAGCAAATCGCGTGCTCCCGTCCGCCGCTTCCTAACACCAGCACCTTCATTAAAAAACCTTTCTCACACTTTCAGAGGACAGAGGACAGAAAACAGATGACAGAAGACAGAAAATCTTTTCTCTCTGCCCTCTGTTTTTCTGTCCTCTGTCTTCTGTCATCTGTTTTCTGATCACTGAATAGTAACTCCTCTTCCCTTCACAATCTCCCCAATCACCCAAGCGCGCTCTTTGTGTTTTTTAAGATGCGCTATGACTTTTAAAGCGCGCTCTTTCGGCGTCACGAGCACCATCCCAATACCCATGTTGAAGGTGCGATACATCTCGCGCGAGGTGATGCGGCCTTGTTCCTCAATCCAGCGAAAAACCCTGGGCACCGGCCAGGCCCCCGCGTGAATCTTGGCGCCCGAGCCCGGCGGCAGAACACGCGGGATATTGTCAAAAAAACCACCGCCCGTGATATGCGCCATGGAAAGCACAGGCTCTTTTTTGAGGAGTGCTAGAATGGGTTTCACGTAAATTTTTGTGGGTTTCAAAATTTCCTCAGCGTGTTTAGCCACAAAAGAATTTTTTAAAACCTTCCGCACGAGAGAAAATCCGTTAGAGTGCATGCCGCTGGACGCGACACCTAGGATTACATCCCCCGGCCTTACTTTTTTACCATCAATAATCTTGTCCCGATCCACCACGCCGACGCAGAATCCCGCCAGGTCAAAATCATTTTTCTTATATAAACCCGGCATCTCGGCCGTTTCCCCACCGATAAGCGCACAGCCCGCGGCCTGGCAGCCCTTCGCAATCCCACGCAAGATCTCCTTCATCTTGGCAGGCTGGAGCTCACCGATAGCGAAATAATCTAAAAAAAACAAAGGCTCGGCGCCCAGTGTTAAAATATCGTTCACATTCATCGCCACCAGATCAATGCCAAGGCCTTCATAACGGCCGGCCACCTGAGCCAATTTCAGTTTGGTGCCAACACCGTCGGTGGAGCTCACGAGCACCGGATCTTTGTATTTTTTGTCCGGCAAACGGCACAAAGCGCCGAATCCCCCTATGCCCGCCAAAACTTCCGGCCGCCGCGTCAGACGCGCAAGCGGCTTGATGCTTTCCACAAACTCATTGGCCTTGTCGATGTCCACGCCGCTTTCTTTATATGACATGCTGCGATGTCTGATACTCATTTAATCCTATGTGATTAATAACCAATAACCAAATCACAATAACCAAATAAATTCCAATCACCAATGACCGAATAACCAAACCGGTTTGTTTGATTATTGGAACTTTGGTTATTGGTTATTATTTGGATCTTGGAATTTGGTGTTTGGTTATTCATTTATTGACACTTCTCCGCGTGGAATTTATCGATTCCTTCGAAAGGTACCGGGTACTCGCCGGACCAGCACGCGGTGCAGTAACTTTCCTTCGGGTAACTCACGCATTTCAACATGCCTTCCAAAGACAAATAGCCGATCGTGTCACATTCAAGATATTTGCGGGTCTCTTCCATGGAATATTTATTCGCGATGAGTTCCTCGCGCGTCGGAAAATCAATCCCGTAGGCGCAGGGGAATTTGTGCGGCGGACAGCTGATGCGAAGATGCACTTCCTTGACACCGGCCTGCCTTAAACTTTTCACGCGCATCTTGGACGTGGTGCCACGCACGATGGAGTCATCCACCACGACGACGCGTTTATTTTTTAAAACCTCTTTTATAAAATTGAATTTCACGCGTACCTTAAAATCGCGCATGCCCTGGCTCGGCTGTATAAAGGTTCTTCCGACGTAGTGATTGCGGATGATGCCATATTCCAAAGGAATTTTTGACTCTTGAGAAAATCCGAGTGCGGCGGAATTCCCCGAATCCGGCACCGGGATCACCACATCCGCGTCCACCGGGTGTTCTTTCGCGAGCTGCCTTCCAAGTTGCTCGCGCACCAGATGCACGCTCTCGCCGAAAATCCTTGAATCGGGCCTCGAAAAATAAACGTGCTCGAAGATGCAGTGCGCATGGCGCGTGTCCTTCATGGGTAATTTCTCGGAACGGAGCCCTCGCGAGGAAATAAACACCACTTCGCCGGGCTCCACTTCGCGGATCGCTTCCGCATCCATCATGTCAAACGCGCAAGTCTCGGACGCCACGAGCATCGCGCCGTCTTTTTTCCCAAGCCACAAAGGACGGAATCCCTGGGGGTCCCTCGCCGCAATCAGGGTGTTATGCGTCAAAAAAACAAGCGAAAAAGCGCCCTTCACGCGGCTTAAAGCCTCGATCACGCCCTCCTCTACATTACGCAAAGAGGGTTTTGCCATGAGGTGAATGATAATCTCGCTGTCTGTGGTAGTTTGGAAAATGGACCCATAGGCCTCAAGCTCGGATCGCAAAATATCCGCGTTCACAAGATTGCCGTTGTGGCCGATCGCAATCTCACCGCGGGAATAATCCACGAGGATGGGCTGGGCATTTTTGATGTTGCTTGAGCCGGTGGTCGAGTAACGCACGTGGCCGATCGCGCGGTCGCCGGCCAGGCCCTCCAACTGATTGCCGTCAAACACTTCCTGCACATGCCCCATGCCTCTGTGGGCGCACATTTTCTTCCCGTCGGAAGACACGATCCCTGCAGATTCTTCACCGCGGTGCTGCAGCGCGTAAAGACCCAGGTAAGTCAGGTACGCGGCTTCTTTATGGCCGAATACCCCGAAAACACCGCATTTGTCTTTTAATTCATCTGACATTTTTTAATTTTTTTGCCCAAAACTCCGCATGTTTCGCCATTCCCTTTCGACCGATGTATTCTTTTCCGCCTGAGGCGGATCCGCTTTTCATGGAAGATTCATTGGTTATTATTTGGATCTTGGGATTTGGTGTTTGGTTATTCAATTTTTCATCCTTCTCCCAATCGCGTTTCTCCAGGTATGGGTCAACACCTGGATCGGAACATCGAGCAGAGGCGCAGGCACCGAACCTCTCTTCGGATGGGGAGATCCGACCCCCACAATCAGACGCGCGCCGCCGACTTTCCCGATCACCTCGTAGGGAGTGCCCGATGATTTTATCATTTCTTCGGCCGTCTTTACATCCTGAGGGCTCACTGAAATAACAATCCTTGATTGTGTCTCACCGAATAAAAATGCCTCGGAAGACAAATTTCCGATTTTTACGTTGATCTGCGCTCCGATTTCTTTCTCTTTTTCCAGAACGCAGGATTCAGCCAGAGCCACCGCAAGCCCGCCTTCCGAACAGTCATGCGCGGATTTCAACAGAGGCGCACGGCCGTGCGCCTCTGCGGCGAGGGCCAGCATGAGATCATTTAACTTTTTCGCCTCCGTCAAATCCAAACGCGGCGGTATCCCGGATTTCACCTTGAAAATCGTTTTAAGAAATTCCGATCCGCCCAGCTCCTCTTTTGTTTCCCCTAAAAGAATAACCCAGTCGCCGGCATCCTTGAAATAGGACGTGATGGGCTCGCGCCCCTCGATCAAACCGACCATCCCGACGGTCGGCGTGGGATCAATCGCGTTTTTTGGGCTTTGGTTGTACAGAGACACATTCCCTCCGGAAACCGGAGTACCCAATGCCACGCACGCGTCGCGCATCCCTTCGACGCATTTTTTCAACTGCCAAAAAATCTCAGGGTTCATCGGATTTCCAAAATTGAGGCAATTGGTGATCGAAAGCGGTTCGGCGCCGGAACATACGAGGTTTCTCGCGGCCTCCGCCACCGCAATTTTTGCTCCTTCGTAAGGATCCAGGTAACAATACGTCGAATTGCAATCCAGCGACATCGCGATGGATTTATTCGTGCCTTTCAAGCGAATCACCGCGGCATCGGAGCCCGGCAGCACCAGGGTATTCGTGCGCACCATGTGGTCATACTGCTGGTAAACCCATCCTTTGCTGGCGATCGTCGGGGAATCTAAAAGTTTTAAAAGCGCCGCATTCAGATCGCCGGTGTCTTTTAAAAGCGATTCGGGATTAAAAGCTTTTGTTTTCTTTAAATACTCCGGCTCTTTTTCCTCGCGCACATACACCGGCGCGTCATCCGCCAGGGCCTTCGCCGGGATCTCAGCGGCGGTGACTCCATTTTCTTTCACGCGCATTAGACGATCGTCAGTCACAAATCCGATTTCTTCGGCATGAAGGTCCCATTTGTCGAAAATTCTTTTCGCTTCGCTCTCGCGGCCTTTTTCCACGATCACGAGCATGCGCTCCTGTGATTCGGAAAGCATGATTTCATACGGCGCCATGCCGGTTTCCCGCTTGGGGACTTTCGCGACGTCGATCTCAATCCCCGTGTTGCCGCGCGAGGCCGTCTCACAAGTCGAACAGGTAAGCCCCGCCGCACCCATGTCTTGGATGCCGACCACACATCCCGTTTTTAAAAGTTCGAGCACCGCCTCCAAAAGCAATTTCTCCAAAAAAGGATCCCCCACCTGCACCGCGGGTCTGTCTTTTTCGGAGCCTTCCGTCAAATCTTTCGATGCGAAACTCGCGCCCCCCATGCCGTCGCGGCCGGTAGCGGATCCCAGATAAAACACAGGGTTCCCGACGCCCTCGGCTTTGGCTTTCACAATCTCCTCCTTCTTGGCAAGCCCAAGGCAAAAGGCGTTGACCAGAGGATTCCCCTCGTAGCATTCGTCAAAATAAATTTCACCGCCGACGGTGGGAACACCGATGCAGTTGCCGTAGAACGCGATGCCTTCGACCACGCCTGAAAACAATCGTTTCGTAGGGGCGCAATTTCCGCCACAATGCTCGGCGGATCCGCCGTGATCTGTAGCGGAAATTGCGCCCCTACCGTCAGACGGATCCAACCGTCCAAATCGCAATGAATTCATCAACGCAACCGGCCGGGCGCCCATCGTGAAAATGTCCCTTAAAATTCCGCCGACGCCGGTGGCGGCGCCTTGAAACGGCTCGATCGCGGACGGATGATTGTGCGACTCAATTTTAAAAACAACCGCAAGGCCGTCACCGACATCAACGACACCGGCGTTTTCCTCACCCGCCTTCACAAGCATGCGCGCGCCGTCCTTCGGTAAAAGCTTCAAGATGTTCTTCGAATTTTTATACGAGCAGTGCTCGCTCCACATCACGCTAAAGATCCCGAGCTCCAGGAGATTGGGCGCGCGGCCCAGGATTTTTTGGATGCGTTCGTACTCGTCCGGCGTCAGGCCGTGTTTTTGGACGGTGTCGGGTGATATTTCCACGATTTCTGTTGTCATTGAAATTAATTCAAATCCAAAATGGATTTAAAAATCTTAATCCCGTCGGTGGATCCCAATACTTTCTCCGAGGCCCGTTCGGGGTGAGGCATGAGACCAAACACATTGCGTTTTACGTTGCAGACTCCGGCGATGTTTTCGAGCGAGCCGTTCGGGTTGGCTTCCTTCGTAGTCTCGCCTTTGGCATCGACATAACGCACGACGATCTGCTTATTTTTCTTCAATTCAAAAAGCGTTTCTTCATCCGCGGCGTAATTCCCCTCGCCATGTGCAATGGGAATTTTCAATAGCTCGCCTTTTTTTATTTTCTTTGTGAAAGGGGTATCCGAATTTTCGACGCGAAGGTGCACGAAGCGGCAGACAAATTTCAAGGATTCATTCCGCAGCATGGCGCCAGGCAAAAGACCGGCCTCGAGGAGAATCTGGAAACCGTTGCAGATGCCGATCACAAGCTTTCCTTTGTCGGCGTGCCGGCGCACCGCGTCCATCACCGGAGAAAAGCGCGCAATCGCCCCCGCCCTCAAATAATCGCCGTAACTGAAACCGCCGGGAAGAACGAGACAATCGTACTTCGAAACGTCTTTTTCCTTATGCCAGACAAAATCCGTCTCCTGCCTCAAGACATGCTTCAGCACATGACGACAGTCGTGATCGCAATTGGAACCCGGAAACACTACAACGCCAAATCTCATTTACAACCTCGTATTAATTACAAATAACAAAATCCAAATGACAAAATAAATTCAAATTTTGAAATCAAAAACTTAAAACATTTCTTTTTGTTTTTTCATTTGAATTTGGTGATTGGAATTTATTTTGATATTTGAATTTTGTCATTTGTCATTGAGTTCATACCTGTATTCTTCAATCACCGTATTCGCCAGTAATTTCTCGCACATTGTTTTAATCTTTTCTTCCGCCTTCGGCTTGCCCATGGCTCCCAACTCCAGCTCAATATACTTCCCCATACGCACGTCCCGGACCTCGTTAAATCCCAGAGACGAAAGCGCATGCTGCACCGCTTTTCCCTGGGGGTCCAGCACGGATTTTTTTAATGTGACATAAACTCGTGCCCTCATCCGAGCACCCTTTTGAATATCGTTCCCACATGTTTCAGATGATAATCCAGGTTAAAGAGCGCGGCGATTTCCTTTTCGGAAAAGCGCGACGTCACTTCTTTTTCTTTCAGTAAAAGGTCTTTCAAATTCGAATGTTTGTCTTTCCAAACCTTCATCGCATTTTTTTGAACAATTTTGTACGCCTGGTCGCGTGAAAGCCCCTTGTCGATCAAGCCGAGCAGTACCGCTTGAGAAAAAATGAGCCCGCGGGTTTTCCAGATATTGTCCATCATATTTTCGGGATACACCGAAAGCCCTTTCAAGACCGCGATCATCTCGCGGAGCATGAAATGCGCGAGGATAAAGGAATCCGGGATCACGACACGCTCTACCGATGAGTGCGTGATATCGCGCTCGTGCCAGAGCGCGATGTTCTCGAAACCGGCGACGGCATTGCCGCGAAGCACGCGCGAGAGGCCGGCGATGCGCTCGCAGTTCACGGGATTCCTTTTGTGCGGCATGGCACTAGAACCGGTTTGGCCTTCAGAGAAAGGTTCCTCGAGCTCGAGAGTTTCGGTTTTCTGAAGGTGCCGGATCTCGGTCGCAAGTTTTTCGAGTGACCCGCCGAGTATCGCCAGCACCGCCAGGACTTGTGAGTGGCGGTCGCGCTGGAGGATTTGCGTCGAAACAGGGGCGGCCTTGAGTTTTAAAATTCGAAGCGCCTTTTCCTCGACGCGCGGGTCAATGCTGGCATACGTCCCGACCGCGCCCGAAATTTTCCCCACCGAAATCGCGTCGAGCGCACGCCTGAGCCTTGCGAGATTACGTCCAAATTCGTCGTAAAAAACGAGAAATTTGAGGCCGAGAGTCACGGGCTCCGCGTGGACGCCGTGCGTGCGGCCCATCATGGGGGTATCTTTGTAGTCAAGGGCCTTCTTCTTCAAAACCGCGATGAGCTCCCCGGTGGTCTCGATGAGAAGATTAAGGGCCCCGCGCATTTGAAGACTTAAGCCCGTATCCAGCACATCACTGGAGGTCAAACCCCGATGGATGTACCGGGCTTCAGGTCCCACGGAGATCGCGACGCTTTTTAAAAATGCCGTGACGTCGTGTTTTGTAATCTTTTCAAATTGATAGACTTGCGATAATTTAAAGCGGGCCTCTCGGCGGATTTTTTTGGCGGATTTTTTGGGAATTTGATTAAGAGCGGCCATCGCTTCGCAGGCGGCTTTTTCCACCTCGAGCATCACTTGGAACCGGCGTTCCTCGGTCCAGATTTCGCCCATTTCAGGCAGTGTGTAACGGCTAATCACCCTGTCACCTCTTAATAAGGAGCGGGTATTATAGCAGAATCTGTAGTGCGGGGCTAACAAAACTCAGATCAAAATCTGTCCTTCTTTTCTCTCAATCCTTTAGGATTTATTCCTTTCGCAAAGCCTCTGAGTAATTGCAACGGCCTGGTCTTAAAAATAAATTCACGCATCTCATCGAGCCATGCCAGACGTTCGGACACTTTCATTTTACTAAAGTCTTCAATGGCTTCGAGAGTAACCACAAGACCCGTTTTCTTATCAAGATTCGGCCGTTTCATTTTCTCTTCCTCGTGGCCGCTACTCCACCAGCAACCAGATGCTTTTATTGTATGCGCAGAAAGGTGATGTGACAATAAGAAACGGTTAATGACCGGACTACGCCGCGGATTCGGATTGTTCAGGATTGGCCTAAAAAAGTAATTTACTTTTTTCCTTTTTACATGTATACTTTGTTCTGGAGGTGACAAAAGATATGCTGGCTAAAGTAACGCGCGGAAACCAGGTGACGATCCCGAAAATCATCGTCAAAAAAGCGCATTTAAAAGAAGGTGACGACTATGTGGACGTGGAATACGTGAACGGCGTGATCTGCCTGAAACCCGTTGACGTGGAGGAACAAATCACTCCCGAACAATACGAGAAATTCCTGAAATGGTCCTTGAAGAGGGAGAAAGGCGACGCATCTTTTTCTTCTTTGGATCAGGCCATCGCCCATCTCAAAAAACGCATCAAAAAAAGCTAAAATGCCTTTCCGGACGTCGATCGCCGCCTCTTTTCAAAAGGCCTTTGACGCCCTCCCTGCGCCAAACAATTCCTAGCCACGAAAGCGCTTGAAGCCATCCAAGAATATTTAGAAAAAGGCTCGGCGCCCTACGGCTTGCGGATCAAAAAGATCTATGACAACGGGTCTGAAAAAATCTATGAAGCCCGCGTCAGCATCGACCTTCGCATTGTCTGGATCAAAACGAAGGAAGAAATCCTATTCGCGCTTTTGGGAAACCACGAAGACATCAAGCGGTTTATAAAAAATTTATAACGGCTGGTAGGTTACGCGGTGGAGCGGATTCTGGAATCTTAAGCCACCCCGCCTTGAATCCCTGCTTCATAGCCTCCCGGGGACTGCTGCACACTACGCCGGAATGAGATGCGGCGACTTGCAGAGTCTTCCATGAAAGTTCAAAACAATAAATGCCTATGTCATAATCGGAAAACGGTTTTTGCTTCTCTCCAGCCCGCGAACCGAATAGAAAAACCCGACTTTGACAGTAAAATCCATTTTTCCCGCCTCCTTCCGAGAGAGACCGGTCAATTTTTTTCAAAATGTAGTGACACAAAATTCATCATAAACAAGGTTTTCTCTTGAATGACGCAAAGAGGCGGTATGTAATGCAA
>OBEQ012225047.1_pt1 | contig 68214 bp, 65 predicted proteins | sample 1670901 | NCBI WGS metagenome assembly OBEQ01 (sample SAMEA104232315, study PRJEB22302) | groundwater metagenome | biome: forest; feature: aquifer; material: groundwater | place: USA | collected 2011-08-07 | depth 5.4 m
AGATAATTTGTCCCACGTTGTTGCTACTTCAATCGTATCCACGAAGGCATTCATGGCAAAAACCTTGGGCATCTTTTCTGCCACGCTGTAACGATGTTTGAGCCAATGAAGTCCGGGTTTTTCCCCCAGGTCCTTTGAAATGGATTTTTTACAAATCTTGAGGGCGCTTTGTTCCTGAATCTTGATGAGTTCAGGCTCTCCCTCAAACCCCAGGATCAAGACCACCTCCGTTGGGAGGAGATTGACGAACCTTTGGATCCACAAAGGATGCTCAAAAATAAATTTTTGAATACCCATTTTAAAAATATCGCCGGGAAACGGAATTTTCGAAAGAAGAAACTTAAAAAACGAATTGGAAAAGTCCGGTGTCTTGTCATAACCATAATTGAGAAGGAGTGTATCCAGAGGGTCATAAAGTCGGAGTACGGAGGGACGGAGTCCTGATTGCATGATCTCACGCATGGCTTGCAGGCCATTCTCGAGGCGATTAAAACTCACACCTCGATAGCGTGCCGCTGGAGCCTTTGGATAAATCCGGAGTCGAGAGCGTGTGATCACGCCCAAACAGCCTTCGGTGCCGATAAGAAGGTCTTTGGGTCGAATCTTTGGATACAGACGGATCGATCCTCCCATGGGGATCACCTGACCATTGGCAAGGACCACCTCAATATCTTCAACCATGTCTTCCACTTTTCCATAACGAGATGAGAATTGTCCCGCCGACCGGCAGGCTAAATATCCCCCAACAGTCGCCAACTTGATAGAAGAGGGAAAATGCCCCAGTGTAAATCCACGACGGTTAAGTTCATCTTCAAGCAACTGACCCATGACCCCTGACTCGACCACGACAGAATAGGGATGAACTCCGCTCTTCTCGTCAATCTTACCGATTTTTTTCATGCGTTGCAGATTGAGCGTGATACCCCCCAAAATAGGAAGTATTCCCCCGGAAACTCCGGAACCGCCTCCGTAAGGGATGACCGGAATTTTTCTGGAAGAAGCCAATTGTAAAATGGCACTAATCTCTTTTGTATTCCTGGGCCAGCAGACAATGTCGGGAAGATGGGGAGGTTCTCCCGCTTTTCTTCCAAGAAAATTTTTTGACATCATGTCTTGTGAATAAAGAAGACGTTGATCTTCTTCTGAAGAGACGCCTTCTTTACCTAAGAGGGCTGTCAGTCGACGCAAGATGATTTTTAAATCAAACTTTTTTAAAACCCGCATCAAATCCTCGCTTGCTCTCCATAAATTCGAGTATCTTTCGGATAGGGACTCTTTCGGGGCAAATGGCCTCGCACCCACGACATTCATCGCAGTGGGCGAAGGAGGAAATAAAATTTTCAGGCAGTACAGCTGCGAAGTCAGGAATAGAGCGTGAAAAATGGGGAAGAAAAGACGACCGCAGGGGCGCTGCTTGCTGCGCCCCCTGTTGCCCCTCTACGATCGCCGGGCATTCAGAATCACAAAGGCCGCAACTGACACATCGTCCAAATGCTGGGAGAAGGTTCTTTTCCTCCATCGAAAGGGCGACGATACGATCCTCCCGGTAAAAATTGAAAAAATCCTTCAACCCTGCCGATTTGATAAAGACGAGACGCTTGAACATCCGAAGGATAAAGTGAAACCCCAGGAAGGCCGTTGCCATAAAGGATTTCCATTTCATAGAAGAGAGGCCATCCTTCCCGCGAGGGTGCCTGTTGCAACCGCCACACCCATGCCGCAATGTTGTGTGGCTCCCTGATAACCTCCGATCAATGAGCCGGCGACCCAGACATTTTCATAAAGGGGCCTCTGATGATCATCCAGCGGTTGCAGTTTTTCATTCATCTGAACTCCCGCCGCGAAGAGCGGATGATCCCCAAGAAATTTGTCGGAGGTCACTTTACCCACAAAAACTTCACGTACCTGCCGGCCTTCTACAAAGATCGGGAGATCGAGGATTGGTTCCTGGAATGACTTTTCTTTAACAATGCCTCCACCGAGATAACGCCCTGTGGCGAGGAGAAGCCGATCAACGGGAATTTTTTCTTCTTTGTCTTTATGTTGGATATGGAGAGATTCGATACGACCATTTTTTGATGTGGCACCGACGGCGTGACCTTCCAAAACCGTCCAGCGAGAAGAGTTTTTTTCTACAAAGTCATCCATTGCCTTTTGTAATCTGAGTCCCGGAAGTGAAGGCGGCAAGCTCGCCGTTTCAAACCAGGCGAGACCGGTGGCTTCTTTGAGACGGGACATGATACGATCCGTCTTCCGGATGCCAATAACGGGCGGAAGTGCGATGTGAGTGGCTCTATGTCGTTCGGCCGTTTGAAAAAGATGATGACAAAGGGTTTCCATACACTCCTCTGAATCAAGTCGACCCGCAAGATCAATAGGAGAAAGTGTTTGCGGAAGACCATCAAGATCGATCGTAACGGCCAAAACATCTCGCAAGTGATTTATTTTTTGTCTTGTCCGGAGCGCATTGAGAATTTTAGCAATTTGTTGCGAGAAAAAATACGGCAACCCCCGAAATCCAACAATCAAAAGTCGAGCCTCCTGCATGGCCAGCAAATCACCTGCCAGATGGCTGAGGGGGACGTAAGCGGTGGCCTTGACACTTCCCAGCGGGTTAAAGATAAAAATATTTTTTGAGAGAGAACCGCGGAGTTTAAGATCGAGCTGGCTTGAAAGTCTCTCGATGGTTTGTTCCAAAAAAGAAGGAAGATGACGACACGCCGGATTTTGAGAAAGAATCGCGTAAGGGTGATGGGGATGACGGCGGATCAACTCCTGAAGACTCTCGCCCTGAGAAGGATATTCCTGCCAGGTCAGGGCGGGGTAGCGTGTGAGAAAACCTGCCACATCCCAGGCCCCTGATGAAAGGGCCGTGGCTCCAGGATGGCCGCGTACAAGACTCACGTGAGCGCCTTGAGCTTGGGCTTCAATGGCGGCGGCGATGGCCGCAATCCCCGATCCGACAATCGTGACCTTCTTCATGAAATGAAATTCTCCAAATCCAACACCCCCTGAAAAATTTCCTGCATCAACTCTTCCTGGGCTATTTGAGGCCCTTTAAGAATAGAACGGCGTGCCTTCCAACTCTCCTGCAAAAATTTTTTTAATTCCTGAATTGTTTGTTCGCCATTCAGATTTCTTTCATCACTTAAAATATGAGTGGCAGGCACCAGGCATTCCGTCCCTTGACAGGAGCCAGCGGCCAGCCGGGTTCTCCGGAGAATATCTCCCAAGGTGACAGCCCACTCTTCGCGGATCACATAGCGAACCTCAGCCTCGGTCACGGGTTCGGAAGAACAAATGATAGACTTCTGCTCCGTCTTGTCCTGGGTGACGGCCAAAACTTGGCTTGTTTGGTCTCCATGACGTGCAATCAGCCGCCTGGCGACATAGGGATGAATTTTAAAATCAGCGGCTGTCTGAGCAGGGTTGGCAACAGTGGCGGCCCCTGGCAGTGGCACAACATGGGTTTGACACGAAGAAGTGTTTCCCAATTTTTGACAGACCAGATCGGCGGCTTCTTCGGCCATCACGCGAAAGGAAGATAGCTTGCCACCTCCCATGGAGAGGAACCCTCCAACCCCCTCTCTTTTTTCATGATCAAAAATTTCATGCTCGCGCGAGAGTGCATCTTCGTAAACATCTTGTCCCCAGAGGGTCGGGCGTACTCCCCGCCAGGTACTGATAATCCTGTATTTGCGGATATCCGGATAAACACGCTCCATACCCTCAAGAAGATACTCGACCTCATCTTCGGTCACAGGGATATCATCCAGGTCTCCATAATAATCATCATCGGTGGTTCCGACCAGGGTGGTGTTTTCATGGGGATTGATAAAAATCTGGCGCCCATCAATGCATTTGGAGACAACGGCTACATTGGTGATTCTTCGGTCGAGGATCAGATGGATCCCTTTTCCCGGACGAAGTTTGACATGGACGCCCGCCATCTCACACATCTGAGGCACCCACGGACCGGTCGCATTAAAAAGAATCTTGCTGTGATATTCGGTTTTTTCTCCCGTGACAAGATCGTGGGCCAAGACACCGGTGATACGGTGATCGTCACGGAGGATTTTTTTGACTTCCGTATGGTTACGGATAACGGCCCCGTATTTTTGGGCCGAGAGGGCATTCAGGACAGGGAGCCGATGTGTATCAATACCCCATTCATCAAAGGTCACAGCTCCCACAACATCATCAATTAGGCAGGGTTCCAGCTCCATGGCTTCTTTTTTTGAGAGACGCGTGTGAGGTTTCCCCCCTTTGATGGGTGAGAAACGATCATAGGCCTCGAAAAACGTTTCAACAAGCTCCAGGCTCCAGAGGGCGTTCCGTTTTGATTTGTCTTCCTGAAGAACGGGTACAAGAAAAGGAATACGAAAACAGAGATGAGAGGCAATCCTTCGGATATGGGCCGCATCTTCACAGGCGAGCTTTGTCGTGTCGACCTCATAGAGCATGTAGCGAGGCCCGCCATGGATCATTCCCGAAGAAGCCCCCGTTGTCCCCGAAGAAAAGTCTTTTTTCTCCAAGAGGAGAACCTTGAGACCGCGCATCGCGGCATCACGGGCGATTCCCGTGCCGTTACAACCGCCACCGATCACAATGAGATCAAACAGTTCAGGCATTGAGGCCCAATTTTATAGGGGAGATGGGCCGGAATGTCCATACTTCTCATAGAGTTGAAAAAATAAATGAAAAAATAAACATCGCAACTTCTCTATAAGAGAGACGATAATTGAGACAATGATGATTTATTCTTCGTCTCACCTCCCAGGCATCCCGCGTACCCCCGGCGTCCCGCCGACGGGGACCCCTCCCGCGCCACCGGTGACAGGAGGGCCCAAGACAATGGCCGCAGAGCCGGCAATCAGGCTCATTATTGTAGACGATGAAGCACCTTTGTTGCGGGCCTATAAGAGGATTCTTGGCCAACATCTGGGATATCAGCCAGAAGAAATAGGGACGGCGACGGATCGCATGGGAGCCTTGGCCATTTATGCCGCCCATCAGTCGACGGTCTTGGCTGTGGTGACCGATGGAGAGATGCGGGAGACAGCTCCTCATAATCCCCAGGAGTCAGGTCTTATTTTGCATGATGAATTGAGAGAGTTGGGATTTAAAGGACCCATTGCGGTGATTTCGGCCCACCTAGATCCTGCTCATCCCCGTGCGACAAGTCGTATGTTTAGATGTCTGCAGACGCTATTTTACAAAAAGCCTGTTACTCCAGCGGACCTAATCTCCTGGTTAAAACATCATGGAGTAGGCCATACCTGAGCCCACGATCGCTTACGATCACCTGATCCACTTTTAACCTTTTCATCACCTTTTTGAGAATCAGTGTGCCTGCCAGTATCGTATCTTCACGTCCTTTCACCATTCCGGTGATCTTAGTTTTTTCAGCAACGGTAGAGTTTTGAAAAAGGCTCAGCATGGATTCAATGTCGCCAAGGGTCAGGATTGAACCCTGCACCTTGGCACCGTCCCAAGAGGATAACTTTTGTTTGATAGCTGAGAGGGTGGTGACGGAACCGGCGAGACCTACTAGGGTTGCCTCGTGTCCGGGCGCGATCAATCGTGTCCCTGCAAAAGCCTCGTCAATCTTATTCCCCATCATCCGATACTCTTCTCCCGTGATCGGGTCATGCCGCACAATGGATTCCGTTAAAATCACCGCGCCCACATCCAGACTTATGCCGCCTTCTTTCGAAATTATTTCCGTCGATCCTCCACCGATATCGAGGGCGCATATATTTTTGTGGGATTTCCCAAAATCCATTTCAACCGAGAGGTAAGACAGCCGGGCCTCTTCATCACCGGAAATAATTTCGATCGTGATTCCCGATTCATTTTTTACGTGTTGAATAAATTGCGCGGCATTCTGAGCCTTGCGAAAAGAGGCCGTGCCGACGGCGGCTATTTTTTTGACTCCGAAGGAGTCACAAATTTTTCGATAGTCCTTGAGGACCGATAGGGCCCTCTCCTGGGCCTTGGGAATAAAAGCCTTGTGATCATGGAGTCCTTCACCGAGGCGGATAATACGCACTTCATCGTGAATGACCTTGAGAGTTTTTCCTTCCCACTGGGCGATGAGGAGGAGGGCGGTATTGGTGCCAATATCAAGCGTTGCGTAACGCACTATTTTACCCACGGTCCCCAGGTTGGTTGGGTTGATCCCGAGGGCCCAATCGTGATTTGATTACTTCCATCCTCACGCATGAGAGTCACTTCGACGGGTCCATTACGCGTCGAGCTATAGGCGATGAAGCGACCATTAGGGGCCCAGGTGGGACTCTCATTATTGCCCGTTGAGGAGGTGAGTCTCTGGATCATCGAGCCATCGGTATTCATCAGGAAGATATCCCAATTTCCATCAAGGCTCTGAAAGGCAATCTTGTCACCCTTGGGCGACCAGACAGGATTGTCGTTTTGAGTGCCGACAAAGGTCAGACGTTCCACACTTCCTCCCGAAGCGTCGGACCTGAAGATATGAAGCCGTCCCGCGCGTTCCGAGGCGAAGACAAGAGAGGATCCATCGGGAGACCAGCAAGGGTTGACGTCGATTCCAAAGCTGTTGGTGATCCGCTTGATGATATTACCCGCCATATTCATCAGATAAATTTCTGTATCTCCCTCAAGGGCCGAAACAACGGTCAGCACTCCATGGGGTGTAAAAGTAGGAGAGACATTGATGGAGCCATTGGAGGTGATGCGTCTGGAAGGTCCGCCTTCACTGCCCACAATCGTGATTTCGGGAGAGGCATTGCGGCCAAAAGATGTATAAACAATTTGCGAACCGTTTGGTGTCCAGGCCGGCGAGAGGTTGATGGATTTGTCCTTGGTTATGTTATGGGCGTTGCCCCCATTCATAGTCATGACGCCGATCTCTTTCCCCTTTTTGACAATTTGGGTGTAGGCGATTTGAGTCGAGAAGACACCGCGTTCGCCGGTGAGTTCTTTGACAACCTCATCGGCAAAGTGGTTGGCAACGACGGCCCTCTCGCTATCTTTTGTGATATAAGAACGACTCACCAGGTGTTGTCCGAGGAAAGGATCATAGAGATTCAGCTCCACTTGCATTCCACCCTTGGTATTGGAGTAGCTCCCGTTGATGAGCGCCTGCGCCCCAATCAATGTCCACGGGGGGAATTGGATGCTGGCTGGATTGGTCAAAAGAGCCCCCGGACTCGTAGGATACTGGTTCGGCGGGATAATCTCAAAAAGCCCTGTCAGCTTGAGATCATCGATGATGATGTCGGTAATTTCGTGATTCCAGTCTTTGGAGGTGCCACGATTGACGGGGACCAAATCCACGACGGCGATGGGGAATTTTTTTTCGGAAGCTTGATCAATCTGGATATAGACGCGAGCTTCGGCAGGTATGAGGAATGAAAAAATAAAAATGAAAATAAAAAAGATAAAATAAAACTTCTGACTTATTTTAGGGTTGTTGTGGCGGCTTGAATTCAATAATAAATCCTTCATTGAACACCTCATATTTTAACCTGTCCGGCGGGATATCGAGTGGTGAAGCCTTTTCAATGGCCCTCATGGCCGACATGTCAAAAGAGGGGTTGCCTGATTTTTGTTCCCATTCCTTGGTACCCACTTCACCTCGCTCATTAATATGAACAATGATTTTACAAAGCAACCCCAATTCTTGGTTGGTATATTTCATGGGGGCAATCCACTCGTTCATAATTCTTTGGCGAATTTTGGCCTGATACAGGACATATTCAGGGTCATTGGGGGCCACATAATTTCCATGAGCACTGCCGGAGGTAAAACCCCCTGGTTGGGCATTGGGCACTTGAGCAGCCTCAGGCTCCGCCTTTTTTTTGGCGGCCTCTTTCTGCATGCGGGCGAGGGCGTCATGAATGCGCGAGTCGGGTTGACCGGGCGTCTTGGGAGGTGTTTGTTTTTTGGGAGGGGCCTTGTAGGTCATGGTCGGCTTTTTTTCGCCGGCGGGTGCTGATTCCAGGGCCTTTTTTTGTTCCTGAATCGTCGTCTTGGGCAGGTTCTCGGATTTTTTCATGGGACTACCCACGGTATTGGAAGCCCCTCTGGGGAGACTGACCCAGACAATCTTGTCTTCATGAAAGCGATAGAGATGGCCGAAGGGGAGATAGGGAAAGAGAGCCAGAAGGAGGAAGGCTAGTACATGGATCCCGAGGGACCAATACAAATATTTTTGAAAAAGTTTAGGAAACACACCGGCTTACCTCAAGAGGATTTTTTGGGCCTTTCCGCTTTTTCTTCTTCGGTGATCATCCCAATCCGTTCGATACCCGCTTTTTTAGCCAGGGCAATCGCTTTAGCGACAACGCCATAGAGGGCATCACGATCGGCGCGAATCAATATCTCCTTTTTTTCACGTCTCTCAAAGATAGCAGAAATTTTTGATTCGAGATCTTCCAGCCGATAAGGCGTAGCGTCGTTTTGAAGAAAGATCCTGCCATTTTTGTCAATGGTCATCGTGATATCCTGCTCCGATCTTTCAATCGCTGGAGCCGCTGCCTGGGGAAGCTGGATATCAAGACCTTGATTCAAGAGAGGCGCCGTCACCATAAAAATAATGAGAAGGACCAGCATGACATCGACCAGGGGAGTGATGTTGATCTCGGAGAGGGCCCGCTCATGACTGCCGTTACTTATTTTCATGCTTTGAAATAATCTCTTTCTATCCGTTGTGCCAAATCCTCTCCAAAACTATTGATATCGCGTGAGAAGACACGGATGCGCGTGACGAAGAAGTTGTAGAAAATAACAGCGGGGATAGCGGCTGCCAGACCAACGGCGGTGGCAATGAGGGCTTCGGCGATAAAGGGTCCGACCACGGCCAGGCTGGAAGAGCCGGCCTTGCCGATTTGCCAAAAGGCGGCGAGGATCCCCCAGACGGTGCCAAAGAGACCAATAAAAGGAGACGTGCTTCCCGTTGTGGCCAGGAAGGGGATGTATCTTTCGATACGCTCGATTTCATTTTCGACTCCCTGCTCGATCTTTCTTCGGACTCCCTGGACGCTGACAGGACGCTGAGACTCCGGTCCTTTACGACGAATCAGGTCCCCAATGGCCAGACGAAAAATATTGAAGAGGGGGTTTTCTTGCCCGCTATGCTTGGTGAGAAGGTCTTCAAGGCTGGGAGTCTTCCAAAAAGTATCGAAAAAACGGAGAGACGCCGCCTTGAGTTTTTTGAGCTCTTTATGTTTGTAGAAGATAATGGCCCACGAAGCGACCGAGAAGCCCAGTAAGACGAGGAGGGTCAATTTGACAACTGGATCCGCTCCCCACAAAATCTGAAAAATGTGTCCTTGTCCCATAGTGGCGCGGGACTCTAGCTGGGGAATCCGTAAAAGTCAATTTGGGGTTTAGGAAAAATTTTATTCCCGGCAGAGGAGGAAATACTGGCCCATTTTTTTACCCTTTTTGGTGGCTTCTCCAATGAAGACATTTTTGGAAACACGACGCATGTAATCCTTCATGTGACCATACACAAGGGCCGTAATGCCGGAGTTGTTTGACTTGATGGCTGGCCATTGGGGAGGAAAGGCCGTCGGGAGTTTGGTGTAATCGATCATCACTTCGCCCGGGCGGTCTGTCTCATTGGCCACAATAAAACATCCGGGGCCTGTGAGCCATTTTAACGATTGATGGTTATACCCCCACAAAAGGGAGCCATCACTCGAGCGACACATCCGCTTTTGAAAAATATTCATGACGGGCAGTGAGTTTTTACCATAAAAAATAACCTCTTTGAGGGGAGGTGTTGTGGAAGGTACAAGATCCTCTACCTTTGTATCCGCTGCGGCTATCTGGAAAAGTTTTTCCTGAATATTTCCAGGAATAGACTCGACCTCCCGGAGTCGTTCGGCATGGGACAAGGAGTCGAGATAGGCAGCCAGCTCTTTTTGTGACTTTCCTTCTTCAATCATTTTTTTGAATGTGCCCATCAGAGTTCTCCTTATTTCTTCATCGATTCTATGAGGATTTGGGCGACCTCAGGACGGGAAAACTCGATGGGAGGGATGTCTCCCTTGGCGAGCATTTCGCGAACTTTGGTTCCCGAAAGAATCACTCGGTTGGCCTCTCCATGGGGGCATGTTTTATTGGAGGCCATGCCTTCGCATTTCTTGCAAAAGAAGGTGTGATCAAAAAAGAGGGGAGTGATGCCGATCTCTTCGGGTTCGAATGCATCAAAAATCAAATGGGCGTCAAACGTGCCATAATATTTGCCGACACCGGCATGGTCTCTGCCAACGATGAAATGGGTGCAACCATAATTTTTACGAATCAACGCATGGAAGACCGCCTCGCGAGGGCCGGCGTAACGCATGGCGGCCGGGTTGACGGCGAGGACAACACGGTCCTGAGGGTAATAATCTCTGATCAATGTTTGATAACAATTCATCCGAACATCAGCGGGAATATCATCACTCTTGGTTTCCCCTACGAGGGGATGGATCAGAAGCCCATCACACACTTCGAGGGCGGATTTGGTTAGGTATTCATGGGCACGATGGATCGGATTGCGCGTCTGAAAGGCCACGATCCGTTTCCATTTTTTCCCCTCAAAGAGTCTTCGGAGATCGACGGGATCTTTCCTGAAATCTGTAAAATCAGAATAAGTGACGCGATTTAAGACCTCGACCTTGCCGCCCAAATAAACCTCGCCTTGCTTCTTGATCGCAGCGACACCGGGGTGGGCGTCTTCGGTTGTCTTGTAAACTTCTTTGGCCTCGACCTCTTTGTTGGGGACATATTTTTCCTCAATCGTCAGGAGGGCCAGGGCTGTCCCATCTTCATCGGCAAGGACAACAGGCTTGTCGTGGGGAAACTTCGCAGCCCGCTCTTTTGTCGTCGCCAGTGTAATCGGTATCGTCCAGGGCAGTCCATTGGCAAGCCTCATGCCTTTGACGACAGAGTTGTAGTCTTTTTCCCTCATAAACCCATCAAGGGGGGAGAGGGCCCCGCAGGCGATCATATCAAGATCGCTTTTTTCTCGCGCCGAAAGGACGATGCGAGGAAGTGAAGGGATTTCGCGAAGACGCTGCTCGCGAACGCGGCCTTCGAGGACCCGGCTAACCAGTTGGCCGCCATGGGCGGGGATAGGTATTTGCATAGTGGATATGCTCTAGTAAAAGAGGGGAGGGTAACGCAACACTTTTTGAGAAATGTTTTTTCTTGTTTTTTCTTGTTTTTTAATTTATTATCATGGAATGGAACAAACAGCCACATTGTCTACCGTTATCAATGCCCGTGTGAAGGAGGCCGTGACCGAGTTTTGTAAACGACGTGGAATGAAACTGCGCCACCTCGTCGAGATGGCACTCCTGGAACAGATTGAAGACGAAATTGACCTGGAAGCCTACCATCAGAGAAAAGAGGAAGATACCGTTTCCCTCGAAGATATTCTTAAGGGGCGCAAGAAATAACCATGCCCGTCTACAAAGTTGAATTTGTCAAAAGCGCACAAAAAGAATTCGACCATTTGCCCCGCAAGGTTCAGGACAAAATTATAGAGGCGCTTTCTCTCCTTTCGCAAAACCCTTATTCTGAGCTGCTAAGATTCAAAAAAATAAAGGGGGCGGGGTCTCTTTATCGCATCCGAATCAGTGACTACCGTGTTGTTTATGAAATCCGCAACTTTCAGCTAATCATTATCGTTATTAAAATCGGTCACAGAAAAGATATCTACCGAGGGATCTAACTTCAGCGTCTTCCGCCGGCAATGGCGGGAACGATCGAGACTTCATCGCCTTCTTTGACGGGTGTTTCTTCGCCTTTTAAAAAACGAATGTCTTCATTGTTGACATAGAAGTTGATAAATCGCCTCAGCCCGCCCTTTTCATCGTAGAGTCTTTGCCGGATTCCGGCGTACTGGCCTTCAAGGCTCGCTAGGACCTCTTTGATATTGGACCCCTTGGCCGACACCTCAGCCTGGTTGTCGGTCATTTTTTGAAGCGGTGTTGGGATGCGTACTTTAACAGACATAGAGCCTCCTTACGTTAATTTGTGTTCGATAAAATCTTTTTTTTCATCACTCCAATAAAAATGATTCGCCCCTTTTAATTTTCCGTTCCAGATCGAGACCACTAAATAAGAAATTCCCGGATACATCGGCTCTCCCCAAGGGGCCGCGATCAGGCGGTCTTCCTGGGAGAAATAAGCATCGTGATCGGTATGGGAGTGGTAGAGGGCCTTCACTTCCATACCCGTCTTTTCGGCGCTCTTGAAAATCTTCTGCTGCTCTTCGGGGTCAATCAAATACGCCGTCTTTGCCGTACGCGGGTAAGTGTCGGGATAACGCTCATGCATCTCATTGTAAATATTTTTGCAGGGTATAAATTCCGAAACTGAGTCCTGTCCCTTTTGCCCAATCAACATTCCGCAAGCCTCATCCGGATAATGCTTGATGGCATGCTTGGCTAAGAGGTCCAGGGTTTCCTGGCAAATAGTTAACATCCTGAGTTCTCCATCAGATTCCCACATCCTGATAGGGAATATCCTGCACATCCCTGTCCCATTCCAACATTGAAAAATAACGGTCGCCATGATCGCAGAAGATAGTCACAATCACTCCCTCGTCGATTTTTTCAGCCACTCGCAAAGCCCCAACCATAGCGGCTCCGGAAGAGTGCCCGACGATGAGGCCTTCTTCACGTGCCAGACGCTCGGCCATGTCATAGGCTGGTTCGGTCTCCATCGAGATCTTTCCATCCAGCTCCTGCTCCTTATAGATGCCCGGCATAATCGACGAGGCCATATGTTTGAGCCCCTCGAGACCATGCAGGGCGTTATCCGGCTCAATCGCCAGACATTGTATCTTGGGATTATAATTTTTGAGACGACGACTTGTCCCCATGACTGTGCCACCCGTGCCAATCGTGGCTGCAAAATGAGTAATCTTCCCCTCGGTTTGATTCCAGATCTCAACACCGGTGGTATCGTAGTGAGCCCGGGGATTAAATTCGTTGTTGTATTGATCGGGCATAAAATAACGGTCGGGGTTTTCCTTCAACGTTTTACGGCAGAGTCGGATGGCTCCATCTGAACCTTCCATCGGCGAAGAGTAAATAATCCTGGCACCGAAGGTAGTGATGATCTGCTTCCTCTGAATACTCACATTCTCGGGCATCACGAGTTCTACCTTGAGACCGAGGGCGGCCCCGATCATGGCGTAGGCCACACCGGTATTGCCAGAGGTAGAATCCAGGATGACGCGATCTTTGGTTAATTTCTCTGAGGCGAGACCTTCCGCAATCATGCGATAGGCCGGGCGATCCTTGATCGACCCGCCGGGATTAAAATATTCCACCTTCGCATAGATTTTGACCTTCCCGGACTTGACCTGGGGGAGATCGTTACCTACTTCACGAAGGCGCACCAAGGGGGTGTTGCCGATTTTGTCTAAGATGGATGATAGGAGCATTATTCAATCACATTAATCTCAATGGGCTCTACCTTGACACCGCGTTTTCGAAAATAATCAAAGGCCTCTTCCATCTTGTCGATCGGGCCCTCCAACTCGAGGGCGATGAGGCCGATGTTTTCGTTGACGGAAGCGGAGCGGATATTAAATCGAATTTTGTAACGATCATACATATCGCAAATAATCGCTTCCTTTGTTTTAGTCGCCGGGAAGGTCACATAGACCTTTCGGGTGACGATGCCGGTGGTTTTCTTTTTATCTGTTGTCATGATTCTCTCCTTACTTTTTAAGTAATTCATCCACTTCTGAAATTTTTGCGTTAATCACCGCCGGTTTTCCTACATGATTGGCGACGGCCTCCTGTGTTTTAAGGCCGTTGCCTGTCACGCAAATCACCACCGACTCGTCTTTTTTAATGCGCCCCTGTTTGATCAATTTTTTGGCGACACCGAGGGTGACACCACCTGCCGTTTCGGTAAAAATACCCTCCGTCTCGCCCAGGAGCTTGATGGCCTCAATAATCTCTTCATCGGACACATCCTCACTCCATCCACCCGTTTCACGAATCGATCCCATCGCGTAAAAACCATCAGCCGGGTTTCCGATCGCCAAAGATTTGGCGATGGTGTCGGGCTTGACCGGTTTAAAGAGCTCCCAATTATTTTTGACGGCAGCGGCAATCGGTGAACATCCCGTGGCCTGGGCTCCATGCACTTTGCATTTGGCCGATGAAATCAGACCGAGTTTGTGAAATTCTTTGATCGCCTTGTGAACCTTGGTCAACAGCGAACCGCTGGCCATCGGCACCACCACATGGTTGGGGACTTTCCATCCAAGCTGTTCCATTGTCTCATAAAAGAGAGTTTTGGAGCCCTCGGCGTAGTAGGGCCGGATGTTGATATTGACAAAGGCCCACTTGTACTTGGCTCCAATCTCACTGCAGAGGCGATTTACTTCGTCGTAGGTGCCTCGAATGCCGATCAGATGAGTGCCGTAGACTAAAGTGCCCAGAATTTTTCCGGCCTCTAAATCCTGGGGAATAAAAATATAGCTCTCCAACCCCGCTGAGGCGGCATTGGCGGCAACGGAATTGGCGAGATTTCCTGTGGAGGCGCAGGCGACGACTTTGAAATCAAACTCTTTGGCCTTCGAGAGGGCGACAGAAACGACCCGATCTTTAAAAGAGAGAGTCGGGTAACTCACGGCGTCGTTCTTGACCCACACTTCTTTGAGTCCCAGTACCTTGGCCAGATTTTTGGCAGGAACCAAAGGCGTGAACCCTGCCTGAATGCCCACGGTAGGTTCTCCATCGATCGGAAGGAGCTCGCGATAACGCCACATACTCGGGGGACGCTTGAGAATCTTTTCTTTGGTCAGGGATTTTGCGATCGCCGAATAATTGTAATCCACCTCGAGCGGACCAAAACAAAATTCACACACGTGCGTCGGGGCAATGGGAAAATGATGACCGCACTCTCGGCATTTAAGACCTTTGACGTAGGACATAAATAATCACCCTCAAAAATATTTCTCCAAACTAAAATACCTCTCCCCGCCATCCGGAAAGACGGTGACAATATTTTTATCTTTACCCAACTCTCGCGCTATTTTTTTACAAGCCACAAAAACGGCACCGCAGGAGATCCCCGCGAGGATTCCTTCCTGGCGTGCCATCTCCCGGGATCCCTCATAGGCCTCTTTATCGGTGACGGTGACGATCTCGTCAACCAGAGAGCGATCGAAGATCGATGGAATAAATCCGGGGCCCGTCCCCTGAATCTTGTGAGGGCCCGTTTTCCCTTGGGACAGGAGAGGGGAGGCGGCGGGTTCCACAGCAATAATGCGAGCCCCCTTTTTTTTGAGCACCTTCCCGATGCCCATGAGGGTCCCCGTCGTCCCAACGCTGGCCACCAGGGCGTGGATGGGTTCTTTCAGATCATCTTCAATCTCGCGGGCCGTTGTTAATTCATGGGCCTTGATGGTTTCAGGATTTTCAAATTGGGCAAAGAGAAAGGCCCCCGTATCCCTGGCGATCTCTTTGGCCCGACGGATGGCGCCTTTCACCCCTTCAGCCGCTGGTGTCAAATGAACCGTCGCCCCGTAAGTCTCCAGGATACGCCGTCTCTCGAGACTGAAATTTTCTGGCATCGTCAGGATCACCTTGTACTTTTTTACATTGCCAATGTAGGCAAGCCCAATGCCGGAGTTGCCTGTCGTCCCCGCGACAAGGGTTCCTCCGGGTTTGAGTTGGCCCGTTTTCTCCGCTTCTCCAATAATACGCAGGACGACACGGTCTTTGAGCGAGCCTCCCGGGTTGAATTTTTCAAGTTTGGCGTACACACGGGCTGCCGTCTCGGGAAAGGACCGTTTGAGCTGAATCAGCGGGGTATGACCGATGGCTTCGAGTATGGTTTCCATTAAGAACAAAAAAAGCTAAGAGACAGGGGCTCCCTTGTCAAGTCTGAAAACTTGTTGTATGAGAGGCCCTATGGTGAAAAAAAATCTGTTGATTGGGGTTGTTGTCTTATTGGTGACAGGCGTCGTGGCGTATAACGCTCTTTTCCATAAAAAAAAGACTCCGGTCCCTCCAGGAAGTTCGGCCGAAACCCCGGCCGAGGGGCTTGACGGTTTTGTAAAAAATAGGGCGGAAGATACTTTTAAAAAGGCCTATTACACGTCCCTTATTTCCACTTATGAGAAGATGCTCACCCAGTTTTCCGACAGCCCGGATCTGAAGAAAAAGCTCGCGACGGCTTACCTGGATACAAAGCAATACGCCCGGGCTAAGCCTCTCCTCGAAGAAGTCCTTCGATCTTCTCCGGAGGATGCCCAGGCGAAAAAACTTCTGGAAGAAATTCCCAAATAAATACCCCCTGTACCGTACGGTACAGGGGGTATTTTAATACCACTCACTCGAGAGCAGGACCTAGCGACAGTCGTGGAACTGTTCGCAATGGCCCCTGCAGGCCGTCTCAGTTGTCAGACCGGCATCGGTGCAAGCCTTGGGAACAAAGCCTGCCTGACCTGGTTGTTTGTTGCCGGCGCCCGAGGGATCCTGTTTGGCGGCGTTCGGATCAAAGTCAGGCGGCTTGTCGAATGATTTAGGCGCGCTCATGGCGCAATCCACCGTACAGGCCCTTCCATTCATCGTAAGATCAATGTGGGCGGTTGTTGCGGGTGAGGTCATAGACTGGGCATAGTGGATACCTGTAACCACGGCAGTATCCCCCGTCCCGAGCGTTTCGGTAATCCTCAGATTCGATGCACCTTTCCCAGGATCGCCGCCAACCCCAGTTCCGGTTCCAGTGACCGTGAATGGGTCGCAAGTGCCTTTCCCCGCGAGACAGTATTTGTTTGTATCGGGATCGACTGTCTTGAAGAAGTAGGTATCCTTTCCCGGAGGAGTGCAGGTCGTCGCTGTTTTTTGACAGCTGCCTCCGAAATTACCGGGAACACGAGGCCCATTTTTGGCATAGTTATTCATATCACCCTGCTGTTGTTGCTCATCACAGTTGTGATCGCCCATGCCGTTATCACCACGGGCCTCTTCTTCGATCTTGAAACAGTCTTGCATCGCAGTTTGAGCGGCTGTCGCTTGAGCTTCCGTAAACTTCGAGAAGTCAAGAGTCGTAAAACTTCCCGTACAATCCCAATTACGACTAAAGGCAATGGCACTGCTGCTTGCCGTCAACTTGCTCAAGTCAAAGGCATTGACATCTTTGTAGTAGGCGGAGGCGGAGTTGGCGACGATGATAAATTGCTGTTTGGTTTCCGTACCAAAGTTGGCTTTCTTTGTCCCATTGGTGACCGAGAAGCATTCCACGCCCGTATGCGTTTGTGAATCACAACCCGCGGTTCCGGCGATGACCATGGGGGGTACATCGGAGCCTGAAGCGCCCGGGTCAATATTCGCATTCGCATTGGGACACAGGTTGATCGTTTTGTAATTATCTTTTGTGATGACGATACCCAATTGCAGACCAAAGTTTTGCAAGAAGTTGTCAAGTTGAGCCTCAGGGATATCAAACGGAATCATGTCTTTGAGTGGCATGGGCGGTGGTGCTCCCGTAAAACTGAATTTGGCGCAACCCGTTTTGCTATCTCCCATGGAGTAGGCCTTGCCGGTAAAAGAGGTTTCAAGTCCTGTCCTGGGTTCCTTGAATTTACCCTTGAAGACACCAGAGACCGTAACGCTCTTGGTTGAGCCTGCGGCGCCAAAGGTAATCGTACCACTTCCAAAACCTCCATCCATGATTGAAGTGGCTGTGGCCGTACCGTCACCGAGATCGGGGATGTTATCGGTGACCTTGCCTGTGGTTCCCAAATCGATGGTGGCATCAAAAGAGGATTTCTCCTTGTGACCGTTAAAATTTCCAATACGGGCCGTCTTGACTATGTACTTGGACCCGTCAACCGCATAGGTTGCCTCATTGGTGAGTGTTGGGGTTTTGCCTTCACACATGTCGATCTGGAGCTCCTTGCCAACTTGGGCTATCTTGACCTTCATGCCATCCGTACCGGGGCCTTCACCGCCTTTTTTGCAGGCCTCGATCTCCTCGGTATGCTCTTTGGGAATATTGTCGCAGGATTTTCCCTGCTTATCACCAATATCCTTGGGAGGGACAATGGCGTAAAGGGCAGCCGTACCATCTTTAGGAATCGTGATGAGGCTGGCTTTTTCCATGGCCTTGACGTAGCAAAAATCGAGGGCATTTTCCTTGCCGTGACGTCGGATCTCCTTCTTATGCATATTGGCCTCGCAGCCGGCGCGGGAGGGGTTGCCCACGGCATTGAAATTCTGACCAAGACCTGTTTTAGGACTGTCAGTTGCATTTTTGATTGTGAGGCTGGCTTCGTCGGAGTCTTCCAGGACAAGAGAGCTGCTGCTCGATGGCGAGGTGCTGTAGTCAATGTTTGAAATGTCGACACTGGGCACGGCCGACAAAGAGGCCGTGGAGGCTGACCCCGTACCTGAAGACGTGCCGCTCCCACCACTGCTGGTGCTTCCACTGTCACTCGAAGAGCTGGAACTGCCACAACCCCCGGCACCCCCAAAGAACAAGGTGGGGACTACGAGGAGGCTGAGAGATGCGAGAAAGAATCCAAAAAAAGATCCTTTCATTTTGGAAAAATGCGTTTTCATGATATCTCCCTCTCTTTAAAGGTGAAAATTAAAAGCCAAAAAATATGTTTGAGATTGCCCCTGATTCTACGCTCAAGATTTGTCTCAATCAAACTATAATTGTGTTTTATGATAAATAAATATAATTTAATAATTAAAAATTTAATTATATCAATAAGATATACATCAAAATTTTTTTTATTTTTCTTCATTTTCTCCTCTTTTTCTTCAGCCTTTGGAGCGGCAACCGATCCTTCATTGAAGTGGAAGACGACGGAGACCGAACATTTTTCGATCCATTTCTACAAAGGAGAAGAGGCGATTGTTGAGAAGCTAAGGGTAATTTCGGAGGCGGCTTATGCCGTCTTATCGCAGAAGTTCGATGCTCGTCCCAAAGGGAAGACCGAGGTTGTTGTGGTTGATAATCATGACCTGGCGAATGGTTTTACGGATGTGATCCCCTACAATAGCATTTGGCTTCGTGTGGTGCCCCCGACCTCCGATAGTATTTTGGCCGACTATGACGACTGGTTACGCGAACTTTTTATCCATGAGTATACCCATGTCGTCCATATTACCGATACGCGTTTTCCCGCCCGTGCCCTCAAGTTGATTTTTGGAAAGTTGGTCGCCCCCAACGGGGCCTCTCCAGGGTGGGTCACCGAAGGTATTGCCACTTATTTTGAAACGGCCGAGACGACACGGGGACGGGGGCGTTCTTCATTTACCGATATGCTTTTGAGGACGGATGTCCTCAACCATCAGTTTTTGCATCTCGATCAGATGGCCGGGACGCAGTACGAATGGCCCGCATGGTTGGCCGAATATCTCTACGGTGTCGCCTTTTGGAATTATCTCAGTGCGACCTACGGTGAAGAGAAGATCACGGAGTTTAGTCATCGATACGGAGCCTCGCTCTGGCTCTTTTCACTCAACAATAAAGCCAAACATGTTTTCAAAAAGGACGGTCAGGGACAAAGTTTTTATCAGCTTTGGGCCGATTGGAAGTCCTGCCTGGAGGACAAATATGAAAAGGTTGCCGAAAAACTCAGGAAGGAAGGATTACAAGAGGGAGAGCCTTGGCTTGTTCCCAAATCCGGTGAAAGTTTTTCGCTCCCGACTCTCTCCCGTGACGGGGGGAGGCTGGCGTATATGGCTTCTTCCATCCATCATTCCCAGCAATTGCGTCTGAGGGATCTTAAATCCGGAAATGAAAAAATACTCTTGAAAAAACCCATTCAGCAGATGAGTTTTTCACCGGATGGGCAGACCCTTCTCGTCTCTTTTGTTCAAGCGTACAAAACCTATTATCAGTTTTCGGATTTGCATGAGATCGATCTCAAGACAGGTTCAAAGACGCAAATCACGAAGGGCAAAAGGGCACGAGATGCCGACTTTTCACCGGATGGGAAAAAAATCATTGCTGTCATTCAAGAGACAAACACCTCACAGCTTGCCGTCTATGATCGTGAATCAAAGGAGTGGACCCCTGTTGCGGAAGCAAATCAATGGGATCATCCAAGATGGTTACCCGATGGCGAATCCGTTGTTGTCTCGGCCCACCGCCAGGGTGAGAGAGATCTTTGGATCATCCCTACGAAGACCGGAAGGGAGAAACGGATCACGAGGGATCGTGCGATCGAAGATAATCCGGTCGTCGATGCGACACACAAGGCTGTTTTCTTTACCTCCGATGTGACGGGGATCACCAATATCTTCCGTTATGAATGGAGCAGTGGAAAGATATTTCAGGTGACCAACGTACTGACGGGGGCCTTTGTCCCTGCGATCAGTCACGACACAGGTTTGATTTTTCAATATTACAATGGAAAGAGTTATGAACTCAGGAAGGTTCACGGCGATCACCCCCTCCCTGTAAAGAGGGTAAAGGAGGTAGAAGAGGGGTTGGGGGAGGTTGCAAACAAGACGGATAGCTTCAAGGTGACTCCCTACCATCCTTTTAAACGTCTTTTTATTCCTCGTTATATTTTGCCCAATGTTGCCTTGATCGATGGAACCACTTTTACCTCCGCGATGACGGGTAATGAAGATCCGCTTCTGCGGCATCTCTGGTTTGCGGATGTGAATTTCCGGACAGACAATCAATTTGTCGGTTATGACCTGGGCTACACCTACAATCGGTTTCGTACACCTGTTTCGATCGGACTAAGTACCTTGAGCGTGAATTATGGAGATGTCTTCGGAACAGGCTCAAACTTTTTTGAGGAAAGACGACAGGGTTATCTGAGGATCTCCTATCCTTTTTCTCGCCAGGCGTTGTCGTTCAGTTATTTTTTTGAAAATCGAAGTGATCTCTCTTCAGTCCCTCCGGGAAATACGCCGCCTCCCCAGGGGAATTATGCAGGATTTGTGGCGCGTTATTCTTTTTCCAACATGGGAAAAACAGCGGCCGCTATCAGTCCTGAAGAAGGAAGCAAACTCAGTCTTAATTATTTAATGACGGATCGTCTCCTCGGATCATCAAGCCAGCTGCAACAACAGGTGGCCTGGGGAGATGCCAGAACTTATTGGCGCGTCCCCAAAACAGATCATCAAGTCATTGCCCTGAGAGCGGCTGGTGGTGCTGCCTTTAGAGATCAATTGGTTGGAAGTTTTGGATTAGGGGGATCGGTGGGAGAGGGGCCTTTTACAGGAACCTCAACACGGGTCTTTACCTTGCGTGGCCTACCTCTGGTGACCTTTGCGGCGGATCGTGTTTGGGTGGCCTCCGTTGAATATCGCTTCCCCCTCTTCCGTCTTCAACGAGGGCTCGGTACCTTACCGTTGGCCTTAAACAGTGCCCACTTTTCTCTCTTTACCGATGTGGGCGACGCCTTTGGGCGCGGGTCTCTTTCTTTGAGGCCTCTTACCGGTGTTGGTGCCGAGGTCCGCGGTGATTTTATGGTCGGTTATCATTTCCCGGTGGTCGGTCGATTGGGTTACGGGGTGATTATCACCAACAGGAATCGTATCTCAGGAGCAAAGGATGATCTAACGGGGGCTGATGCGCGTCATGGGGTATTGATTCTAGAGGTGGGTACTTCTTTTTAAAAAGATGCCAATTATGTTTTTTTGGGACAGAGTCTCTTGAATTCATCCACGTCAGTGGCCCTGGCCAGACCATGCTCCCACGTAATCTTTTTTTGTAGAACGAGACTCGCCAAGGATTGATTCATGGTATGCATCCCGCTCTGTCCTTGCCCTACCTGCATCTGAGAATAAATCTGATGGATCTTGTCCTCACGAATCAAATTTCTGATGGCGTGATTGGGCAGAAGGAGCTCGGTGGCGATGACTCGTCCACCAGCTATTTTAGGAATCAGTTGTTGTGAAAGAATGCCCTGTAAAATAAAAGAGAGCTGAGTACGGATCTGCGGTTGCTGGTGCGGCGGAAAAACGTCAATGATACGGTTAATGGTTTGTACGGCCGTGTTGGTGTGAAGTGTCGCAAAGACAAGGTGTCCTGTTTCAGAGATGGTGACCGCTGCTGCAATCGTTTCAAGATCCCTCATTTCACCGATCAGGATGACGTTTGGATCCTGCCTCAATATATGTTTGAGAGCTTCTGAAAATCCATTGGAATCCCTCCCGATCTCGCGTTGTGAGAGAAACGATTTTTTGTTTTCATGAAAGAACTCGATTGGGTCCTCGACGGTAAAAATATGTTCATGCCGTTTGGTATTAATCTGATCAATCAGACAGGCCAGTGTTGTTGATTTCCCGGATCCTGTGGGTCCCGTTACCAGGACAAGGCCCCGGGGTTGATTCGTCAGATCGAGACACTCTTCCGGAATTCCTAAAACTTGTGGGGAAGGTATTTTAAAAGGAATCGTTCGAAAGGCACCTGCTGCCGTATCCTTCTGCATATAAAGGTTGGCCCTGAATCTCGAAATTCCTTCAATCGAAAAAGAAAGATCCAGCTCGAGGTCTCTCTCAAAATGCTGAATTTGGGCAGGGGTTAAAAGCTCATAACACATCTTTTTTGATTCTTCATGAGAGTAGGCGGGAAAGGGGAGGGAGACCAGAGTGCCGTCAATGCGCAGCTGTGGAGAGGAGCCAGACGCAATGTGAAGATCCGAGGCATCTCTCTCCACCATCGTTGTCAGAAGTTCTCTGAGAGAAGGCATTTTAGAAATTGTAGCAAAAATTCACCTTTTGATCCAAGTGTTATTCCCATTCCCTCAAAACAAAGCCCTTTGGATCATGGGCTGTTTTCGGCTATACTTGCAGAACGGGGGGGGTCTGTGACTCTTAAGTTCAGTCAGCATGTCATTGAGGATATTGCTGAAGAAATGGTGAAAGAGGGACTGATCACTCGCGATCAGCTCGCTGTGGCCCGCGTCACTCATGAAGACATGGGCGAGGATCTTGGACACATACTCCTTAAAAAAGGGTTTGTTTCACAGACACAACTCCTCTCTTTTCTTGGAAAATCTCTCTCTATTCCTTATGTTTCGCTTAAGGAAAGTACGATCCCATCAGAGTTGATACAAAAGGTCCCTTTCCACTTGGCAAAGCGTTACCATCTTATTCCTTTGAGAGAAGAAGAGGGTGGTGTTGTTGTGGCCATGGCCGATCCGCTTGATCTCTTTGCCCTCGATGATATTAAATCGGCCCTTCGATCAGAAATCAAACCGGTCCTCTCTTCCGCAGAAGAAATCGATCGTCTGATCAGTCAGCACTATAGCGTTCAAAAAGCGAGTCAGGGAAAGGGGCTTGAAGAGGTTGAGGTGGTGGGGCCGGCCGGAGAAGACCTGTCAGGAACTTCCGGTGAAAAACTGCAAAAGATTGCAACGGGTCCTGTGGTGGTTCGCGCCGTAAATCAAATAATCGTTCAGGCCTATCAAAGCAAGGCTTCGGACATTCACCTGGAGCCTCAAAACAACGGAGTGCGCATTCGCTATCGCGTGGATGGTTTTTTGGAGGAAGTTCAAAGGTTGCCACGTGAAATGCTGTTGCCTCTTGTTTCACGCATTAAAATTCTGGGCGGACTTGATATTGCCGAACGTCGTATTCCCCAGGATGGCCGTGCCCGTCTGAAAATCGGCGGCAATATGCTCGATCTTCGAGTGGCGACATCGCCCTCTCTCTATGGTGAAAAGGTTGTCTTGCGGCTTCTCCGGAAGGAGTCGGAAATCGGGATCGACACTCTTGGATTTTCTGAAAAAGATCGCAAGACATTTGCCGATCTCATTATGAAGAGCCACGGTATTTTTTTGGTAACAGGGCCAACAGGATCTGGAAAATCCACAACACTCTACGCCGCCCTGACGCGCATCAATACTCCGGAGAGAAATATTATTTCCATCGAAGATCCCATTGAGAGTGAGATCACCGGAGTCAACCAGGCTCAGATCAACCTCAAGGCCGGGATGACATTTGCCTCGGCACTCCGTTCGATTTTAAGGCAGGATCCTGATGTCATTATGATTGGTGAGATTCGTGATTCTGAAACAGCAGATATTGCCGTAAGGGCGGCTATTACGGGCCACCTCGTCCTTTCGACACTCCACACCAATACGGCGGCGGGCACTATTTCCCGACTCAATGATCTGGGCGTTGAGCCTTTTCTTCTTTCATCCGCCATGATTGGGGTTCTTGCTCAAAGGCTTGTTCGAAAAATTTGTCCCTCTTGCCGTAAGGAGGTGCCCCCCGATGCGGCTCGTCTAGGTCCCCTGGCTGCCTTTGTGAAAAAATGTTTCATGGGACAGGGATGTCCCAGTTGCCGTATGAGCGGTTATATAGGGCGTATCGGTATCTTTGAATTGGCGCCCATTAGCGAATCGGTGAGGCGAAAGATCAGCACCAAGGCCGTTGATCAGGAGATCGAAGAAGAGTTTAGAAAAATGGGAGTGCGTTCCATGGTTGAGGAGGGTTTGGAAAAGGTCAATCAGGGGATCACGACTGTCGAAGAGGTCTTGAGGGTCACGCAGGAAGATTAATAAATTATGTCTACGTTTTATTACAAAGCACGAGACAATCAGGGTCTCCTGGTGACCGGTGAGCTGGAGGTCAATACCGAACATGAACTGATCAGTTATTTTTCGGATCATGGTCTTATCCCTCTTGCCGTAAAAAAAACGACGCAGGGATTTAATCTCAATTTTTTAAAAAGTCTCTTTCAACAAAGAATCAAAGAAGAAGAAATTCTCGTTTTGACGCGCCAGTTCTTTACACTCTTCAAGGCGGGTATGAGTATGGAGAGTGTCATTGGGACTCTGATTCGACAGACTTCCAACAAGAGGCTGAAGGATGTACTCCAGAGGATTCGCGCAAAAGTGGCCTCAGGAGAAGGACTTTCAAAATCTTTTGCCGGATACTCTGATGTCTTTGGTGATCTCTACACCAGCATGCTTGCGGCGGGTGAGGAGGCCGGTATCCTTGAGGAGGTGTTGGAAAATCTCGCCGGATTGTTGGAGAAGGAAATTCAGATAAAGACCTCCGTCAGATCTGCGACACTCTACCCCAAGATTGTTATCTTCGTTCTCATTGCAGCGACGATTGTCATCATGACTTTTGTCGTTCCTCAATTTGCGTCATTCTTCTCTCATTACAAGGCTGACCTTCCGTTACCGACGCGTATTCTCATGGGGACCAGCAATTTCTTTAAAAATTTTTGGTATGTTGTGATTTTGGTCGGGAGTGGTAGCGTGCTTCTTTATAAAAAATATGCCAAAACAGGCCGGGGTCAACTCAATCTGGGGCGATTGAGATTTCGATTACCCGTTTTTGGTCTCTTGAATATTAAAATTGCCAATTCACGATTTTGCCATATTTTGGGGGCCCTCTACCGTAGTGGCCTTCCGATTACCCGTTGTCTCGAAATTACCGGAAAGACGATTGAGAATGGCGCCTTTATGCGCGAGGTGGATCTCTTGAAGGACGAAGTCACCAAGGGAAAAACCATCTCGGAGGGGATGGAGACCTGCCAGTATTTTACACCCGTCATTATTGATGCGACGGCTGTTGGTGAGAAGACGGGTTCTCTGGATGAAATACTTGAGTCCATGGGGGAACATTATGACGTGGAGGTTCAACATACTATCAAGAACTTGACCACCCTCCTCGAGCCCTTTTTGCTCTTCTTTATCTTTGGAATGGTTGCCGTTTTTGCCTTGGCCATCTTTTTGCCGATCTGGAATATTTCAAGGGTTGTCACCCACCATTAATTTATCATTTTGATAAAATAATAATAATAAATATCATATTTGACTTGATATATAGGTAATTAGAGTCTTATAATTACCGTGTTCACTCAATAGATTCACCAAACGGGAGGTGAAAGTATGCTACGATCCAATAAAGGTTTTACCCTTATTGAACTCGTACTGGTCATTACCATATTGGGTATTCTTGCCGTTGCGGCACTACCCAACTTCATCAACGTCAGTACCCAGGCCAAGCAGGCCTCGCGGGACGGTGTGGTAGGGGCCGTGCGATCCTCGATAGGACTCTACAAGGCCAACGACCTTGTCGTGAATGGCCCTCCAGGAGCCTATCCAGCCACTCTCGATGTAGCCGTGGCCGGGGCAGCCAGTCCGACGAATCTTGTGTTTACAAGTATTCTACAACAGGGAGTGGCGGATGCCGGTTGGTCCAAGGTGGATGCGACTCATTACAATTACAGTGATGGGACCACCACTTACGGTTATGTCTACACGCCGGCGAGTGGGACTTTCACAGCTCCCAATGCGCCTTAAGTCTTTGTAGTGGTTTTATGCTCGTAGAGGGGGAAGGAGAGGGTAAGATGTTGGCTTACCATTCTCTTCCCCCTTTTACTTTGGAGAAGGAGGATATTCCCATGGGCCCCCGAGAGATACAGGGGTTTACGCTCGTGGAAGTAGTGCTTGTGTTAACAGTAATGGCTATCGTCTCTATTACGGCGATTCCGGCGTTCATGAATACCGGAGGGGCGCAGTGCGATAGTGCGGCGAGAAAACTAGTATCCGATATCTCCTATGCGCGAAGACTCGCGCAAAATCGGAACGGCATTTACGGAGTTTCCTTTAATGCCTTGGCCGAGACCTATAGTGTCTATCTCTACGATCCCTCGACCAGCACCAAGACAACGGTCACCGATCCTCTGATAGGGATGCCCATGCTCGTCGATTTTAAGACGATTCCAGGTTTGAAGGGTATCGATATTCAAAATCCAAACTTTAAAGGAAGCAGTGAAACACGATTTAATCCTCAGGGGGTCCCTCAAGACGCCTCTGGCGTCGCGCTGACAAGCGCGGGATCTGTTGTCCTCTCGGCGGGAGGAAAAACGCGGACTATTTATGTGCAACCCAACACAGGTGAGGTGAGTTACCAATGAAATTATTTGATAAAAAAAAGGCTCATCAAAAAGGCTTCACCATCATTGAAACTGTCTTGATGATTGTCCTGTTGGCGATTGCCATCCCGCCCCTCCTTCATCTTTTTGCCGAAACGGCCGTGACGGGGGCCAAGGCCTCGGTACTGCCAACGGCGAACGTGCTCGCTATTGAGTTGATGGAAGAAATCAAGGCCACCAAGTTTGATGAATTGAGTGCCAAGAGTGGTTCGGGGAATTGGAGCGGATCTTTAGGACCTGATGCCGGGGAGACGGCCACTAACAAAGCCACCTTTGATGATGTGGATGACTTTAATGGATGGACACAAAACTTCGGTGCTGGATATCCTGGTTATACGGCCGCTGTTTCCGTCAGCTATGTGGTGAGCAGCGATCTGAGTACCCCTCTCGTAATTCCTTCTCCGATGCCGAACAACTGGACACCCAGCTACAAGTTGATTCGTGTCACTATCTCAAACCCGGCAATGCCCGCCGGTATTACCTTGGCGACGGTAGTGACGGAGGTGCAATCTCTATGAAGAGCTCTCATGGCTATACCCTTATTGAAATGGTGATGGTCATCACGCTTCTGGGCTTGATGGTTTCTTCCGCGGCCCTCATGTTTAGACCTGTCTTGGGGACCTGGGCGCTTGACAGCCCTCAGAACGCAACCACCGATGCGTCGGCCTATGCCTTGAGTCGCATGGCCTTTGAAGTTTCTCAGATTAAAGACCAGGCCCATGTGGTGATTGCCAACTCGGGACAGGTCAAATTCACAGACGTGTCTGACAACAGCATCAATTACTGGCTCTCAGGGACCAACTTGATGCGCAACTCGGATATTCTTGCGAGGGGCATTCAAAATTTTAATGTCAAATATTATGATAAGAATAACGCCCTTGTCACCACTCCCAAAGTATCCCCGGCAAATACCGATATCTGGAAACTAACCCTGAGTATCACCAATCAGAGGGAAGGGCAGACGGTGACGATGGAGACAGAAGTTCATCCAAGGAATTTTCCTAGATCCTAAGAGGTCTTGAAAGACCTTAAAAGATTTGGGGGGCATGTGTTTATGGAGATAAAAAACAAAAAAGGAATGGCCCTGATTGCGGTGCTGCTCGGCATGCTTCTCTTTAGCATTATGGGAACGACCATGGTTTTTATCACCGCCAACAATCTGGCAAGCTCCGATGAGGATCTAACGGGTTCACAGGCCTTCTACGTTGCTGAAGGGGGCATGCAATACGTCGAAATGAGCCAATTGAATGGAGACACCAATTTTAGTGACAATGTTTCTCCGACCGATCCACCTTTTGGTCCCAAGTCGATTACCTTGTCTCCCGGGAAATTTTGGGTGGAGTACGTCGGTGTCCAACAAAATCATATGACGGTAAAACTTACCGCCAGGGTGGGTAATGCGGTTCGCGTCATTGAACAACAAGCCGCCCAGAATGGTACGGGACGTCAGTATGTCGCCATGGCCGGTGGTAATCTGAATGCCGAGGATAATGCGTCGGGAGATATTTACGGCGATGTCGGATTAAAAGGCAATGTCAACCTCGATCAGCCTGCCGTCACCATCCATGGCAATATCTACAAAGACCCCACCATTCAGATCCCTACGTTGGATTTTAATAGCTATAAAAATATGTGTTCATCGACCTACAACGGTAACAAGACTTTTAGCTCCAATTATACGGGCAACCTCTGTGTGACGGGAAACGTCACCATCAACGCCAATGTCACCTATACGGGTCTTCTCTATGCGACAGGCAATATTAGCATTAATGGAAACAATGTCATTATCAACGGGACACTCATCTCCGAAGGCAATGTGACCGCTGATCATCGTACGGGGCTTCAGTTTCACCCGGATAACAGCAATCCGAGCCAGCATATGCCTGCCATTGCGACAAAGGGAAATCTGAGCATCAAAAACTCCAACGGGATGGATGTCAAAGGGGTGATGTGGAATTCAGGAAATATCGAGTTAAACAACTCGGATAATCTTAAATATACGGGATCCTTTATGGCGGGCGGCAATGTGATTTTGAACTCAGCCAATAATATGAATATTACCTTTGATTCAACCCTCACCGTGGGCGTGCCTGGTCTTTCCGGTGGCGGCGGTTCTCAGTCGGGTTCTCTCAGTCTCTCGGGCTGGAAAACCTATGCGCCTTGGTGGTAGGGTCAGATTCATAGCAGTTGTTCCTTTTTGAAAAAGTGTGTATCATCGGCGTGTTATCCAAAAAGGGGAGCGGGGGAGGGGGATGTATCTCGACTTTTTTTCATTAACCGAGAAGCCTTTTGATATCACGCCAGATACTCGGTTTTTTTATTTTTCCCCTCAACATGAAGAGGCGGTGGCGACTCTCCTTTATGGAGTCAAGGAGAGAAGGGGCTTTATGATGCTGACAGGTGAGGTAGGAACGGGAAAGACCACCTCGATTCGTGCCCTTCTCAATCGGATTGATTCAAATACGGAGACAGCGCTGATTATCAATCCGCTCTTGTCCATAGTCGAGCTTCTTAAATCCATTAATAAAGATTTTGGTTGTGATATTTCACAAAGGGATTCTATCCAGGAACAAATTGATTCCCTCAACCGGTTTCTTTTAAAAAGTGCCGAAGAAGGGCATAACTCGGTAGTAATTATCGATGAAGCCCAGAATCTCTCCCAAGAAGCCCTGGAAATGGTAAGGCTCCTCTCCAACCTTGAGACGGAGACACACAAACTGCTGCAAATTATCCTCGTGGGGCAACCCGAGCTCGATGGGAAATTGGGTCAACCCAATCTTCGCCAACTCCGGCAAAGAATCCAGGTTCGCTATGCCCTGCATCCACTCAATCTGGAAGAGACGAAACGCTATATTCTTTTTAGATTAAATAAAGCGACACCGAAGTGTTGTCTTGTTTTTCAGCCGTCGGCGCTTAAGAGAATTTACGAATATTCAGGTGGAATCCCAAGGCTCATCAACAATCTTTGTGAGCTGACCCTCATGTCAGCTTATACTGAGGAGACTCATATTATTTCACGCAAAACGGTCGATTCAGCCTTTGCGGAACTCAAAGACAAATCTTGGTCACGCCCCCTTCCCCTTTGGAGAAGAATTATCGGAGGTCGACGTGTCACTTCTCCATGACGCCTTAAAGAAAGCCGAAAGAGAGGCGGAGCTCCATGATGAGGGTCATGTCATGGTGGATATAGAAGCGGCACATCGTTCCCCTTCTATTCGAAAGATCGTCCTCACGACGTTACTTATCTCTTCTATCCTGTTTGCCATTGGTCTTCGACTTTACAATAAACGTTCGTTCACAATGGCACCCGCCCCCAAGACGTTCACAACGCCGTTACAAATTGCCGGTGGTCCGTCTCCAGAAAAGCTTGCTGAAGAAGCAACGGCCCTGAGTGAAGCGGGGAACTTTGAGGAAGCGAAGACACGGTGGGAAAGATTGGTCATTTTGGAACCACGAAATGCCGAGGCTTACAATAATTACGGTTATGTCCTTAAAAAACTGGGTCAAAATGAAAAGTCCTTTGAACAATATCAAAAAGCACTCTCCATTAATCCGCAATGTGCCGAGTGCCTTAATAATTTAGGGGCCCTTTATCTCTCCAATCGAGATCTCACAGAGGCTGAAGCCCAATTTCAAAAGGCAATTCAGGTCAAGGCCGACTATGCGGCGCCCTATTTTCATTTGGCCCTCCTCATGGAGGCACGCGGGGATCTCGGAGGGGCCAAAAGGAATTATCTCAAATACTTGGATCTTGCCCAGAATGTAAATGCAGAAACGCTCTTAAAAATTCAAAAGAGGGTGGCAGGTCTTAAGGCGCCTTAGCCAAAATGATAGGAAATCAATTTTTCAATAAATTAATGCACCGCGGGCTTATGGGTATGGATATTGGGGCTGCGGGTACCAAATTTGTCCTTGCGAGGCACGCCAGGGGCGAGAGGGTGACGACCATTTCTCAATGGTACTATCCAGGGACTTTGATGGATGCTGATGAGAAAGAAATAAAAAAACTGAGGGAGTTTCTTCAGGCCCATAAGCTTTCTGGATATTCGGTAGCTTGCAACATTGAGGATGCCTCCCTCAAGATTCGTAAAGTGGATCTTCCCAAGATGCCAGAAAGCGATCTCATTGAGGCGGTGCGGTGGCAATTAAGAGATGTGGTGGAGGGGCCTGTCAGCGAATATTCTGTGCGTTATTCCTCTCTCGAGGAATACACCAATGCCGATTCAAAGAGACTTTCTTTGATCGCTTATGCCATCAAGAAGAAATCTATTCGAAGACTTCTGGATCTCTTAAAAAAATTGGTCTTGAACCCGGTTGTTGTCGAGCCGACATCCGTATCCTTGTTGGCTACTTTTGATGCGCTCCACGAGTGGAACCCAGGTGAATTTTGTGGTTTGCTTAACCTCGGGCAAGAGCAATCTTTTTTTACAGTCATGGGAGATCAGAAACTTTATTTTTCTCGTCCATTAGTTGGTGTCTCCAATTTAAAATTAAAAGAGATGTTTGAACGCGAATTGGGTCTCAAACATGAGGTTGCCAATACTCTGAAGGAGGCGCTGATGAGAAAAACTCCCTTAGACAGAAATTTGGCAGGGATAAAAGAAAGGGCCGAGGCGTTGTTGCCAAACTTTTATACCCCAATTGCCATTGAAGTTCAGAGATCTATTGACGCTTTTTGTATTATGTTTCGGAGTGAAAAGGTTCATCAAATTTTTCTCTGTGGTGGAGGCGCCTCTCTTCCCGGCTTGAAGGAATCATTAACAAAGACGTTAGCCATCCCAACCGCCATTTTGGATCCATCAACTAAATTTAAAATAGTGTCTCAAGAGCCCCCTTATCTCTACAACGTTGCTTTGGGGCTTGCTTTTTATTCCCTATGAAATCAGACGTGATAAAAGTTGAGAGAATCAATTTTATTGAAAAGGAACCCTTCCAGTTGACCTATCGGAAGATGCTTTTTATTGGGGGCGGTCTTTTTGTCTTTATTATTTTACTTTCGAGTCTTCAATGGGTGCGTGCCGGGATGATCGAAAAAAGTGTGGTACAATTGAATAATGAGATTGTTAATCTCAAGGCCGAAAGGGAAAAATTGGTTCGTCAAGCGGCTCCTAACCTTGCAGGTAACTTCGCAGGTGCCCAAACCGAACTTCTTAAAATTTTTGACACTCCCTTTTCATGGGCTGGAATATTGAGGGATATTACAGCCCAAATTTCACGGTCTCTTTGGTTGATCAACGTGGATTCGTCAGACAAAGACGGTGGTTCCTTGCAAAAAGGTCTCATATTAAAAGGGAGAGCTGAAGAGGCCTCCGCCATCACTTCTTTTGTCAAGGCCTTGGCCGAATCAACGCGTTTTGAAAATGTCATTTTGACATCAACAAAACAGACGACAGGCCCCAACGGTACTTTTTATGACTTTTCAGTCGATCTTGCCATTCGGTCTTTTCAGGAGGGTCAACCGCAATGACCAAGATTGACCTGGATCAGGTGGCCAATTCTCGTGAGCAACTCCTCTTTGGCCTGGTTGCTCTAGCCCTCTTGTTTTTTATTTTTAACAACATCTATTCTCCGCAAGTTAAAAAAGTGGAGCTGGCAAAAACCCAGAAGGCTGCCCTTCAATTAGAAAAAGACGCCTTGATCCGGTTTTCTACGGTAACACCCGTTATCCAGCAAAATACGACGCTCTCCCATAAGAAGGGGGTCAAGGTGAAAATCCTGTTTCATGAGATGAAACCCATTTGCAGTGATGTGACGTGCCTCTTGGCACAACTGACGGATCAGGGACTTACTGGGTCGCTTAAAGTCAAGGATGTCAACTATCAACCCCCTGTGAAGGATAAAGGTTTTGTAAAAACAGATTTTAAAATGCATATTTTGGGGGATTTTTTATCCATTCTTCAATATCTGGAAAGATCGGATCAATTTCCTGCCCTCTTTAATATTGAGAAGATTGCTGTTAGAATCGTTGAGGAACGGCATCCGGATTTAGAAGCCGAGATTGATGGCCGTTTTTTCCAGATTGACCCTCGATCTTCTCCGGAGGCAACGTCAGGGGGAGGGAAGGCACCATGAAAAAGTGGAGCTTGTTTTTGTGCTGTGGTATCCAACTCATTGCCTTTTTGGCACAAGCCGTGCCTCTTTCGGATACATCCATTGAAGAATTTGACAAGGGCCCGGCGGCCTTGAATCCTGCGCCCCGCAGCCCTTTTATTCCCACCTCTCACGTAGGCGATGAGATTGATGTCAACAATCTGGTCGTTCAAGGGATTATTTATGGCAAGACCTTCAGGATGGCTCTTATTTCGGGTCGTATCGTAAGAGAAAAAGAAAGTATTGGGAGATATGCCATAGATAAGATTGAGCCCGATAGCGTTCACCTCTCTCTAGAGTCGAGTCAGTTTCATTTGAAGGTCGAAAACTACGTGCCTCCGATAGGGAAGATAAATGAAAGCAAGTACATCGTTGAATTCAGAAATGCAGCCCTCAAGGATGCCTTAAGAATTTTGGCCAAGGGAGCTGATTTAAATCTGATCATGCCTGAAGATGTCGGTGGTCGTGTCAGTCTTTCTTTTCAAGAGACAGAGCCCATTGAAGCCCTGCGATCGGTCCTTCGGGTCAATGGATATGAGTATGCCGTAGAGTCGGGTATTTTGCGTATCGGTCATTCGGAGGCTTTTGCAGGTGGTACGGATCTTCGAACACAAAATTTTCATCTTAAATATGCAACAGCAAAAGATCTCGTGTCCCAGGTCAAACTTCTTATTTCGGATCGTGGTTCTGTCGCAGCCGATGATCGTACCAACACCCTGACGGTCAAAGATCGTGATCCCATTGTGACCAACATCAGTACTCTGGTGACGACGGTTGACAAAAAAGACGAGCAAGTTCAGATCGAGGCCAGAATTGTCAATGCCAGCAAGAATTTTTCCAGAACGGTTGGCATTAGTTGGGGTGTTTCGGGTCAATCGGGGAATACTCGAGTGACCGGCCTTAAGGATGTGGGTCTCAATAGTGTGAATGGCGGTCCCCTCAATGTGAATCTGGGTGCCGCAGGCCCGACCAGCGGTATAGGCCTGGTTGTTGGAAGTGTCACGGGTAGTAATCTGGAAGCACAACTCACGGCTTCCGAGCAAAAGGGGGATATTGAAATCCTCTCAAAACCCAGTGTCATTACGCTGAATAATATGCCGGCCAAGATCAGAAGTGGCACCAAGATCTATGTCAAATCAACTTCGAACATCAGTGTGGGGGCACCCGCTGGAACCACTGCCAGTGGAGCAACAGCGGGGCTTCAGGAAATTAATACAGGAATAGAGCTGACCGTCACGCCGCAAATTTCAATCGATCATTTTATTAAAATGAAAATCGATGCTGTAGAGAGTGAGGCTGATTTTTCGCATACGGTAGATGGCATACCTTCGGTGATTGATAATGCCGCATCGACAACGGTGATTATGAGAGATGGCGAAACGACGGTGATTGGTGGTTTGACCCGCCAAAAAACTTCAAAGGAGAAAAAGGGTGTCCCCGGACTTCAGAACATTCCTATCATGGGGTATCTCTTCCAATCAAGGACGAGGTCAAAATCAGCCGGCGAGCTCATGATCTTTATTACACCTAAGATCGTCAAATCTTAAGGTTCTATTTTCTCTTTTAAGTCATGAAAAATCCCGCGTGCGACGGAAGTAATTTTCTTAGCTAATTGATAGCCTTTTTGGGCGAGCGGGTCATGACTGACGTAGGCCATTTTTTCTACTTCGGAACAATGCACCTGGATATTTTCAATAATACGGGCTGCCTCAGAAAGTGTTTTACATTGGGAAAGCTTTAGGGCGTGGGAAAAAGCTTCATTGACGGCAATAATGACTTTTTCTTGAAGGTGAGAGGCAGGCATCTTGACTTCACCCTCGACTTTGGCCGTGTTCTGGCTTAGATAAATACCTGTTTTTTTGAGATCAGAAAGAATGACTGAAAAAGGCGAGTCGTCGGTGAGGGTTTCTTTCTCTAGAGTTTGCATCGGAATTGCCCTGATTACTTCTGAGTTTATTGTAACATGCGGCTACCCTTCGGAGGATCATTTTGTCTCTTTTAAGAGGAGCTTTTTAACTGGGTATAAATATACCCAAACTTCAGAGCCGGCGCGGGTGATTGAGCCTCTGGACAAGATCAAAGACGAGAGGAATCCCCTTCGCGATTATGTCCTGTTTTACCTGGGGAAGGCCTATTTTGACCAAGGTAAGTGCCTAGAGTCAAAGTCTATTTTTAAAGATCTCCTGGAAAACTACCCGGAGAGCCGGTGGGCCATTTATGCGGCTACCCAAGTGAATTCCGATGACTCCTGTACCCCCCTCAATGTGTCAAAAGGTATGCCAGAAGATGGGTCTGATTGTGGAGATTTAGCAAGCCAAAGTAAGGCCGCTGACTGTTTCTTTCAATCGAGGCGTTATGCCCAGGCCAAGATCCTTTATGTCACGCTTTCAGAAAAGGCCCGGGGGAAGAGGGGGCTCTATTACCTGACCCGGCTTTCCCAATCGGCCGCACGGACCCAGGATTTTGAAACAGCCTTATGGGCAAATGAGACTCTCCTCAAAAGCTACCCCCGCTCGGCAGCAGCCCTGGATGCGTTAAGAAAGATAGCCTTTCTTTATCAGGATGCGCGTCGTTATCACGAGGCCATCCCCGCCTTGGAAAAGGTTATTGAACAAAGCCACTCTTCGTATGAAAAAAAATCTTATTATGAAAGACTGGGGTGGTGTTATTTTGAGTTGGGGGATTACCCGAAGGCCATTTCCAGTTTTGAATCGGGATTGGAACTAATCGAATCTCCCTTTCTCCTTTACTGGAAGGGCAGGAGTCTTGAGAAGCTTGGGAAGAAGAGAGAATCGCGGGAAATCTTTGCGGCCCTCCTCGAAATTTATCCTTCCAGTTATTATGGTCTCCGAGCCCTCGATCGATTAGGTCCCAAAAAGTCGTCACTCAATCATTGGTGGCCTTCTCTCAAGAGGGGATTGCAGTGGGAGAATAAAGTCCAGACGGTTGACTCCAACGATGATCTGGAGAGGGCCTCTGCGCTTTCCTCTTTGGGATTATGGCAAGAAGCTCTTATTGAAATCAGGCGCGCTCGTGTGAAGAATAAACTTTTTCTCCCCAATAACCCGAGGATGATCCAAAAAACCAGGAATGGTTTCCGATTTTTTTATCGATCTCCCAAGTTTGAGGATTCAGATTATCCTTTGCCGTATGCCGACTTTCTTTTCTCCGAAGTCAAACAACTTCGTAAAACTATCGACCCGTTTCTTGTCTATGCGATGATGCGGCAAGAAAGCCATTATCGCGAATCGATTATTTCCCCGTCGGGGGCCGTCGGTCTTTTACAAATTATGCCGGGGACCGGACGAAGATTGGCCGACGAAGCCAAATGGGACTCTTACCACGTCCGGTGGCTTTATGAGCCTACGGCGAATATTGAACTCTCAATCCGCTATATTCAAAAACTCTTCAATCAATTTGGAAGCAGGTGGTATGCCTCTGTCGCTTCTTACAACGCCGGGGAGCAGGTTGTTTCAGATTGGCTCAGGGCGCGTCCGGGTATGCCCGAAGAAGAATTTATTGAGGAGATCCCTTATGCTGAGACCAGAGATTACGTAAAAAAGATTTATACAAATTGGAAGGCCTATCGCTTTATTTATAAAGTGAGACCGTCAGGCCTTTAGACTCTCTCTGTTGGGTCGAAAAGCTTCTTGTATTCTTCCAGGGCAAACCGATCCGTCATCCCGGCAATATAATCGCAAATGGTTCTCTCGGGATCTGTCTGTTTTGCTTTTTCATAAACTTCGGGGGGGAGAATTCTCGGATTACTGACATAGGTACTAAAGAGGTTCTCCAAAATCCGGTTGGCCTTGTCGGCCATTCTTTCAACGCGATAATGCTTGTACATATTTTCTCTCAAAAAACCTTTGAGTTCTCTATTTTTCATATCGAAATGAGGGCTCAGCGTAACAAGTTTTGTCTTTGTCGATCGGACATCTGCGCAATTTTTGATCTTGGCCGATTTTAAGTTTTCCTCTGTTTGTACAACAAGGTCGGTGACAAAGGCGTTGATAATAGACCTGATGGTTTGTCGAATACGAATCTTGTCATCATGCTCTTTGTTTTTATCAAAGTTTTCTTTCCATAATTTGATTTCATTGAGTTGGGTCAGTGTGATGAGGCCTGACCGCAATCCATCATCGAGATCATGGTTGGAGTAGGCGATTTCGTCGGCAATATTGACTAACTGTGCCTCAAGGGTCGGATTGCCTTTTTTCTTAAAACTGGTTTGGGCATTGGGCTTGTCGTAGGTGGATTGGTGTTTTGCCAGACCTTCGCGGACTTCATAAGTTAAATTAAGACCCGAAAAATCAGGATAGCGATCCTCAAGGATGGTGACGATGCGCAGTGATTGGCGGTTGTGTTCGAATCCCCCAAAATCCTTCATCAACCGGTTGAGGACGATTTCTCCGGAGTGGCCAAAAGGCGTATGGCCCAGATCGTGGGCCAAAATGATGGCCTCCGAGAGATCCTCATGCAGGCCCAAGGAGCGAGCAATGGTCCGCGCGATTTGGGCGCCCTCCAGGCTATGGGTGAGGCGTGTTCGGAAATGATCTCCCTCGTGATAGACGAAGACCTGAGTTTTGTACTCCAAGCGGCGAAAGGCATTGGAGTGGATGATGCGGTCGCGGTCCCTCTGGAAGCAGGTGCGGTAAGGATGTTCCTTCTCGAGAAATTCCCTTCCTTCGGACTCCGAACTCTTCATCGCATAGGGGGCCAAGAACTCCCGCTCCCATTCTTCATATTTTTTTCTGTCTCTCATAAAATACCAAACTGTTTGTGCATCTGCGGAATCACCCGTACATCCCGCAAGCTTTTTTGAATTAAATTCTGCCATTGGGCCAGTTGATTAAAGTTGGGTGTTGCCCTGAACCGGCTGAAGGCACTGGCAGGTTGGAGAATAAAGGGGATCGTCGGATCAATCGAAGAGATCAGCGTGATTGCTCTGATCAAGTCTTCCTCCTGTGTTTCCGCACTGACCACGGCCTTTACATAGATTTCTTTTCCCCTGGCAATCTTCAAAAAGGCCTCATGTTCCCGCCACCACGGATGCATGCCTGTGGTGGAAGGCAGTTTAAAGTCCATACTGATGATATCCACAAAGGGCACGATTTCGGCAAATTGACTGCAATGAATCCCCGCCGTTTCCAGGAGAATCCGGAAACGGGGCCTGATCGTCGGGAGCCAATTTTTTAGGAAGGGGGCCTTTTGGAGGGGTTCTCCACCTGTGATTGAAAGAATCTTATCATCGAAGTCATGGAGAAGGACGTTGAGTGTTTCCAGAGAGATGGGGTTGGGGATATTTTTGAATTTTTTAGAAAAGGGGGGGAATTCAACGCGGCAATACTTGTTTTCAATAAAGGAGAGGGGGGTGTCGCAAAATTTGCAAGAGAGCTCGCAGTCCTGGAATCGAACAAATAAATGCCTTTCCCCGACATGAGGGCCTTCTCCCTGAAGAGAAGAGAATATTTCAATAATGTGTGTTTCGAGAGACATGAGTTTTTAAGATAACACAGCCCTGACCTTTGCGCGTGCCTCATCAAGAGTACCTAACTCGTTTCGAAAACTTTCAAGAAGGGCTTTTGCCAAAGCGTTGGGTTCAATGGAGTAATCCGCCAGTCCCTTTGTTTTTACGGGAGTGCCTTTGCTGGAGATATTGATCCCAAAATGGATCAGGGTCGAGACAGGAGAGGCCGTGGCAATCGCCACCGAAAGTTTGGCATCTTCCTCATAGAGGTCATTGCCTCCCCGGATGATCAAATGGTTTTTGCTTCTGAAGATTATTTCTTGCTGGGCAAGGCTGACAAGGAGGCGTTCCAGAAGAATCGTACGTGTAAGATCCGTGTCAAAAAATTCACCTATAAAGTGCAGCATCTCTTCACTCACGATAGGTTTGTTCTCTTTGACATCGACGAGATCGACCATCTTGCCCAGAGCCACATCCGCTCTTCCGCGAAAGGCTACAAGGGTGTTGCCCAATAATCCAAAATTTTTATAGATCCAGTGCGGCGCCAGTTGGCTGCCATCGTAATCAATTGTTTCTTCAATCAGTTTTACTTGCAACATAGATTATCCCTTCCAGGGATTCTGGATACCCGCTTCACGAAAGGCCCGGAAGGCTCGGAGACAGGATTCGCACTGATGACAGGGGACTTCAAAGCCTTCGTAACAAAACCAGAGATCTCCCAAAGAGAGGCCTAGTTCCAAGGCCTTTTTGGCAATGTCGACTTTACTCCAAGCCAGGGTATAGCTAACGACTTTGACTTTATTTTGGGTAGAGTACCAAAAAAACTCATCGGCGGCATTGACAAAAGGGACGCTATTGTCGGGAAAAGTCAGACCTTCTTCGGCATTAAAGCCGGTGACGATGATCTCAGCCCCCAGGGCCTCAGCATAAGTAGCGGCGATGTTGAGAAAAAGGCCATTGCGATTGGGAACCCATACTCCCTTTGCTGATTTATTTCCGGCCTCGAGATTATCAAGATCGTTTTCACTGAGTTTTGGTAGAGGCGTCTTTTGGTTGACCAGTGCGGTTTGTATAATCTCGGAGAACCAAGGGAGTCTGAGGACCCGATGAGGCACGGAAATTTGTGCGCAGATTTTTTTGGAGGCTTCAACCTCTTGTGCCACGGCCCTCTGGCCATAATCAAAGGTAAGGGCCAAAAGAGGGGATGTCTTCTGTTTGGCAAGAGAGGCAGAGACCGCCGAGTCCAGACCTCCCGAAAGAATAAGGATGGATTTTACCATGGGGGGCAAACTACAGAGATCCGATGCAAAGATCAAGTCAGGTAAAAACAACACTGCCCTGAGTCGCCTAAGGCGCCTCAGGGCAGTCCCGAGGGAGGTACAAAAAACGATTAAGCAGCCTTCTTTGTCAATTTGCTGACCCGGCTCTCAAGGCTGGTGATCTTGCGGGAAAGCTTCACCACCTCTGTCTGAGAGGGGATACTCAAGATCGAAAGTACATGATCTTTTGTATTGGAAGCGGTGACCTTGGCCTTAGCCAATAGGTCTGAAGAATTGATACGCGCTACCAATTCATCCAGGTTTTTCTTCGCTTCGCGAACAATTTCATCCTTATTGAGGGTACCCAAGGAAAGGAATTGAACCTCTTTGGCCCTGCCAACAACTTCTTCGGCAAGACGAATGAGATCGGTCTTCTTCTCACTCGCTACTGAAGCAATCCCCTCAGTGCGTACTTGCTCAACGAGGGTAGAAATACCCTTTTTGAGATCACGGGACGATTGTTCCGCCTTTTCGATGAAACGGCGGACGACTTTTTCTGCTTCCACTTCAAGCTTGGAGAATAGATCGGTGAGGCCTTCAAGCTTGCCAGCAGCTGTTTTTGAAACTTGGGATCGCTTACGTCGGGTAGCCATACAACTCCTCCTTGTTTATTCTTTTTGTGTTTTTTTGAGAGTGTCATAGCGAAACCTGATCCTAACTAACTGATGTGATCAACCTCCGCTATAACCCCCCAACCACTAAAAGAGGGAATAACACAGTGCATCAAAATAAGTCAACACTATTTTTATGCAACGCGTTATTTTATCTCTCTGAGGGAATGGTTTTTGGGGTTTGAAGAAGGCATAATTGCTTTTATTTTTAATTGGATACTGAGACTGCCATTCCAATCATTAATTTCTGGGAAAAAAGCGATTTGGTGCTGATCCACCTTTAAAGCCGTCTCAAGATAGTGTCCCCAGTTGAAGCCAATGGCGTCCATACGACAATTCCCCCGTGAGAGCCTCATCTTAAGGTGATTATTCCCAACAAGACGACATCCGGTGAGACTCACTTCCGGGATTGAAAAAACAGGTTGTGGATTTCCAGCCCCATGAGGTTCCAGGAGTTGTAGCTCTTTGACGAGGGCTGTATTGATGTCGTGAAGTTCGAGTTCCGCATCAATGTGAATTTTAGGGAGAGGCTCTTCCCTCCATTCTTTACGCACCGATTGATCAAAGAGCCGGGAAAAATTTTCGACATTATCACGATGGATCGTCATACCTGCGGCGGCATCATGTCCTCCAAACCGGAGCATCTCGCCTTCAATATTTTTGAGCGCTTGATAAACAGAGACACCCGGTACTGTTCTGGCAGAACCTTTTGCCTCAAGATGATCTTCCGCGAGTACCAGAACGACCGCAGGGCGATGGTATTTTTCGGTCAGTTTGGCAGCCACGATACCAACGACTCCCAGATGCCAACCGGAAGAAGCAACGACAATGCCCTTGCGATCCGTTTGGTTTTTTTCGACTTGATGTATTGCTTCCTCGAGCACTTTTATCTCGATTTGTTGACGCTCACGATTGAGTTCATCCAGCCTGGTAGCGAGGGGCTCTGCCTCGTCCTTGCTCTGGGCAAGAAGGAGCTGGAGGGCAAGGTGGGGATGGTCCAGGCGGCCAGCGGCGTTGATTCTGGGGGCCAGGCGGAAGGCCACCGATGAAGCGGAGACGGGGGCCTGCACGGAGGCAACGTTCATAAGGGCGCTGAGACCGGGGCGTGAGGTGTTTCCAATTTCCTCAAGACCATATTTCACTATCAAACGATTTGTCCCCGTGAGGGGAACAATATCGGCAATTGTCCCCATCGCTGCCAGATCAAGATATCTCTTCAGATTGGGAAGGGAGCTTCCCCCTCTTTCACGCAGTTGGGACCGCAAGGCGATGAGGAGTAAAAAAACGAGACCCGCTGAAGCTATATTTCGTTCTTCAAATTTGGAGTCTGCGGCCTTTGGATTAATCAGGGCGACGACGGGAGGATAGCCTTTTTCTGAAGGAGTTTCGTGATGATCAATGACGATCACGTCGATTCCTTTTTCTTTGAGGTAAGAAATTTCTTTTTGTGCCGTTGTCCCATTGTCAACCGTCACGAGAAGATCGGGTTTTTCGGCAATAATTTTTTGGAGAGAGGCTCCGGTCAGTCCATATCCATCCTGCATACGATGGGGAAGAAGCACCTTGGTAGGAAGCTGCATTTCCCTAAAAAAAGATTGGAGCTGTGAAGTGCCTGTAATGCCATCGACGTCATAATCTCCGAAAAAAAGAATTTTTTCTTTTTTTGCGTAGGCCTCGATAAGCCGATCCACCGCCAGATCCATATCTTTGAGAAGAAGGGGATTGGGTAAATCAGAGAGGGTACCGTAGAGAAAGCGCTGGATTTCTTTTTCCCCATAAATTTCCCGCTGTAAGAGGAGCTCGGCCACAAGGGGATGAAGCTTGAGCCTGAGGATGAGATCGTCCCGTTGTTTTTCCTGCTCCTGTGTCAAGGAATGGGTCGTCCAGATTTGACTCACAGTACCTCCAAACTCAAACTAAGAGGATTTTTTAAGGGTCTTTTGGATGTGAGACTCGTTCTCTTTAATCCAGATATAGAGCGGGCAAGCGATGGAGAGTGTGGAATAAACACCCGTGATAGTCCCGATGATCATGGCAAATCCAAAATTTTGAAATTCCCCCTCTCCAAAAAAGTATATGAGGGCCACAACGATAAAAACGGTGAAGGAGGTAATGACAGTTCGCGGGAACATCTCGTTAATACTCTTATTGACGACTTCTTTAATGGAGAGCTTTCCTGGCTTTTGAAGATCTTCGCGAATGCGATCGTAGATAACAATGGTATCGTTAATCGAATAACCAATAATTGTCAAAATAGCCGCCACAACGGTCAGGCTGACCTCGCGACCCGTGAGGGCAAAGCCGCCTATCGCTAAAAGCACGTCATGCATGAGGGCAATGATGGCTCCGGGGGCGAAGGCCCAATCGAACCGAAACCCGATATAGACGAGCATGAGCACCCAAGAGACGATAATGGCTAGTTCGGCCTTTCGGCGGAGATCGGCGCCGGCCTTTGGGCCGACAGTTTCGTTTTGTTCCAGAACAACCTTATCATTTCCAATCTTTGTCTTAAGGGATTCGGTAATTTTATTGGCCAGCTCTGAGGATTCCTCCTGCTTTTCGGTCTTAACAATAAAACGGTTTTCTTCTGTTCGACCTAATTTTTGGACTGAAAAATCAACGATATTGAGAGAATTCACTACTTTTCGTATTTCTCCTTCGGAGACGGGAACGGTAAAGCGGTATTGAAGGTTGGTCCCTCCCTTAAAGTCGGTGCCAAAGTTGAGACCTTTTGTGACGATCAAAAAGATACTGAGAATAATAGTCACGGCGGAGAAGGCAACGAAGTAGCCTCTTCGCGCGACGTAATTAAAATGAAATCCTTTTAGCTGAAACATAATTAGACGCTCAGCTCCTCTCGTTTCAAACCGTACACAAGATACTCCTGCAGGACCCGAGTGATGTAGAGTGAGGTATAAAGGGTCGTTGCGATTCCTATCATCAGGGTTACGGCAAAGCCCCGGATAGAGCCGGTCCCGAATTGATACAAGACGGCTCCCGCCAGAAAAGTGGTGATATTAGAATCCAGGATAGCGCTCATGGCATTTTCATAGCCGGCCTTGAGGGCGGCTTTGCCTCTTTTTCCCGTTCGAATCTCTTCGCGCATTCTCTCAAAAATAAGAACGTTCGCGTCAACGGCCATTCCAATCGTAAGGACGATACCGGCGATGCCCGGAAGTGTGAGCGTGGCCTGAAAAATCGCCAGTGCCGCCATCATAAAAAGAATATTCAGTGCCAAGGCGATATCGGCTAGCAAGCCTGATACGCGGTAATAAACAATCATGAAGAGAATCACCAATGCGGCCGCCAAGAGAGAAATGTGCATTCCTCTTTGGATGGAGTCACGGCCCAAGGAGGGACCAACGACTGTCTTGGTCAACTCCTTCATACGAGCGGGGAGGGCGCCTTCGTGGAGGACAAGCACAAGGTCTTCGGCTTCTTTCAGGATCGATCGGTAATCGCCAAAGCCGAGAGTGATTTGAGCTTCACCGGAGGGGATTTCGCTTTGGATCACCGGGGCCTTGGAAACATTGCCATCCAGGACAATCGCTAACTGTTTTCCAATATTGGCCTTGGTCAGATCGGCAAAAAGTTGTGTCCCTAGATTATTAAAAGAGAGACTCACGTAAGGTTCATTGTCATGGACATTGACCTGGGTGTTACGGAGCATCTCACCGGTCAATTCGGCCTTCTTCTTGAGAAGATAAGGAATACCCCCCACGGTTTTTTTTGAGACAGGATCGTATTGCACCTCAAAAAGGATTTCATCGCCCTCGGGAATTTTGCCTTTAACCTTTTCATTCACCTTGGTGACGACTTCTTCACTGAAACCTTCACGCCATTGCAGGGTCTCACGGGCTTCGGCCACCATTTTTTGCACGTCACCGGCGGGAATTGACTTATCAACGAGTTTGAATTCAAGTCGTCCGCCCTTTTTAATCAGATTGAGGGCCCGATCCGGATCTGTCATGCCCGGCAGCTCAATGCCAATACGGTTGGAGCCGAGGCGGACAATCGATGGCTCTGATACACCATAACGATCAATACGATTGCGAATGGTTTCGAGGGCCTGTCGGACCACAAGATCTTTGGTCTGATTGGCGTAGCTATCGGTGAGTTTGTAAAAAAGACTCTTACCCGACGGGTGTGCTGGGTATGCTGGGTGTGAACGATCTTCTTCGAGAATGTTGCGGTAATTATCGCTCATCCAATTCATCAAGCTCTTACGATCTTCGTCTTTTTTGGGTGTGATCCTGATATCGAAGGTGCCGGATTCCTGAGCAATGGATTCGGACGCAAAAGGCTCCTTTTGAAGGAGTCTCTCTATCTCACTGGAGAAGAGATCCAGACGATTTTTGATAGCATCTTCAAGGATAACCTCCATTTCCACATAAATGCCCCCTTGAAGATCGAGGCCCAGCTTGATCTCTTCTTTGGGGAAGAGGTTGACATAAAAAGGAACGGCCTTCTGATTTTTTTCAGCGTTTTCGCGAATAGAATCGAAATGAGCTATCGTCGGCGCCAGGTAATACGCCGACAAAAGAAGCAGGATAAGTGTGATAATCGAATGAAGCCGCCAATTTTGAGGCATGGTCATTTACTCATTAGGTCGATGCGGAAGCTTTAACCGTTGCGATTTGTTGTCGATCCATCTTGATCCTCACATTATCTGCAATCTCCAATGTGATGATGGAGTCCGCAATGCCAGCTACCTTGCCGTAGATTCCCGCCGTCGTCACAACCTCATCTCCTTTTTTGAGATTCTGAATCAGGAGTTGATGTTGCTTTCTCTGTTTTGATTGGGGACGGATCATGAGAAAATAGAAAATAACAAATACCAGGACCATGGGGAGGAACATCTGAAAACTGCCTCCTGCTGAGGCGGGCTTTGCCGGTGCTGGACTATTCTCCTGGGCCTGTACGGTGGAGATAAAAATTTCGTTTAAATTCGTCATAGTGTCCCTTTCGAATCGCCTCTTGTATTTCTCTCATCAGTGAGAGGTAATAGTGAAGGTTGTGAATGGTGTTGAGCATTGACGAAAGAATTTCTTTCGCCAAATACAAATGTCGGAGGTAGGCCCTACTATACTTTTTGCAAACCGGGCAAGTACATTTTTCGTCAATGGGACGTCCATCCTCCTTATAACGTGAATGTTTGACCTGCAGGACACCAAAGCGCGTAAACAATTCGCCGTTGCGGGCGTTTCGCGTCGGCACAACGCAATCAAACATATCAATCCCGAAGCCGGCCATTTCGACAAGATCTTCAGGGAGGCCGATGCCCATCGCATATTTGGGAAAATGATCAGGGATAGCCGCCGCAGCCACCGAAGCGGCTTCGTACATCACATCCTTTGGCTCTCCAACCGAGAGTCCTCCAATGGCGAGTCCTCCAAAACCTTGAAACCGGTCCGAAGCCCTTTTTTGTGCATGAATATCGAGGAGGCGTTCGACACATTCTCTCCTTAAATGGGAATAGGAACTGCCCTGGACAATGCCAAAGAGTACGGGCGAGGTCTCTTCGTCCCTACGGAGGGATTTTGTTTCGAGAGATCTCTGGGCCCAGGAGAGTGTCAACTCCATCGATTTTTTCATATCGGATTCGGAAACAGGGTAGGGAGGACATTCATCGAGGACCATCATAATGTCCGACCCGAGAGCTTGCTGGATTTCAATCGCAAGTTCGGGTGTCAGAAAAATTTTTTTTCCATCAATGTGAGATTGAAACTCAACGCCTTCCGGTTTGATCTTTCGCAGGCGGGCGAGACTAAAAACCTGGTAACCCCCGGAGTCCGTCAAAATAGGGTGATTCCAATTCATAAATTTATGCAAGCCACCCAACTTGCGGATCGTCTCATGCCCCGGTCGGAGCATCAGGTGATAGGTATTGCCGAGTATGATTTGTGTTCCGAGTTCTTCGAGGGTATCGGTGGTGACCGCCTTGACGGTGGCTGCCGTGCCCACCGGCATAAAGACGGGGGTTTCGATCTTCCCGTGGGGAGTGTGAAGTTCAAAAAACCGGGCCTCTAACATGGAGGCTCTGTAGCAGCCTGTGTCTTCAAGTCAACTATTTCGAAATGCAAAATATTTCGGAGATTAATCTAGATGTTTGAGTAATTCCTATAAACCCGCAGGACCTTTCCCTGATATCCCCCGGTAGGGGCCAAGCGGTGACTGTACGAGCGTGAAACAGAAGTCGGTCCACGATTGTAGGCCATGAGGGCTTTATTCATATCTCCTCGATAGAGGTGAATAAGCTTGGAAAGGTAATGAACACCGATATGGAGATTGAAGAGGTGGCCCTGGAGGAGTCGGGCGTGGTCTGCGGAATTTGTCCCCATCTCACGACCCACATCACGAACGACGACGGGCATGACTTGCATGAGACCCATGGCCCCTTTGTTTGAAACGGCTGCCGGGTTAAATGAACTTTCGACCTTTACCACAGCCAGAATCAAAAGAGGATCGATACGATAGAGGCTTGAGAGCTCGATGACTTTTTTGGCAATCTCACATCTTGTCTTAAAATTGAGATGAGACCCTTCTCTCTCCAAGACCCCGTAAATCGTCGCTTCGTGCTTCGATAAAGAGGAGGTGGCCAAACGCGGGGTTGGGGGCACAAAATACACGTAGGAGAAGGTGATAATGAACGTCAAGAAGGCCAAGGCTGTTTTTTTACGATATTTCATAGATATGGTTTAAAGAGCAATCGGGAGGCCATGCAGGATATACTTATAACTATTTGAAATTATTAATTATTTTATTGACTCCGTCTTCCATTTTGGGTAGGGGGAGGGTGGCCAGCCCTCTTTAAGGGAGGGGTTGAGTCCCCGGACAATTTTCTTTACAAAAGGGGGGGTAAACCCTAGGGTGGCCGCTCTTGAAAATATGACATCCCACCTCAAACCAGACGCCTTTGAACCCGGTCAGATCTTTCGGAAGAGCTTTGGTCTCAAAAAAGAGATTCAGGAAGATCTTGTTCAGGATTACCACAGCGATATTGTTGAAAAGATCATCGCCTCTGGAAACATTTACACAGAAAAAAAAATCACCTTTCATCTCGCGAGTTCCTTTGGGTTTTGTTACGGTGTCGATCGAGCCGTCGAGATGGCCTACGAGACGCGCGAGCGATTCCCCCAAAAACGAATCTTCCTGACAGCCCAGATTATCCATAATCCCCGCGTGAATAAAAATTTGGAAGAAATGGGAGTGCAGTTCCTGACCGATTCGAACTTTAATCAGGTGACGAAGGAAGATGTGGTGATTTTGCCCGCCTTTGGAGCGACGGCCTCGCAGATCGGTATTTTAAAACTCAAGGGGTGTGTTCTGGTGGATACGATCTGTGGTTCTGTCTTAAACGTCTGGAAGCGTGTTGAGATTTATGCCGAAGAGGCCTTTACGGCGGTGATTCACGGAAAATATTATCATGAAGAAACCCAGGCCACGAGTTCTCGTGTCCTCGATTATCCCCAAGGGAAGTATCTTATTGTTTTAAATCTGGAGGAAACAGCCCTTGTCTGTGACTATATCCGGCATGGCGGGGACAAGGTGGCTTTCCTCAAAAAGTTTGAAAATCAAATCTCGCCCGGATTTGATCCGGATAAGGATCTGGCCCATATTGGTGTGGCCAATCAGACGACGATGCTCATGAGCGAGTCCCTGGCCATTGCGGAAGAGTTAAGAAGGGCCTTGTCCGATCGTTATGGGGCGGAGTACGTGGCGAAACATTTCAAAAATTTTGATACCATTTGCAGTGCGACCGAAGACCGCCAAAACGCGATTTTGGAATTCAAAAATAAAGATCTCGACCTGGTGATGGTGGTGGGTGGTTACAATTCCAGTAATACAAACCATTTGGCCAAAATGTCCTCTTCCTTTACACGGAGCTACCACATTGAGGATGCGAGCGGCATTATTTCTCCTACCGAGATTCGCCATAAGCCTTACGGAAAGTTCGACACCATCGCCACCAAAGATTGGCTCCCCCAGGGCCCTCTCCATATCGGCCTCACCTCAGGCGCCTCGACTCCCAATCAAGTCTTGGGAGAAGTCGTCGAAAAGATTCTTTCTTTTCGATAAATATGCGGCGTTTTTTTTAAGCAACTATTCTTTGGGCACGCCGAACAGGAAGCCAATGGACCCTATTCCGCGTCATCTCAACCTTATCCCGAGGGAGGCCCTCCGGGGCTCTATGATTTGGGGGCCTGGTTTTTCACGGCGTGAGGTCAAAGACTCAAAACTCGTGTTGCCACAACTTTGGTATCGATTGGGCCTTGATCGGGCCACGATCGATCGGATGTTGGCCTTCCCCTCCCGCGTTTTGTTGGGGCCCCAGGTTATCTCTCCAGAAAATTCTCCGGAAACTCACCCGATGTTTTTTGGACTCAATCATCTGGAGTGGTGGATTGGCTTGATACAGCGCGATGTTGCCTTTTTGGGTGTCGATGCCATTTTGGCGGGAGGGCAAATTCTTTTTGGCCGTTTTCAGAACACGGCTGAAGAACAGAATACCGTCGAACACAGTCTTCGTGAGATTGTCAAAAAGGTCGATATGTGGGTGCATATCGAGAAACCCTCCACGGAACACTGGTGGAGAGGACTTTGGGAAAGAGGGCTGGAGCACCCCCACGCCGTCGACCTCCGGAGTTTGGCGACGATCCTTCAAGCCGTCAGGCAGGAGGATCCCCTGCGAGCCAACGATTGGTTAGATGAATTAGCCGAAAAGAATTTTGACCAGAGTGAAGTCGTTGCCACACTGGCCTTAGAGGCCCCCTTTGCCTATTCAGTCGATTCATTCTGGATCCGGTATGAACAAACCTTCCAGGACATGTTTCGAGAAGAGAATCTTGAAGGCATCAATCAACTTCTCGAGGAACTTTTCCTGTATGTGAGTCAGTTGCCTTTGGAAGAAGCTGTGGGCAGGATGATCTGTCTCAAACAAATTGTCGATGGATTGGAAATCGTACCGTTGAAGGTAGGCAGGGCCCCGATTCATAGTCGACGTGAATTCGAAAGGCGCTGGTTAGAGCTCATTAAGGAAAAAGAACTCTCTTTCTTGCCCAGCCGGGATGGTGTGTCCCAATATGTAGATTCTGTATCCAAACTTGCTTTTCTGGTGAGGGCGCTCGGAGAGGAAGAATGGGCAGGGAAGCTTTTTGTTCATGCTTCTGGCATGTTCAATCCGCTTAGTAGACCTACTTCTTCTTATCGATCATTGGGCAGCCCTCTTGATGAGAATACCACGCTGCGAGTTTCACCAGACATACAAGAGATTGTGGAAGCCCGAGAGAAGGGGTCTTGGAGATCAAAGCAGAAACGTCCTGAAGAGTTGGCCCTCTTTTTAAAAGGAAATTGGGAGGCCCTGCTGACGCTTATGGAAAAAAAGATAAACGAGAGAGGGCAAGAGGCCCTTGATGAAATGGTCGATTTTGTCTGTATGCTTATTCCAAAAGAGAATCCCTCTGCTCCAAAGCCTTCCAGCTTACTGCCTGATTTTTCCGGATATCTTAGCCTCTTTTCGGAAGAGGCCCTTGATTTTATTCCGCCCAATTATCTGGCTTCCTCCAACGTGTCTGAGCCGCCGGGTGATCTTCCTGATTATTTCAGTTTGCTCCCGGTAAGAGCACCGGAAGCCTTTCCAAAGAACTATCTTGCTTTTATTCCTCACCCTTCACGAAAGGTTATTTTCCCGCGTTTTCAACGGATACTCAATGAAGTTTCGTCACTCGTCATGTCACCTCACCGGGTGGCCATCCGTCTCTTTGGCCCGCCGGGTACCGCCAAGACGACGATTCCCGAGATGGTCGCTTCTGCCATGGAAACACCTCTCTTCCGATTTCCCTTTAGCCGCCGGGTAGGTGTCCATGATCTTGAGGGCCAATGGACGCAGGAGGTCATCGCCGGCAAGCTGGTGACTGTTTACAAAGAGGGCATCATGACCCTTTGTATGGAATACGGCTTTCACCTCGTCCTGGATGAACCCGATACGGCAAGGCCGGGCGTGATTGCCTTCCTCAATAATGTAATCGATCCGGGAAACCATGCCTGGGTCCGCAAACAAAGTGGAGATCTCGTCAAAATACCCGTTCATCTTCGCTATCAGGTGTGGATTACAGAAAATGGTGCCGGCCAAATCGATCGTGAAGAGCATGGCAGGGATTTTTTAAGGAGGACGGCCTCCCTGTACATCGGGTCCTGGTCGCCCGTGGAAGTGGCGCAGGTGATCGCCGAGCTTTATGAAAGAGAAGGTTCGCATCAGCGATGGAGCCGCAAGGTGACGGAAATCCTGGCCCTTTGCCATGACAAAATGAGATTTCTCGCCAATGGCTACGTTGACCCGGCGAATCATCAAAGCCTGGCCCCGCTGGGGACCGGTGTGGGACAGAGGGTTGATTTTACACCCCGCTCTATTCTTCGTGTGGCGCAAAGATTGGCCGCCGAAGGGGAATTAACGCCCGAAAGTTTATCACGGGCCCTCAGGGCCGAATATATACTTCCATTGGCGGATCCTCACGATCGTGAATTGGTCTGGATCCAATTGCAAGCCATGACGCGTGACATTGGGCGAGAGATGAATTGGTCCGTCTTGGAGAGTATAGGACCGGCGGCCATTCCCGATCCGACCGAAAACTCGATTTCACAAAAATATCTCGGGGGGGCCAAGTTTCCCAAAGGGCGTTTTGTCTGGACAACGCATGTCTTGAGATTGCTGGATGAAATTTTATGGAATCGAAGTTTGGGTATTGATGTCTTGCTCCTGGGAGATTCGGGGGAAGGAAAAACCAAACTGGCGCCCCAGATTGCGGCATTATTGGGCCTTGAGTATTACACGAAGACGATGAGTCGTCAGACCTGTATCGATGATCTCGTGGGCGGACCGGCAAAAAATATTCGGGGGGATATTGTTTTTAAACAGGATATTGTTTATGCCGCGACCCAAAGAGGGGGCATTTGTCATCTCGATGAATACCTTCTCGGGCAATCCTCTCAGCTGGAAGAAGTCATGAATCCTCTCATGGATGATGCACGGGCACTGATTTTAAAGAGTCCCTTTCTTGTTGTCCCGCGGCATCCGGATACCTACTTTATTCTTACCAGCAATCCCTCCTTTGGTGGTTTTGCCGAAAGAAATGAACAATCGGTGGCTGCGATGAGTCGCGTGGCCAGCATCCATCTCACCGGTGACTTTGCTATGGGTCCGGGAGATAAAGTAGAAATTGTGAGTTCCTGGATCAGTCAGCCGTTTTCCCCAACGGATAAAAAAAAAGACCTGACCCCTCCACCTGACGCTGGCACACGACAAAACCTGGGGCTCTTTTTTCGCGGTTCTTTAGATCCTGAGACGGATGAAAAAAAAGATCCGCGTTTTTATCCGGTTCTTGTTCATCCCGACAATGTCGAGCGATTTGGGATCCCCTCCCGTCTTGTTGTGGATCTTCAAGACAAAAAGATTCTGCAGGGAGAAAAGGAAGACTTGAGAGAGTTGAGTCCCGAGACAAGCCGGTCCCTCCAAAGAATGTGTGATTATTTGACACGCCGGACCAAGGTGGAAGTCGTGCCCCTGACCCGGATGGTTTTTAAGATCTCTTATGGAATGTTTAAGGGACATTCTACAAATCTCACCAGTCTCGAGATCAATCTGAGTATTTTGGGTCTTTTGCACTATCCGCTGCTAGCCTCGCTGGGCGTGGGAAAGCATGAGTGGGCACATGCGACGATCGATCGTCCCCATGCCAAATATGATGCGACAGAAGAGGGGAGGCTCTTTGCCAATGCCGTCGGCGATCCTCGCATGAACGAATTTATTTCTTCCTTGCGAGAGGATTTTAAAGAACAGATCCGGGTCATGTTTGATGCGGGGAATCCTCCTCGTTTAACGAGAAAACAGGTTGCCGATTGGCAATCCCAATTGCCCCATGAACAATTTGTGTTCGGGTTGCTCTATGAATGGAGGCATGGCAAGATTCCCGGATGGGTTGTCGAAGAGCCGATTCTGGAGGCCCTGAGACAGGCCCTTCCCCTTTTAAGGCCCGTCTACACACTCTTTCCCAAAGTTATACAAAAAATATACATTGATAAGACCGCCGGTGAATTCTACGAGGCCCTCGACCGTGCCTGGCCCTATTATGAAAAACTTCTTCCTCTCTCCCGTGACCAGCTCAAACAACGATTCAAGGAGGGTCATCCGCTCTCATCCTTGGCGGATCCCCTGGGCATGATGGGGAAGATCAATGCCTTTTCACTTCTTGTCAAAGGGGATCCCCAGGAAGGCGACGGGCAACCACTGCTGGATCCAGAGTTAGATTTGTTGAAAGCGTCCGCGATGGGAGAGGAGGCTTTGGAGACAACAGCCGCCTTTATTCTCTCTCGGAGGGCTGGAAAATTGGCGGATCAATTTGAACCCAATGATCCCCTCCAATTTGGGAAAAGAAAAAAACAAATCGCTCAGGCTGTTTTGGTTTATAGAAATCGAGGGGCAGGGGAGGAGGAGCCCTCCCATCTTCTTCCTTCCCAGGGTGTGCATAGGGTAGATTACGATCCCTCTCAGCCGGAGAATGCTTTGGTCGAGGCTCCGATACCCAATCTTTTTACCATCTATCTTCCGTCTCAAGCCTTACAGGCGGCTCAAAGGCTTAAACGGATTGTTCCCCCGACGGTCCCTGAATTTATGGAAGGTTATTTTACCAGTGGTCCTGTGATGGATCGGAGAATGGCCGTTCAGGACAGTATCCGGCCGGTACCCACCAACAAGGTCATGCTGAGGCGATTGGAAGAAGGAAAACATGACGCCGCGATGATGATTGTGAGTGATGTCAGTGGCTCCATCAGGATGGCTGGTGGTGTGGACAACTCGCTGCGGAGTTCGGCAACAGCGATGTATCTCAGTGAATCTTTGGATATTCATTACGGGGAATATGTTTTTGAAAGTCATGTCCGGCCGATCCATGGGTTGGGGCGACCCATGAACAGCTATAAGAAGAAAAATGAGATTCTTAATAAAAAGAAGGAGGCTCTCCAAAAGGGGGGAGCGACGAATATCCGTGCGGCTATTGAAGCGGGTCTTGCGGCCATCAGGCGTCGGAAGGCAGAGACCAACTTCCTGATTTTAATTACGGATGGGGATGAAAATATAAGCCACGAGGCACTGACACTCCCTGAAATCGAAGCGAATGCCGAAAAAGAAAATATCCGTCTCGTTGTTTTGGCGATAGGGGACGCACAGCGCTATGTCCCCCGGTATTTTAAACGTTATCGATTTGTAGCCGATGATGGGGCTGATATTCCGGACAGGATTATAGAATTGATTGAAGAGATTCAGAATCATCGCTTTAGAAGCGGCTATCGATGACTTTTTTAAAGTATCAACATACAATCCCCGTAGGAAAACAAACGATATCTCTCCTTGATCGCTTCTGCGTACGCCGACAAAATAAGTTCCCGTCCGGCAAAGGCCGATACCAAAACGAGGACAGTCGAGCGGGGGCGGTGAAAATTGGTCAGCATCCCATCGACAATTTTGAATCGATAACCGGGGGTGATGAATAATCGGGTCGGCCCGGTTATTTTTTGCGCCGCTGACTCCAGGGCGCGAACCGATGTGGTACCCACAGCGATCACGCGGCGGCCTTCTTCTTTGGCGCGCCGGACCTTGTCGGTCGTTTCTGGGGGGATCTCAAACTTTTCGCCGTGCATGGGGTGTTCAAGAATATTTTGAGAGCGAATCGGTTTGTAGGTGTCATCACTGACATGGAGGGTCACAAATCCGACTTCAACACCCAGGGCCTTTATTTTTTCAAAAATTTCTTCTGTAAAATGAAATCCCGCCGTGGGTGCCGCCTTTGAGCCGGGGACCGAGGCATAAACGGTCCGGTACCTTTTGAAATCCTCTTCTGAAAAATCACTTATTTTTTTCCTCTTGATATAGGGAGGAAGAGCAGGGACTCGTTGGCCTTCGAAGGAGACAAGATCGGCATCAGCATTATTGAGGATCAAGAGATCTCCTCTTTGGAGAGAGTCGAGCAAGTCGGGGAAACGACGGTGTTCCCACGTGCTTGTCTTGCGATGGAGGACCATGAGACGCGAATCGTCACGGCGTGGGAGCGGATGCTGGGCCGTCAGCTCTTTTGGAAACTCGTAATTAAAAAGAGAGAGGTCCATGGTTTTAGTGCGGTAATGTTTCTGCCGGCCGTGATTCGGCGGGTACTGTTTCGGGAAGACGGGAGATAATATTCGAAATATCTTCTCCAGTCAGGGGAGGTTCCAGCTCTTCAGAACGGGGGCCCTCCAGTTCGGAGCCTGGATAGTAAAATTCAAGGATGTCCCGATAACTCATTCCAGAGTCGGCCATCCCTTTGGCCCCCCACTGGCAGAGCCCAACCCCATGCCCCGATCCCCGTCCCGAAAAAATGACAGGATCTTCCGAGTCTTCGATTTCAAAAAGGGTGCTTTTGAGGTGGGAGTTTCCTATCAGCTGGCGAAAAGTCGTGGCAGGGAGAGAGGTCTTTTTGGTCCCTTCAATCAGAGAGATCGTTTTGACCCTTCCCATATCATCTCTATGATCCACCTCCAATTGCCAATCATCTTTGAGGGCATAACCGTTTTGATTGAGTAAGTTAGAGAGATCCCCACGCGAGAGTTGGTACGTCCAATGGGAAGAAGGGGCGGAGCTGCAATAAGGATCTTCATGGACATTTAAAAGGGGAGGGGAATCCACACCAGGCCAGACATGATCGGCCCTCTCACTCATGCCGCCGCACGCACTATGAAAGAAGGCTTCGAGAATTTTGCCGTCATATTTTAAAACCTGTCCTTCAGTAGCACTCACGGCCTCGATCACCGAGCGATGGTAGTGGCCCTTTTTTTCATAAACCTGATCCGCAGTATTGGACACGACGTCGTATTTTTCATGTCGCGGGTGGGCCTTGCGATACAGCACATAGGTGCGGGAGGCGACTGCCTGGGCCTTGAGGGATTCCAAGGGCCAATCGGGGCTCATTTCCTTTTCGAGCACCCCCATGATGTAGCGCTCGAGGGGGACGTCCTGAATCTTGTTTTTTTGAACGGCGACCCGGACGGGGCCTCCGGAAGAGGGGCCTCCGGAGGCACAGCCCAGGGAAAAGGGAAGAATGGAGCAAAGTAAAAGGCGATTCAATTTCACCATTTTATGATATGCATTGATTTGACTAGGATTGACAGAAAAAATGTCTATGCAATAGTCACTTTTATGAGATCACATTTCTCCCCTCTTGGACCCTCTCTTGGAATAAAAATGGCCCTCGTGGCAAGTGTTCTCTTGAGTATCGTCGTTGTTTTTCTCAGTTTTGTTTTTATCTCGGCTCCCGTGGATATTATTGCCAAGTTTGGGCGTCCGAGCTTCTTCAGTCTCCTGATCGTCTTGACCTTTTTCTTTGCCTCGAGCGTTTTTATCCTTCTCTTCCGATGGTTTGTCGATCGTCCTTTGCAAGAATTGATACACATTATGTCCGCCGCCGCCTCAAAGGACTTTTTGGTCCGTGCCCCTGTCCGGGCAGGTGATGTCATTGGCCGATTGGCAAAAAGTTTTAATCAGTTGCTCGAAAGGATTACGACTCTCGATGCCTTTAAGCTGGAGTCCGAACGACAACTGATCATGGCGCAGGAGGAGTTAAAGTACAAAAGTGCCATTGAAGAAAAAAATCGGGCGATCGAAAAGGCGAACCAGGATCTGGAGAGCCGATGGAAGGAGCTCTCTCTTCTTTATGATTTTTCGCAGGAGTTGAGTTCGACATTGGAGCTTGATGAACTCTATAATCTTGTGGAACGCCTGATTGGCACTAAATTGGGCTTTCAGGAATTTGCCTTTTTGACCTTTGAAGAAGAGACCGAGTGTCTCACGGTTAAAGTCACGCGGGGGATTCCGGAGGAGAAGAGGATTCAGGGGATGAGCTTTCGTGCCGGAGAAGGGATCACCGGTCGTGTCTTTGTCACTCAGGAAACAATTTATATTCCCGATACCTCCCACGAGCCCGGGTATCTTTATTATAAAGGCGAGTTGAGAGAAGACGGATCTTTTTTGTCGATCCCTCTTCTTTTTAAAAAGAAGGTGGTGGGTGTTCTCAATATGTTTCGCACCGGGGTTGACCAGTTTTCGAGTCAGGAGATTCGCCTGCTCAACACGTTGGCCGTTGAGCTGGCGATTGCCCTGGTAAATGCAAAACTCTACTCAAGGACAAGGGAGCTGTCGGTCCGTGATGAATTGACCCAGCTCTACAACCGGCGGCATTTTCAAGAAGTCCTCCCGCTTGAGATTAAGCGGGCCCAGCGGTTTGAAAAACCTCTTTCTCTTCTCATGGTGGATATCGATTACTTTAAATCCTTCAATGATCGTTATGGACACTTGTCAGGAGATCAGCTTCTGAAAAAATTTGTGCATGTGGTAAATTCGCATATCCGCGAGGTCGACTTTATGGCGCGCTTTGGCGGAGAGGAGTTTGTGATTATCCTCCCCAACACCTCAAAAGAAGATGGATTGAAGGTGGCAGAAAAAATTCGCCATCTGGTGCGCAACTATTCTTTTTTTGAGTCTTCTCAAAAACCAGAGGATCATTTAACAATCAGCGTTGGTGTGGCCTCTTATCCCGTAGATGCCCAAACGATGGAAGATCTCGTGGATGACGCCGATATGGCGCTCTATGAGGCCAAACGCCAAGGTAGAGATCGTGTTGTGCTCTATCATCAAATACAAAAGATACAGATGATCAAATGATTTGTCTTAAAACTTCCTCGCAAGACCAAGCTCAGCCATCACCAGTTTTAGATCCTCCCAGCAAGGTTTCTTCATGTTGGGATTTCGAAGCAGGAAGGCCGGGTGATAGGTGGGCATGAGTTTGGTACCGTGAAAATCACGAAAACTTCCGTGGAGAGATGTAATGCCGGCCTTTGTATCCAGGAGGGTTTGGGTGGCGAGGTTGCCCAGTGTGATAATTATTTTGGGTTGAATCACCTGAATCTGTCTGAGAAGAAAGGGATAGCAGGTGAGGACCTCATCCATTTCGGGGTAGCGATTGTCAGGAGGACGGCATTTGACGATGTTGGCGATATAGACCTGCTCCCGTTTTAACCCCATCGCCTCGATCATCTTGGTGAGCAACTGACCCGCCCTGCCTACAAAGGGGCGACCTTGCTCGTCTTCATCCCGGCCGGGGGCTTCTCCCACAAAGAGGAGCTGGGCCGAAGGATCACCTTCCCCAAAGACGATATGGGTCCGATCTCCACAGAGCTTGCATCGCTGGCAATCACCGATATCCTCCCTGATCTTTTTCAAATGGATTTCCTTGCTGTCGGAGGCTTGAGTCTCTGTCCGGGCGGTGGCCGGAGAGGGACGGGGGAACTCGGTGATCCCCAAATCCTGGATATTTTTAAGTTGAACGTGGATTTCCTGCACCAATTGCTGGAATTCTGGTTGCTTCAAAACCTTACCTCTCATAAGATGAACCCCGTGCCCCTGACATTACTCTTATTGACAAGCATTTTCCTGCTAGTGCCGACGAACGCGTGGTGCTGGGGACCTATCACTCATATCGATTACGCCTATGAGGCGCTGCAAAATCTATCGATGTACGGTGATATGGTCAAGCAGCTTCTCACGAATTTTCCGTATGATTTTCTCTATGGCTCTTTGGCAGCTGATATCACTTTAGGCAAGGATTACGTCGATTATGTTTACAATTGCCATAATTGGCGTGTTGGTTTTTTGATCTTGAATGATGCCAAAGAAGACCGTCAGAAGGCGGCGGCTCTGGGTTATCTCTCTCATCTGGCCGTTGATATCATCTCCCACAACTACTTTGTCCCCTATAAAACGATCCGGAGTTATTCGACGAGGACATTGGGTCATGTGTACTGGGAGATGAGGTTTGATGCGAAGAGACCCAAAAAAATCTGGAATCTTGCCAAAGAGGTCAGCGAAATGAGATTTCCCCATAACGACGAACTCTTTCAACGCATGGTCAAGCGGACGATTTTTTCTTTTGGGACAAATAAGATAATCTTCAAAAGTGTTTTGAACCTTCACAAGTTAAAACATTGGAAGACGATGATGGAGAAGGTGCATGTTGTCTCACGATTTAAACTCCATGACCACGATATTGAGGACTATCGGGGTCTTGCGATCGAGTCTGTCGTAAATTTTCTAAAAGACCCGGATCATGCACCTTGCACTCGGGTAGACCCGACGGGTGCTGACAAACTTCTTTATGCCAAAGAAATGAGACGAGATCTCAAAAGGCTGACTCAAAAGAAACTTGTTTCGGATAAAGACGCAGAAGAATTTTTGAGAAAAGTCAAAAAGGCCCTTCGGAGTTCCATTTATGAATCCCGGGAACTCCCGACGGCGAGCGACCTGCTCTGCTGACGGGTCCCCAATTGGGGCTACCCTCGGAGCTGTCCGCGCAGTTTTCCTTGCAAAAGAGCCAGTATTTTTTTCGCCATTTTTTTCTTGGTCATGGACGGGAGTCTTTTTTGTGTTCCATCTTTTATCAAGACAGTTGCCTGATTAAAATCACTCTCAAATCCGGCCGATTTTTTCCCTACGTGATTGGCAATAATCATATCCAGATTCTTCTTCTTCATTTTTTGCGAGGCATTTTTTAAGAGGTGGTCTGTCTCTGCGGCAAAGCCCACAAGCACTTGGCCTGGTTTTTTTCGCTTCCCCAATTCTTTTAAAATATCCACAGTGGGTACAAGGTGGAGGGTGAGAGGCCCTCTTTTTTTCTTCATTTTGTGAGGGGAGTACGTCTTGGGTTTGTAGTCCGAGACGGCCGCCGACATGATAATAATATGGGCCTTTGGCGCTGCCTTTGTCACGGCATGATACATGTCATCAGCCGATAGGACGCGGATGATAGAAAGAGTGTCTGATTGCAGAGAGACCGGACCACTGATCAGGGTGACTTCCGCCCCTAATTTTTTTGCTTCTTCGGCGAGTGCATAGCCCATCTTCCCGGAGGAGGGATTGGATAAAAAACGGACAGGATCAAAAAACTCGCGAGTCGGTCCTGCCGCAATAAGGATCCTAAGGCCCTTGAGAGTTTTTTTAGGCGATGTGTGGTTTTTTCTTGGAGAGTGATTTTTCAAGGAAATCGATGATGATCTGTGGATCAGGCAGGCGTCCCTTGCCCTCGTAGCCGCAGGCGAGAGAGCCTGAATCCGGTTCTAATAAAAGATAGCCGTGTTTTCGAAGCTTTTGAATGTTTTCCTGGGTAATGGGGTTTTTCCACATATGGACGTTCATCGCCGGGGCAAAGATGACCGGGGCTTGTGTGGCACAGATAACCGTTGTGATAAGATCGTCGCAGAGGCCATGGGCGACTTTGGCGATGACATCAGCTGTTGCCGGGGCGATCAGTACCACGTCAGCCCGATCAGCGAGAGAGATATGACCAATCTCATGTTCCTGAGTGAGATCAAAAAGATCCGTATGGACGGCGTGGCCACTTAAGGTTTGCAGGGTGAGGGGAGTGATAAACTGCTGGGCCGAGCGGGTCATGATGACATGGACCGTCGATCCAGCTTCGACAAGACGGCGTGTCAATTCAGCCGATTTGTAGGCTGCAATCCCGCCCGTCACTCCCAAAACAATTGTTCTCGTTTTCATCATCGCTAAAGAATGCTTGAGTGTCCATTGAATGTTAGAAGTACTTATGGGCATTCAATAAAAATGTACTTACGAAAAGCTGATTAACCATAGATAGAAAAAAAGGGGGAGAAGGTCAAATATCTTTACTGAAGATGAATTTAATGACAAAAACGAGGGGTCAATGACGCTTCAAAAAAGACTGGTCAAAAATCTTCTTTTTTTCATCGTCCTTGTCTACTACTTGGGAGGCTATTTTGTTATCAATGAAGCCACCTCCCGACGACAGGGGATCCACTATTTGCCGCTTTCCTGGGAAAAGGATCTACCCTTCTTCCCGGCCCTCATTTTAGGGTACATGCTGATTTTTGCCTTTATCGCTTTTACTTATCTCCTGATCGATGACCTCTCTTATTTTAAAAAGGTAGTAAAGGCCTTCCTCCTATGTATCACGATCCACTTCGTCATTTTTTTTATATTTCCTGTCGAATATATTTTTCGACCTGAGATTGATCCGGAAAAGGGATGGGCCTACCTTCTTGTTTCTTTTTATTACTGGCTGGATCTGCCCTATAATTCTTTTCCTTCGATGCATATTTCCAATGCCTTCCTGGTATCGTTTCTTTTACAAAGATATCGTCCCGGTCTCGGCTGGATTTTGCATCCTCTGGCGATCATTGTTGCCATCTCGGTGGTATTGGTGAAGCAACACTATATCGCCGACGTGGTTGCTGGATTTTTTGTGGCTTGGGGTGTTTATCGACTGACCTTTGGGGAATTTGGAATAAAAAAGCCCGCTTTAATCCGAAATCCCGTCGCAGACGACGGCAACAGCATTGCAGGGAGTGTTTCTTAAAAAACAACCCACATGCTCTGATCCGCAAGCCCGCCCTGTAATGGTGCCGGTGGCATGACAATTATCATACAATTGGGCCAAGGCTCCCTCGGATGAGAGATTGACATCGTAGGTCAACTCTCCGCCTTGGGAACACACGACCGATCCTGGCAGCGCCGTAAAGGTCAGAGTCCCTCTATTGGGGGAAGTTTGTGTGATGTGGGTGCGTGTTCCCTGGGATCTTGCATTCACGATGGAGACGCTTCCTGAAACAGAAAAGAGATCTTCTCTCGAATGTGTCCTGGGATTGTCTCGAAGGACACAGGCATTTAAGACCGCCGGTCCATTGATTGTGAGATCATAGATCGCATCCCCTCCACCTTCCGGTTGCGTGATGGTACCGCCAATGGTGACCTGGAGACTGGCTGTCCCTGAGGAGCAGAGACGTGTGCTCAAATCGAGCGAGGAGGGTGACGGGTTATCATTTAAATTGAGGACGTAGGCCGCCTGACTCCCTGATGTTGCGAGCGCTGCGTTGTTAGCCGGAGTCGTAGAACCTTCCGAGCTTGCTGAGTTGGATGTCTGCAGGCCCGAGATCATGGCGGCAACCATGTTCTGAATTGTCTCTCTGTTGGGTCCTGGCGAGGTATCGGCGATGGGGGCGGTACCGGCTGTAGTACGGGTCGAATCTGTCGTGCCACTCCCTGCGGAGTTGCCGTTTCCATTATCACCGCAGCCCGATGTGCCATTGATATTCAGAAGGACAAGAAATAAACCGAGAAACAGAAGACCCAAGAATTTTGATTTTCCCATGTGAGAGCCCCCCTTAAAAGACCCATTTTATAGGGGCTTGGCCTCCGGGTAAAGAAGATTTCACGTCCAGTAAACGAAATTACCGCCAGGGCTTGGCGCCTTGCTCGAGGACTTTGTTTAAGGCCTGTATGTTTTGAACCCCTCTATCGGATAACCAGTCCTCAAGCGCCTTGACACCGGATTTGGCGTAGACGGGAATCCCTTCCTTCCAGGTGGCCCGCCCGCAGAGGACGCCGTTGTAGCTCACACCGGACTCTGTGGCGAGCTCGAGGCTCTCGCGAAACTCTTCATCCGAAACTCCGGCAGAAAGATAGATAAAGGGGAGTTTGGTGACGGCCGCCGTGGCACGGAAAAGATCTTTGGCTTGACCTTGATCATAAGCCGCATCTCCTTTGCAGGCACGCGCTCCCTTGACAAATTTCATATTCACCGGGATCTCGACCTTCAAGACATCGACGTGGTATTTTTCTTTTGAAAATTCCTGCATGCTCTTTTTGACGATCTCCGGTTTCTTTTTGGCGAAGTCGATGCCCTTTTCGTCCTCACCTTGTGTGGGGTAGCCGACAAATTCCAAAAAGAAAGGGATGTCATGATAGGCGCACTCGGCACCGATTCTCTCGACCCAGGCGTGCTTGATCTCATTGACCCTGGAATCCTCAAAGGGAGAATAGTAGAGAAGGATCTTGATGGCATTGGCTCCCTGGGCAACAGACTTGGATACGGTCCATGTGGGCACCAGAAGGGGTATCCGGCCGGGAGAGGTTTGGTCGTAGCCTGTGGATTCATAGGCCAGCAGCAGTCCGGCATTGGAGGCACGACTTCTGGCCGCTTCGAGACCAAACTCCGGATCGAGCAGGATCGCACTGGCATAAGGGGTCAGGATTTTGGTGACGGCTGTCTTGAATTCGGACATCATTTCGTAAGTAATTTGTGAAGGCTCACAATTTTTGAGCTTAGCGACTTCTTTGCGAAGGGATCCTCGTTGATCCATAGCCGCGGCGGCAATGATGCCTTTTTTGTTGGAGAGTTTCTCGACATGCTTTGTTTTGGCTGGGGTCATTTTGCTTCTCCTTAACTAAGGGTGGTTTAGAGGGATTTTTTTGCAAAAGCAATAATTTTAAGGGACCTGCGGCCACATCCCCCTCCTCTTTAAAAAAGTCACGACACATCTTTGAAATTGCCCTGTCTGAATGGCCGTATAGAGGATGATGCGTCGCTCTCCCTCTAGAAACGCGGCGATCCGCCGGGTGTGGTCTCTCTTTTGATAAAGTTTTATAAAGATTTCAATTTCCTTGCCTACTCCGGGAAGTCTTTTCAAGACAATATCTCCATAATTCATCTGCAATCTTTGGACGGCGCGGTTGAGAATGGTGGGTTGATAATAACGAATGACTTCTCCGATGAATTGCCCGTGAGGATTTTCACTTGAGAGGAGTCGTTCAGTTCCTTTTTGTAATCGTTCACGCATATGGGGTAATGCCTCGATCACTCGATTTCCATAACTCAATTTGGCGTCATGAAGGGCCCTGTTGACGATCGTGGGTATATTGGATTTGATGATATCACCCATCGGTTCTGCCGCGAGCAGTCCGGCCCTCATCTCGGGCAAGGCGGAACAGGCCTTTACGACATAGAGGGGATCATTACTTCTCAAGGCCGCATACAAAATAGAAGTCACATTTTTTTCATAGAGAAGTTGCAACTTTTCGTCTGTCGTCTCTCGTTGATATTCGATATATCCCTGCAACCAGCCCAAGACCGCCAGATAGGCCGGAATATCTCGGGAGTGAATAGAAGACTTCATCACGGATAAGGAGAGTCCCCCGATACGGCCCATAGCAAACTCTTCGCGAAGAAAACGGCCGACATCGCGGCCGGCTTCCGTTGATTCTGTTTTCCATTGTTCCTGAAACGCCATTTTACCCCAGGTACGCGCTGTCAAGGCAAAGGCAGGATATCCCTCATCACGTCCCTCAGGAAAGGTCTCATAGAGCCCTCTTAAAAAATCATTTGCCAAAGGTGCCATCATTCCTGGCAGTGGACCTTTAACCGAAATGCCCTGTCGAAGTGACCGGGCAAAGTTTCGTACTTCGCCGGAGAGGGCTTCCCGTCGTTGGGAAATACCCTTAAGAAGGGCAGGGAGAGGGACGGGAATCAGGCCTCCTCGAAAACCATTGAGGAGGTAATACCATGCCTTTGTAATAGCAGGCTTGGGGCCCGGACGTTTGCTGAGGTCTTCCCTGGCTCGTATCAGAAGATCGGGAACCGCCCGCGAAGGATAAAAATGAGTGAACTCCCGCAAGACTTGGGTATAAAGAGTCAGGACGCTGGTTTGTGATAAACTGGCATTTGCCATGACCCATGACTAAAAAGTTATCTGTCAAAAGGCAATGGGTAACAGAGTGTTCCGGCGTGTCAGAGGATCCTTCGAATCCCTGTGTTGACGGAGCTTGCTTGATTAAGCTATTTTGAGACTTGTGAATAGAGAAGAAAAAGACATTCAGGTGGAAAGGAAATTCATTTTCCTTGCAAGGTATATCTTGTCAGGAAATTTTACCGCAATATGGCAAAAAAAGCCTGAAACAAGATCCCGCCAGGATTCAAAGAAATTTCGAGACTCTCAAAAGTAAATGGTTGGAGAGATAAATGTTTGAAAAAATGAAAAAAATGAAAATAAAAAATGAAAATATTTAGCAACTAAAATACCCCTCCACCGATAGTCCCACCAAGGAGAACCTTATGACGATAATCACAGCAGCAACCCAACTCACCCATGTCGCAGACCGCTTTTATGGGATTGACCGACCTCTCTATCAGGGTGTTAAAGAGGCGCTTTTCGCGCTTGAAAGACCCCCGTCTCGGTCCCGATCCCAGGAAATTTTTGATCGTTCTACCGAGCTTATATCTGGTGCGGCAGCTCGACAAGGTGTGCAAGTTACCAGGGCATGGTCTGCCCTCTTCAAATCCGGATCCAAATATCGGAGTGGTATCGTTTGGCCTAATACCTTTTCAGACAAACCCGACAGGCCATGGACTCTTGCTATTTTGGCTGATGATTGGTCTATGAAGATGTTTTCATTAGTCTCCCCGTATGTGGTTTCTCCCCATTTTCTAGGGATCTTGAATGCAACAGAATCGGGAGGCCTTTCACTCACTCATTTCCTGAGTGCGAGTTATATGGATCTTAAAGGAGTGACTGCTGACCCTTCAGAAGTGGAGATTGCTCGATTGTGTTCCTCTTTTGGTTTCGAAGGATTCGAAGGAATTGAAGCCATCAATCCTCGATCGCTCGCTCATCACAAGCCAAAGAGTCCTAAGGACGCCGTTTGGGCAAGGTCCGCTCTAGAAGGACATCATGAGTACCTCGCCTGCAGAGCCCCTCTGGTGGAAGAGGATTCTGAATACTTCGCTTCAAAACAAGTGTCGGGTCCTCCTCGAGAACGGACGGAGCCAAGACCACCGTACGTTGTATCTGGCGAGCATGGTCCCGGCTTTCGTCGCATCTCGTTGAGTGATGGAACTGGGGAAGGATTTGGGAGGCGTCGCGGAGGCTATTGACTGTCCAAGTACGGGGTCAAGTCTTTACATTCATCAGGATCGTTGTTAACTACATTTTTCGAATATTGTCGAAAAGAATTATATGGTCGTAAATCAGTGCCAGGCACGCGTTGATTCTATTCGCCCTGAATTGCCGCCGTATTCAAAACTAGGTCTCACCGTGGCAAAACTTCCTCCATACATGGAAGCGGTCCCACCGTTGTTAAAGACTCCGTTCTTGGTCCGGATATCCACAACGCCAGCGGTGCGATAGCCGTATTGGGCTGGTAGGGCTCCCGTCAGCAAGGACACACTGTCAAACGAGTATCCAATTCCTGCCCGAAACCACTTAATCCTTCCGGTAAAAGCACTCCATTGATGCGATACTGTAAGTTAGCATGTTCGCCACGAACATGGAGTTGCCCGAAGGAATCTTTTGCCACGCCGGGAGATCGTAAAAGGACCTGGTTAAAAGAGGCGTTGGCTCCTTGAGACTGAGTATTGATCTGATCAGGACTGATCTTGTACTCGGTGGCGTTGCCGACCGAGCGTTGGTTTGGAGGTTACAGACAGAACAAATTGACAATTTTTCCATCTCACTATAGAGAAAGTGCTCCGTATGAAGTTTCTTAAAAACCGGGCTTTGGTTTTTGCCCTCTTTTCCATCATGACGATTGGAAATGCCTATCCGTATGTCGACATGTACCGTGATCTTTCTTGCCACAGCACCTGTGAGTGTTGCTTACTAAAAAAGGGTGGATGCCCTCATTGCAGTAGGTTTGGGCATCGACACTTTGGAGAGAACAATCGAAACCACCAGAAAGGGTCCCTTATTGATGAATCTCCCTGTCAAAATCCGACTCAGAAACTTATGGTAAGCTTTGTGCCGGACCCTTTTCTGATCAAGAACTTTAGCTGGTCTCAGCCTTTTGAAACGGCCACTTTGTTTCTCTCGCCTCACCCGTCGTTAAAAATTTGGTCAATCAAGCCCCCAACACCTCCTCCAAAGAACGTTTCCTGATTAGTTTCTTTGCCGAAAACTAAAACACAACACAAGACGGGGCGCCTGCGCCTTGATGTGTCTGATGTTATTTATTCACAGGAGATTTTTATGACCAAAGGAAATCCCAGTGGGATGAAAAAACGATTTCTTCTATTTTGCACTGCTCTATTTGCTTCACACCTCTTTTTTATCCCGCTTCTGGATGCTTGCGACCTCTGCTCGGTCTACAGTGCCACCAATGCCTCGGGACAGGGAGGGATGGGTTTCAATGCTGGCGTCGCTGAGCAATTCACCCACTACGGTACTCTCCAAGACAGTGGAAGCAAGGTACCCGATACCGTCGGGCAATATATGGACAGCTCTGTCACCCAGATATTCTCCAGCTACGATTTCAACAATCGAGTGGGCGTTCAGGTGACTGTCCCTATCATTTATAGAGTCTTCAAACGTCCCACAACAACCGGCGTGGAGACGGGGACTGTATCCGGCGTTGGCGATATGTCGATCATTGCCAAATTCATGCCTTACGAGAAATTCACTGAGAATTTTAGCTTCAAGTCACATTTGTTGGCGGGGATTAAATTGCCGACCGGCTCCACCAGCCGACTCCATGAGGAGCTGACCGAAATGGATACGGATCCTCCGAGCGCAGTGCATGGGCATGATCTGACTTTGGGAAGTGGCTCTGTGGATGGGATTATCGGCGGAAATATTTTTACGCGATGGCACCGTTTCTTGGGCACGGCCGATATTCAGTATGCAATCCGGAACGCGGGTGACATCGGCTATCGTTTTGCCAATGATCTCCACTGGGGTGTTGGTCTTGGGGGATATCTCTTCCTTAAACATAGTTTTACCCTAGCGACACAACTAAAAACCTCTGGGGAGCATAAAGGGTTGGATAACTTGTCAGGGGTGTCAGCTGGCGATACAGGGATCACTGCGGTTTATATGGGACCTGATTTTCTTTTTACTTGGAAACAGCATTTAAGCGCCAACCTCGGTGCGGATATCCCGGTCGTCCTTAACAATACTGCCTTTCAGTCCGTTCCGGATTGGCGGATCCGCACGGCTATCACATGGCATTTTTAGAAATAATTTCCGTCGGAAGACCTGTTTTTTTGGCCTTCTTGAGAATTTGCTCCGGCGTTACGGGACTTTCATAGCGGCAAACGGCCTCGCCATTTTTTGGGTCGAGGGCGAGGTCTTTGCACAGGTGTAAGAGTTCCGATTTAAATTTCTCGGCGCAAGATTCGCAGGCGAGGTGTTCGACCTTTAGATTTAACGTTTGTAATTGCTTCTCGCCAGCCGAGAGATATGCTGGCAAAAGAGATAAGAGAGTGATAATCAGATTCAGTCGTTTCATCGTTTACGCCTCTTTAAATAAGCCGCGTCATTGTGGAACGATTCTTCATGAAAAGTAAATGAAACAATACGTCGGCAAATTTCTGATAGCTGTTATAATCGTTCTTTGATACGCTCTTGAAGTAATCAGTATATCGGGCGTGTCAATCGATAAATTTTTATTCCTTCACTTTAAAACTATTTTCCAACATCTTGATTTCAGATTTTGAAACACCAACAGTCTGAAAATGTTTTTTCCAAGTTGAGGTGATTTCCTGTAAATCAGTGCCAGGCACGCGTTAAAAGTTAGGAAAATAAAGTCATGAATCTTCCCAACAGATCAGTTTAAAATCTTTTAGTTTTCTAATTTCCTCAAAATCATCCCGGTTAAGGGTAATGACCACGGCTCCCACACTTCTTGCGGAAAGGGCAATAAGACAATCGAAATGAAGGTCTTTGATCTTCTCAGGAGAGTATCCTTTTTTTTCAGACAGGCGAGATAAAAGCTTTCCTGACTCTCGCCATACTTTCTCCGTGGGTGTGACCAGTAGAGTTTGATTGGCTAACTCTTCAATGACATGCCTCTCTTCTTGAGTGCGACATCCACGGGTGAGCTCCGCGATCACTACGGAAGAATTACGAATCAAGTAGGGAAGTTGGCTCAGTTCACTTCGGTAAGAACCTTTTCGGA